>MDTE01074954.1_pt1 | contig 15793 bp, 14 predicted proteins | sample 811231 | NCBI WGS metagenome assembly MDTE01 (sample SAMN05326651, study PRJNA326480) | marine metagenome | isolation source: seawater | place: Indian Ocean: Red Sea | collected 2010
CCCGCTTGACCACCCGCAACAGCGTCCCTAGGTGGCACGCCGTGGTCGGGCCGTTAGCTCAGTCGGGAGAGCAACTGACTTTTAATCAGTAGGTCGCTGGTTCGAACCCAGCACGGCTCACCACCACAATTCGCCCCGAGGCCGGAGCGCCGGCATCCACCGTCCGGAGCATTTGCCTGTGAAGACTCGCGCCGCCGTCGCCTTCGCCCCCAAGCAGCCCCTCGAAATCGTCGAGCTGGATCTGGAAGGGCCCAGAGCGGGCGAAGTGCTGGTCGAGATCATGGCCACGGGTATTTGCCATACCGACGCCTACACGCTCGACGGGTTCGATTCGGAGGGAATCTTTCCCAGCGTACTCGGCCATGAAGGCGCGGGAATCGTGCGTGAGGTGGGCGCGGGCGTGACCAGCGTGAGGCCGGGCGATCATGTGATCCCGCTCTACACGCCGGAATGCCGACAGTGTAAATCGTGCCTCTCCGGCAAGACGAATCTGTGTACGGCCATCCGCGCAACGCAGGGCAAGGGGCTGATGCCCGACGGCACCACGCGCTTTTCCTATAAGGGCGAGCCGATCTTCCACTATATGGGCTGCTCGACCTTCTCGAACTTCACCGTCCTTCCAGAAATCGCGGTCGCCAAAATCCGCGAGGACGCGCCGTTCAAGACGAGTTGTTACATCGGCTGCGGAGTTACGACCGGTGTCGGCGCGGTGACCAATACAGCCAAGGTGCAGGTGGGCGACAATGTCGTGGTTTTCGGCCTTGGCGGGATCGGCCTCAATGTCATCCAGGGCGCGCGGCTTGCGGGCGCGAACATGATCGTCGGCATCGACATCAATCCCGATCGCGAGGAATGGGGCCGCAAGTTCGGTATGACCCATTTCCTCAACACGAAGGGTATGAGCAATGACGAGGTGGTCGCTAGAATCGTCGAGATGACCGATGGCGGGGCGGACTACACCTTCGACTGCACCGGCAACACCGATGTCATGCGCACGGCACTGGAGGCCTGCCACCGCGGCTGGGGCACTTCGATCATCATCGGCGTGGCCGAAGCGGGCAAGGAAATCGCGACGCGGCCGTTCCAGCTGGTGACGGGCCGCAACTGGCGCGGCACGGCCTTCGGCGGGGCCAAGGGCCGCACCGACGTGCCCAAGATCGTCGACTGGTACATGGACGGGAAGATCGAGATCGACCCGATGATCACCCATGTCCTCAGTCTGGAAGAAATCAACAAGGGGTTCGACCTTATGCATTCTGGCGAAAGCATCCGTAGCGTGGTGGTGTTCTGATGGCTGGCAAGATCTATTCCGATGCCGCCGCCGCACTCGAAGGCGTGCTGCGTGACGACATGCTCATCGCGAGCGGCGGCTTCGGCCTCTGCGGCATCCCCGAGCGTCTGCTCACCGCGATCCGCGACAGCGGGGTGAAGGGCCTCACCTTCGCCAGCAACAATGCGGGGATCGACAATGAAGGCATCGGCATGCTGCTGCGCACCCAGCAGGTGAGGAAGATGATCTCGTCCTATGTCGGCGAGAACAAGGAATTCGAACGGCAATTCCTGTCGGGCGAGCTGGAGGTCGAGTTCTGCCCGCAGGGCACGCTTGCCGAACGCATGCGCGCAGGCGGCGCTGGCATTCCGGGCTTCTACACCAAGACCGGCGTCGGCACGCAGGTGGCCGAGGGCAAGGAGCACAAGGATTTCGACGGCGAGACCTATATTCTCGAGCGCGGCATCTTCGCCGACCTTGCCATCGTGAAGGCGTGGAAGGCCGACGAGACCGGCAACCTCGTGTTCCGCAAGACCGCGCGCAATTTCAACCTTCCGGCCGCGACCTGCGGCAAGGTCTGCGTGGTCGAGGTGGAAGAGATCGTGCCGACCGGCAGCCTCGATCCCGACTGCATTCACCTGCCGGGCGTCTACGTCCAGCGCATGATCGTGGGCAGTCCTTACGACAAGAAGATCGAATTCACGACGACCCGCGAAAGGGAGAGTGCCTGATGAGCTGGGACCGCAACCAGATGGCCGCGCGCGCGGCGCAGGAACTGGAAGACGGCTATTACGTCAACCTCGGCATCGGCATCCCGACGCTGGTCGCCAACCACATTCCCGAAGGCATGCATGTCACGCTGCAGAGCGAGAACGGCATGCTCGGTATCGGGCCGTTCCCCTATCCCGACGAGGTCGATCCGGACCTGATCAATGCGGGCAAGCAGACCATCAGCGAACTGCCGCACAGCGCCTATTTCGACAGCGCGGCGAGCTTTGCGATGATCCGCGGCGGGCATATCGACCTGACCGTTCTGGGCGCGATGGAAGTCGCGCAGAATGGCGACATCGCCAACTGGATGATCCCGGGCAAGATGATCAAGGGCATGGGCGGGGCGATGGACCTCGTCGCCGGGGTGAAAAAGATCATCGTGGTGATGGATCACAACGCCAAGGACGGCAGCCCCAAGTTCATTCCCGAGTGCACGCTGCCGCTGACCGGGCAGAACGTGGTCGACATGATCATCACCAATCTCGCCGTCTTCCACCGCGTGGATCACGGCAGCCCGTTCCGCCTGATCGAGCTGGCACCGGGCGTCACGGCCGAGGAAGTGGCCGAGAAGACCACTGCCGCATACGAGGTTGCCCTCTAGGCTATGTCGGCGCTGGAGACGGTCGAGGAGCATCGCAGCCATTCCGGCGTGCAGGGCGTCTACCGCCACAGCTCCGCCAGCACCGGCACCGAGATGACCTTCTCGGTCTTCGTGCCCGACCATGCGGAGGGCGCGAAGCTGCCGGTGCTGTGGTTCCTTTCGGGGCTGACCTGCACCCATGCGAACGTCACCGAGAAAGGCGAATATCGCGCCGCATGTGCCGAGCATGGCGTGATATTCGTCGCGCCCGACACTTCGCCGCGCGGCGAAGATGTGCCCGACGACGAAGCCTATGATTTCGGCAAGGGCGCTGGGTTTTATGTCGATGCGACGCAGGAACCGTGGGCGCGGCACTTCGCCATGCGCAGCTATATCGAACGGGAGCTTCCGGCGCTGGTGGGCGAACACTTTCCGGTCGATCTCTACCGGCAGGGCATCACCGGCCATTCGATGGGCGGGCACGGTGCGCTCACCGTGGCCCTGCGCAACCCGGCTCGGTTCCGTTCGGTAAGCGCCTTTTCACCGATCGTCAGCCCGCTGAACTGCCCCTGGGGCGAAAAGGCGCTCGGCGGCTATCTCGGCCCCGACCGCGAAGCCTGGCGCGCATACGATGCCTGCGCCCTGATCGAGGACGGTGCGCGGCTGCCGCACCTCCTGGTCGACCAGGGAACGGCGGATGATTTCCTCGAGAACCAGCTCAAGACCGGGCTTCTCGCCGAGGCATGCGAGAAAGCCGGTATCGCGGCGGATATCCGCATGCAGGATGGCTACGACCATTCCTATTACTTCATCTCGACCTTCATGGCCGAGCATGTGAGCTGGCATGCGAAGCGGTTGACGCGTTAACGTGCTGACCCCGACGGGATAGTTCGCCCGTCTTCGGGCGTTGGGGTGACATGTTCATCGACAACACCTGGCTCGACATCGCGTTACGCGGCGTCCTTCTCGCTGCCGCCGCGACCTTCTGGATCGTCATGCTGATCCGCATCACCGGGCTGCGCTCGCTGTCCAAGATGACCAATTTCGACTTCGTCATGACGATTGCGCTGGGCAGTCTGCTTGCGGGTGCGGCGCAGGCAAGTGACTGGCAGGGCTTCGGACAGGCGATGGTCGCCATGCTGGGCCTGTTTATCGTGCAATATGGCACCGCACGGCTCCGCAAGGCTTCCGACACGGTTGAAGCCGTAATGCAGAATGCGCCCGTCTTCCTGATGCGCGACGGCGAGTTCCTCGAAGACGCGCTGCGCGCGACCCGGGTGGCCAGGAGCGATCTTGTCGCCAAGCTGCGCGAAGCGAATGTGCTCGACCTAAAGCAGGTCCGCGCGGTCGTGCTCGAGACGACCGGCGACGTTTCGGTCCTGCATGGCGATGTGCTCGACGAAATCCTCGTCGAGAATGTGAAACGGATCTAGCGCCGGTCCAGCCAGCGGGCGAAGGCAACGCCGCCGGTGATGAGGAAGGGCACCAGCGCCAGGCTCAATGCGACCTTGGCGATGATTTGGCCGATCAGCAGATTGGTGATCGCGAACTGGCCGTAGAAGGCCAGCGTGATGAAGATCACCGAATCGATCGCCTGGCTGAGTGCCGATGCGATCGCGCCGCGCGCCATCAGCGATACGGTCGATGCGCCCTCGGATGATCCGCGCAGCCGCGAGAAAATCCAGACATTGAGCAGCAGCGAAACGATATAGGCGGCGGGACCTGCCATCCACACGCGCCACAAGGTCGCATGGACGCGCTCAAAGGCGGCGAGATCCTCCGACCGGAATTCGACCATTTCGGTCGAGGCGGGCAGGTTGAGCACGAGCTGCATCAGCACGGACGCCACCAGCAAGGGCACGAAGCCCCACCATACGATCCGGTTCGCCAGCTTTTCGCCGTAAAGCTGGGCAATCGTGCTGGAGATCACCACCAGCAGCAGGAAGGCGAAAATGCCCGATTCGACCGCAAGGTCGGTCGGCCATAACTGCACCTGCTTGAACGCCAGAACCCCTGCGAGCACGGTCATTCCGCCATAAAGCAGCGTATAGACGAACAGGCCCAGCGGCATGGCAGCGGCTGCGAGCCTGGTCTCGTTGGCGGGTTCGGTCATGGAAGGGCCTTGTCGATTTGGTGGACGGCGAGGCCGTCGGCGAGTTGCGAAAATTGACTAATGGAGCGCCGCAAGCAAGACAGCGGACGATTTCATCCGCAACTTGTCTGTCCCAAAGGGAACCCGATGTCCCCCATCCTGATCAATCTCGTCGGTATCGCGGCGATCTTGCTGATTGCCTTCCTGCTGTCGACGGGCAAACGGCGCATCAAGCTGCGCGTGGTGGGCGCGGCCTTCGCCCTGCAGGCGCTGATGGCGCTGCTTGTGCTCCGCACACCGTGGGGCGTTCAGCTGATCCAGGCGATGTCGAACGGGGTGATCGCGCTGCTCGACTATTCGAAGGTGGGGATCGAGGCGGTGTTCGGCCCGATGGCCGCCAATCCCTTCACCAATACATTCGTCATCGCCGCGCTGCCGGTAATCGTGTTCTTCGCCGCGATCGTTTCGATCCTCTATCACTGGGGCATCATGCAGCGGCTGGTGCGCTGGGTCGGTGGGGCGATCGGCTGGATCACCGGTATCAGCAAGGTCGAAGCGCTGGGCAGCGCGGCCAATATCTTCGTCGGCCAGTCCGAAAGCCCGCTGGTGGTGCGCCCATATCTGGCTGCGCTCACGCCGAGCCGCCTGTTCACGCTGATGAGCGTGGGCATGGCAGGTGTCGCGGGCACGATCCTGGCCGCCTATGCCAGTTTCATCGGCGCGGAAGCGGTGCCCTTCCTTCTGGCGGCGGCCTTCATGTCGGCGCCGGGCGGGATCCTGATGGCGAAGATCATCATGCCCGACGATGAAAGCGACCTGGCGCGCGATGCGGCGGAGATGTCCGGCGTGGACCCCGAGGCCGAGATCGTCTTGCCCGATGCGCGGATCAGCGCGGAAGGACCCGCTGCCCTCACCGAAAGCGGCAAGCCGCACGAGGTCGAAGTCGCGGAAACCTTCGAGGAAGGCCACCGGCCCGCCAATATCATCGAAGCCGCCGCGCAGGGGACGCAAACCGGCGTGAAGCTCGCGGTGGCCGTGGGCGCAATGGTCATGGTCTTCGTTGCCCTGGTTGCGCTGGCCAACGGCATCCTCGGGGGAATCGGCGCGTGGTTCGGCTATCCCGATGTCAGTTTCCAGCAATTGCTCGGCTTCGTCTTCGCGCCGGTCATGTTCCTGATCGGCATTCCGTGGGAACAGGCGGGCACGGCTGGCGGGCTGTTCGGCACCAAAATCGTGCTCAACGAATTCGTCGCCTTCATCGATCTGGGTGCGATGGACGCTTCGGTCCTGCCGGATCGCAGCAGGGCAATCGTCACCTTCGCGCTGTGCGGCTTTGCGAATTTCAGCTCCATCGCCATCCAGATGGCGGTCACCGGCGGGCTTGCGCCAAATCAAAGACCGGTCATCGCCAAGCTTGGTATCCGCGCGCTCGCCGCCGGCAGCCTCGCCAATCTGATGAGCGCGGCGCTGGCGGGTCTCTTCCTACCATACTAAAGGGCGCACCCATTATGACCGATTCGAACACCGATATCGCGGTTGTGTCGCTGGCACAGCCGCTCGACAGCATTGCCGACGAGCTGGGCCGCAGCTTCCGGGAATACGGCTTCGCCGTGATCCGCGACCATGGCATTCCGCAGGATCTGATCGACCGGGCCGAAGCCTTGTCGAAGGAATTCTTCGCTCTGCCCGCCGAGGTGAAGAAAGCGTACCATATCCCAGGCGGCGGCGGCGCGCGCGGCTATACGCCCTTCGGGACCGAAAAGGCCAAGGACGCAAAGGTCCATGATCTCAAGGAATTCTGGCATGTCGGGCGCGAGCTGCCGGAGGGTCACGAGCTTTCCGAGTATATGGCGGACAATGTCTGGCCGAGCGAGGTCGAGGGGTTCCGTGAAACCTTCACCAAGCTCTATTCGGCTTTCGAGGAAGCTGGAGGGCGCGTGCTCGAAGGCATCGCCCTGCATCTCGGACTCGACCGCACCTTCTTTGCGCCCACGGTCGAAGACGGCAATTCGGTCATGCGCCTGCTGCGCTACCCCCCGCTCGAGGGGGAAGAGGCCGAGGGGGCGATTCGTGCCGCAGCACATGGGGACATCAACACCATCACCCTGCTGCTCGGTGCCGAGGAAGCGGGGCTCGAACTGCTGACCAGGCAGGGCGACTGGAAAGCCGTCGACGTGCCCGAAGGGGCGCTGGTCATCAATGTCGGCGACATGCTCGACCGGCTGACCAACGGCAAGCTGCGCTCGACCACGCACCGCGTTGTCAATCCGCGTGGGCAAGCGGCTTATCGCGCGCGCTATTCTATGCCGTTCTTCCTGCACTTCCGGCCCGATTACATGATCGAGACGCTGCCATCCTGCATCGATCCGCAGGCGCCCGACGATCATCCCGCACCGATTTCGAGTCACGAATTCCTGTTGCAGCGTTTGCGCGAGATCAATCTGGCGTGACTTGCTGCATTGCAGCAATTTTGGCCGGACGATTTCGCAGATTCGGCAAAAAAGCTCACAAGTTGCAAAAATGCAACTTATCTAAAACATTGATTTATTAGGTATAATCTGCCTGTGTAGGTGTGGGTTTAACATATCTGCCACGCCCGTCTTGACTCTGTCACATTTCCGTAGCTTGGCGGCAACGCATCCCGCCTAGCGGGGTTCTGCCACACCCAACTCCCTCCAGCATCATAGAGACTAAGGGGTCTTTCCTGATGAAGTTCAAGTATCTCTTGGCCGCTTCGGTGGTCAGCACAGCCAGTGCCATGGTCGCCGCCCCGGCCGCCGCACAATCGACCGGTTCGGTCGACTTCGACGACAATGTGATCATCGTATCCGGCGCCCGCGAAACGGGCGTCGGCGGCGTCGATATTCCCGATTCCCCCAAGGCGAAGCAGGTCCTGAGCGAGGAAATCATCCGTCGCCAGCGCCCCGGCCAGACCGTCAACGACATCGTCAATCTGGTTCCCGGCGTCAGCTTCCAGAACAACGATCCTTGGGGCTCGTCGGGCGGCAAATTCACCATTCGCGGCTTTGACGACAGCCGCATATCGCAGACCCTCGACGGTCTGCCGTTGAACGATTCGGGCAATTACGCGCTCTACACCAACCAGCAGGTGGACCCCGAAATCCTCGACAACGTCAACGTCAACCTCGGCGTCACCGATGTTGACAGCCCGACTGCTTCGGCCGTCGGCGGCACCATCAACCTGCGCACGAAAGAACCTGACGACGAATTCGGTGTCACCATGACGCTGACCGTCGGCGACATCTTCGCCAAGGGCAACAATGCGAACTACGAACGCGATCGCCTGTTCGGACGCGGCTTCGTGATGATCGATACCGGAGATATCACGGGTCTCGGTACCAAGGCTTTCGCATCTGCCAGCTTCTCGCGCTATAACAACCCCTTCAACAACTACGGCGTTGTCGAAAAGCAGCAATATAATGGCCGTATCTGGCAGGACGTCGGCGACAATGGCGATTTCGTCGCCGTGGCTGGTCATTATAATGAGAACCGCAACAACTTCTTCGGTTCGTTCGCGCCCTATGACTTTCCCGAAACGCGGGAAGACCGCTTTTACGAGATCAACTATCCCTGCACGGTCGATCTTCCGACCCCGGGCGTGCGTGACACGGACAACAATTGCGGTGCCGAATTCGACCGCCGCTACAACCCGTCGAACACAGGCAACATTCGCGGTGCCTCGCGTTTCACCCTGGCCGATGGTCTCGTTCTCACGGTCGATCCCAGCTACCAATACGTCAAAGCCAATGGCGGCGGCGACGAAGAGCTGCTCGAGCAACGTTGCTATCTCGAGGCCGATGGCGACTGCAACACGACGCCGAACGGCACCACGGGCTATACCGGGTACTTCAACAACACCAACAACCGCCGTCAGTACTTCTTCGGTCGCGATCTCAATGGCGACGGCGATATGCTGGACGAAGTCAGCGGCAACGACCCGAGCCAGACCCGCACGCATCGTTTCGGCGTGATCGCGAACCTCAATTACGAGATCAACGCGGACCACGCTGTTCGATTGGCGTACACTTGGGACCGCGCCAACCACCGCCAGACCGGTCAGACTTCGGTCGCTTTGGCGAATGGCGAGATCGCCGATGTATTTCCCATCAACGATCCCCTTCTGACTGCCGATGGCTTCGCGCTCAACAAGCGTAACCGCCAATCCTACGCGATCCTGCACCAGGTCTCCGGTGAGTATCGCGGCCGTTTCGGCAATCTGACGGCGAATATCGGGCTGCGTGCGCCGTTCTTCACCCGCGAGCTGGAACAGAAGTGCTATACGCTCGATGCTGATGGCGATCTGGCGTGCTTCGAAAACCAGGATCCCAGCGAATTCATCGCCCTCAATCCCGATGCGGTGGCTCCGCTGGCTCGGATCTACAAATACGATGAGCTGCTGCCGAACGTCGGCTTCACGTATGATTTTGGCGATGCGTCGATCTTCGCGAACTACGCCAAGGGAATTTCGGTTCCGGGCACTGACGTGCTGTATGACTCGCTGTTCTTCGTGAACAGCGATGCGGCGCGGCCCGTACCCGAAACCACCGACAGTTTCGACCTCGGCCTGCGCTACCAGAACGGCCAGATCACTGCACAGCTCGCCGCTTGGTACACGCAGTACGACAATCGCCTGCGGACTTCCTTCAACGACCTGCTGGGTGAGTCGGTCACCACCAACCTCGGCCGAGTCGATAAATGGGGCCTCGATGGCTCGATCGCATGGCAGCCGACCAGCAACCTGATGCTTTACGTCTTCGGTTCGATCAATGACTCGGAGATCAAGGACAATGTCGATGGCGGCATTTGCGGCGCGTCGGATGTAGGCGTACCTGGCAACACCTGCGGTGCCGTTGGCGAAGACAAGTTCCTGCTGACCGCCGGCAAGCGTGAAAGCGGTGCACCGACCTTCACCGTTGGCGGCCGTGCGCAGGCTACCTTCGGTGATCTGGAAATCGGTGCGCAGGTCAAGCACACCGGCAAGCGGTACCTGAACGATGTCAACCTGCCGCTCATCGCGTTCGGCAATGAAGCATATGGTGCGACGTTCTCGAGCTACACGCTGGTCGATTTCGACGTTCGGTACCGCATCGGCGAAATGTTCAATGGTACCGACGCCGCAATCCAGCTCAATGTCACCAATGCGTTCGATGAACTGTTCGTCGGTGCAGCCGACGGAACGCTCGACAACATTTGGACCTTCGGTCAGTTTGTTCAGATCGGCGCGCCACGTGCTGCGACGATTTCTCTGATCCTCGGCTACTAAATATAATGGCTGCGGGGCTCGGTGCCCCGCACGCAAACTCCTGGGCGGTCCTCTTCACGGAGGGCCGCCTTTTTTCATTCGGGCCGAGCCGTACCGGAACATGCAGGCCCCGACCGCCGTTTTGTTCCAATGGACTCTCAGCCCTCTCGCTATGCGCAGACCCGCAAGCGCCTCAATCCTTGGGTGATCTTGCTCATTGCCGTGCTGCATGTCGGGCTGTTCTATCTGCTGGTGCGTGCGCTCGCCCCGGCTGCGGTGGACCGTGTCGAGCAGTCGGTGGTTTCCGCCTTCACCGTTACGGTTACCGCGCCACCGCGGGAGGTGGAGGAGGATCGCGCGCCCGAGCCCGAGGGAGCGCAAGGCGATCCGGGGCGCGAGGCGGTGCCTGCACCCGTAACCGCGCCCGAGCCGCAGCGTCCGCTACGCGACGATCCACCGGCCCCGCGAGCAGCCTCGACCGGGACCGCCCAAACCTCGGGTGCCACCGACGATGGCGAGGGAACCGGTCGTGCTGGCGAGGGGCAGGGCACTGGGAGCGGCGAGGGCGGCAGCGGGCAGGGCGCGGGCGCGGCAACCAAGCCTGTCCTGACACGTGCGATAACCGATGCGAGCGCGTTCCCCGTACCGACGGGCGGGCGCGAGGCGCGTATCGGCAAATCGGTGATCGTCAGGCTGACCGTCTCGGCTCAGGGGCGCGCCACGCGGTGCAGCATCTATCGCCCAAGCCCGTTTCCGGAAACCGATGCCGCCGTCTGCCGCCTTGCGCTCGAGCAGCTACGTTTCGAACCGGCGCGCGACGCACGCGGCAATCCGGTTGCCGCGACCTTCCATTACCAGCAGCGTTTTTTCAATTGAGCCAGCGCGGCAGGCGGGTCAGTCCTGCCCGGCCTGGGTGAGCACTTCGACCAGCTCGTCCTTGCCATAGGGCTTGGTCAGCAGGCCGGACGCACCCAATTCGGCGAGCCGGTTTTCCATCTCGCCATATCCTGTCGCCAGCCAGAAGGGGACACCGAGTTCTCTGAGCTTCTCCGCGACCGGCTCGCTGTTTTCCTTGCCGAGATTATAATCGAGAATCGCCAGGGCCGGCGGCGATTTGGCCAGCGCATCGAGAGCTGCCGCGACCGTGCTTTCGACCCGCACTTTCTCGACCCCAAGTTCCTTGAGGCAGTCTTCCGCATCGAGCGCGATAATCATGCTGTCTTCCACCAGCAATACGCTGTCGGGCACATTTTCCAGCTTGTCGTCCATGGTCTTCTTCGCTTGCGAGCTACGCCCTTCGCCTTCGGCGCGCGCACGCCACTGGACAAAGCGCGCGGGGATGCAGAAACGCGCTTCTACGCCTTCCAGACGGTAGTGAATTTCGGCGGTTCCTTCGAGTTCGTAGGGGAGCGAACGTTCGATGATCGTACTGCCGAAGCCGCGACGTTTGGGCGGCTTGACCGGCGGCCCGCCGCTTTCGCGCCAGTCGAGGCAGAAATTGTCTTCCGCATCGCGGCTGACCTCGACCTCGAGCTTGCCGGACTGGTCGCTGAGCGAGCCATATTTGGCCGAGTTGGTAATCATTTCATGGATGACCAGTGCCATCACTGTATAGGCTTCCGGCGCGATCATCGCTTCGGGGCCTTTGAGATCGAGCCGGTCTTTCTTGCCCGAAAGATAGGCATTGGCCTCGGTTTCGATCAGTTCCGAAAATGGTGCGTGAGACCAGTTGCCCTTGGTGATGTTGTCATGCGCGGAGGCCAGCGAACTGACCCGCCCGCCGACGATATCCACGAAGGTCCGAATATCCTGCGCATCGTTTTTCGACTGGTTGATCAGGCCGCGAATGAGGTTGAGGATATTGCGAACGCGGTGGTTGAGTTCCGCGATCAGCAATTCCTGCTGTTCCTGTGCTTTTGCCCGTTCGGCGACCGCCTCGTCGGTCAGCCGCAGGATGACTTCGAGCAGCGTCACCCGCAGACCTTCGGCTATCTCGAGTTCGGCCTGCGACCATTTCTCCGCGCGACCTTCGACCGTTTCCTGCCAGGCTTCGAAACTCTTTCGCGGAGTCAGACGATCGCCATGCGGGCCGGATTCCACGGGCTTTTCCGGATTTCCGGCCCAGGTCACCGTTTGCGTCAACGGTTTGCGCCACAAGATGAGATAGTCGCGCGGCGTGCGCGATACCGGGATGACCAGAGCCCCGGCTGCCCGGTCGGCGAACCGCATGGCCCGCGGCAGCCGCTCGGCAATCGCTTCGCTGGAGAGCAACCGGCTGGTGGCAGCGCCATTCAGGCTGGCGACGATGGCGCGGAACTCTTCTTCGTTCGGTGCCGATCCGCGCGAATCGTAAATGTCCTCGACGAAAATACTGACCCCGTCATGCGGGATGACCTGCTGGATCACCGGTTCGATCATCGGCAGGCTTGCGGACAGGGGGGTGCCCGCCGCGATGTCGCGCATCAGCCGCGAATGGACTTCGCGCCCCATTTCGCGCCGCTCCGCAATCTGCCGCGACAATGTGCGGTCCAGCATCAGCGAAAACAGCTCGGAAAACAGCTCTGCGGCAGTGCGCTGCGAATAAGGCAGCAGCTTGGGGCCGTAATGATGGCAGGCGAACAGCCCCCAAAGCTCCCCGCCGATGATGATCGAGATCGACAGCGAGGCGCCCACGCCCATATTTTTGAGATATTCGATGTGGATCGGCGATACGGCCCGCAACGTGCTCATGCTGAGATCGAGCGGCTCACCGTCGAAGGACACGCCGGGGTCGATCCCGACGGGTTCGGCATCGACATCGGCGATGATGCGAAAGCGATTGCGCAGATAGAGCGCGCGCGCCTGATTGGGGATGTCCGATTTGGGGTAGCGCAGGCCGTGGAATTTCTCGAGATCCTCGCGCGCCGCTTCGGCGATGACTTCGCCGGACAGATCCTCGCGAAAACGGTACACCATGACCCGGTCGATCTGCAGGGAATGTCGCAACTGCCGGGCCGCTTCGTCGGCAAGATCCTGCACATCGGTGTATTTTTCCAGCCGCGCCATGATCGGGCGGAGCAGGGCGAGTTGGCGATTGAGATCGTCTTTCGCGTGCCGCTCCACTTCGATGACCGTATTGGCCCCCGAACTGTGCAGGGCGCAGTCATACAGGGTTCCGTCATCGAAAAGGTCGATGCCGAACAGGCGTTCGACCTGATCCTTGCCCGACAGCGCGGCAGCGGAACTGCGAAGCTCCTCCAGCGCAGGACGGGCGAACAGTGAGCTGAGACGGTCGCCGATCTCCAGCGTCCGCCCGGCACCGAAGATATCTTCGAGATTGGTCGAAAGATGCGCGGCGAACCAGTCGGCATTGACGGCGATCAGCGCCCCGAACGCCTGGATACGGCCTAGCTGGTGAATAGGCTCGCGGTCGCAGTTTGACAGGTTCACACCCTGCGCATTCATATAGTGGTCTCCGGTGCCCCGACTTGGCTTGCCACGGCGTTGAAATGGGCGAAACTTGCCTGGGCCGCGGCGAGCACCGGCGGATCGTCAACGGGCGAATGCGGCCTTTCTATGAACGGGCGCAGGCGCTGCCAGTATTCGACCACGCGCCGGTCGGACAGGAACGCGACCGGCCATTGCATTTCGGCTTTCACAAGCCGCGCGAGGATGGCCCGGTTACCCAGCGACGACCCCGCCAGCACCCAGCATGTGCCGAGCGGATCGGAATCCGCCGATACATCGAAGGCAGGCGAATGGGAGGGAATCGATACGCCCAGCTCGGCAAGGTCTCGGGCGATTACATCGGTCTGGCGCGGGGGTGCCGTGTCGGCGCATCGCTCACTCAGCCAGCTTTCGATATTCACGCGCGCACGGTACTGGATGTCGAGAAATCGCGCATAATCGCGCCCATCCCCTTCAACGAGCGCGCCGAGGCGCACGTCGAGCGTGTCATGTGCTTCCGCGGTCCCGACCCTGAGGTAATCTCTGGTGGTGCGACCCACCCCGCTCTTTTCCCGCATCCCCTCTGCCTCACTTTCGCTGCGGTATGCCCATTTCAGCAAAGAAGCGAGCCAGCCCTTTCGCCGGGCGCGAATCCTGCATCGCTATAAAGCGTTCGGCGAACGGATCGGTTCCGGTCTGTGGCAGACTTTTCAATGGTTCTCGGATCGGGCGTTATTTGGCCTCGATCAATTTCTGGCCCTGCTGCCGGATCGCGCTGGCAACCATGGGTTCGAAGAACGACAGCGCCGGCGGCAAATTGACCTCGAAGATCAGCTGGTCTTCCTCGATGATGACGCATCCGTCGATGCCCTGACCCATGGCTTTCACCTGCAGATCCATACGGTCTTCGTGGGGCCAGCTGGTGGTGACCTCGGCCATGCCGCCGGGCACATACTTCCCGATTTCATGACTGCGCGATTGCAGGCGGCGGCGGACTTCGTCCTTGCCGATCGAATGGGATATGGGAACGCGCATCAGCTTTTGTCCTCCAGCAGCGGGCTGGTCTGGGCCCCTTCGCCGAACTTGTAGTCGAGATAACGGTGTTTGATCGCCAGATCGTCGAGCGATCCTTCGGCAAGCTGGCGGGTGATCGAGTCGATTTCCCCGCTGATTTTTCCAAGGCTGTCGGTCAATTGCTGGTCGGGTGACGAGCCGGCACGCTCCTCGGTCCGCAGGTGCGCGGGGATGCGGCGATAGCTGTCGATCATCTCGGGCAATTGCTCGCCCACCAGGCTGCGCACTTCGCGGGCCTTGGGATGGTTCTGGTCGAGTCCTTCGAGCTGCAACCCCAGCGCATCGAGCTGCACGCCCATGTCGCCGATGATCCGCGCCGCTGGCGGGGGCAGGGCGGGGCGTTGCGCCTCCAGCCACAGCTCGGTGCGGCCGACCATCTGCTGGACATTTCCCTTGTTGATGTCCGCGCGTTTGGGCGTCTTCATCTTGGGATAATTGCCGAGCACGCCCACGGCCACGACACTGGCGATGACCAGCGCCATCACGCCGATGAAGCCGATGCCGTCGACGATCACGCCCAGCACGCCCATTCCGACCCACAGTGCGAAAAGCGCGATGGCGATGTTGCGGACCTTTTTGAGAAGATGGTCGCGCTTCACCTTCGCCGAAGCCTGGCCGATCGAGGGCGCACGGCGATGACGGCCGCCTTCGCGGTTGTCGCGTACCAGCGCCTTACCTTCCGACAGGATGCGTTCACTATCGCGGGTGAGGTCGTTCACGCTCGGGCGTCCCTCAGTCTTCGATGCTCAACAGATTGCTCTCGGCAACCTGCTTTTGCGCCTGCGCCTGACCTTCGGCCCGGGCGATATAGCCTTTCGACTTCTCGACTTCGTCGGTCAGCAGATTGACCGTCTGCTTCATTGAATCGAGCGCGCGCAGCTTGAAATTGTCGACCTCGTCCATCGTGTCGTAGATGTTCTGAAAAGCACGCTGGAGGGTTTCGAGCGGGATGGTGCTGGCGGCGGCCTGCTCGTGGATCTTGCCGGTCTGATCGCGCAGCAGCGTGCTGGTGCTGTCGATGATCCCCGCGGTCGTGTCGTTGAGCGCGGTGATCTGGCCCAGCACGAGGCGCTGATTGGTCATCGCCTCGGCCACGGTCACGGCGGTGCGCAGCGCGCCCACGGTGGTGGTGCTGGCGCGGTCCACGCCTTTCACCAGTTCGACATTGTTCTTCTTGACCAGATCGAGCGCGAGATAGCCCTGCACGCTGACCGCCATCTGTGTCAGCAGGTCCTGTGTGCGCTGGCGGACATAGAACAGCGCGGTTTCGCGCACCGCCTTGGCCTTGGCCGGATCGGTCGCGTCGAGTTCGGCGGC
>MDTE01063539.1_pt1 | contig 15791 bp, 11 predicted proteins | sample 811231 | NCBI WGS metagenome assembly MDTE01 (sample SAMN05326651, study PRJNA326480) | marine metagenome | isolation source: seawater | place: Indian Ocean: Red Sea | collected 2010
CAACTTTCAAATCCAGTTTGGCGCCAATCCGAGCTTGCCAATCCGCGTTGTGGCGCTGGTCGAGTGGTACGAAGCCGTGCCCGGACCGAAAGTGGGGGGAATAGTCTGAGGACACTTTTGGCAACACGCCGCGGGTGCTGGCCACCACGGGACCACAGCACCCAGCGCTAGGCACCAGATCGAGGGCCGCCTTCGATAGGGGTCGCGCGTAGAGAGACGGGCGTGAGCTCGGCGCGAACCCCGATACCCCCCGCGAACGGGTCCAGCGGCCGCTCGCACAGCTCCGAGATATAATCGCCCCACGAGAATCGGCCAAAAACCCGAAGCACTAACAACCGGGGGAGATGACGGGTGAGACGACCCCAGAGCGCAAGGTCGGCGCAAAGACCGCCGAGGATCTGTTGCTCAAATACAACCTCCCCCCCGGTTCGGACGAAGAGGCCATCCAGCGGGTGCTCGCGAGGCTCGGGGACCTGCCCGTGTCCGCCGAGAAGGGCACCGCGCCCAGGGGCTCGCAGAAGTCGCCAAAGTCCAAAGCCGGGTCGAAGCCGGTGTTCAGGCCCGCGGGAGGGACGCCGAAGACGACGGTGGCGTGGAGCGCGTCCGCTAATAAGAAACCCGGCACTCTGGACGCGCTCAGGGAGTACGACGAGGACGAGGAGAACCCGAACATGACTGCCGAGGAGCGCGCGAGGAAGATGGTCGCAGCCGCGGTGGAGGAGAAGCTGAGAGCGGGCGAGTCCGCCAACAAGGTGGGACTCACGCCGAAGGAGCGCTTGGGACCCATGGGCGTGCTCAAGGAGGAGGTCACCAACGCCAACGCCCGGGCTCGGCGCCTCGAGACCGCGCTGCAGCGGAGGGACCAGGAGGTTGAGGAGCTGAAGGCGCGGGTCAACCAGCTCGCTCGGGAGCGATCGGCGCTCGCGACGCTTAAGACTCGGCAGCTGACCAACTCCACCGAGGTGACCGAGACGGCGGCGGCGGTGGCCAAGCGCCTGACTGACTCCCCGGACCCCAACGAGCGCCCGATGACTCCCAAGAACTCGGCCGGTCAGCCGTTGAGCCTCAAGACCCGCTGGCACGCGCTCGAGATGAAGGCGCGGCGGGGTGACAAGTGCCTGTTGCTGCTGCTGAGGTCGTACAAGCATATGGAAACGGAGTGCGCGGATTACCGGCGGATGATGGAGACCGCGAGGCAGGGAGAGGAGTTCGCGACGAACGAGCTGAGGGCGACGAAGGATGCGTTGGAGGATGTCTCCAAGAATTACGCCGCCGCCGAGAATTTGCTCAACGAGGCGCAGGAGAGGGAGGACAAGCTTGGCGAGAAACTGAAGAATGAGCGCGAGCAGAGGAAGCAGCTGGCGGCTGAGCTCAGGACCTTACGCGCGGAAAAGGAACAGAACGACGAGGAGTTCAAGCGGTTCAAAGACCGCAAGAACGAGCTGCTGGAGCGCACGGTGAAGCGGGACCACCAGATTGACAAGATCAACAAGAAGCTGTCCGAGACGACTGCGGAGCGCGATGCCGAACGGAAGGAGCGCCGCAAGCTCGAGGAAGAGATCCTGAGGGTGGAGCAGCGTATGTCCACCCTGCGCCGACGGAACAAGAGCCTGGAGGTTGGCAACCAGCGGTCACGCGACGAGGAGGTTGAGGAGCTTCGCGCGAGCGTCTCGCGACTCTCCATGGAGTGTCAGATCAAAGAGGAGGAGTGTCAGATGCTGGCGGGGATGGTGTCCAAGGGTGGGGCCCGCAGCGTCATGAAGAGCGGAGGATCCGTGTCTCGAGGCGGTGTCGCATCGGTGGCGCGCGCGTCGGCTCCAGCCAGGGGATCGCCGCTCGGCCTGGGTCCCGGCGCCGGCCTCGCGCCTCGAAGCCGAGCTCGAACATCCGCACCCGAAGCGTTGAAAAACGGCGACGCCCTGTACGAGGAGTTCGCCTCGACGTTTCGGTGATGGACGTCGATTCGTGATAGCTGCTAGGTGTAAATCTAATTGAATGCGAGCTACTCGCGCTAAGTATATGTGGGGTCACCGGTGATTAGCGTTTTGCTACCCCGTACGCTTGATAGTTCTGGTACGGCAGCAGCAGGCTCTTCGGCATGTCCTGATACGGCGAGAATAGGTTATGCCTCTTACCCTTGAACGCGGTCACCGCATCCACGGGCGCCAAAAACTCCGCCAATGGCCGGTCCAGCGCCTGCTCCACGTTGAGCGACGCCCTGATGGCCTCATAAGATGCCGCCTCACCCGCCAAACGCGTCAACGATTCATCGGGTCTTACCCCCGCGGGCTGCTCTCCCCTGCGACGCACCCAGCCGAACGGCGCGCGCCCCGGAGATACCCCACCCTGAGACGAGTGTCTCGCACCGGGGGAGACGTTAACCGCCCCGGGCGGCACCGCGCGCGCGGGGGACGCCGGCCGTCCCGCCCTTGACCATTCGCGCAATTCCGTGAATCCCCCGTCGCTCCCTTGCCTGGCCTCTGCCTCCCTGGCGGCGCGAATGGACTCGGTCCGGTCCGACTCCGTCGTCTCGTACGACTGGTACGAGGAGTCGTAGCGTTGCGGCGACTCCCTCGAGCTGCGCGACGTCGTTCCCGAGTGACTCGGCGAACGATTCGGGGTCTCCTCGCCCGAGAAGGATTCTCTCCCCGGCGTCGGCAGCTCGGACGCGGTCTCGGACTCGGCGAAGTCCAGCTCGCCGTTGTACCCCTCGCCCAGCGCCTCGAGGAGCTCCTGCTTCCTCCGCTCCTCGTAGTCCGCGCTCCGGTCGCGGCGCGCCTGGGACGCGCCGCAACAAAGCCCCATCCCGGCCGTGCCCCGTGCCCCGAAGACTGCCGTTCCCGACGGGTCTCAAGATGAAAGGATACGAAGGCACGAAGGTTCCTTCACAGTCGATGGCGCTCCGCGTCGCGGCACGAGTCCATCTCGCCGCCCGATGGCGAGGTCTGCGTCACACGAGCACGCGACCGATCCATCCCCGCGCGACGGTGATCGATGACCCGGGTCCCGAGAACCCCGGGCTGGATGCGGCGGGCCTCAACATCAGACGGGGAGGGGTGGAAGGGAGGAACCTTCGCGAAACGTTGGCCAACGCGGGCATGACGCCCGAGCAGGTGCGGGACGTGATCTATGCGCACCCACAGCTGGAGACGCAGTACGACCTGGTAAATGAGGTCCAACCTCGGATAAACTACCTGAGGTTCCTGGATGACAACGACAGGCTCGACGGGGAGAGCGTCTCGAGCTGCATCGCCCGGCAACCGCAGTCGCTCGAGAGGGACTTCCATTTGGTGCACGAGGATGCCGACTACGCAGTGGTGAACAAACCGTGGTGCGTGCGACTGGACACGCCGAGGGGCTGGCCGGGTAAGGTCCGCTTCACCCCAAAGTATCCCGGCGACCTGAGCGTGGAGGACTGGCTGGAGCGACGGTACCCTGACTGGGACACGGTCCGTTTTTGTCACCAGCTGGACAACGCCACTTCGGGGGTGCTGGTAGCCGCGTCGAACAAACGCGCCGCGGGGGCCGCAGCGAAGCTGTTCAGAGAGAGAAGGGCGCTAAAGACCTACCTGGCGATCGTGTTTGGACACCCCGAGAAGGACGAGTGGACGGTGGATGAACCGATGGGACGGGACCCGGATGATCCGAAGGGGTTCCGGGAGCGAGTGGACCCAGAGCACGGGAAGGCGTGCGAGACAAGGTTCAGGGTGCTGAAGCGGGGTAAGCTGAATTTGAGGGGCAAATTCGAGGGCGTGCCCGTGAGCAAGGTGGAGGTGACGCCGGTGACGGGCAGGAGGCACCAGATTCGGTTGCACCTGCAGTTTAGCGGGCATCCAATCGTGGGTGACAATGCTTACAGCGAGGACACTGACTCTTTCCGGACGTTCCTCCACGCGCACAAGCTGACGCTGCCTTTCGACGAGCCGAGGGGTACGATGCAGTTCGTGGCGCCGGAACCCGAGTCTTTCGCGGCAGCCATGGAATAGGCGACATAGCGCACAACGTAGCGGCTAAACGAATCATGATGATGATACTTAGGCTAATCTATCCCTGCAGCCAGTCGAGGAAGAGGAGGCTGAAGGTTGCTATGAACAGCACAATCCCGACGATGAACGACCCTTCCCCGCGTCTCTTTATCGTCTTCTTGAGCTGCACGTTCCCACTCTCCAGGTTCCGTGTGCTCTCCACCGCCTGCGCGTACAGCTGTTCGATCTGCGCCGCCTGCGCCTGCACGTGCGTGGCAAACAGAGAGGACAGCGCCGACAACTCCGCAACCTGACCCTCCGCCCTCCGAACCTGCTCCACCAACGTCGTCAGCTCATCCACCAGTGCATCGCCCTCCGTCTCGTGCACCTGCGCCTGCGCCTGCCGCTGCTGCTGATCGATCGAGCTTTCGTCGCCGATGGTCTCGGTCGTGGATGCCGCCGGCGTCGGTTCCCTGTTTCTCCTCGGCGGCGTCGGCGGCTTGGGGGGCGCTCGCCTCCGCCGGTGCTCCGCCGACGCCAGCACCTTCTTGAACCGAACCTCCCTGCACTGGTCGAAGGACGCGGCGACCCTCTGGAGAAACTCGGTGAGGATCAGGACGACGCCGTGCATGTGGGCGACTCCCTGCACGCCCTCTGTCTTCCCAGCCTCCACCTCCTGCACGGTGGACTTGAGCATGGTGATGTGCGCCTGGCACGCCTTCACGCTGAGCCGCACTTCGGACTCGATGCCGTCCCTGACGGTGTCCGAATCCTTACCCTCCCTCAGGTAGTCGGCGCGGTGTCGCGTGACGAACGCCCGCAGCTCACGTACCAGCACAAGGGTGTCGTGCGCGCTCTTTAGCACCGGGGATCGCGCCGAGGGCGGAGGCAGATCCCTGGGCGCCACCAGTGCGTCCGCGTGATCCGGGGTCATGCCGCTCTGGGAGGCGTACGCGCGGTGCGCCGCCTCCCTGAAGGCATCGCTGACGTCCATCTCGTCGGCTCTCGTCGCCCACCCCGGGTCCTCCCCGACCCTACGCCGCGGCTATGAGTACGGCGCGCGTTCTCTGCCTGTGTTTGAGTCACGTCTCGCCCGTGTCTCCCGCGTATCAGATTTTGCCGGGAACTCGTCTCAAAAAAATGAGTCGACTCAGCACATCACAGGAGAGCGTGAGTCGGCTCGGAGGGGGTTGCGACGCCAGTTACTCATCGGAGCGGTCGCCCAGAGGACGAGAAGAGCCGAGAAACTCGCTTCGGCCCGCCCCGCACTACATAGGGGGTGGGCTCGACTGCTCGAGTTTGAACGAATAATATCTCTCATCCGAGGTGGAACGTGGACTGCCGTGGACCGACGACCGCATCCGATGGCTTCCGCATCCGTAACTCCGGTCCCCGTGGCCCGCGCGGCGGCGAGATCATGCACCCGGCCCGTATCCACGGGACCCGCATCGACCCGCCGGTGGACATCCATCTCTCCGCCCGGGACCGCGAGGGACCGCCGCGGGTCGAATAAACCTTTAGATCGATCCCCCGGATCCACCAGGACCGCCGCGTTCTTCCACGACTACCACCACCACAGCTTCGACCACACGCACGACCGCGCCTATCAGAGGTGGCTCGCCGACCTCACCGCGGTGGTGAAGCACCAAACGTGGAGCGCCTTACCAGCCTTGCTCCGGTTCCCTCACGCCGAGCCGGATGTCGTGCTCCAACTCGCCGCGGGCGAGGGTCAGACGGCGCTGGTGAAGCGGATCCTGGAGTCGTTCCCGGGCGCGGTCGAACCCGGGGGACCCGCGGCGGCGGGAGCGGCGGTCACGGCCGCGTCCAGGGGGCATCACAACGTGGTGGTCGCGCTCCTGGACCACGGGCTCTGCGCCGACGCCGTGGACGAGCACGACGTCGCGTTGATCCTCGCCGCCGCGGGCGCCTCCGACGTGTGCGGCGAGGGATGCGCGGCGAGGTGCGTGTGGACGCTGTTGGAGCGAGGCGCGGACGCCAACGCGTCGGCGTCGAGAAAAGGGTGGAAGCCGTTGATGGCGGCGGCCAAGACGGGCGAGTCGCGGGTGGCGGAGTTGCTCCTAAACGCCGGCGCCGACGTCGAGGCAAGGTACCCCAACGGCAAAACGCCCCTGTACTGCGCCGCCGAGTGGGGGCACGTCAAAGCGGTGGAGGTGCTGCTCGCACACGGCGCGAGGCCGGACGTGGCCGCGGACAGGCTCATGACGGATCACACGGCGGCGGTATCGCGGGGCGTGCTGCCGGCGGAGGTGGCGGCGAGGAACGGACACAAAGCGTGCGCCGACCTCCTGTTCGAAGCCAACGCGGGGGCGCGGCGGGGGCGAGGAGATGCGAAGGGTAAGAGTCTCGAGCCGCGCGTGCGGGAGACCACGATCAAGGGTGGGGAGTCCTGGTGAAGGCGCACTCTGTTGTAAAACGACGACGTTGTATGAAATTTCAAACTAAACAAAGTGTGTGCTGCGCAACTTTGAATCTGTTATACATCGGTTCAGGGGACCGCCTCTCGGCCCCGCGAAGAAAAGAATAAAAGAAGTTTGATGACTGCGCGGATATCACAGGTTGTACTCCTTGCCCCAACCCTCCGGTGCCTCCTCCTCGACGTCAAAGTCGTGAGTCTCCGACCAGGATCTCGGCGCAACGCCCGTCGCCTCATAAACCACCTTCTCCATCTTGTTGAAAACCTTGTTGTCGTCCATGATGGGGTTCCACCAGCCAGACACGATGCAGTAGTTACCCTCGAAAGGCGGCCTGTGGTGCGCGCCGTGGCCCTTGCGGGAGATGAGCACACCCAGGTCCTGCAGCTTCACCACAATCTCCGGCAGCTGCGACTTCTTCATGTGCGACCACGCGTGGAACTGCTGGGACAGCACGATCATGCTGCAGAACACGCCCATGAAGGCGCACGTGTCGGGTGCGAGGCCCGGGGCGAGCAGCAGGGGCACGGTGACGCACATCGTCGCCGGGCAGGTGGTGTGAATGTTGTTGGCGAACTGGCGCTTGGTGATGGTCCACGGGTACTTGTGGTGGCCCTGGAAGGCGTCGATGATGCCGCCCATCACCGGCGTCGCCTTGCTCCCGTAATTGTCCACGGACCAGTGGAACACGCCGGTGCCCAGGTCGGAGAGCCAGTACGCCAGGAGGCCGGAGCCGACGAGGGACGCCCACGCCGCGGGGTCGCCGCCGTCGCCAGCCATCTCGATGCCGACGCCACCCCGCGCCACCAGAGCCGCGCACGACGCGAACAGGCCGGTCGTGACGGCGCGCTGGAAGTCGGTAGAGACAAACGCGGCGGGATCCTGAATCATGGTACCGCCCATGGCCTGAGACGAGAGGTGAGGTGCGAGGTCAGTCGGCTGTCGGCCGAGTGGATAAATTCAGCTGAAACGACGGGAACGTGAGGTGGGTGGGGCACGCACGTCGATAGTCTTGCGAAGGGTCGTGGCGGTATCCATCTGCACCATGCGGCGGCGCATCTCAGCGTCGGTGTCGATGCTGCTGCCCACGTCCATGCTGCTGCCCACGTCCATGCTGCTGGTCACGTCCTGAATCACCCGGCACACGGTCGCGTTTCGCGTGGACACCTGAACCGCCGACTTTTTGGCGACAGAGCGCCCGCTGGTAGACCTCGCGGCGCCCGCGGTGGACGCCGCGACGGTCCCGCCGAGCGCGATGGTGATAGCGGACATGTGTGACACTTCCTGTGCCTCCCTAACTTACTGGCGTGCTTCCTCTGTGGAGGTTGCGCGCGTGTAGAATGCCTCCATCATGGGAATATACTGGCCGCTGATGCTCGTGACGTGTCGCTCTCACAAGCATCGTGGACTGCTCGAGCTTGGTTTCGAAGGAAAAGATGAATCGCGGAAAATAACTCCCATCCTCCTCCGCAGTCAGCACACGTCAACGCAGGTTCAATGACGTAACGACGCGTGCGTTCAAATCCTAAAGTTCATCCCCTCGCGTCCCTCTCCGCGCGTCCCTCAGCCTCCTCACGTTGTCCGCAATCTGCCTCACGCCCGAGTAAATCCTCTCCTGCACGCCGGAGCCGTGCCCTGTGACAACCTCGAGCACCGTCTCGATCATCTCGTGGTTCCCCATGATGTTGACGTGGTCGCCGCTGAACCTTCCCTCCTGGATACCGCCCCCCCACAGGCTCATAGCCCTGTGGTTATACTCCACGATCTTAACCTCGGCGCCCGCGGGGTTCAACCCCGAACCGTCCCTCCAACCCGACGCGCACATGTACCCGAGGCTCACGAGCGGGATGGACCCGTCGCCGTCAACGGACGTCACGCCGCGCTCCACCCCGCGGCCGTGCACGGACACGTCCAGCGCGAAAGGCCTCTCGGGTTGACCCGGTCTGTGCACGTAATGGTACGCGCGCTCGGTCGGTTTGCCCACGCCGTAGAGGCAGTAGATCTTCAAGTTTGGCGCTCGGGGCAGCGGCGCGGTGAGCGGATCCCCAAACTTTTCCGACGGACCCGCCGGTCTGGGCAGCGGGCCGATGAACCCGCCGGTCGATGCGCTCGGTTGACCGACGCCGACCGCGCGCAGGATGCGATCGATCCAACCCCCGGATCCGCCACCCGCGAGTCTTCGCCCGCCGAGCGTGACCCGCCGAAAGTCGGAGTCGTGCCGCGGGTGATCCGCGCCGATGCGGTCAAAGAGCAGCTCGAGCGACTCCGTGATGGTCAGGTTCCGCGCCGCGTCCTCCACGACGATCGACGGGGTCCCGTTGGCGGTCGGCGACGATGCGTCGTCGTCGCCGGACTTTCCCTCGGACCCCCCGTTCTCGTCTCCGTTCCCGTTCCCGCCTCCGCCTCCGCCTCCGTCCTCCTCGACGCGGATGGACAGAAAGTGTCGCAGCGCGCCCCCAATTTCCGGCTCGCGCGGATCGTCGATAATCTCCCCCCTCTCCGACGACGAGTCTTTGTCGATCATCTCCCCACTCTCCGACGGGTCCGGGTCGTCCATCGTCACCCCCGTGGACTCGTCGTTGGACGCGTCGGGGGCGCCGAGGTGGTCGTCCGCGCCCCACACGTCAACGCCTCCCCGAGGTAGCATGGCCCACAGCGAACCCCACGTGCGGAACGTGGCGGCGACCGTGCCCAACGTCCCGGAAACGAACCTGTCCAGGGGATTGACGCCGAGGCCGAGTAAGCCCTCGAGCTGTCCCAATATGGCGGTGTCCCTCATCTCCCCGCTGAGCAGCGAGGGGACCGTCTTGGGTATCCCCAGCATCGGACCCGCAATGTCCACGTACGCGGCGACGTGCCTATCCGTCCATCCCTTACCTCCGCCGGCCCCACCTTCGCTCACCGGCGCCTCGACCCAGTTCAGAAAGTACCTCACGAGCTGGTCCCCGTAGGAGTGCGCCAGCAGCGCCACCGGGGTCTTGTGCAGGTGGACCATCGTCTCTATCGTCGTCTTGAGCCGCGTGAAGTACCCGTCCCGCTGCTCCAACCCGACGGGCGACAGCCTCCAGTCGTACGGCGCCGCCTGCAGCATGTTGGTGTCGTAACCAACCTCGCCGAGCGACTCGATCACCTTGCCCCACACGAAGTACCCGGGAACGAACCAGTCGACAGCCTCCAGGCCGGACACGGCTCTGAGCTTGATCCCCGCCGGGTCCAGCCCGGTGACGGGATCCAGGCGCATGTGCTGCATCCAACACTGTCGGTTGGCAAAGTACGCCGTGGCCATCGCGGGCGTGCCCCACATGCGCTGCCTGAAGAAGTGCTTGCCGCACTGCAGCCCGTCCCAGAGCTCCAAACCCGACGATATGAAGCCCGGAACGATGACGACGGGATGCTTGGGCCTTCGACCCCGCTCCAGCGCAGCCTGCCCGGGGCTGGGTCCGCGCCAACCCAGGGGCATGCCGTTGTTCAGCGCGGAGGCGTTCAGCGCGGGTAGGCCGTTCAAAAGGTGCATGCTGGAGTTGAGCCACGGGGGAACGGCGTGCTCCACCCTGTCCTGAACGCCCTCTGGGATGGGCACCAACTCGCGCAGGTAGAATCCCACGCAGACGACCGCGACGAAGAGGGCTAACTTCTTCACCGCACTCGCCGCGACGACGCGGAAGGGGTTCCCGAAGGGCATGTACCACACCCTGAGTGGCTCGCGACCGGCGACAGCCCTCCACTTGTTCACGACTTTCGTCGTGGTCGTCCGGTCCGACGCCGCCTTCTTCGTCGCCTTCTTCGGGGGCATTTTTTAGACCTCCACCTGCGGGCCGGTGCGGACCCGCAAAGTGCTATTCGCCGGGGTTTGGCGATACCGGACGCGCCTCCTATCGACCGATCGTCGCAGAGTCCTCCCCCACGGCGCTGATGCGCGCCGTTAAGTCCCAAACCCAACGGGTTTCAAAGACCTTCTGATGAGATCGGGAACTGCCGTGGGTTTCCGCTGAACTCTCCACCGGCCCTGACCTGGGCAGTTTGTGCCGGTTCGCCTCCCCGCCGGGTCGTACAAACGATCGTCTCTCCCTCGCCCCGGGTTTCACACCCGCGGCGAACCTCAACCGCGACGCCCGGCCCGTCGCCATGGTCGTCCTCGATGAGATCGCTGCCTCAGGTGCCGCGCCCGTCGCGTCCGCCCGCGCCGCATCGGCCGCACCTACCCTCGACCCCGGTCGCCGCGAGGATCTCGGAACCGGCGACGCAATCTCGGACGCGACCCGGGTGGAGGGTAACGCCAGGTACAAGCGGAAGGACTTCAAGGGTGCGGAGGAGCTGTATACCCTCGCGCTGGCTCAGGCGGATCCCATCGGCGAGCTCATCCCGGCGATCCTGGGCAACAGATCGGCCGCGCGGCTAGCGTTGGGTCGCCTCGCCGACGCACTCGCGGACGCCGAGGAGATGGCCTCGCAGTGCCCGGATGGTCACGTGATGGCGGGGAAGGCGCGGTACCGACAGGGAAACGTGCTGGCGGCGATGGGCCGGACCGAGGACGCGAGACGCGCATATCACAACGCGATCAGTCTCACTCCGGACGAGAAGGCGCAGAAGCCCATATTGGCCAAGCTGATGGTGGTGACCAAGGTCGCGGTGGTCGAACACCAGAAGGAGCAGGTCCAAGCCGAGCTGCACAAGCAACGCGAGCTGATGAGGGAGACCAAGCAGCTCAACGAGTTCAACACGCAGGCTGGGGGCAAGCCACCGAAGGAGAGGTACACGATGGCGAACCGGGCGCTGCGCGACGGCAACAACGTCCGGGCCCTGAAGCTTTACGCGTCGGTGGATCCCGCCAAGTTGGACGCGGGCAAGGCGCCTCAGTACTGGGGCAACGTCGCGCTGGCCCACGTCAGGAACAAGGAATACCCCGAGGCGGTCGAGGCCGCGCGGCGGTGCATCAAGGAGGATCCTACGTACGCCAAGGGGAGGTATAGGCTCGGCGAAGCGCTGTTGAAGCGGGCGCGGACGGCCGAGCATGTCCTCCCGAACGTGCGCAAGGAATGGGTCCGCGGCGCCATCGACGAGGGTTTCAACGAGGCTCTTCGCCTTAATCCCGACATCGACAACGAGGAGACCAAGAGGTTGATATCGGACGGCGAAGTGTTGTTGCAGGAGCTGAATACGATCACCGAGAAGAAGGACGCGGCGACTGTGGCGGTGGAGGAGCGAGAAGGGACGAAGGACGAGGAGGAAGATACCAAGGAGGGGTCAGAGTCGGGCAGCGCCGACTCGGCAGACTGGGTGAAGGTCTCGGAACCCAAGGAGCGCGGGCCGAAGATTGTCTCTTTCGACGCGATCACCTCCGACGACGAGGACCACCCGGAACGCATCGCATTCATCGAGGCCATGAAGGAGCACGGCTGCGTCTGCGTCAGGTTGCACGAGAAGCTCGTCGCGCCCGTCAACGTCTTCGTCGAGGCGGGGGCGAGCGCGGCCGCTTTCTTCAAGCTCAAGGGCGACATGAAGGCCAAACACAAGCCCATAGGTGGCTACGACCCACCGGCTCAGAGCGGCTACTACACGCGCACGGGGTTTCATCACCCGAGGGACACGCGCGCCAAGTCCATTCGCGGTGCATCGTGCCTCAGGAAGGACGAGGAGGACCTCGAGTGCTTCGTCGTCGAGAACGAGTACGCCGCAGACTTTCCGTGGCCAAACGTGAAGTTCAAGGAGAGACTCCTTGACGCTCACATCACCGCCAGGATGACCGCGAGCAAGTGTGGGGACGTGCTGATGACCGCCGCGGACGTCAACGTCATGGACCCCGACTTCGACAGGAAGGCGGAGAAGTGCGGGTTGAAGGCGATGACGTGCAGGACCACGTTCGCATGTCACCCAAAAATTGACACCAACCACGGCAAGAGCATCTCCGGCCAGGCGGACATGCAGTTCATGCACTCGATGAACGCGGGAACGGCGGAGCCCACGCTCGTGTCCATCATCCCCCGCGTGGATGACCCCTCGCGCGGTCGCAGACACTCGCAGGTGTACTTGGAAATGCCCAAACGCGGCGGCGAGGGATTGGAGAAGTTGAGGTGGCCCCCCGCTGGCCAGGAGGAGGAACTCAGGGACTCTGTCCTCGTCGTCGCGGGCGAATACGTCAACCAGATGACGGACGGAATGTACCCCGCGCCAAGGGTGTGCTACACCCGACGGCGACTTTCCGAGGATGTCGTGCGCGCAACGTATCGAGCGTGAGGTGGAGAGTCATGACCTGAGCAAATAGCGTTTTTTTGACTGGATGTTGCTTCAACCAAACCAAAACCACGGCGCGCCAGGCCGGGTTGATCGTGTCATGTCGACGTTCGCGGCGCTTGTATCGCCACCGGGTGCAACCATCGCGCGTGTATCGCGTCCTGCGGCCCCCCGAAGTGTTCGCCGTGCTGCTATCAAGGCGAGTTATGAGTGGGCACCCCAGAAAACCGGGCGGGTCCGTGACACCTTCGTGTCGGGTTCAGCCGCGTTGGCGGTGAGTTTGGCGGTAGGAATAATGAGCATCCACGCTCCCATTGCGCATGCCTTCGTGCCAATTCGAGGGTGCGGCGACCCTGGCTCCCCGTACGATACAGGAGTGGAGGTTTTGGATCGGACTAGCTCCGGTGCGGGCACCACTGGGTGTACGAAGCTGTATCAGCCCGGGAGGGCGGCTGAGGCGAGGGCGGTGGCCGCGGCGAAGGAGGCGGCGGGAACGACGTCGGGCACGTCGGAGAGCAAGCGTGACAGGACAGGAGACGCACCGAGTGGGCGATAGCTCCGACCGCAACCTTACAGACGCGTGTTGTTGGATTTCAGTGTTCCTCAGCGATGATGCGCTCCTCCGAAACTATTCAAACTAATCAGCGCAGACCTGCCGACCATGGAAGGCGCCGCCGAAGATACCGTCGTCGACGATACGGTGGTGAGTCGACCGATCCCGTCGCCCTCCTGCTCTCGGCTTGCCAGGCCGCGATACGCTTCGTGCCTCGCGCGCGTCTCCCGTGCACGCCCCTCAAACCCTTGGAATTTATATCTTCGCTCACCCGCCGACTCTCCCTCCTCGATCCCTCGTCGCAGACCGTGAAGGGCACCGCGCTGGAGACGCGCGGTGAGGTGACGGCCACGTGCTACGACGCATCTGGCACGCGCATGGCGACGTGCACCACCGAGGGAGCCATCCACGTCTGGGACCGCGTGGACGGCCCGGACGGAGCCCCGGGCCACTGGCGCCAAACCGCCGCGTGGGCCGCGCACAGATCCGCGTGCCGCGCCGTCGCCTTCGCCGGCGCCGAGTTCGGCCGATGCCTCGCGTCCTCCTCTGACGACGGCACCATCTGCATGTGGCGAGAGGGCGTCCGCGCGCCGGGAGCCGCAGCCGCCGCCGCCGCGACCGCTGCGGCGGAGGCTGGGTCGTCCGAGTGGGAGCGATGCGCGCAGCTCAGGGATTCCACCAAGCCCGTGTCGCACCTCTCCTTCGCTCCCGCCGACCACGGCCTTCAGCTCGCGGCCGCCGGCGACGACGGCGCGGTCCGCTTCTACTCACCCTCCGATCCCCTCGCCCTCGCCGGCTGGGAGCTGTGCAACGAGTCGGAGGCTCTTCGGCCCGGGGCGCGATGCGTCGCCGTCGCGTGGCGTGGGCGCGGCGTCGACGAAGGCGCCCAGGTGCCGGGAGGACACGAGAACCCTGACGGCTCTCACGCACCACACGGAGGAAGGACCCGACACGGGATCACGGTGCCGCCCGCGCTCGCCGCAGCCCTGCGTTGGCCCGATGGCGTCAACGCGGTGAGGGTGCTGTCATACGACGAGGCGGCGATGCGGTGGGTGGCGACGGCGACGGTGTACGAGGGACCGGCCGCGGTGAACGCGTTGGCATGGGCGCCCAAGACGAGGACCGGCGACACCGACGACGTCGTCGCGGTGGCCCTCGGCGCGGACGTGGGCCTGTTCCGCGTGGACACGATGGGTTTGGTGGGCGCGGCGTCGCTCGGGGCTGCGGGCGGTGTGGCGTCGCTCGAGGCTACGCTCTCGCACCCGGCGGTTGTGCGGGTGTGCGACTGGAACGCCGTCGGGGACACTCTCGCGACGTCCGCGGAGGACGGGAGGGTGCGGCTGTGGGCGGCGAACGTGGCGACGGGAACGTGGGAGGAGCAGGCGCAGCTCGTGGGGGAGTGAGGGAGGAGTCGGGGGGCAGAGGAGCGATAGGGATGCGCGGGGCCCGGTTGAAACTCAAACGCCTAAAACTGATGACTTGCTCCCGTTGGCACCAAAAAGTGCAGTCACCTTCGTGGTTGAAAAACTTATTTTGATTAAAAGTTAGAACAACGGTGGTTAAATCTTGACGTGCGCCTGCGCTAGTATCTCGCAGGAAGTGGGCATCTCACCCTATCGCAATAAAAGCAGAAAGCAGTCGATGGGAGCTCGACGCTCACTTTGGGAAAATTTCAGTTGGAAGTAGTTTGTGCAAGCAAGGTAAATCGAACCAGCAGTCACTGGTTTTTGTTGTTGTGGTGTCCAGAAGTGCGCGCACCTTTCGCTTGGAGCGTGGCGAAGAGGGTTGGGATAAGATAAAGCGACGATCATGCAGTTGTACTGAGTACTCGGCGGACCGCCCGATGTCGCACTGATAAGGTGATTATTGTCGTATCATCTGTGCACAATCACTGTAGGCGCTGGCTTCGGTCGAAAGCAGCAGCACTTGCAGCACCAAGCGCATGCTGTTATTGAAAGCGTAAGACCAACAATCAGGCCAATCACAAGGCCCGCGACGGCTCCGTCGTCGGTTTTGCAGCAGTCGTCTGATGAAGGGGCGCAACAATACTCAGTGCCTGAGGCTGGCTGGCACCAGTTGTCGTCGTTCTTCAGCATCAAGGCTCCGCAGTCTCCGTAGTATGCATTGTCCGTGAGGGAACATTTATCTGGGCAATCTAGAGCAGGATTGACAAAAAATAACATCGAGCGACCATTATGGTGATGAGTAGGCTCGTTTTCAGCGACCCGGGGATTAGGTGCGTCATACAGATTCGGTCCAAAATTGAACAACCTTTTCGGCAGAACCTGGATGTCTGCCGTTCCCGCGTGAGGTACTTCTCTCGCATCTGAGACTGATGCAAGGGCAAAGAGCAGAGAAAGTAAAGCAGAGTTCTTGAGGATTCGAAGCATAGTCGCTAAAAAGGTCGCGCGGCCGTCTTGAAATTGTGTTCACGCTAACCCTTAATTTCTCAGACAGTTGTTTTTACGTAAGATCTTACGCGGTTTCTAACCCTGGCCTGTAAGACCGAGGGAGAACTTTCACTCTTTGCAATGACATCAACTTTGCGAATGGTATATGGCAACTTAACTCAACGTGCTAGGGTTAAAAAGTAGCGATAAAAGTGTCAAG
>MDTE01068050.1_pt1 | contig 15791 bp, 19 predicted proteins | sample 811231 | NCBI WGS metagenome assembly MDTE01 (sample SAMN05326651, study PRJNA326480) | marine metagenome | isolation source: seawater | place: Indian Ocean: Red Sea | collected 2010
CAGAGGATATTTAAAGAAACAAAAGGCCGATATTTTAGCTTTTAAAAGAGATGAGAATCTCACAATTCCAGAAAATATTGACTATGATCAATTTTCAGGTCTTTCTAATGAGGTTAAAGCTAAATTCAAAGAAATAAGACCAAAAACAATGGGTCAGGCGTTAAGAATTGACGGTATCACCCCTGCGGCTGTATATATTTTGTTGTCACACGTTAAAAGAAAGTCTATTAAGCATATAGCTTAATGGATAATGAAATTTTAAATTCTTACTCTAGACTCAATAATTTAAATGTTTCACGTGAAACATTTTTAGACTTTGAAAACTATGCATCGTTTATTCTTGAAGAAAATGAGAAAATAAACATTATTAGCAAAAATACAGCATCAAAAAAGACAATAATTGATCGACATATTGTTGATTCAGCACAAATAATTGATTTTGTTGATTTAAAAAGCAATACAACCACAGATTTAGGTTCAGGAGGAGGATTTCCAGGGATTATAATAGCAATTATTCTAAAAAACATGAAAAATAATATGAATGTTCACCTTTATGAAAAAAGCTATCGCAAAAGCAATTTTTTGCAAGAAGTTTCAAAAAAATTAAGTTTGAACACAAAAGTTTTCCAAAAAAATATTTTTGAGATAAAAAATGTAGAAACTGGAACTATCATGTCTAGAGCATTTAAACCTATGCCAGTTGTTTTAAATTTGGTTTACGAGAATTTTTTAAAATATAAAAATTTAATTTTCTTTATGGGAAAAAGTGGAAAGAGTGTTTTTGAAAATTCTAAAAAAAATTGGAAACTTGAGTATACAGAAAAAAAAAGCTTAACAAATAAAGATTCATTTTTATTAAATATTAAAAAAATTAAAAAAAAAATAGATGAAAATTATTTCAATCATAAATCAAAAAGGGGGCGTAGGGAAAACTACTACAGTCATAAATCTTGCAGCTGGATTATCACAACAAAAAAAAAAAATTTTAGTAATTGATCTTGATCCTCAGGGAAATGCCACTACAGGTCTTGGGCTATCTAACATGAACAATTCAGACGATACAATATATGGGGTTCTTAATGGAACTAAAGATATCGGTGAGGTTATCAAAAAAACAAATATCGAAAATCTAAACATGATAACATCCAACGTAGATTTATCAGGACTAGAGGTTGAAACTGCCGATGATGGGAATCGCGCATTTATATTAAAGTCCAAATTAACCGCATATTTAAATGATTCTAGAGGATTTTATGATTATGTTTTGATTGACTGTCCTCCGTCTTTGAGTTTACTAACTGTGATGGCATTAGTTAGTTCAGGATCTCTTTTAGTCCCGCTACAAACAGAATTTTTTGCTCTAGAGGGTTTAACACAACTTATGAAAACAATAGAAAGGATAAAAGTTAGTTTAAATCCAGATTTAAAGATTAGAGGAATTTTGCTAACTATGTATGATAAGAGAAACAAACTTTCGTCTCAAGTCGAACAAGAAGCTAGAGAATATTTTAGAGAAAAAGTCTACTCGACCGTTATCCCGCGGAATGTCAGATTATCAGAAGCACCTTCACATGGTGTACCAGTGTTAATTTATGATAAATCTTGTCCTGGTAGTAAATCCTATTTTAGTTTTACTGATGAATTTATAAATCAAGAGTCGACAATTGGGAGTGTTGCATAATGGATAAAATAAAAAAAGGTCTCGGTCGTGGGTTATCCTCATTAATAGGAGAAACAAAAGTATCTGAAAAAAAAAAACCAGCTTTCAATATCAGATTTAATTCCAAATAAATATCAACCACGAAAAAATTTTGATGAGGAAAATTTGAAAGACCTAACCAATTCTATTATTGAAAGAGGAATAATTCAACCAATCATTGTTAGACGATCAACTAATATACAAAATAAATTTGAAATTATTGCAGGTGAAAGAAGATGGCTTGCTGCTCAAAACGCCGGATTGCATTATGTTCCAGTTGTAATTACTGAAGCTGATGATTTAAAATCCTTAGAATTTGCGATTGTTGAAAATGTTCAAAGGCACGACTTAAATCCATTAGAAGAGGCGCAGGGTTATAAAAGATTAATTGATGAATTTAATTATGATCAAGAAAAAGTTTCCAAATTTATAGGAAAAAGCAGAAGTTATATTACGAATTGTTTGAGATTATTATCATTGCCTGTTGAAGTTATTAAATTAATTGAAAACAAAAAAATTACATCCGGACATGCAAAAGTCTTAGTTGGTTTAGAAAATGCCTTGTTTGTTGCTAATAAAATTATTGAAAAGAAATTATCTGTAAGACAGGCTGAAAATTTTGTAAAAATATTTAAAAACAAGAAAACTAAATCTAATATCTCCAAAGATGCCAATATTAGAGACTTAGAAAGATCTATTTCTGATAAAATTGGTCTCAGCGTTACTATTAAAAATGACAAAAGAAATAGAGGTAGTATTTCTTTTTCTTATAAACAAATTGATCAGTTAAATAAGATTATAGAGATCATTAAGGCGAATTATTAGAGTTTTCTAAACTTTCAATTATAAAATTATTGAGTATTAGATTTGATATTTGAGAATTTCTTTTTATCAAATTTTCTAAATCATTTATTTTTGTAATAAATACATTTATTTCATCTAATGATAGAATTTTTAATTGTTGTTTAATTATATCTTTGTCTTTCCAAAATATTGGAGGTTTGAATAATGATATAGCATTATCAACGTTTGAAACATCATTTATATTTTCTTTCAATTTTTTCAGTCTTTTAAGCTTGTATAAAAAATTTCTTATAATAATAATGTTGTCCTCAGCAGAGGAATTATTTTCATTTAAAATGTCAAAAGTTTTCTTTTTATTTTTGATTAGACATTGGTCAGTTAGTTCTGAAATACTATGATTTTCAGCTAAATTAGTGATTTTCAATATTTCTTCCTGATTAATTTTCTTATTTAGTTCACAATAGTTTGAAATTTTAGATAATTCATTTTTGAGTGCAACTCGGTTAAATTTTGATCTTTCAATTATTAAATTTATATTTTGATTAGAAATATTTATTTTTTTTTCTTTAAAAAAATTTTGTACTAAAAATAGGAGTGATTGATGGTTATCTTCATAAAAAGCAGCAATGATAGTATTTTTGTCTTTTTCAAAAAATGATCTTAGTTTAGATTTTTTATCCAAAGCCCCAGCTTTTATAACTATTTTAATATCTTTTACATTTTGAACTATAATTTCTTTTATCAGATTTAAAATTTTATCTGAGGACCTATTTATTATTATAAATTTTTCATTATCAAAAAATGACTTGTTAAAAATTTCTTCTTTGAATGAATCTTGGTTTATAAGGACATCACTTTCTTCATATTGTCTCACATTTTTAGAGAAGGCAGGTTTAAAAACAGTATCTATTTTCTCTTCAATTAAGCCTGTGTTGGGACCATATAGCAAATAATAGTTGATTTTTTTTTGTAAATTATTTTTAAGTTCAAAGTGCTTTAAGATCATTTTAGATTTATATGTAATATAACATCTTCAATAATTTTATTAATTAGATTATCTTTCACTTCTTCTTGATAATTTACTAATTCAAATTTGTTGTCTTTATTTGAATAACTAAATTGTTCAATAAATGTTTTATTTAAAATATTTTTTTCTTTTTTACTAATGATAAGATTTAATGTAATCTGTGATTTATAAGACTCTATTTGTCCTTTAGAATTTTTTGATGTTACACTCTCCTCAAATGATGTTTTTAAAGAGAGACTATTTAAATTATTATCAAACTCATTTACTTTTAATGATAAAGAATTAATTATTTTTTTATTAATATTCTCATCTCCTTCAAGGGTGATTTTGTAGTACTCTTTCTCTGTTAAATTTTTATTTACATAAATTGGTTGATAACCACAGCTTACGATTAAAAAAAAAGAGAGTATTATAAATTTATTCATTTTTATTTTACTATATAGTTAATTAGTCTATTCTTAACATAAATAGTTTTTATTGCTTTTCCATCATAAAGATATTTTTCTATTATTTTTTTTTTATTGATCTGATCAATAATTTCTTCTTCATTGGTGTCCTTTTTAATTGAAATTACACCTCTTTTTTTGCCATTCACTTGAATTACAATTTCACTGAATTCGTCTTGTAAATATTTCTTTTCAACACTTGGCCATTTTATTTCATTTTCATATTCCAATTTTTCTAAACATTCACTTGCTAAATGTGGAACGACTGGCAGCATTGTTAGAATTATTTTCTCATAGTTATTTTTTAAATTTTTGTAATTTCTTTTATGTTCTATAGTTTTTTTAAAGAAACTATAAATCTCATGATAACTTGCAATAATAACATTATATCTAAATTTTTCTAAAGCTTGATTAATTTTGTTTATAATTTGATTAGTAAAAATTTCTATTTCATCATTATGTTCAATTAGATTATTTTTAGTAACTTCTAAAATTTCTTCATTAAGTAACCAAAATTTTTGGATAAACTTATAAGAAGAAATTATTCCATCGTCTGACCATTGAATATCTTTTTCTGGTGGACTGTCTGCTAAAATAAAAAAACGTACTGCATCTGCACCATATTGTTCTATAATATTTTGAGGATCAATTGTGTTTTTTTTTGATTTTGACATAGACTCTGAAGGTCCAACTTTTATCTTTTTATTTTTGTTCTTTTTTAAATAGTAATCTTTTCCATTATTTGTGAATACTTCATCTGGACTAAGCCAATTATTAGCCTCATCTTTATAAGTTTCATGACAAACCATACCTTGAGTAAATAATCCTTTAAATGGTTCTTTAATTTTTATTTCATCATTATTTAAATTTAAAGCACGCATAAAAAATCTTGAATATAACAAATGTAAGATTGCATGTTCTACACCTCCTATATATTGATCAACTGGCATCCAATAATCTATATCGGATTTATTAAAAGGTTTTGCCTCTTCTTTTGCTGAACAAAATCTCAGATAATACCATGAGGAGTCCACAAAAGTATCAAGAGTATCTGTTTCACGGGTATATTTCTTTCCGCTGAGGGTAATTTTTTTCCAATCTTCTTTTGCATCAAGTGGATTCCCATTAGTATTAATATCTATATTTTCTGGTAATTTTACTGGTAATTCATTTTCAGGAATTTTTATAATGTTTGAATTTTCGTCGTAAGCTACTGGTATAGGACATCCCCAATACCTTTGTCTGGATATTCCCCAATCTTTCAATCGATAATTTATTTTTTTTTTTCCTAATTTTTTTTCTTCCAGCAACTCAATTGTTTTTTTTATTGACTCATCAGGTGCTTTAAATCCATTCAGATAATCTGAATTTATTAAAACTCCAGGACCAGCGTAAGCTTCATCAGTAACTTTAAATGTGTCTGGTTGATCTAAAGGTCTCACAACTGTGTTGATCTGTAACTTATATTTTTTCGCGAAATCAAAATCTCTTTGATCATGTGCAGGACATCCAAAAACTGCTCCAAATCCGTAATCCATTAAAACAAAATTTGCAAAATAAACAGGAACTTCATTTTTATTATTGAGAGGATTTATAGCTTTTAAGTTTGTTTTGTAACCAATTTTTGAAGCTTGAGCGATTGACTCTTCTGTAGTGCCAGTTTTTGCGCATTCTTTTCTAAATTTTTGAAAAGCCTCATCATCTTCATAGAATTTTGCAATAGGATGATCAACCGATAAAGCTAAGAATGAAAATCCAAATAATGTGTCCGGTCTTGTTGTATAACATTTTACAATATCTATTTTATCTGAGCCTTTAATTTTGAAATCAATTTCACAACCGTAGGATTTACCAATCCAATTCTTTTGCATGGTTTTTACCTTATCTGGCCAACCATCTAAAAAAGACAAGTTAGAAAGTAGTTCCTCTGAAAAATGTGAAATTTTAAAAAACCATTGATTCAATTTCTTTCTTTCAACAATTGCTCCAGATCTCCAGCCTTTACCGTCAATTACTTGTTCATTTGCTAGCACAGTTTTATCGATTGGATCCCAATTTACATAACTTTCTTTCCGATAAACTAGACCTTTATCATATAAATCCAAAAAAAGTTTTTGTTGGTGCTTATAATATTCGGCAGAACAAGTTGAAATTTCTCTGCTCCAATCAATTGATAATCCTAATTGTTTAAGCTGAGATTTCATTGTTTCAATGTTTTTTTCGGTCCAATACCGTGGATTTAGTTTATTTTCTTTAGCAGCATTTTCGGCAGGCATGCCGAAAGAATCCCACCCCATTGGATGTAGAACATTAAAACCATTTAAAGATTTAAATCTAGATAGAACATCTCCAATTGTATAATTCCTTACATGACCCATGTGAATTTTGCCTGACGGGTACGGAAACATTTCTAAGCAATAAAATTTCTTTTTTTGTGAATTTTTCTCTACTTGGAAACTGTTATTGCATTTCCAAAAATTTTGCCACTTAGCTTCAACTTCTTTAAACTTATACCTTGATGGGCTGGACATAAAAATAAGTTTTATTTAAAATAATTTACCTGGAATTTTATATTCACCGAATTCCTCTTTAACTTTAGAGATATCTTGTGTTTCAATTTCAGCAGCTTTTTTTAATATCGCAAATTTGATTTCATTGTTTGTTGAATTATTTAGTTCATTTATTACACAATTGTTGAATGTTTTACATTCCCTTTTATGAATTATAACTTTAATTGCATCAGATCTTATTTCATTGGTTAAAAATCTCACAGCAATCTTTAACTCTTCAGTGCTTTTACCATCACTAAACCAATCAGTAATAATTATACCACCTCCATAATCTACAACTCCTAGAGGAGCAAAACTGAGTTTTTCCATAGTTGCTCGCCACATTGGATTTGATGATGCAAACATAAAATCCCCACCATTTTTATTAATAGTGCCTAATCTAAAACCTCTACCTTCATTCATATTTTTTTGAACACGTTCATTTGCGTTAACAGGAACCTTTCTTGCATCAGCTGGTCTCCAGACCCCGCATGAACTCAACATTATTGAAATTAGAATAAATATTAAAATGTTTTTCATTTATTTAACTTAATAGTGCTTAAAAGCCTTAATTTAAAGCCGAATTTAAATAGTGTGATATAATAGCAACACATATTATTAAAATACTAAATTTTGCTAATTATTAGCCAAAATATCAGAAAATCTAATATTTTATGGACATTCATATATGAAAACAAAAGGAGTAAATTATGAATAATTTGAAAAAACTGGGGTTAACTGCTTTAGCTGGTTCTCTTGCGGTTTCATCAGCATACGCTGCTGAAATGACTGTAAGTGGTGCTACGCTATTAACGTACACTTCAGAACATGACAATGAAACAACTGGTAACCCATTTGGTATGAAAACAAATATTGCATTCACTGCATCAGGTGATGTTAATGGTTACACAGTTTCATACATGCAAACATCAAAAGACCAATTTGCTGGTATGTCATCAGCTAGATTGTCAGTTGATATGGGTGATATGGGAACAATTGCTTTTGACCAAGGATCAGGATCAGGTTTAGCTACAATCGATGATAAAACACCGACTGCAGCAGAAGAAATCTGGGATGGTCTAGATACTACTACATCAGGAAGAGTTGGTGCTGTAGGTTCTTCAGGAGTATTTAACTACATCAAAGATCTTGGTGGTATGACTTTAAATGCTGCTGTAAGAAGAGGTAGTGGAACTAACAATTCAGACGGTTCTTCATCTGGAACTAGCTTAGGTTCTGGTTATGACTTTGCATTAACAGGATCTGGAGATATGCTAGGTGTTGATGGTCTATCTTGGGGTGTTGGTTATGGTGAAGTAGAAGCATCACAAGCAAACATCACAACTGGTGACGAAGGTGATAAAGAAGATATGACTGCTTACGTAACATACGCAATGGGTAGTTTCGTAGTAGGTTATCAAGAGTCAGCAGAGGATGCAGGTGGAACTGGTGGAACAAATGAATACGCTACAAGATGGGGTATTGCATTTAACGTAAACGAAAATTTCTCAATCTCTTACGGAGAAGCCGAAACTGAGTTTGCTAAGCCAGGTGCTGCACACGTAACTGAAGATTTAGAAGGTTTCGCTGTAGCTTACACTATGGGTTCTATGAAAATCGCTGGTAACATGAACGAAGGATCTGCTATGGGTGGAACTTCTGGTACTGACGATTCAATGACTGAGATTGCATTATCTTTTGCTTTCTAATCATTTAAGACTTTAAATTTTATAAAAGCCCCAGTTTTCACTGGGGCTTTTTTTTTTACAGGTTATTCTCAATAATTTTTAGATAATCTCTGTATTTTTCATAAGCGCTCAGAGAACTCTTGTAAATAGGTTTTCTTGCTTGTGCGGTACTCATTGTTTTGATTGGATTTTTATTATTATAAAAGTTTAAACAATTTTCCTCCCATTCTAATTCGCAATATTTTAAAATTCTTTTTATTTGTTCTCTATTGTCTTTTACTAGTTCTTCATAACTTATTTCAAGAATATCATTATGTTTTTTGGCTTTCCAAAAACTCATTAAATTTTTGTAGGTTTTGTAGAATTTTACTAAATCATTTTCATCGTATGAAAAACCTAAACCACCTTCAAATAAATTTTTATACAATGAAAGGCAATTATTTTTAGGATCTCTTTGACAATGAATAATTTTTGCATTTGGAAACAAAACTTTAATAAATCCAATCCATCGGAAATTTAAAGGGGCTTTATCTGTAATGAATTTATTTTTTATATTAAAATATTTTATAAAATCCTTGTAGTTTCTGTTAATTAATTCAATTTTAAGTGGATCATTAATTATTTCATTAAATTTCTCAGCATCGATTTTCTGTGATGACATAAAATTATTTTTAATTATTTTTGGCAAAATTGGTAATTCACCACCACCTATAACTTGACTATGAGAGCTTATAATTTGTTCAACTAAAGATGTACCTGATCTAGGCATCCCAAGTATGAAAATTATTTTATCTTGATCTTTTTTTTGATACTTCTCAAAATTTATATTTTCAAAATTTTTTTTGGTTTTTTGAATTAGATCTAAGTCCTCATTGATATTGTAATTAATTTTTTTTTTATTCAAATCATTTCCGATTTTGAGAAAATGGAATGATTTATCTATTTCATTCAAATCTTCGTACGCTTTTGAAAGAGAAAAATATAAGTCAATTTTCTCATCCTGTTTTAAATTGGGATCTTTAATTTTTTCTGAAATTTCCTCGTAATGCCAATTTTTATCTTTGTAAGTAAGGGACTGACTTATTAAAAAATGTGCTTGTGTTAATTTTTGGTTATTTTTTAATGCTTCTTTTGCATATTTAATTGCAGTTTCGAAATTTCCCAATCCTTGATTTGCTGAAGCTAAAGAATATAAAATGATAAAATTATTTGGTGTAATTTTATTTGCTTTTTCATATAATTCTAATGCTTCATCAAATTTATTTAAGTCTCTCTTTAAATTACCTAAGTTAACATAAGCATTAACATATTTTGGATTTGAAATTATAAGATCATTAAATATATTTTCTGCATCTTTATACCTAAGTAAATTTTTATAAGTATTTGCTAAATTGTTTTTAATTGCAAGATTATTAGGTTCTATTTTTAAACCTGTAATAAATATATTTTTTGCTTTCTCATACTCATTAGTATTTTGATATGATGATCCAAGTAAATTATACAAAATTATATTTTCGGGAAATTTTTTCAAATAACCTAAAGCTTTTGAAATAACAAATTTATAATTTTTTGCATTAAAATTGTTTATCAAAATTTGAAAATTTTCTATAATTTGTTTTTTTTTTCATTCTTTAATTAAAGTAACTTATACCAGCAAATCCTACAGATTTTGTCATTTTTAGTTTTTTAAGATTTTTATTTTTAATTCCTCCAAGAGCAATAATTTTTTTCTTAGTATTTTTTGACAGAAGGTTAAACTTGATTACCCCCAACTCTTTTTTATAATTTTTTGTCAAAAACATAGGTGATAAAAAAATTAAGTCTACTCCCTGCTCTTCTTTAGTTTTAATTTCTGGCACATTATGTGCAGAGCCCATAACTAAAAAGTTCTTCTTTTTATTTTTAAGAATATGTGAGTAATGTTTTTTGTTAAATGATGGTATGTATACCCCATCAATATTTGCTCTGATTGCTAATCTTATATCGTTTGCTATTATAAGTTTTTTATTGTTTTGTCGGCAAAACTTTTTAATTTCTAGTAATAGTTTAAGATTTATCTTTTTTTGATAATTTCTATATATAATTCCATAATTCTTGGATAAATTATTTATTCTTTTTTTATCAAAAGAATCTATAAAACTATAAATATAAGATGAATCATAATGCATTCTAGTGTTATAAATTTACAGGATATTCAAAAAGAAATACATTTAAAAAATAAAAAAAAAAACTTTCAAAACTGAAATAATTGCTGTTAGCAAGACATTTAGCTTAGAGCAAATAAAACCATTAATAGATTATGGTCATAATCATTTTGGTGAAAATAAAGTTCAGGAAGCTGTAGATAAATGGAAATTAATTAAAAAAACTAATTCTAACATCAATCTTCATTTAATTGGGAAATTGCAAACTAATAAAGTTAAATATGCGGTACCATTATTTGATTATATTCACTCTGTAGATAATGAAAAGCTAGCTGAAAAAATTTCAATTGAAGAAAAAAAACATAGAAGAAAGATTAAGATTTTTATTCAAGTAAACATAGGCGATGAAAGTCAAAAAAATGGAATTGATCCAAAATTACTTAGAAATTTTTATAAAAAATGTGTAGATGATATGAATTTAAATGTTGTTGGTTTAATGTGTATACCTCCATTAAACACTGACTCAAAAACATATTTTAATCATATGACTGTACTAGCTAAAGATATTGGACTGACTGAATTAAGTATGGGCATGTCATCTGATTATCTCGATGCAATTGAATATGGGGCAAGTTTTGTGAGAATAGGAACTAAAATATTTGGTAATAGATCTTAAAGTATTTTAATAATAGTTTTTCTATCGATTAATTTTAATAATATTAACATGTCTCTTTTTTTTAATGATATACATCCAAGTGTTTTTTTATAATTATTTGTAAGATGTAAAAAAATCGCACTACCTTTATTTTTAACTGGTTTTTTTGTATTATAATTTATAACAACAACTAAATCATAATTTTCATCTCGTCTAAACATTTTCTCATGTCTAATTTTTTTATTTATCTTTATTAATTTATTATAATGTTTACTTTTTACATCATCACACCAACCCATATTTTTTTGGATAGGAATTTGAAGTAATTTTGTTTTTAATTTTGGGTATCTTTTTTTTCTGTAGTAAAGAGGTCCAATTGAGAAAGTGCCTTTAGGAGTTTTAAAATCACCCTCTTTTTTATTTAAAGTTACACCTTTTTTTCCAATGGAACATTTGAATTTAAATTCATCGAATAAAAGAGTATCTTTGTTTTTAATTATTATTTGCATTTTAAATATTATGAGCTCAAGAGTATTAATAGTTTATAAGTCTCCAATTTTATTCCAAATTTTTGAAGAAATTAAGGAAAATTTAAATTTTGATTTAATTGAGTCCGATGAAAAAAAGATTGATTTAATAGATTTAGGCAAGTTCGAAAACTATATAATCTTGTCTCATACAAAAAATAACCTTAAAAACTGTAATATTATTAATGTACCATTAAATATAAAAAAAATTTTAGAGCAAATAAATATATGGTTTCTCCGTAATAAATTTTTAAATCAATCAAAAATTAAAATAGGAAAATATACCTTAGATCTTAATTCAAGAAGTATTTCTAATGATAAGGCAATTCTTAGTTTGACTGAGAAGGAAACTGAATTAATTATTTGTATTGAAGAGCATGGATTTGTTAGTTTAAAAGATTTACAAAAAAAAGTTTGGAAATATACATCGACGTTAGAAACACATACAGTAGAAACACATATTTATAGACTAAGAAAAAAATTTTTAGATTTTTTTCAAGATAATGATTTTATAAAACATAATAAAAAAGGATATTTTTTAAATTGAAAAAAAATTTAGCAGCAAAAAACTTGTCTAGTAGAAGATATAAATCAAAGGTTTTTAAACCAAAAAAAGGTAAAGGAAGTTTTAAAAGAAAAAAAATTAAATTCTAGCTCCAATTTTTTGAATAATTTTTGAGGATAACTCAGTACCTTTTTTAAGACAATCTATTGTGGAAAAATTATTAATCAAACCATGCAAATATCCTGCTGCGAACAAGTCTCCAGCACCAGTTAGATCTTTTATTTTTAAATTTTGCTCAGCACTACACTCTACTATTTCATCTTTATAAATTGATATTGCTCCTTTTTCACCCCTAGTAATGATTATATTTTTTTTTAATTTGTTGTGAAAATGTTATCGCTTCCTCAATTGATTTTGCATTTACTAAAGATAAAATTTCTTGTTCATTTGCAAAAATAATATCCAGCTTATTTTTTACTAATTCTAAAAAATCAATTTTATGTCTTTCAACACAAAATAAATCTGATAATGACATGGCAACTTTCTTTGAGTTTTTAATCGCTTTATCAAATGCTTTTTTTGGGCCTCCTACATCCCACAAATATCCCTCTAAAAATACCATCTCTGTATTTTTTATTTGTTGCTCATCAACATCTTTGTCATTAATTTTTCCTGCCGTTCCTAAGAAAGTACACATTGTTCTCTCTGTATCTGGAGTAATTAATATTAAACAAGATCCTGTTGGAATAGTCTCTTTTTTTTTTTTGATACAAATAATCCACATTTTCTCTCTTTAACCCTTGCTCATATTTAAATCCCAAATCATCATCACTCACTTTTCCTAAAAAACCAACTTTATTTCCTAGTTGTGACAAGCCAACTATAGAATTTGCTACTGACCCACCAGAAATAGTTTCTTCAATTTTCAATTTTGATATTAAATTTTTAAATTCATTTTCATCTACTAATTTCATAGTGCTTTTAGTTAGTGAATTTTTTTTTAAAAACTCATCAGAAACCTTACAAAGGACATCTACAATAGCATTTCCAATTCCAACTATTTTCATTAAGGTTTTTTTACAATAAATGGTTTTTTTCTTTTAGGATAACAAGTGGTACAAATTTTACAACTTATTCCATAACAATCTCTAGCTTTACAATATTCTCTTCCATAATAAATAATTTGAAGGTGGAGTTTATTCCAATCTTTTTTAGGAAATAGCCTTTTCAAATCTTTTTCAGTCTGAACTACATTCTTACCGTTTGTTAAACCCCATCTTTGAGCAAGTCTATGTATATGTGTATCCACTGGAAAAGCTGGATTTCCAAAACCTTGAGACATCACAACGCTGGCAGTTTTATGACCGACACCGGGTAATTGTTCAAGTTCTTCAAAAGTTTTTGGAACTTTTCCATTATATTTTTCTATTAAAATTTTTGATAAATTGTAAATACTTTTTGCTTTAATTCTAAATATACCAATTTTTTTTATTAAAACTTCTATTCTTTTTCTACCTAATTTAACAAAGTGTTCAGGTTTATAATATTTTGGATATATTAATTTTGTTACATTATTTACATTAACATCAGTACATTGTGCTGATAAAAGAACTGAAATTAACAGAGTAAATACATTTCTACTTTTTAGTGGAACATTAATTTTAGGGTATGTTTTGTTAAGGATTTTTAAAATTAATTTTGCTCGTTGAATTTCATTCATTATTTGAAATTCATTAAGTCTCTCATTGAATATAAACCAGGTTTTTTCTTTATTAACCAGTTTGCAGCCGATAAAGCACCCTCAGCGTACAAAGCTCTATCAAATGCTTCATGATTTAATCTTATGATCTCTTTTCCACTTGAAAATAAAACTTCGTGCTCACCTATTATTTCACCTTTTCTTATAGAGTTAAAATTAATTTTTTTCCCATAAGGAAAAACTTTTTTATTAAGATATTTTTTTCCAATAATTTTATAAAAATTTTTGTTCTTTCCTACCGCTATTCCTTTTCCTAACATTAAAGCAGTACCAGAAGGATAATCTTTTTTATGTTTATGGTGTATTTCAAAAATTTTACTTAAATACTTATTACCAAGAGATTTTGAAGTAATTTCTGTTATATACATTAATAAGTTAATTCCTAGACTCATATTTCCAGCTTTTAAAATAGGTATCTTTCTAGAATAGGATTTAATCAGATCTTCCTCTTTTTTGGAGAAACCAGTAGTTCCAATAACTACTCTTTTTTTTAATTTAGATGCAATACTTAATACTTCAAATGTACATTTTGGAATAGTAAAATCTATTATGACATCTGTTTTTTTAAATGACTGAAATGTATTAGATTGTATCTCTATACCTTCAATTTTTTTATTTATTTTTTTGTATTCAGTTAAACTGTGAATTTTAAAGTGCTTTTCTTTCTTTAATGTTTTGATCAATTGTTTTCCCATACGGCCCATACAGCCTGTAATCGATATGTTTATTTTTTTCATCTATAGGAATTTTATAACTATCTTTTGATTTATTACAAAGATTAGTTTTTCCAGAAATTTTTTGCTTTTTGGAAGAATTTTTTAATACTAGGATTAGATTTTTCATTCTCAATTTTCCTAAATCTCTCTAACAATTCTTTTTGCTCTTTATTTAAGAAGACAGGCACTTCAGTTCTGACCTGAACATACAAATCACCAAAATCACCTCTTCGCATAAATGGCATACCTTTGCCTTTCAATCTGAATTGCTTACCATCTTGTGTACCATCTGGAATTTTGATCTTTGCTTTTTTTCCGTCTATTGTTGGGATTTCAATTGTTGTCCCAAGTGCAGCATCTGCAATTGAGATTGGAAATTCAAAAAATAAATTAACATCAGATCTTTTAAATAAATCATGAGACTCTACATTTACGAATAAATACAAATCTCCACTTCCACCACCTCTTACTCCTGCTTCTCCTTTTCCAGCAAGTCTAATTCTTGTTCCATCATCAACTCCTTTTGGAATAGTCACAGATATTTTTTTTGTTGTTTGTTTATTTCCTTGACCATTACAATCTGAACATGGATTTGTAATTTCCTCTCCACTGCCAGAACATTGTGGACATGTTTGTTGTACAGTGAAAAAACCTTGATTTGATCTAACTCGTCCATTTCCACCACAATATGTACATCTATCTGGATTGTAACCAGGCTTAGATCCATTTCCTTTACATGTATTACATTTTTCAGATGTTGAAAATTGTATATTTTGTTTTTTTCCTAAGTAAGCTTCTTCCAAAGTAATTGTTAAATCGTATCTTAAATCTGAACCCCTATTATTAGAATTGCCTCTTCTAGAGCTTCCTCTTCCTCTACCTCCGAAGTCACCAAAAAAATCCTCAAAAATATCTGAAAAGTCTGTGCTATTAAATCCCCCAAACCCTCCAAAACCACCTCGACCACCGCCTCCATTTTCAAACGCCGCGTGGCCAAAATTGTCGTAGTTTTCCTTTTTTGATTTATCTGATAGTACGCCATAAGCTTCACTAGCTTCTTTAAATTTATCTTCAGCGGTTTTATTACCAGGATTTTTGTCAGGGTGATATTTGACAGCTAACTTTCTATATGCAGACTTTAATTCATCAGGGCTAGCATTTTTAGTAACACCTAAGACATCGTAATAATCTCTTTTAGCCATGTAAATAACCTGGACAAATAGATGTCAGTTAAGCGCTTTTTTCTTTATTCTCGTCTTTTACTTCCTCAAA
>MDTE01203778.1_pt1 | contig 15788 bp, 15 predicted proteins | sample 811231 | NCBI WGS metagenome assembly MDTE01 (sample SAMN05326651, study PRJNA326480) | marine metagenome | isolation source: seawater | place: Indian Ocean: Red Sea | collected 2010
TCAAAAAAAAATTTGTTATCAGCCATTACCTGGGCTAGTAAAACGAAGATATATCAATCATGCAGGAGAATACACGGATATATCTTCAACAGATTTAAACGAAAGCTTATTTCGAAAATTATTAATAAGAATTGCATTTGGAAAACATTTAGAACAACGAAATATTGGAAGTTTCAAGATAACTGCAATTAAAGAAAGCCTTATTAAGAAAATAATCAAAAATAATAATAAGATAGACTTCTCATTAAACGATTATGAAAATTATAAAACCAAAATTTATCCGACTTTGCTAGAAACTTTTAATGAAAACAATGAAACTGAGAAAATAATTTACTTCGAACAACATTATGTTGAGAGAAATCTTGTTGATAAAAGAAAATATATTGATCTATTAGAAAAGATTTCAAAGTTATGTGAGCTGAGATCCATCAAGCTTTATGCAAAACCTCATCCTGGAATGAAATTACCTGATTTCTACAAAAACATTAAGAGTGTTGAGCCTCTTGAAGCAGAAACCCCTGCAGAGTTTTTTATTGACAAAGATACTACATGCATCTCCACTTCAAGTGGTGCTATGGGAAGCAAACTATGCAGTTTAAATTTAAGTCTAGTATTTTTGATGCCTTTTTATGACGACACATATCGTCAAAATGCCATGAGGTCTTTAGGAAATAAAATAAATAAGCTTACCTATACACCATCAAACATTAATGATTTAGATATATTATTATCTGGCCAAAAAAATTCTAATAATACTATTAAAGAAATTGATTTTATTGAACCTAAATAAAGAAGAGGATTCTTCGATTTTACAAACAGCACTTTCTTCTGAATTTGCAAAAGATGCTTTGCTTAGCCCAAATCTAAAAGATAAGATTAAATTAGCATACGCTATTATGAATGACACAAATAATCCTATTGGTATTGGTGGATTTTATATTCAACGATACTTTTTCTATGATTTATATATAGCTATTCACAAATCTGAAAGAGGTAAAGGTATTGGAAAAAAACTATTAGACTTAATTGTCGAAAGTTGTTTCAAAGAAAAAATTGTAATGTTTATTCAAACTTATAAAAGTGAAAGATATTCACCTGCAATAAGTCTTTATGAAAGAAAAGGGTTCAAAACAATTGGAACATTTAAAAACAAAATTATAATGTGTAATTCAACGGCAAGCTTTAGGATTAAATCTTTAAGATTAAGTATTTTTTATATTGAGAATTTACTTAGGTATATACTAAAACGGGAAGAATATAATGATTAAAGTAGAAAAGAAGTTAGCGCAAAGTGTGCCTTTTTGTCCTGCATGTGGCTCCGAAAATCTAAAAAAATTATTTAAACTTCCTAAAAAAGTTCAATCCAATGCATACAAAATAGATTTTGAGCAAGTTCCAAATATCATTCAATGTAATGATTGCCATCTTCAATTTAAGGACCCAGTTTATGATAGCAGTCTTGATATATTGGTTTATCAACAGTACTCATCAAGTATGAAAAAAAGATGGAACCAAACTTTACCAAAAAATCTAATGAGTTTTTTTAAAAGGTATGAAAAAGGAAGTTATTTCTTGGAAGTGGGTCCTGGTGAAACACCTATAAGTCAAATATGCAAGGATGGAATTCACTATACTTTAGATATTGACGAAGCTCACACAGATAATACAAGTAGTAAAAGCCTTATTGGATCAATTGATGCCCCACTTGAAGAAGAGTTTAATAATCTATTTGATGTTGTGGTTATGTTTGATATTGCAGAACATGTAACTAATGTTTCAGAAATGTTTACTAATCTAAACAAATTATTAAAATCTGAAGGAAAATTAGTTATTGAAACTGGAGATGCGCTTTCTAGACATGCAAAGTTGCAAGGTAGTAATTGGAAATACTATTCTATCCCTGAACACAGGGTATTTTTTTCTGAAGAATTTATAAAATCTATTGTGCCAAAGTATGGCTTTAAAATTACACATATATCAAAGGTTCCTCATAAAGGAGTCAGAACTCTGTCAGGATTTGTGTTAAAATTTTTGGCATATTTGAAATGGAAAATTTTAAAAAGATCTACAGTAAATAAAATTATCACTTCAAATGATATGATTTTCCTAACTCCTGACTTACCAATTATCACAGATCATATTTTTATAGAATTAACCAAGGAAGCTACATGAATTGGAAAATAACACAAGTGAATCCATACATTGATAATGATGAGTTAGAACTTATTAAAAAATGTTTATCAGATAAATGGCTTACAGAGGGAGCTCAAACCATTGAACTGCTAGCAAACTTCTCCGAACTATCTGGAACTAAACATGTTTTACCTGTCCCAAATGGGACATTGGGTTTATATCTTGCACTTCTTTCATTAGATTTACCAAAAGGTTCTGAGGTTTTAGTTCCATCATTTACTTTTTTTGGATCAGTATCTTCAATTCATTTTGCTGGTTTAATTCCTCGTTTTGTTGACGTTGATGAGGATGATTATATGGCGACCGTTAGACATTATGAAAGCGCAATAACAAATAAAACATCAGCAATAATGCCGATTCATATTTATGGCGCAAGCGCAGACATGGATCCTATAATGGAACTTGCAAGAAAAAATAATTTAAAGGTAGTTGAAGACGCTGCACAAGCTGTTGGCGTGCGATATAAGGGCGAGCATTCTGGAAACAAAGGAGATGTTAGTGTTTTTTCATTTTTTGCAGACAAAACAGTAACTATGGGGGAGGGAGGCCTCATTACTACAAATAATGAAGAGTTGTTTGAAAAAATAAAGTTAATTAGAAATCAAGGAAGACCTAATAGTGGTACATTTATTCATCCTGCTTTTGGAATGAATTTCAGAGTTACAGACATGCAATCAGCAGTCGGTAATAGTCAGTTGAAAAAATTAAAACATGTAATAAAACAAAAAGACTTATTATTTTCTCTTTATTCTGAACGACTAAATGAAAACAAAGAAATTAGAGTTATGAAACCAAAGGATTATTCCTCATATATTCCATTCCGTTTTGCATTTACTAGTTCTATTAAAGATAAAATTGAAAAAGCTTTAAACGAGGCAAAGATCCAAACAAGAGGTTTCTTTTACCCCATGCATCTTCAACCAGCTGTGTTATCAGAATATTCTTTTGCAGAAAATATTAAATTGAGTGTCAGTGAGCGATTAAACAAGGAAGGGCTTTGTCTCCCAATGCATTTGGGTATAACCGAAGCTAATATTGATTTTATCTGTTCCGTTATAAATGAATCAACTAAATAGTATCTCTAGAAATAGAGAAAAACATTCTTTTAGGTTTTTAATCTTCATCATAAGTTTAATTTATGGATATGTTATGAACCTTGGCATATATGGGTTTGGCAAAGACTTTTATGCGAATTATAGCAACGCAAATATGTTTGTTGGTGGGTATGAGGACAGGATAGGTTGGATCATTGCAACTGCAACGATTGGTGATTTTCATATTGGCGTATTTCTCACATCATTCCTTATTTCTTTTAGTGTGTTAAATATGATTGTTCATTTCACCGAACTTACTTTAAAAAAAAGATTACACGTAACAATATTTTTAATAATTACTTTAATTATTCTTCACTCTTGGCCAATTTTAATGTCAACATCAAATGCTATGCGACAAGGAATAATGATGAGTTTTATATATTTGTCTCTGGTTGCCTTGGACAGAAAAGAAAATCTTAAGGCTCTATTTTATGTAATTCTTATGCTTTTATCTCATAAATCGGGGCTTTTATTTTTAAGCATGTTGATCTCAGCAGTAGTGTATGATCGATTCATATCTAAGCAGTTAAATTCCTTATTTTACTCAATTATTATTATCACTATTTTTGCTGTATTAATAAATTATTTACCAAATGCATCTGGAAGGATTATTGGTGCAGACTTCAGTATTGCATTTTTTATTATAGGATTATTAACTTTATTTAATTTGAAACCTAGAAGCGATGGTAAGAGAAGTGTTACATCAGCCTATGTATACGTTTTCCTTTTGTTTTCACCAGTATTATTTTTTGGAGTGGCCAATTTTCAATATGAACGAATATGGATGGTAAACATAATATTAGTCATGCTTGTAATAATGAGTAGAGTCAAAAGGAATCAAGCAACACCTTTGGCAATTTTTGAATTCTCATTGTTAATGGCATTGACCTTTGCTACAGGAATGTTTAGTTCAGGACTGACGTAATAAATGTTTATGTATTTAACTATAAATTTTTGAAATCGATATAATTAATAAATTACAAGGTAAATATTAGGGGAGATTCCATGAAAAAAGCTTTAATAACTGGGGTTACTGGACAGGACGGTTCTTACTTAAGTGAATTTTTATTAGAAAAAAAATATCATGTAATTGGAGTAATTAAGCGTTCATCTGTATTTACAACTGAAAGAATAGAACACTTAAATGATAATAAGCACTTCGAAACTCAATATGGTGACATAACAGATTCGAGCAACTTAAATAGACTAATTAATTCAATAAAACCAGATGAAGTCTACAATCTTGCAGCACAAAGTCATGTTGGTGTTTCCTTTGATGTGCCTGAATATACTGCTGAAGCAACAGGTGTTGGAACTTTAAGGCTATTAGAGGCGATTGCTCGTAATTCTCCATCGACTAAATTTTATCAAGCATCTACATCAGAATTATTTGGAGGGCTTCCTGAAACAGCTCCTCAATCTGAAGAAACACCCTTTTATCCGAAATCACCATATGGAGTTGCAAAGCTTTACTCATATTGGATAACTAAAAATTATCGTGAGTCATATAATTTGTTTGCATGTAATGGCATTTTATTTAACCATGAAAGTCCAAGACGTGGTTTAACGTTTGTAACAAGAAAGATTTCACTTGGAGTTGCAAAAATTTCACTTGGTCTTCAAAACAAAATAACTTTAGGTAATCTAGATGCAAAACGTGACTGGGGGCATGCAAAAGATTTTGTGGAAGCTATGTGGTTGATGCTACAACATGATACTCCAAAGGATTTGGTAATCTCAACTGGAGTAACGAGCAGTGTTAGAGATTTTTGTGAACTAGCATTCTCAAAAGCAGGTATTGATATTGAGTGGCAGGGCAAAGGCTTAAAAGAAGTTGGCATCAATAAAAAAAATGGAAAAGTCGTAGTTGATGTTGATGAAAGGTATTTTCGTCCAGCAGAAGTAGAAGTGTTGCTTGGAGATGCCACAAAAGCTAAGAATTTTCTTGGATGGGAGCCTAAAATAACACTTGATAAACTTGCAGAAGAAATGGTTCTATCGGATTTAGACCAAGTTAAAAACAGTGCTAATATTTTTTGAGTTATAGTAGGAGGATCAAATGAATAGAGTTTATTCAAAATCAGCTAGCTTTTACAAGAGCATAAAAAAAGGATTTTTTGAAGCTAATGAAAAAGAATTAGATAATGTTTTAAAAAAAAATGATGTATACACAAGTCAGCCATCTAGACTTCATTGTAAACTTTGCAATACTAAGCTCCCCAATAGGACAGATTTTAAGAAGCATAATGTTCCATATACTTTTTGTGATAATTGTGACCATTTAAATGGATTATTTCAAGATACATCAGAATTCGCAAAAAGTTTATATACTGATGACGGTGGAGCAAATTATGCAAAATTTTATAAAGATGATAAGTATGAGCACAGGCTTGAACATATTTATATGCCTAAAGCAGAATTTCTTTTTTCAGAGCTGGGCTCTACTAATTTTTCTTTATATGACTTTGGGTGTGGTTTAGGCCATTTTGTAGAATGTGCAAATAGAATGGGCGCAAATGCTTTTGGAGGTGATGTAAGTTCTGAGCTTGTTAAAGCAGGGAATTCAATATCATCGCTTAAAGACGGGAACAAGCCACTAGAAATAGTAAATATAGATGAATTTAAAACAAAACTGAGTGCAATAGACTGCGATGTTTTATCTGCAATGGCCGTCATGGAGCACGTAGTAGACTTAGACGAGTTTTGTGAAGGTGTAAGAGCTGCAAAGTTTGACTATTTTTATTATTCTGTACCAACATATGGCTTTTCTGTAACATTTGAGAATTTATTTGGGCAAGTTTTTCCTAGACATCTAAGTGGAGGCCATACCCATCTTTTTACTGAAAAATCTAGGAAATTTTTAGAGGAAAAATTGGGCGTCACATCACAAGCAGAATGGCGTTTTGGTTCGGATATTTTAGATCTTAGACGAGCTATTGAAGTTACTCTTGAAAAACAGAATGCATCTTCTGAATACTTATCAAGAGTTCAAAATGAGATAGATTTGGTTCAGGACGGTCTTCAAGAAGTAATTGATAAAGCTCATATTTGTTCTCAAGTTCATGTTGTTTGTAAGAAGCTGTAAGAATTCAATTTATTAATGGCGAAATTTAGTAGAGAAAATATATGAATATCGGTTTTGTCGTAGTAATGCGTATGACGAGTAAACGGTTGCCAAATAAACCATTTTCTCGCGTGGGTAATAGTTATGTTGTTGATAGAGTAATTGACAATGTCTTGCACTATGTAGATAGGAATAATATTGTGTTTGCCATCTCAGATAAACCAACTGATGATGCTTTAGAGAATTATCTTAAATTTCATGATATTAATGTTTTTAGAGGATCTGAAAATAATGTTTTAAAAAGATTTATAGGCGCCTGTAACACATTAGATTCTGAATGGTATATTCGATATAACGGAGACAATATTTTTCATTGCCCAGCAAATTATGAACAATTCCTAGATGCTGCTAGTAATTCGGATGTTAAGATAATTACTAATACTCAAAATAGATCTTTGCCGAATGGAATTAGTTTTGAAGCAGTCAAAGCTGATTTCTTAAACGGATTAGACATATCAAACTCAGATGAATATGAAAAAGAGCATATTTTCCCTGCTATGTATTCTGCAGCAAACAAGACAGAAGTCTTTAACATACATCATGATGTAAATAAATATGAAATAAATTTTTCTCTTGATTCTGTAAAGGACTCTTTATTTTTCATAAATAGAGAAAGTGACAAATATATTATCAATGCAAAAGATGAAGAATTGCTCTCTGCATTTAATGAAAGAAAGACTTTTGATGATGAAACACCTTTTATTGGTGAGAGCGGTGTTTTTACAATAGCTGAGATTGGCGGTAATCATGAGGGTGATTTTGAATATGCCAAAAATTTAGTCAAGCAAGCTACATTTACCAATGTAGACAGCATTAAGCTTCAAATATACACACCAGATTTAATTGTAAATCCAATTGAAGATTCAGAAAGAAACAAACATTTTTCTAAGTTTGCTCTTCAAAGAAATGAAAATATTGAACTTTTAAAAATTATTAGATCTGCTGGAAAAAAAACAATGGCTTCAGTGTGGAGTATAGAGGAACTATCATACTATGAGCCCTATTTAGATTATTTAAAGGTTGGATCTGGTGACTTTACAGATAAAACCATTCTTAATGAGATAGTAAAACTTAATAAACCAGTAATAATTTCTGCAGGACTTTCAGAAGAAAAAGATGTAAAAGACATAATTTCATATCTTATAAGCGAAGGACTAAGTCATAATGATATTTGCTTGCTTCAATGTACTTCTATGTATCCAATACCACCATCAGAAGCAAATCTTAATGTAATCAATAGATTTAAAGAAATAATGCCTAAAATTACCATTGGTTACTCAGACCACACCGTTGGTAATAACGCATTAATGAAGAGTGTGTCTATGGGTGCTCAAGTTCTAGAGTTTCACTATACGGATAATAAAAAAGAAAGAAATTTTAGAGATCATTTAGTTTCATTAGAAGATGATGACATATCAATACTCATTAAATGGATCAGAGAAGACTATGTTTTAAGAGGCAATAGCATTAAACGTCTTACACCATCAGAAATTAGCAGTAAACATAACAAATCCTTTAGAAAAGCTTTATATCCTAAAAAGAATCTACCTAAAGACCATATTATTAATGCAGAGGACATAATTGCATTAAGACCTGAGCATGGCTGGCCAGCACATAAACTTGATGAATTGCTTGGTCGAAAATTAAAACAAGCTAAAAATAAATATGCCCCGATTTATATTGACGATTTATATTAAAGTTTAATGAAATCAGTAATAAATTGTCTTGTAGGAATAGATAATATAAGTCAGTCCACGTTGAATAAATAGAGTAATCTTGATTGAAGCAATAGCAACTAAAAACTAATCTCTTAATCTAGGATGCTTCACAAAAAATCAATATGATACAAACTGTTAAAGAAACAACAATTATTAGCAATATTTTTTGGAAATTCTCTAAGGGTTTTTTGCAATTCATATTGATGATTTTGATATTTAGAAATATTAATATTTCTGATTATGGCTGGTATATAACTACTATTTCTGTTTTTGAGCTTGCTGCAATACTATCCTTACCAGGAGTTATGAAAATTGCTTTAAGGTCAGCATTGTTAAATGATGGAAGATTTTCTAATCTACTTGGGCTCAAATTTCTTTTTTTACCGACATTACTGCTAGGCTTCTTTTACGTGCCAAATTGGACTGCTGTTCCTATCTTGATTGCCACCATCGCTGATCAAATTGCTATGTTTGCAAAAGTTAAGTTAAATGAACAAAGAAAATATTTATCTTTTAATATATTTGAAATACTTAAACCTTTTTTTCTAATATTAGGCATAAGCGCATACATCATAATTTACAAAGATAAGATTTCATTAAATTTCTTAGTTTGGTTATATTGCTTCTCATCGCTCTTAGCAACTTTTTTAAATATATTGTATTCAAAAAAATCAGCTTCTTTGTCTTTGAAAATATCAATGCCAAATAAAATTGATCTAACACAATCTTTTTATGCTTCTGGTAATGGCTTAATAGGAATTTTTATTAAAAGAGGGAGCATTTTATTTACCGCTATAGCCCTATCTTCAACAGAAGTAGTTTATGTAAATATAATGATACAAATTTGGTCAATATTTGCCGTAATTTTTACTGGAGTGTCCTTATCTCTAACAAGAGATATTTATGATAGGTCGTCTAATTATAAAACCTTAAAGAATACCTATCTTCGTCCACTGGCTGCTTTAATTTTAATCATTTCTATTTCATCTATAGTGCTAAATATTTGGGGTAGTTTCTTTTTGTATTTAATTTTTGGTGAAGAATCACTTGGTGCAAAGGACATAATTCATTTTTCACCATTAATTCTATTATTTCAATTACCGCAGTTAATTTTAATGAGTGCATTAATGAGGCAGAAAAAAGAGAAATTAATTTTATTCTTAAACTGTACATCAATATTAATATTTTCTTTAATTCTTTTTCTTTTTACCTTTAACTTATTGAGCTTAGCAAAAATTTTATTATGTTTTATATTATTTGCTTCATTTATATATTCTTTAGCATTTTTTAAACCTAATATTTTCAAACATGTTTAAAATAGAAAACTAAAAAAATAAATATGTACCAATTTATACTAAAATGTTCCTTATATTTGTGATTAATATCTATTATCATGCAATTCGATACAAAATTTGATTATTCTAATAAGGTAATAGGCGTAGTTGAATTTGAGTCAGATTCTTTCTCTGATAAGCGAGGAGAAATATGGACTTCATACCATTCTAGTTTTATTAAAAATACCCTTCCTGGATCTCAATCATTTAAACATGATAAGTTTGTTTATAATAAAAAAAATGTCTTAAGAGGGCTCCACGGAGATCATAAAACATATAAATTGGTAATGTGTCCTATGGGTGAAGTTTTTCAAGTTGCCGTTGATGCCAGAAAAAATTCATCTACTTATGGAAACGTTCACACAACATATTTAAGCGACAAAAATAAAAAAAGTTTATTATTACCGCCTGGAGTTGCCAATGGATTTTTGGTTATGTCAGATTTTGCACTTTATCATTATAAATTAGCATATGATGGGGAATATGTAGATGCTTTAGATCAATTTACAATTAAGCATGATGATTCTCGGTTTAAGATTGAATGGCCAAAAAAAAACTTTGTTTTGTCAGAAAGAGATATGAAATCAAAATAATAAAATACTATATTTGTAAAGATGATAAGGTGACTTTTAAAGCTATATCATCAAAACAATGTTACTGGCGCCATTAAAATTGAAGACAATGTTTATAATGGTTTTAAAGTTGAAATTCTAAAAGGAGTTTGAAAAGAAGAAGATGATTGAATTTAAAAATCAAGATAAAACAATTCCATATTTGCTCATAAAGGAAAAATATGATGAAGCTATCGAGGCGGGACAGAAGAACATCGAAGCAATATCAATCTCTTCTTATGATAAAAATAACAATGAGGTTAATTCAAGGTTTGTAAATTTAAAATATATTGACAATAAAAATTTTATATTTTTTAGCAATTATAATTCTCCAAAATCAAGAGAATTTAGCAATCATGATCAAATAAGCGCATTATTTTTTTGGTCTTCTACATATGTTCAAATAAGAATGAAGGCTAGAATTCATAAAACACCAGTTGATTTTAATAATCAATATTTCAAGAATAGGTCTCCAGATAAAAATGCTTTGGCAATAAGTTCAAATCAATCTGAAAAAATCTCATCATATGATGAAGTTTTGGCCCAATATAATGAGGTAAAAGATAATAAAGACTTGTATTTATGTCCTGATTATTGGGGTGGTTATGCATTTGTTCCTTATTATTTTGAATTTTGGGAAGGCCATAATTCAAGACTTAACAAAAGAGAGGTTTACGAAATCAAAAGTGGAGATTTTGAGCATTATTTTTTACAACCCTGAAAATATTTACGTAATTCTCTGTTTAGTATAAAATTCTAACCAATTATGACAAATCACTCATTCTTAATTAACTAATATTGTTAATCCCTCAATGCTAACTCTTCTATTTAAATAAAAAATAAGGTATTTCTCATAGCTAATTCAAAAAAAAATACTGTTCCTATAAACGATAAAATTAAAGCCAGTGAAGTCTTGCTTGTCGATGCAAGCGGTACTAAAAAAGGCTTAGTTACAATAGATGATGCTCTTGACGCTGCTAAACAGTCATCTCTTGACTTAGTGCAAGTTTCTCCATCAAATACCAACCCGGTTGTTTGCAAACTTTTAGATTATGGAAAACATCTATTTGACAAGAAAAAAAGTATTTCGGCTTCAAAATCAAAAGTTAAAAGAAATACGACCAAAGAAATAAAATTTAGACCATCAACTGATGTAGGGGACTACAATATAAAATTAAAAAAAATTAAAAGCTTTATTCTTGACGGAGATAAGACTAAAATAAGCGTCCGTTTTAGAGGTAGAGAAATACTAAACAGCGACATGGGATTAGATCTATTAAATAAATTAAGAATCGAACTTGCAGATATTGCTCAAGTTGATCAAGAACCTTCATTAGAAGGCAGACAACTCTTGATGATTCTCTCGCCTTTAAAAAAGAATAAATAATTTTAGTTATGGGATATAAGTTAAAAAAACATTCTGGTGCTGCAAAACGCTTTAAAAAGACTGGTACTTCTGTTAAATCCAGAAGTGCTAACAGAAATCATATTCTTACTAAACAATCTACAAAAAGAAAGAGACATAACAGGGGTTTAAATAAGATGTCAGGAACTGTTCTTAAAATGGCATCGAGATTAATAAATAGGTAATTATCATGGCAAGAGTTACAAAATCAGTTACAGCTAAAGCAAGACATAAAAAAGTTTTAAAAAGTACTAGAGGTCATTATGGTGCGAGAAGCAGATTGTACAAAACGGCTAAACAATCAAACATTAAATCATTACAATATGCATTTAGAGACAGAAAAAATAAAAAAAGGGATTTTAGATCATTATGGATTGCAAGAATTAATGCTGGCTCAAGAGATTTAGGAGTATCTTATTCAAAACTAATCAACTCTCTATCTAAAAAGAATATTAAACTTGATAGAAAAATTCTTTCCGATTTAGCAATTTCTGATAGCTCAACTTTTAAAAAGGTTGTTGAAACTGCCATAAATTAGCTACTGGTCTAATGCCAGATTCAAAAGATGCTAATTCTCCTAATTTAATAAAAGAATTAGGAGCATATCACCCAATTAATCAGACTAAAGATTCAATAATGAACTTGTTGGAGTCTATTGGTTTTGAGGTTATTAGCGGCCCCGAAATAGAAACAGAAGAATTTAACTTTGATATGTTAAATATCAAAGAATCGCATCCTGCTAGACAAATGCATGATACATTTTATGTTAATGGTAAATCTAGTCTATTGAGAACACACACATCACCGGTTCAAATCAGAGGAATGCTAGAAAAAAAACCACCTCTAGCATTTATATCTGGAGGAAAAGTTTATCGAAAGGATGACGATGCTACACATTTGCCTATGTTTCATCAAATAGAAGGTATATTTGTTGACGAAGGAGTAAATTTTGCAAATTTAAAATATATTATATTTAAAATTGTGAAAGCTATTTTTGGTGAAGATATAGATATTAGATTTAGGCCTAGTTTTTTTCCATTTACTGAACCATCTGCTGAAGTTGACATATTATCCGAGGATGGAAAATGGCTTGAAATCTTGGGTTGTGGAGTTGTAAACCCTATCGTGTTGGAAAATTGTGATATAGACTCAAAAAAATTCTCTGGTTTTGCATTTGGTCTTGGTATTGAAAGAATAGCAATGCTTAAATTCGGTGTTAAAGACATAAGAGATTTTTACAAGTCTAATTTAGATTTTTTAAGTCAATTTAAATGAAGATAGCATACAAACACATAGCCAAATATATCAAAACCAATCCAAAGATTGACGAATTATCAGAAAAATTATTTCAACTAGGGCATGAGCACGAAATATATGATGAAATTTTTGATATAGAATTCACTCCTAATAGGGGAGACTGTCTTTCCATAGATGGATTATTAAGAGATTTAAGTGCTTTCTATGATGTCGAGGTTAATAGAGATATCTATATAGATAAAATTAAAGCATTTGATTTTAGTTTCACAAATGATTCAGAAAATTCATGTAGCAACATATCATTTCTAAAGCTAGAAATTGATAATGTTCCAACAAGTTATATTGGCTCCTTTAAAAGTTATTTCTCAGACCTTGATATTAAGAAAAATAATTTTTTCACAGATATTTCTAATTATATTTCTTATGAAACTGGTCAGCCTACTCACTGTTATGACTATTCAAAGATATTCGAACCTATTACTTTAGGTATTCTCAAAGAGGAATGCGATTTTGTAACATTACTAAATAAAGAAATTAATTTACAAAAAGGAGATTTAGTTTTTAAAGATAAAAATGATGAAGTAATAAATTTGGCAGGCGTAATAGGCGGAAAAAATACTGCATGCGATAATAAAACAAAGTCAGTATTATTGGAATGTGCACATTTTAATCCTGAAACAATTATTGGAAAGACAGTTAAGTATGATATTAATTCAGATGCAGCACACAAATTTGAAAGAAACACAGATGCTTCCTGCCATGACTATGTACTAAGAAGATTTATTAGCATCGTTGCAAGTCATTCAGTTATTAGAAATATTGAGCTATTCACAAATACCACTGCAAAAAATCAAAAAATAAAAGTTCCATATAGCACATCAAAAATCAATGGTATTTTAGGTATAAATCTTGATGAAGAAGAATGTATATCTTATTTAGAAAAACTTGGATTTAAAGTTAACAAAAAAACAATAGAGATCCCTTCTCATAGAAATGATATATATTCTATTAATGATATATCTGAGGAGATTGCCAGAGTAATTGGATATAACAATATAGAAATACAAGACTTTAAAATTCCAATCAATTACAAAGCAAAAAAAACATTTGTTGAGGATAGGATAAGGAAATATCTGATTAATGAGGGCTTTTATGAAGTTATTAATAATCCATTTGTTAAAGAAACTACAAAACACTCTGTAATAGTTGATAATCCATTAGATTCAAACAGAAAATATCTAAGAATTGACCTAAAAACATCATTGCTAGAGAATCTTTTGTATAACGAGAGGAGGCAAAAAGATACCATAAAGTTATTCGAAATCTCTGATTTATACTCAACTAAATCTCGAAGAGGTAAAAAAGTTGTTGGTTTAATTGCTAGCGGAAAAGTAGATAAAAATTACTTAGATTTTTCAAAAAAAATAAATGAAAACTATTTCATAAATATTTTGCAAAATATAAATTTATCTAGTTACAACATTCAAGATATTAAAAGAGAGTCCTTGGATTCAAAATCAAAAAATCCAATAATCTATTGCGAAATAGAGATAGATCAACTTAATGAAATTGACCAAAGTTATGATGAAATTACTATAAATGACATAAATGATAAGCATTACACTCCAATATCTGAATTCCCAAGTTCATCTAGAGATCTTTCTTTTTCAATAAAAGATTTTTCAAAATCTAAAATATTAGAAGAGTTCCTTTTAAATTTTAAAGATGAATTGCTCAAAGAAACTTTTGTATTTGATTATTACAAAAATAATAAACTAAAAGAAATAAAGATAGGTTTTAGGTTTGTCTTTCAATCAAAAGACTCCACTATTACAGAAACACAAGTAAACAAAATTATGAATGATATAATCAACGAAACCAAAAAAATTAACGGAGTAAGCATTCCTGGTTTAGAATAGTTACTACTAAACGATGCATTAGGTATAAAATACAGTTATGAAAACATTAAAATTAATATTAATTTCTTTGGTTGTAATTGCAGCAAAAGCACAAGAATTAGATGAAGATTTCCTTAATAGCTTGCCTGATGATATGAGAAAAGACCTTGTTGAAAAAAATGCCAAACAAGGGGAGAATTCTCAAGAAAATTACAGACCTTACTTATATTCGTCAAAGCTAAGTCAAGCTGAGGAACTAATAAGCTTAAAAGATAGGCTTGAATTGGATTTATTAGAACTAGAAAGAAGACTTAATACTGATAAAAATATTTCCATTGATGAAGATCTAAAGCTATATGGATCAGATTTTTTTAATACTTTTCAAACTACATTTATGCCAATCAATGAGCCTAATCCTGGCTCTGATTATGCTTTAGATGTTGGAGATGTATTAAATATTCAGTTAGTTGGCCAACAAAACTATATTGAGGATTTTATTATAGGCCGTGATGGTTCGGTCAGTTTGCCAGATATTGGTAAAATAACTGTTGCAGGACTTTCAATGGATGAAGCATCGAAGCTGATAAAATCAATGGTAAATTCAGCTTTTATTGGAACAGATTCCTTCATTAGTCTTGCCGAAATACGAGATATTAATATTCTTATTACAGGCAATGCCAAAAATCCTGGTATTTACACTTTAACTGGTAATTCTAATATATTACATGCCATTTCTGTTGCTGGGGGTATTAGTGAGTTTGGTTCATATAGAGAAATTAACCTTATTAGAAACGACATAATTATTGAAACATTAGATGTTTATGATCTTCTTATAGAAGGTAAATATAATATAAAAAAACGATTACGTTCAGGTGATGTTATATTTGTTGAAGCTAGAAAAAATATTGTTACAATCGATGGCGCTGTTTATAGACCTGCTAAATACGAAGTCAAAGGTGATCAAAATTTAGATAGTATTATATTATATGCTAATGGCATGAAACGGACTGCAGACCGTGAAAATATTTCTCTTGAAAGGATACTTAACGGATCTTTAACAACTATTCCAGTTGTAAATGATTCTCAGTTTAAAACAATTAAAGCTGAAGATGGGGATTTGATTTATATCAGAGAATTTCCATACAGAAAGGCCA
>MDTE01038979.1_pt1 | contig 15785 bp, 13 predicted proteins | sample 811231 | NCBI WGS metagenome assembly MDTE01 (sample SAMN05326651, study PRJNA326480) | marine metagenome | isolation source: seawater | place: Indian Ocean: Red Sea | collected 2010
TGGGTTCCCGCCAAAGATCAACGGCGCATGGATGATTTTATTATGTATGGCCTTTGTGCGGCTCAGCAGGCGTTTGAGGATTCAGGCTGGAGAATTGAAAGCGAAGAGGATTCATGGCGGACTGGTGTACTGATAGGATCGGGGATCGGTGGTCTGCCAGAGATCGCGGACGGTTCCGTCAAGGTGCATGAGGGTCGAGCACGGCGCCTCAGTCCATTTTTTATTCCAGCCAGTCTGATCAATCTCATTTCGGGCCATGTCTCCATCCGCTATGGGTTGAAAGGACCAAACCACGCTGTAGTGACGGCGTGCTCTACCGGGGCGCATGCGATTGGCGATGCGGCCCGGATTATCATGTGGGAGGACGCTGACGTGATGGTGGCCGGCGGCGCTGAGGCCGCTATCTGCCCGATTGGTGTCGCTGGATTCTGTTCGGCTCGTGCGCTTTCAATAGGTTACAACGATCGCCCGACGGAGGCATCTCGACCATGGGACCAGGATCGGGACGGTTTCGTCATGGGTGACGGTGCTGGTGTAGTAGTTCTTGAGGAACTAGAACACGCGAAAAAAAGGGGTGCTAAAATCTATGGAGAGGTTATCGGCTACGGTATGTCCGGCGATGCGCACCACATTACGGCGCCGGCAGAAGACGGTGATGGGGCCTATCGCTGCATGAGTGCGGCCTTGAAACGCGCTGGACTTAACCCCGAAGATATCGACTATGTGAACGCGCACGGTACGTCGACCCCGCTAGGAGATGAAATCGAGTTAGGTGCGGTCAAACGTGTCTTTGGTGATCACTCGAAGCACATCTCTATGTCGTCAACAAAGTCTGCTATTGGCCACCTTTTGGGTGCTGCAGGCTCTGTGGAAGCGATCTTTTCATTAATGGCCATGAATAATGATGTGGTTCCGCCGACATTAAATCTTCATAATCCTTCGGAGAAATGCGCCGATATGGATTTAGTACCTTTCGAGCCGAAAGAACGCCAAGTACGCGCTGCGCTCTCGAACTCTTTCGGGTTTGGCGGCACGAACGCCTCGCTTATCTTTAAGTCTTTGGACTAAGATTTGCGGCATGCGCCGCATCTTGATTATTCTTGGTTTGTTAGTCGTCGCTGCTCTGGGCGTGGCAGTCGGCACTTGGCAGTGGTTGAAAACTTACTATCAGGCCAATGGGCCTTTGGCTGTTCCAGCAACGGTGATCATCCACAAAGGAGCCCGAACTATTGAGATCGCTCTCCGGCTGAAACAAGCAGGTGTTATCTCAAACCCTAAACTGTTTTTATGGGGTATTCGGTTGCACGCGGGTCCGAAACCGCTGCGAGCAGGTGAGTACATGTTCAAACCGCGAATGAGTCTCGCCCAAGTTATCTCTCACCTGCAAATGGGAAAGACAGTGGTTCGTAAAGTGACCATCGCGGAAGGCTTAAGTAATCTGGAGGTGGCCAAGATCCTGGCAAACACGCCGGGCCTAAGTGGTCTGTTGGGACCATTGCCAACAGAGGGTCAACTGTTACCGGAAACCTACCATTTCTCCTACGGTCACAGCCGGAGAGGGTTGGTTAAACGAATGCGCCAAGCAATGACCCACCTCTTGAGTGAAGCATGGCCGCACAGGGCGAGTGGTTTACCCCTCAAAACACCAACTGAGGCATTGATTTTGGCATCCATAGTTGAGAAGGAAACTGGTGTTGTGTCTGAACGCCGCAGGGTGGCCAGTGTGTTTATCAATAGGCTTAGGATCGGGATGCGGCTTCAATCCGACCCGACAGTGATTTATGGGATAACAGAGGGTCGCAAACCGTTCGACCGTTCCATCACCAAGTCAGATCTTCGTTTAAAAACGGCTTACAATACATATGTGATCAAAGGTCTTCCACCGGCGCCAATCACCAATCCTGGCCGAGCTGCAATTTTGGCGGTGCTCAATCCCGCGAATACTGAAGACCTCTATTTCGTTGCCGACGGCTCCGGTGGCCATGCTTTTGCCCGGACTCTCAGTGAGCATAACCGTAACGTGGCCAAATGGCGGAAGATCGAAAGGGTGCGCAAGAAGGAAAACTAGATTCTGATAAGCCAGTTATGTTTTTATCGTCGGGATTCTCCTAATTAGGCTTTGTTCATACCTCTGAGAATTTTTACTTCGCACGCCATAACACCTTAGCTCAGAGTTCGGTTTAGTGTTCTACAGGCACATAATCGATACCGCTTGAGTATCTGGTAATTAACGATGGAGAGAGGAGCAGAGTTCTTGGTTTGCAATTGAGACCGCGCATTCTAAGCCTGGTAATCACAATGGCAGCTTGTTGGTAAACTTCGGGACCGGTATAAAAACTCGAATTTAGAGAGGCTAAGTTGTGACGTTAAATTCTATGACCGGTTTTGCCCGGACCGAGGGCGTCAATGATAATTGCACTTGGGCCTGGGAGGCGAAAAGCGTCAACGCTAAAGGCATGGATGCCCGGCTTAGGTTGCCAAGCGGATTCGAAACCTTCGATGTGATTGTCCGTGAAAACTTGAAGAAACGGTTCCGTCGGGGGGCTATCTCCGTTTCATTGAATGTAAATTGGCATCGCGCTAACTCCACGTATCAGATCAACATGGAAACTTTAGATCGCTTTTTACAGGCTATGCCTGAAATCCATAAACGTGCGCCGGATTTACACCCAGTCACTATGGACGGCCTTCTTGCTGCTAAGGGAGTGGTGGAGAGTGTTGAGGACTTTCTCGGTGAAGCCGAACAAATGGCGCTCGAAGCAGAAATTTTACAGGGGCTAAATGAGCTTCTGGCCATGTTAGAACGGGGTCGCGAGGGGGAGGGTGCTGCGCTGGGCAAAGTACTTCATGCTCAGATTACTGAAGTTGAAAATTTGTGTCAGAGAGCGGTCGAACTAACCGCACTATTGCCCGAGAGGATCAATAAGCGGCTCCACGAACAGGTAGCGGATTTGTGCGCGACTGTGCCTGCATTGCCCGAAGAACGTCTTGCACAAGAAGTTTCGTTGTTGATGTTAAAGGCGGACGTACGCGAGGAGTTGGATCGGTTGCGCGCCCACGTAGATGCTGCGCGCGAACTGATGACGGCTGATGGCACTATCGGTCGACAATTCGATTTTTTGTGTCAGGAATTTAATCGTGAGGCTAATACGCTGTGCTCAAAATCCGCTGATGTGGAATTGACTCGCGTTGGTTTGGCCTTAAAAACGACCATCGACCAAATGCGTGAGCAAGTTCAAAATATTGAGTAAAAAGAATAGCGTGAGTGAGACGGGGATCAAGCGGCGAGGGTTGATGTTGGTGTTGTCTTCTCCATCGGGGGCCGGCAAGTCGACCATCTCTCGTGCCCTTTTAGAGCGAAATCCAGATTTGATCATGTCCATTTCTGCTACCACGCGGCCCATGCGCCCAAGCGAAAAGGACGGAGTGCATTACCACTTCATCGATCAGGATAAGTTTGATGAAATGGTTGCCGCGAATAAGTTCTTGGAGCACGCTACCGTATTTGATAACTCCTACGGAACTCTGCGCCAGCCCGTAATGGATGCCTTGAATAAAGGCCAAGACGTCTTATTCGATGTGGACTGGCAAGGCACGCAACAGATCCGTGCCAATGCATTGGAGGACTTGGTCAGTATATTTATCCTGCCGCCATCAGTTGCTGAACTCGAGCGCCGGTTGCGGGCTCGTGCTCAAGACCCGGAGGAAGTGGTTCAACGACGCATGGCAAAAGCGACGTTGGAAATATCACACTGGGCGGAATACGAATACATCATTGTTAATGACGAGATCGAAGACAGTGTCGCACAAGTAAATGCAATCCTGGCCGCCGAGCGCCATAAACGCCGTCGGCAGGTTGGGCTGACCGACGTGGTTCGTGAATTGGGTGTGGGACAGTGAGCGCTAGGCCGGGCGGTCTCCGGCTATAGTGACCCGGTGCATCACACGCTTAAAGCCATGGTAGTCGTTAACCGGGTTGTGTTGGGTGCACCGATTATCCCAAAATGCAATGGAGCCTGGCAGCCACCGAAAGCAACAGGTAAATTCAGGCCGTGTTTGATGGGCATAGAGAAAATTTAATAGCGGTGCACTCTCAGCTTCGGTCATATCCTTAAACCGCACAGTGTGCCCGAAATTGACATACAAAAGCTTACGCTTGGTTTCTGGATGGGTTCGCACTACTGGATGCTCTGCCATCAGTTCTGTCGAATCTGAGACCTTCGATGATGTTTTCATCAGGTTTTCGCGTGTTTTGGATACACGGGATTTGGCCGAACTACTAATCGCCACCATTCCATTTAGCATGCCCCGCATGCCTTCTGATAAAGTCTCATATGCCTTATACATGTTAGCGAATAGGGTGTTGCCACCATAGGGTGGGAGTTCCCTTGCGGCCAGGATGGTTCCCATTGGCGGTAAATTCAGATAGGTGGTATCAGAATGCCAAAGACCTCCGAAATTGGCCCGTTCGTGGGGTAGCTTTACTACGGGAACGATTTCCGGAAAGCCATCTAGCCCCTTCACCAAGGGGTATTCTACCAAATTCCCAAACCGCTCAGCAAAGGCGATCTGATGTACTGGTTCAATGTCCTGGTCGCGAAAAAAAATCACTAGATGGTTGAGAAGTGCCTGACGAATGGCCTTAATAATGTCGTCACTCAACTCACATGCTAAGTCCACTCCAAATATTTCTGCACCTAACGCACCGGCGATGGGTCGAATGTCAATAGGCTGTTGCGGCATAGAACTCTCCTTTCAGGCTCGACTTGGCTGGCTAAGCCCGGCTTTCAACTAACGCGTTGGCCAAGCGACAAAAATCGATGACGGAAAGCTCCTCGGGTCGACATGTGGGTTCTATTCTGAGAGCGGACAAGTCAAGGTTCAGAGTTTTCAAACTTGCCCTCAGCATTTTCCGCCGTTTGCCAAAAGCGATTGCCGTGACGGTTTCTAGGGCTTCGAAGGACACAGAGCTAAGAGGCGAAGAATGCGGGGTTAGATTAGATACGGTAGAGGTTACATTGGGTGGCGGGGTAAACGCTTCCTTGGGTACGTTGAAGGCTGAGTTGACCTCGCAAAGCCATTGAGTGATGACCGATAAACGTCCATACGCCTTGGTACGCGGTTGGGCAACAAGACGATCTGCGACTTCCTTCTGAAACATTAATGTCAGCCCGCGATAGGCGTCTATTTCGCGCAGCCATCTAAGTAATAAGGGTGTGCCCGAATTGTAAGGTAGATTAGCGACAATTTTTCGGGGCGTTGAGGTAAGGGCTGGGATGTCCGTTTCGAGGGCATCACCCGCAACAATTTTTAGCCGATTGCCGAACGCATTTTGAAGTTCCGCCATGATGGAAAGGCAGCGATGGTCTTTTTCCAAAACTGTCACCGTCAAGGCTGGTGATTCTAATAAGGCCCGTGTCAAACCTCCGGGCCCGGGTCCAACTTCAATAACATGGTAACCCGTCAGATTGCCAGCCGCCCTGACGATCCGCCCTGTCAAATTAGAGTCGAGAAGAAAGTGCTGGCCGAGGGACTTGCGTGCTTTGAGATCGTGTTTGTGAATGACCTCGCGGAGCGACGGCAGATCCGGCGGACTCATTACGCTTCGATGCCTCGAAACCGGGCGATCTCTGAGGCCATTCGGAGCGCAGCAACCATGCTAGTCTCATCAGCAATGCCTTTGCCTGCTATATCCAGGGCTGTGCCGTGGTCTGGCGACGTGCGGACGAACGGTAGCCCTAGAGTCACATTGACGCCGCCAGAGAAATCCAACGTCTTGATGGGAATCAGGGCCTGGTCGTGATACATGCAGATAGCCGCATCGAACGTTGGACGCGTCGTTGCTGAAAACATCGCATCTGGCGGCAAAGGACCAGAAATGTGGAGGCCGTCCCGGCGCAGGATGTTGATGGCCGGGGTGATGAACCTTCTTTCTTCATCGCCTATTGCGCCGTCTTCACCGGCATGCGGATTCAAACCTGCGACCACAAGGCGTGGTGCGCTTAAGCCGAAGTCCTGCTCGAGGGCGCGGGCAGTGATTCGGCTTTGTGATACAATACGATCAATGGACAATTCGCTAATTGCTTCGCGGAGGCTGAGGTGGGTTGTAATAGGCACTGTTCGTAGGCCATCGCATGCTAACATCATCACCGGCTCTATATTCGCACCGGAGAGGTGGGCTAAGTACTCAGTGTGGCCTGGATAGGTAAATCCAGCATAATAGAGATTGTGCTTATGGATAGGATTGGTGACGATTGCGGAAATCGAATTCGCCTTGGCCAAGTCTGCCGCCTTATCAATTGATGCGATTGCAGCGCCGGCATTCAATTGGTTTAAAACACCTGGTTGTGGCGTGCTAGGAAGGTCGATACTAAAAACGGGAAGGGCGTCTGGGAACAAAACGGCTGCATGTTTTGGATCAGACACAGTTTCGATAGGAACCGAAAAACCTAGATCACGGGCAATATTGCGCAACCTGTCCGGATTGTCGATTACGACGAACGGAACTGAGAAGTCGTTTCGGCGGCGCCAGGATTTAAGCGTGATTTCACCGCCAATTCCCGCAGGCTCGCCCATAGTTATGGCAATTGGTTTCTGCGCCTGCATGATTATAACCGGATATCGATGGTCGCTGAGCGACGCAACGAGCGAAGGTACTGACGGGCCGCGAGATTGATACGCTCCGTGCCTAATTGATTGAGAGTTTTTTCGCGAAGTTGTTCTTCGGTAATCTTCTTGGCCTGAGGCTCATCACGCTCGCACACCATAATAACCAAGAACCCACCAGCGATTTCTACGGGTGTGCTTGCCTGATTTTTTGGGAGCCCGGATATAGCATCTTGGATTAATGGAGAAAGTTTATTAACTTCAATTTTCCCTGGGGAGCCTGAGAGCGACGACCCGTGCTTCTTACCCAATTCCTCCATTTCCAAGCACGATTGTGCTTGGGTTTTGATACCGAGAGCTTTTTCTCGGACGCTAGCCTTTATATTCGGTGTTGGTGAGGGCGGAAGCTCCAAATGTATCTGATGGATGATGACGGAGGCTGGCCTGTTCGAGCGTTCGATTAACGGTTCAATAGCCCGTTTCCTCTCGACTTTGATTATGTATAAGCCTTCGAGAGCTGGTATTGGTTCAGAAACCTCGCCCGGGCGTAAGCGTTCGATGACTTGCGTCAGATCAGCGGCCAAGTTTCCAGGTCGTATCCAACCTAAATTACCTCCTACGGCCGCGGAGGCACTTTGCGAAAAATTATGTGCGATGGCACCGAATTCCGCGCCTCCTTCGATTTGTTCGATTAAACGTTGCGCCAAGGCTCTGACCTCGGCAGCACTTCCGGTTTGGTTCAATGGAAGAAAAATTTCTGATACCAGGTATTCCGGCTGGCCGCGCCTAGAAATCTCTTCAGCAATAATGTCATCGATCTCTTGTTCGCTGAAGGAAACTGTTGGGAGGAAAAGTTGTCGCATCAACTTTCTCCAGCCAACGCCCATTTCTACCCGATCGGCTATTGCGGCTTTGTCGATGCGGAGGCGTTGCGCCAGTTCTGTAGATTGACCAATTGAGAGGCCTGCACGCCTCTCCCATTGTCGTAGTCCATTGAGAACTTCAGCTTGAGAAATCTCGATCTTATTCTTTCGGATTTCCTGTAATTTGAGACGGTCATCAATGATGTTGCGCAAAATTTGCGGGGCGAGCCGCCTCCGTGTTTCTGGATTTTTGTCGAGCTTGGAGAGATAAATTGATAACGTAAGGCGAGTTTCAATATCTAAAACCGAAATCATCTCGTCATTGACGATGGCAGCAATCCGCAACTTCGCCTGGCTATGGGCATCCGTGATTGAAACGATGTTTAGCACCAACACCGTAAGGGTTACTGCCACTAGACGAATATGCGTGATTGCAACCTCGAGCATTTCGTTAGTTTCCGCCTTGTTTAGAGAATCCGGTTTTGACTTCCCCGATTGTTTTGAGGGTAAGAATGAAATTAATTGAGTCGGTGGGTTTGATGTCTCGATCTTCGTAAAAGGTTCGATTAAAACTAGTTCGGAAAACGACACATTCATTTTCGTAAATGACTTCCATGCCGGCGGCACGCATCTCGCTAGCATCAAGGTCACGCGTCGCCCGAAGCGTACTCCTCCACTCACGAGTTAACTGCGTTGATGAGACAATATCGAGTTCTTCTCGGCCTGCGAATTCACCTTCCTCTTGTCGGTCAAGGAAGATGTAGCTGCCCGTGATGCTAAAGGCAGGCACACCGGCTGAGAATTGCGCTTCGTTTCGGTTCGCGCTCAAATTATCAACCGCCAATCGCGTTCTGTAGAGTAAGTCTAAATAGGAATTCGGCGAAAACTGAACCTTGCCGACTAAGTCGGAAAAGTTGTCCTCGAGTCCAGAGCCATCGCCAAATGTTGAATCATCCTTTACTCGATATGATTGTCCGAAGAAGACACTGGACCGGCTGCCGTTATCGCCGGTTAACGCCCATTGCAGGCCGTAGTTGATGCGCGGTCCGCCCTCAAGCCTATCAATGCCTGTAAATCGATTGTCTGAAAACAGATTAGTTTCATCAAATTCGAGTTCTGCACTGTCTTCGTTGGGAATCTTGTCAGAGTTTCCGCCATACGGACGAAGAACTATAGAGGTGACTGGTTCGATAGTTTGACTGGCGTTCCCTGTTCGCTTCACCATTGGGCGGCTCCAATCGATCGCAGCATATGGTACGGTTCGGTAACCGAAGCCGTTGTATGATCCGGTTTTATTGACCTGGTCGAGGCCATTGACCTGATAGAAGTCGGCATTTAGACCGAGCGTCAACATGATTGAGTCACCAGAGTCTGTGATCAGAGGACGCTTCCAGCGTGGATGAAACGACATCCGACGGGTATCTGTGCCTTCGGCTCGCGTAAGTGCCAAGAAATTGACGTCCAAAAATGACCGGCCGCCAATCCTGTCGCGTTTGCCGACATGATTGAAGTCGAGTAGTGGAAACACAATAGGTGTTTCGTCTGTGGTATCGCTCTCTTCCAAGCCCTGGAAGGCATGGGTGCTGGCGCTAAAGTAACTTTGGGAGCGAAATGCTTCGGCAAACAATTTGCTGTTGAGAGATTGGGGTGATGCAAAACCGTATCGTCGCATGTAAGTGTTGTCTGTGGTGCGTTCGAGATCGAACCCCCAACGCCACGTGCGATTAATATCGAAACGCACTCCTGTATCTATGTGTCCACGTACACCCATGTCGCCGTCTGTTGTATTAAATTCATCGTTTGAGTTCTCGGTAATGCTTGCGTCAAAGTCTATAAAACCTGTGCGAAGCCGATTTCGATACTCGAGGGTCAGGACTGGAAATTCATTAGACATCAAAATTGGGGTGATAGTGGCGTCCTGGTGCGGCGAAATATTCCAAAAATATGGTGTTTCCAAAACTATTCCAAAATCTGAAGAGCTTCCGTATGTTGGGAATAGGAAACCGGACTGACGCTTAACTGTTGGATCTGGGTGGCGGAAATAAGGCGTGTAGAAAACGGGTAGTCCGAACATCTCAAGCCAAGCGTCGCGATACTCCACGATTTTTTGATTTTTATCGTGAACAACGCGAACGGCTTTGAGCTGCCAAAGTGGTGGTCGTTTTGGGTTGCGTTCGCAAAGTTTACATGGAGAATACGTGGCTTTTCTTAGTTCTGTGAGACGCTCGGCGGTGCGGCGGGCTCCGGTGCCGGCAATGCGGGAATGGTCCTGGAGAATAACGCCAATGTTCTCTATGACTCCATCCTTCAAATCACCGGTGACCTCCATACGATCACCAAAAATCTGTTCGCCTGTGCTCTCCAAAATCGTCACATTGCCCGTTGCCGTAACGATCCCGGTTTGTTGGTTATAGGAGATATTGTCGGCAAAGAGTCGGCGACCCTCGTGAAAAATTTCTACATTTCCCGATGCCTTTACGACTTCTTGTTCTTGGTCCACTGTCATTTGGTCCGCAGCTAGGTTGACCGGAAGTTTGTCGTCTGAGCCCTGTGAAGATGATGGCGTCTCGGGTGTAGAGTTTTGAGTTGTGGCGGTTTTAGGCAACTCAACGTTGTCCAAATCGGTGAAGTTTGAGTGCGGTGCGATCAATGTTCCTAGTGGACGATCTGCTGTTGCAGATAGTGGTTTGTAGACAACAGCCGGTGGCAACGGTGCCTGTGGCCATGAGGTCGGTAAGACCGGACGTGTGGGAGGTTTTGGGTGTTTTTCCGCGCGCAAAAGAACCCCTAGCGGACGTTCAGGAGATTCTTTTTCTAGTTGGTTTGATTGGGGTTGTTGTTTTGGAGTCGTCGTTAAACCGTACTTGATAGGCTGAGGAAACAGGGGGGGAGTGGGCGTTATCGGGTCGTCTATCCTGTCTATGAGCACACCGAGGGGACGTTGTGTCCTATCTTCGGTAACCGGTGGTTTGATAGTAACAGAACTGACCCGTGTCGTGTGTTCTGATGAGAGTGGGGATATCAAAACGCCCAAGGGTCGGCCAATTTCGGGCGATGCGGCCGTGGCGTCGAATAGTCCGGTAAGGAAGCCTATTTCCAGGGCGACAATCAGCGAACAGAGGGAGCGCGAAAATTGTTTCATTGTTCGATATCAGCCGTCTTCCATATGGAGTAGGGTGGCCAGGCCCAGCAAAAGGGCAACACCCGATGGTGACCAAGCTGCCAATGTCACCGGTATGCTATCCGACAGACCAAGGGCGAAGACCACGTCCGAGAAAAAATACAATGCAAATCCAGTCAGAACGGCACCACCGATCACATATGAGGTTGCGCCTCGCCGCGAGTGCCGGAGTGTAAAGGTAGCGCCGATCAGAACCATCGCGATCATCAGCAAAGGAGCGGCGAGGAGGCTGTGCCAATGTAATCGGTGACGGAGTGCTGAAAATCCTGCTGACTCGAGAGTATTGATGAACCCAGGAATATCCCAGAATGACATGGTCTCGGGCGGAGCGAAACTATCTTGAATTTTATCAAGAGTTAGATCTGTGTCCAACCAGTAGACATCCTCATAAACCGCTGGGTTTTCGGGTTCATAAATCCACGCATTACCAATGCGCCAGAAGCCATCTTCGAGGCGTGCTGTCTTGGCATCTATCCGCATAAAAAAGGAGTCTGATCCTGCATACATGAAAACCACCAAATTGTGGAGTTCGATATCTGCTTCATACTGAACGACACGTTCCGCATGGATCACGGATTGGCCTTTCGTATTAGATTGGCGTAACCATATCGAGGAGCCAGAGAGTGTTAACAAATGGCGGGAGCCCTGAAAGCGGACGGCCTCCAACTGTTCGAATCGCGACAGTGTATTCGACGCGATGTGGTTGATCGTGGTGATTTGAAAGATCCCCAACAATGCGGCAATAGTCACCGGTGGCAATAAAAACTGCCACGCCGAGACCCCTGCGCCGCGCGTGACCACCAGTTCATTTGATCGCGTCAATCGCCAGAAGCTCGCCATGCATGCGAAAAGAACCGCAAACGGGAAGATTTCCTGGCACATATAAGGTAGTTTTAGCAGCGCCATTTCTAGAACCATACCAAAATCTATGTGTGGTTTGGATGCGGAGCGGCGTAATAATTCCACCGTGTCGAACAACAAAACCAATAACATGAATAGCAACAACAGAACCAGGAAGGCAGCTATGAAATACCGCCCAACATATACAGACAGGGTGGATGATAAGCGCATACGGATCACTATGCCTTCACTGCCTCAGTCGTGGGTCGGTATTTGGGCGTCCGAACAACGAAGTAAACGCTGCCCAACAATGCGAGAAGTGGATGTGAATAGATAAGCGGAACTAGACGCAAGTTTTTTGCTGATATGTTCTCAAGGCCGAGAGTACTGATCAGCAGGCCGACCATTAATGCAATGCTGACCAGGATCCGTTTTGTTTGCGATCTTCGACTGAATCCGCCGGAAATCAAACAGGCTAGAGCTATGAAGGTCAAAATTAGCGCTTGGAGCGGAGAGGCTAAACGTTTGTGTCCTTCGACAATGAATTTTCCACGGTCTTCGACTGAAATATCCTCCCCTTCCGGGTTGAATAGTTCGGACAAATGGCGTTCTCGCGCTTCTATATGTCTGTCTGCACTGCCGTCTTTCCTGCCGTCGATTTCCAAAACGTGTCGGTCAAAATAGAGAACCGAGAGCCGGTTCGTTTGTGGGTCAACGACTTGCCGGTTCCCATCAAACATCACAACACGGGCGCCCTCTTTGGTTTCAACTAACGCGCCGCGTGCGGCCATGATTGTGAACTGATTATCCCGATCACCTTTGTCGTGATAGAGAATACCATGGAGTTCCCCCTCGGTAGTGCGCTCCCTGACATACACGGTTTTGCCATTTGGCAGTTCATTAAACGCCCCCTCTTTGAGAAGGATATGCGAATAGTTGTAGCGGATATCCCATTGCATCTGCCGGAACATTCGGTAGGATTCCGGGATGAGGTATAAGTTCAGAAAGTACCCCACTCCAACCACCAAAACTGCGAGGACGAGTGCCGGTTTAGCTAAGGCCATCTGCCCTAGGCCAGAGGCTCGCATGACCACCAATTCACGGTCCATGATTAGCTTAGCGTAGACAAAGACAACAACGCAGAATAACGCGATCGGCAGGATGACTGGTAAGAAATTTGGTAGCATTAATAGCGTCAGGTAAACAAATGTCCCAGCTGAGACGCCCCGGTTAACGATCAGCTCAACTAACCGCAAGCTCTGCGATAGCCATATAATGCAAGTGAAGCAGATGGTGACGAAAACCATGCCCACAAAAAGCTGCTGAAAGACGTAGCGTGAAAATCCGTTCATGCGAGCCCGTGTCCAAAATACTGACCGCACAAAATGATAGAAAAGGTTAGAAGAATCAAGCGCTAAGGGAAGGTTCTTGCATCAAATCAAGTATGAAAGACGGCGTTTTGCACTACCGGGGAGCCAGTTATTACAATCTCGGCAAGGGCGCTGGTTTCGATAACATGATGATCGATAAAAAATCGTGTCGTAGCCAACTTTGAGGCGCGGAAAACTCTATCATCCATGCTCAGGGCCAAGTCGTGCGCCTTCGCCATCAACCATCCGCCACTCGTAACTCCCAATAATTTCAGAAACGGTACGGCGCTGGCTGCCACGCTACCAGGGTCGTGGCCCCAGGTGCTTACCACCCAGTCGGTGGCCTTTTCCAAATTATCGATGGCAACCAAAACCCTCGTTTGGACATGCGATGACGAATCTTCACAAGTTTCAAGCGCCATCATATCCCTACGCATATCGACGATCAGACGGCGAACGCTCTCGCCATTCTCTCGTCCGATCTTTCTACCGACCAGGTCGTTCGCCTGAATTCCGTTAGTGCCCTCATAAATAGAGGTGATCCGCGCATCACGATAGTATTGGGCAGCGCCGGTCTCCTCTATAAAGCCCATACCGCCATGGACCTGGATGCCGGTGCTTGCGACATCGATGCTAGTATCGCTGCCCCAGGCTTTTACCACGGGCGTTAGCAGGTCGACGCGCGCCTGCGCAGTTGCTCTTTGTTCTGCATCCGCGTGGCGTTCCGCCACGTCTAACTCTGCTGCCACATAATAAGCTAACGCTCGCGTGGCCTCGGTTTGGGCCTTCATATCCAACAGCATACGGCGCACGTCCGGATGTTCGATTATCGCCACCGGCGCCGACGAACGGCCATCGATCTTCCGGCTTTGAATGCGTTCACGGGCGTAGGCGAGTGCATGTTGGTAGGCCCGTTCGCTTACTCCTACGCCTTGCAGGCCGACGCTCAGGCGTTCGTTATTCATCATCGTGAACATGTACGCGAGCCCCATGTTTTTCTCGCCGACCAAATAGCCGATGGCGCCACCATCGTCTCCATAGGACATAACGGCAGTGGGGCTGGCGTTGATGCCGAGCTTATGCTCGATGGATACGCACCGCAGGTCGTTCCGGTCACCCAAACTGCCGTCCACATTCACCAGATACTTGGGCACGACGAATAGGGAAATGCCGCGCACGCCTTCCGGCGCGTCGGGTAGACGGGCAAGAACCATATGGATGATGTTCTCGGAAAGGTCGTGTTCGCCGTAGGTAATGTATATTTTAGTGCCAGAAATGCGGTACCGATCGCCCTCGGGAACCGCCTTGGTCCGCATCAGCGCAAGGTCAGTTCCAGCCTGGGGCTCGGTCAGGTTCATGGTCCCTGTCCAGACGCCGGAGATCAGTTTCTCAAGATAAGTATCTTTTAACTCATCGGACCCGTGGTGACTTAAGAGCTCGACTGCACCTAGGGTTAGCATTGGGTTGAGCATGAAGGACAAATTCGAAGCGTGATAAATTTCAGAAACTGAGGTCGTCAGTAGCCAAGGAAGGTCCTGACCACCGTAGTTTGCATCGCAGGGAAGACCGTTCCAACCGCCTTCGATGAATTGGGTATAAGCTTCCTTAAAACCCGGTGGCGTCCGGACAACACCGTTTTCCAATACGCATCCTTCTATATCGCCAGAATGGTTCAACGGCGACAAGATCTCTGACCCTAATTTACCGGCCTCCTCAAGAACCGCATTGACGATATCTGGCGTTGTCTCCTGACATCCAGGAAGAGCAGTAACCTGGTCTAAACCAACCAAATCATTGATAACAAAACGTATATCGTCCAAAGGCGCACTATAATTAGCCATATCCACGCTTCCCAATTTATTGACGAGCCAAAATAGGCCGGGCGCTCCGAGGTCGCAAGGACTGGAATAGGCGTGTTAGAGATCACGCCAGACGCATAGGATAGCGAGCGTCACGACGCCGGCGAGCGAACTGAGTAGAAGGCGGCGGCCAAAGAAGAAAAACAGTGCGAGAGCACAGCTCACGGCAAGTGTTCGATCCAGCATCATCGTGTCGCTAAGCAGGGTAGTGGGGAACAAGACAGCGCGCACCATAAGGCCTCCGACTATAGCTTGGCCAACGCAGGTAAACCAGTGGAAGATTTGCGTATCAGCCTCGACCTGACCAGAAATGGCAACACCTACCAGGCGTGTAATAAAAGCGGCCGCAAACGCCACCCCTAAGAGAAATAGAGGATCAGTGGGAGATATGACGTCAATCATTTGCATCTTTTTTCTTATGCTCACCGGCCAAGAGAAATCCAATTGTTCCGGCGCCAAGCCCGCCGATGACTAAACCCCATTCTACCGACCATGTCATGAACGCGGGTACGGCTACGGCGCCGGAAGCAAAGGCAAGGTAGCTACTCCAACGGCGCACAGATAACATGATCAAAACTAAATACAAAGGAGTGAGGAGAAGAAGCGCCGGTTGTGCGGCGTTCGGCAGAGACCGGACGCCGAAGTAGCCGAGCACGGCACCTAATAGTGCCGCAGTAAGGACTGTGACACTGAAAGCCATGAAATAGCGCCGCCGTAGCTCCAAAGGCACCTGTTCACTGGTTACCAGGATATGGACCCAAGTCGTGGGCGACATGAACTGTGCAAGTGCTATATCTGCTCCCCAGCGGATGCCGGGTTGGGTTCGGACCATAGGGATCGCGGTAACGACCATCGGCACATTCCGAATATTGGCGAAGGCAACGGCTACGGCCATGGCCCAAACGCCGCTCATAGTGACCATGATTTCATTGAAGGCCATCAGGGCCGGCATTGACCAAATCAGCAAGACTGAGGCGATCATCATCCATAGTTCCAAGCCAACGGTTTCAGTCAGCGCTCCAAAACTAGCTAGGGCGCAAAAAAGCCCCATCGCAGGCATTCCTAA
>MDTE01089058.1_pt1 | contig 15785 bp, 10 predicted proteins | sample 811231 | NCBI WGS metagenome assembly MDTE01 (sample SAMN05326651, study PRJNA326480) | marine metagenome | isolation source: seawater | place: Indian Ocean: Red Sea | collected 2010
AATTTTTCCGTTTTGACTCATTTATAAACTCTCTGCTCCAGATATTATTTCAATTAATTCTTTTGTGATAGCGGCTTGTCTGCTTCTATTATAATTTATTGTTAGTTTTTCCACTAAATCGCCTGCATTTCTTGTCGCATTGTCCATAGCTGTCATTCTAGACCCTTGTTCGCTTGCAGAGTTTTCCAAAAATCCTTTATAAATTTGTGTGGAGATATTTTTTGGTAGAAGATCTTCTAATATTTCATCCTCTTCGGGTTCAAAATCATAAGATGACTCTTGTTCTATTTTAGTATCCTCCTCTTTCTTTGCGGGTATTAATTGTTGTGACTGAGGTATTTGTGTCATAACGTTTTTAAATTTGTTGTAAAAGATCACACATTTATCAAATTCATTATTTTTAAACAATTTTACAATTTCATCTCCTACTAGCGAAGCATCTTTAAAGGAAATTTTTTTTTTGTTTTTGAAGTCAATTTTTTTAATAATGTACTTGCCATATTCTCTCTTTAATTGATCCAAACCTTTGGTTCCAACAGTGATTATTTTAAGATTTTTAGATTCTTTTGTAATTTTGTTAAAGTAACTCTTGGCTTGCTTAACAATATTAGTATTAAAACCTCCACACAAACCTCTGTCAGCTGTCATCACAACACACAGGTGTGTTTTGTCTTCCCCCGAGCCAACTAAAAGTTTTGGCGCATTCGCCGGATCACTTATAGCTTTGCTTAAATTTTGAATAATAATATTCATTTTATCGCTATAAGGTCTTCCATTTTCAGCCATTTCTTGTGCTTTACGAAGCTTTGCGGCCGCTACCATTTTCATAGCTTTTGTAATTTTCTGTGTAGATTTAACACTTGAAATTCTTTTTCTTAAGTCATCTAAACTTGGCATTATTTTTTCTCAAAATTTGTTTTTTTATAATTTGTAATAACTTGGGTCAGAGCTTTGTCTATATCTTCTTCGATTTTTCCACTTTTTTGGATTGACTCGATTATTTCTGGATTTTCAGTTTTTACTAAGTCTAAAAGACCTTTTTCAAATGAACGAATTTCACTTATGTCAACACTATCTAAATATCCTTTAACACCTGCATATATAATCACTACTTGCTCAGCAACTGTCATAGGGCTGTACTGATCTTGTTTTAATAATTCAGTAAGTTTTGATCCTCTATTCAAAAGTTTCTGCGTTGATGCATCTAAATCTGAACCAAATTGAGCGAAAGCCGCCATTTCACGATATTGGGCCAATTCTAGTTTAATTGATCCTGCCACTTTTTTCATAGCTTTTGTTTGGGCAGCTGATCCAACCCTCGAAACAGAAAGTCCAACATTCACAGCTGGTCTAATACCTTGGTTGAACAGCTCAGTGCCTAAAAAGATTTGACCATCGGTAATCGAAATTACATTTGTAGGAATGTATGCTGAAACATCTCCTGCTTGGGTTTCAATGATTGGTAATGCTGTAAGCGAACCACCCCCGTTATCATCATTTAACTTTGCCGCTCTCTCTAATAATCTGCTATGTAGGTAGAATACATCACCAGGATATGCTTCTCGACCAGGAGGTCTTCGCAAAAGTAATGACATTTGTCTATATGCAACAGCCTGTTTTGACAAATCATCGTATATAATTAAAGCGTGCATCCCATTATCTCTGAAAAATTCTCCAAAAGTACAACCAGTGTATGGTGCCAAAAATTGTAAAGGTGCAGGGTCCGATGCTGTTGCAGATACAATTATTGTATAATCCATTGCCCCAGCATCCTGAAGTGTTTTAAGAATTTGAGCTACTGTTGATCTTTTTTGGCCAATTGCAACATAAATGCAATATAGTTTCTTTTTCTCATCAGATGACTCATTTATCTTTTTTTGATTTATTATTGTATCTATTGCCACAGCTGTTTTTCCAGTTTGTCGATCACCAATAATTAATTCTCTTTGACCTCTTCCAATTGGTATTAGACTATCAATTGCTTTTAAGCCTGTTTGCATTGGTTCGTTAACAGATTTTCTTGGAATTATACCTGGTGCCTTAACCTCAACTCTTTTTCTTTTAATTCCTTTTTTGAGAGTTTCTTTACCGTCGATTGGGTTACCTAAAGCATCTACTACTCTTCCTAATAATTCTTTTCCAACAGGTACATCAACTATAGTCCCAGTTCTTTTGACGGTATCCCCTTCTTTGATTGATTTGTCATCACCAAAAATCACAATACCAACGTTATCGCTCTCTAAATTTAATGCCATCCCTTTAGAGCCATCTTTGAATTCAACCATTTCTCCAGCTTGCACATTGTCAAGACCATATACCCTTGCAATACCATCTCCAACGGAGAGAACTTTGCCTATTTCAGAAACTTCTGTTTTTTCACCAAGGTTTTTTATCTGCTCTTTTAGTATTTTTGTTATTTCGGAGGGATTAATATCCATTTTAGTTCTCCATCATTGATTTTTTGTACTTATTAAGTTTATTTTTCAAAGAAGTATCTATCATCAAACTTCCGATTTGCAAAACTAAACCGCCAATTAATGAAGGGTCAGTCTTGCAATTCAATTTAATTTTGTTTTTAAGATTTGATGAAATTTCCTTTTCTAAATCTAAAATTTCATTGTCTTCAAGTTTTTTCGCGGACACAATATTTAAAGTTAATTCACCTTTTTTAATCGAAATTAAATTCAAAAATTTCTCAGCAACTTGGTCTACAAAGAAAATTCTTTTTTTAATTATTAATAGTGAAAAGAAATTTTTTACTATTTTGTTTGCTTTCATGTGTGCTAAAATTTTATCAAATACAGATATTTGATCCTCAACTGAATATGTGGGATTTTTTACGAAAAATCGTAAGCTCTCATTAGAATTAAAAGCTTTCATAAATTCTTTGATATTGGTTACAAACTCTTCTGTTTGATTATTTTCCTTTGAAAGATCATATAAAGCTAGTGCATACCTCTGAGATATTTCTGATGAAAAAGAGTTCATTTTATTTATTTATTAATTCCTTGTAGGTTTTGTTCATGAATTTAGAGGATTTCGTATCATATGAAAATGTACTGTTCAAGTGTGTACAAAAGGCATTTTAGCTAAAGTTTATAGGGTCAACATCAACTGTAAGTTTTATTTTTTTCGAAACTTTAAATAATTTTAAAATTTGGCTAATTTGTTTTTGTGGAAATAAATTTGTTGATGACCTCAGTAATAATCTTGTTCTATAATATTTTTTAATTTTAAATATTGGCGAAGTTACGGGCCCCATTACCTCAATACTTTGTATAGATGACAAAACTTTTTTAATTTTTTTTGCTTCAATTAAACCATCTCTCTCATTTTTTGATGAAATGATAAAGGCAATAAGTCTGCTAAATGGTGGAAGGTTTTTTTTCTTTCTTAATAGAAATTCTTCTTCAAGAAATTCTTCTTGTTTATTATTGAGAATATTTTTTAAAGTTTCATCATTTGGATTGAACGTTTGGTAAATTATAATTGAGTCTTTACTAAACCTTCCCGCTCTTCCACTAAGTTGATTGTAAAGTTGTATATTTTTTTCTGTAGATCTCAAATCAAATCCCATTCCTGAAAAATCAGCATCTACAACCACTATGCAATTTAAATTTGGAAAATTAAAGCCTTTTGAAATCAACTGGGTACCCACCAAAATATTTATTTTATTTTTTTCAATATCACTTAGTAAATCAAAAGTTTCTTTCTTTTTAGTTAGAAAGTCGCTGGATAAAATCTTAATTTTTTTTTGAGGGAAAATCTGTTTCAGCTCAGTGAAAATCTTTTCTACTCCAGGACCATACATTTGAAAGTCACAATTTGAATCAAAGTTTTTACATTTATTTTTTATTTGAGTTTTGTGTCCACAATGATGGCACATTGCTCTATTTATATGTCTATGAAATGTTAAAAATATTGAACAGTTAGGACATTCAAGTTTATAACCGCAAACTTTACAAATCATAAATGGTGCGAAGCCTCTTCTGTTTAGGAAAAATAGAACTTGATCACCTTTATCTAAATATTTTTTTACTAAATTCAATGTTTTGGTATCTAACCAAATATTTTTGCTTTTTTTTGTTAAGCTAAGATTTATAATTTCAGCATTAGGAAGTGAAAAATCTTTATATCTTTTGTTTAATTTGGTTAAATTATATTTCTTACTTTTGACATTTTTATAAGTTTCTAGTGATGGAATTGAGGTGGAAAGTATTACAGGAACATTTTCGAAGGATCCTCTAGAAATAGCCATGTCTCTGGCATTGTATCTTATCCCTTCATCTTGCTTATACGAGTTATCATGCTCTTCATCCACAACTATTAATCCAAGATTTTTAAAAGGTAAAAATAGAGATGATCTTGCTCCAACTACCAAGCCTAGCTTCCCGTTATTTATATTTTGCCAAATGATTCTTTTATTTTTTTTTGTTATTTTAGAATGCCAAATCGAGGGTTTAAAACCAAAATAATCTTCAAATCTTTTATTAAATTGATTTGTTAAGAAAATTTCAGGCAATAAAACTAATACTTGTTTATTTTTTTTTAGATTTTCTTTTATTCTTTCAAAATAAACTAAAGTTTTTCCAGATCCAGTTATGCCTTGTAACAAAGTAACACTAAAGTCGTCACCAAAACTTTGAATATCATTTAAGCATTTTTTTTGGTCATCATTTAATTCAAATCTTATTTTTTCAATATTACTATATTGAAGTTTAAAATTGGAATTTTTAGAGGATAACAAATCGTTTCCTAAAAACATTTTTAAAACCATTCCTTTTGGAACTAAATTATAGATGGAAAACCAGTTAATAAAATTAATTAATTTATCACTAAATGAAAATGGTTTAATTTCTGAAATGGTTTTTATCTGAAAATTTTTTTTAGTTTCCTCGGCTTTATCCCATACGACTCCTATTTCATTTTCTTTACCAAAAGGAACTTGGACGATTGAACCCGCTTTTAATTTTCCAAACTTTCCAGACAAATAAGTATGAGGATGGTCAAATATTCTAGGTATCAGAACTGGAACTTTCATTTATTAAATAATTATTCTAAAAATGAATAGGTCTTTTATCAACTGCTAGGGCTGCTTCTTTGATTGCTTCAGTGTGAGTTGGATGAGCATGACAAGTTCGTGCTATATCTTCTGAACTTGCACCAAATTCCATTGCTAAAGCCATTTCAGCTATCATGTCACCACAATGAGGTCCAATAATATGAACACCTAAAACTTTATCTGTTTTTGCATCAGCCAAAATTTTTACAAATCCATCCGACTCATTGTTAACCTTAGCTCTTGAATTTGCAAGAAATGGGAACTTACCAACTTTATAATTAATTTTTAATTTTTTAAGATCTTCTTCAGTTTTTCCCACAGCTGCAACTTCAGGAGAAGTATATATTACACCTGGTACAACATCATAATTCACGTGACCAGATTGTCCGGCTAGTATTTCTGCAACCGCTATTCCTTCTTCCTCTGCTTTATGGGCTAACATAGGCCCTTTAATAACATCGCCTATAGCAAAAATGTTTTCTAATGAAGTTTGAAAATTTTTATTAACTTCTATTCTTCCTTTTTTATCTTTTTTAATACCTAGTTTTGTAAGGTTTAAACCCTCTGTATAGGGTTTTCTACCAACTGAAACTAAAACCTTATCAGCTTCTAGACTGGATTTTTTATTTGTTTTATTATCTACAAAATCAATCAAAACTTGATTATTTTTATTTTTTACGGATGTAACTTTATTTTCAAGTAAAAATTTAATTCCCTGTTTTGTTAAAATTTTCTGAAACTCCTTTGAAATTTCTCTATCCATCCCAGGTGTTATATGATCTAAATATTCAATTACAGTAACCTTTGATCCAAGTCTTGACCAAACCGAGCCCATTTCAAGACCAATATAACCACCACCAATTATTACTAAACTTGTTGGGACTTTTTCTAATGAAAGTGCTCCAGTCGATGAAATAATGTTCTTTTCGTCTATATTTATACCAGATAAGGAAACGGATGACGAACCAGTGGCAATTACAATATTTTTAGACTTATACGAAGTTTTTTTGTTATCTTGATAGACTACTACATCATTTTTTGAAAATAAAACTCCTTTGCCCTTTATATAAGTTACCTTATTTTTTTTAAATAAGAATTCAACCCCCTTAGTTAAAATTTGGACTGACTTACTTTTATTTGTCATCATTCTATTAAGATTAAGTTTCACAACTCCTGTTTCTATACCAATATTACTAAAATGATTTTTTGCTTTTGAAAAGAGCTCAGAAGAATTAAGTAAACTTTTAGATGGAATGCAACCAACATTTAAGCAAGTTCCGCCTAAAGTTCCCCTAGATTCTACACAAGCAGTTTTAAGACCTAGCTGAGCAGCTCTAATAGCACACACATATCCGCCTGGTCCACCACCTATAACTATTAAATCAAAATTATTTTCCATTTCTTATACGTTTAAAAAGAGTCTCTTTGGTTCCTCCAAAAAGTCCTTAATATTTTTTAAAAATGATACTGCCTCTTTACCATCAACAATTCTATGATCGTATGACAAAGCCAAATACATCATTGGCCGAATTTTTATTTCACTATTTATAACGACTGCACGATCAATTATATTATGCATGCCTAATACTCCAGACTGAGGTGGATTGAGTATTGGAGTAGAAAGCATTGAACCATAAATACCGCCATTGGTAATTGTAAAAGTTCCTCCTTGTAGGTCATTAATAGTTAATTTCCCATTTCTTGCTTTCTCACCAATAATTGAAATATTTTTTTCAATCTCTGCAAATGACATCTCATCTGGATTTCTTAAAACTGGAACTACTAGGCCTTTGTCTGTGCCGACTGCAAAACTTATGTTATAATAATTTTTATATACTATTTCCTCATCTTGTATTTCAGCATTTATAGCCGGGTAATTCTTTAGTGCAGCAATACTTGCTTTAACAAAAAATGACATAAAACCTAATTTTACTGAATATTTTTTCTTAAACTCTTCTTGATAATTTTTTCGTATTTCCATTATATTATTCATATCAACTTCATTGAAAGTTGTTAGCATTGCTGCATTATTTTGGGCTTCTTTTAATCTTTTTGCTATTGTTAATCTTAATCTGGTCATTTTAATTCTTTCTTCAGGACCATCTTTTGTCTTTTTTAAATTTGGTGGCGGCTTGGTACCCATAAGATTAATCAGGTCCTCTTTCAAAACCATACCTCTCCTTCCAGAGCCATCTACTTGATCTAAATTAATATTTTTTTCCTGGGCTATTTTTCTAGCAGATGGTGAAGCTGTTTTTATTTGAATTTTTTTAATTTTTTCAGTTTTATGTTCTTGATCTAAAATCAATGGGGTTTCTTCAGTTTCTTCCTCATCTAAAATTAGTGCTTCCTTACCATTAGAGATTGGTTTATTTAGCTCTACTACTTCCTCAACTCTTTTCGGTTCCTCATCATAAATAGGAATAGTTTTTTCTTTTTTTGGAGGTGGTGTATATTTTTTTTCTTTTTTTTCTACAACAGGATTTGCATTGTTTGCTCCAACACTTCCTAATAGGCTTCCAACTTCAACAGTTGTACCCTCTTTTACTGTAATTTTTTCTAATATCCCATCAGAAGGTGATGGTACTTCAACATTTACTTTATCAGTTTCTAGTTCCACAAGTGGTTCATCAGAGGTTACCTCTTCTCCCACTGATTTAAGCCACTTTGAAACTGTAGCTTCTGTGACTGATTCTCCTAACGCTGGAACTATTATTTTTTCTGACATTTAGTCGTTTATTACCTTTTCTAATATTTCTTTTTGTTCTGCAAGATGTTTATTAAAATTCCCTGTAGCAGGTGAAGCAGCAGCATTTCTTCCAACATATTTCACCTTTTCTCCTTTTACTTGAATGATATCTAAGGTTCTATCAATATAGTGTCGCGCAGTATTCCATGCTCCCATATTCTTTGGTTCTTCTTGACACCAAAAAAATTTTGCATTTTTGTATCTTTTAAGTTGCTTTCCAACCTGTTTAACAGGAAAAGGATAAAGTTGCTCAATTCTTAATAACACAATGTTATCATTTTTTACCTTTTCTCTTTGCTCAACCAGGTCAAAATAAATTTTACCTGAACACATGACAACTTTTTTAATATTTTTATCATTTTTTAAGGTAATAAGTTTGCTTCCTTTTAAATAAGCACCATCCTCTAAAATTCTGTGAAATGAATTTTTTTTTGTAAAATCTTCAAGATTTGATATGCATCTTTTGTGCCTTAAAAGTGACTTGGGTGTCATGACTATTAGAGGTTTTCTAAAATCTCGATGCATCTGTCTCCTTAGCACGTGAAAATAGTTTGCAGGTGTTGTACAGTTGACTACTTGCAAATTATCCTGGGCACATAATTGTAAAAATCTTTCCAGTCTACCTGAAGAGTGTTCAGGGCCTTGGCCTTCGTATCCGTGAGGCAAAAGCATCACAAGTCCACTTGCTCTTGACCATTTAGATTCTCCTGATGCAATAAATTGATCTATAACAATTTGTGCACCATTAACAAAATCTCCAAATTGTGCTTCCCAAAGCACTAGGGTTTCTGGCTCAGATAGAGAGTAACCAAACTCAAAACCGAGAACACCTAATTCAGAAAGAAGACTGTCTATTACCTCAAATTTTTTCTGTTTTTTTGACACGTGGTGTAAGGGAATATATCTCTCATGACTATCTTGATCTCTTAGGACTGAGTGTCTTTGACTAAATGTTCCTCTGCCGGAGTCTTGTCCCGATAGTCTTACAGAGAAACCATCATTTAAAAGTGTTGCGAATGCAAGAAGTTCGGCTGTAGACCAATCAATTGGATGATCTTGTGTAAACATTTTTTGCTTATTTTCAAAAATTTTAATTAAAGTTTTATGAATATTAAAATTTTTTGGTAACTGTGTAATTTTTTTTCCAATATCCTTTAGATCTTCTTTTTTTACTCCAGTTATACCTCTTCTGTCTTTTCCTATTTCTGGTTTAAAACGTGACCACACTCCGTCAAACCATTTCATTTTTACTTTGTAATCTTTTGCTCCAACAAATTGATTATTTAAAAAATCTTTGAATTTTTTCTTACTAGTTTCAATTTCTTCTTTTGTAACTAAACCTTCTTTGATTAATTTTTGACCATAGATTTCTAAGGTTGAAGGGTGGTTTTTAATTTTTTTATACATTAATGGTTGAGTAAACGATGGCTCATCACTTTCATTATGTCCAAATCTTCTATAGCAAACCATGTCTATAACCACATCTCTATTAAATTTTTGCCTAAACTCAGTTGCAATTTTTGCACAGTGCACTACTGCTTCTGGATCATCTCCGTTCACATGAAATATTGGTGCTTGAACCATTTTTGCTAAATCTGAGGGATAAGGAGATGATCTCGCGAACCGTGGTGCAGTTGTAAACCCAATTTGATTATTAACTATAATATGAATTGTTCCACCAGTATTGTGCCCGGGTAATCCTGACATAGCAAAACACTCTGCTACAACTCCCTGACCAGCAAATGCTGCATCCCCATGAATTAAAACTGGTATTACTTTTTTTCTTTCCTTATCTTCATGAAAAAATTGTTTTGCTCTGACCTGTCCGAGAACAACTGGATTCACTGCTTCTAAATGTGAGGGGTTATCTGTTAAACTTATATGAACTAAGTTTCCATCAAATTCTCTATTTGCTGAAGCTCCTAAATGATATTTTACATCTCCCTCGAAATCTTTTTTTGAAGTTAGTTTTTCACCAAAAAATTCTTTAAAAATAGCCTTGAAAGGTTTTTGCATCATGTTTGCAAGCACGTTTAATCTTCCTCTATGAGGCATTCCTATTTTAACTTCTTTAACTCCTAAATTACCTCCTCTTTTTATAATTTGTTCTAATGCCGGAATTAGTGACTCTCCACCGTCTAAGCCGAATCTTTTTGTGCCTACAAATTTTACTTGTAAAAATTTTTCGAAACCCTCTGACTCGATCAATTTATTTAGAATTGCTCTCTTTCCATTTAACGTGAATTTAATTGACTTTTCTTTACCCTCAATTCTGTCTCTAATCCATGTTCTTTCTTCAGGGTCTGACATGTGCATAAATTCAAAACCTATATTTCTACAGTAAGTTTCTTTTGCAATCGATAATATTTCTTGAAGAGATGCTGACTGGATGCCAAGAACTCCATCTAAAAATATTTTTTTACTTAAATCTTTTTCTGAAAAACCATAACTTTCAGGTTTCAACTCTGAGTGTTTTTCTCTTTTTTGGAGACCGAGTGGATCAAGGTTTGAAATTAAGTGTCCTCTTATTCTAAAAGCCCTAACAAGCATATTTGCTCTTACAGAATTTTTTGCTGCCTCTAATGCATCGCCTTTATCGGAAAAAATTTCTAAATTTCCATTTTTATATTTGTTGACATCAAAATCATTTTCTAAATTATTTTTAATCTTTTTTTTTCTTGACCAACTTGGACCATTTGCATTTTTTATAACTCCATCTTTTTCATCGTTCAGTCCGTCAAAAAATATTTTCCATTCGTTTGGTATATTTTGAGGGTTAGTGAGATAATCTGCATACAATTCTTGAATGAACTGAGAACTATTTGCTCCTAGAAATGATGTTTTTTCAAATATATTGTTATTTTTTCCGTTGGCCATATTTATTAACTACTATGATAACACAAAAAAAGAATTTTTAGTTATTAAGTTTTTCATAAATAGTTTTTCCGATATCAGCTGGAGATTTTGATATCGTAATATCTGCTGATTTCATAACCTCTATTTTGTCTTCTGCGCCCCCCTTACCACCTGATATTATTGCGCCAGCATGTCCCATTCTTCTTCCTGGCGGTGCTGTTAATCCAGCTATGAAACCAACTGTAGGTTTTTTTACCTTTGACTTTCTTAAAAATTCTGCGGCCTCTTCCTCCGCTGAACCACCAATTTCTCCAATCATGACGATAGAATGAGTATCTTTGTCTTTTAAAAATAGATCTAAACAGTCAATAAAATTTGTTCCATTAATAGGATCTCCTCCTATCCCAATACACGTTGATTGACCCAAGCCGTTTTGAGTTGTTTGAGCTACTGCCTCATAAGTTAAAGTACCCGATCTTGAAACAATACCCACAGAACCTTTCTTGTGGATCGAGCCTGGCATTATTCCAATCTTACATTCTTCTGGTGTAATTATTCCTGGGCAATTAGGCCCAATAAGTCTACTTTTGCTATTTATAATTTTTTTTTTTACATTCATCATATCAAAAATTGGTATGCCCTCAGTAATACAAACTATTAAATCAATTTCTGCATCAATTGCCTCAATGATCGCTGCAGCTGCAAACTTTGGAGGTACATAAATCATTGTAGCATTTGCTGATGTTTTTTCTTTTGCCTCAGCTACAGTATTAAAAACTGGCAGACCAAGATGTTTAGTGCCACCTTTTTTTGGTGTAACACCACCGACTAGTTTAGTCCCATATTTTAATGCCTGTTCTGAGTGAAAAGTTCCATGCTTTCCAGTAAAACCCTGGCAAATAACTTTTGTTTTTTTGTTTACTAAAATTGACATTTATTTTATCGCGTTCACAATTTTTTTTGCTGCATCATTTAAATCTGATGCAGATAAAATTTTAAGCCCTGATTTGTCTAAAATTTCTTTACCTTTTTCAAAATTTGTTCCTGCTAGTCTTACTACTAAAGGTACTTTGATATTAATCTCTTTCGCCGCTTCTACCACACCTTGAGCAAGCACATCACATTGCATTATTCCTCCAAAAATATTTATTAAAATTCCCTTAACTTTTTTATCAGATAAAATTAATTTAAAGGCAGCAGAAACTTGCTCTTTGGATGCACCGCCCCCCACATCGAGAAAATTTGCGGGTTCTTCTCCATATAATTTTATTATATCCATTGTTGACATCGCGAGGCCAGCTCCGTTTACCATACATCCGATAGATCCGTTTAATTTAATATAAGCTAGACCGAATTTACTTGCCTCTATTTCTGCTGGTTCTTCCTCATTCAAGTCTCTAAGTTTTAAAATTTCTGGTCTTCGATACATTGCATTAGAATCAAAGTTCATTTTTGCGTCTAAACAGATTAACTTTTTTTGTTTTGTAATAACAAGCGGATTAATTTCGATTAGAGATGCATCTTTTGAAATTAAAGTATTAAACATGGCATTTAACAAATTTTCAGCATCTTTTTTTTGACTGGGATCTAAAGAAAAAATTTTAATAATACTTTGTACATCATCATCAGTTAAAGATTTTTTAAGGTCTATCTTGGTAGTTAAAATTTTTTCTGGGTTATTATTTGCAACAGACTCGATGTCCACACCACCTTCTGTACTACTTATAAAGGCTATTTTTGAGCTTTCTCTATCAACCAGACATGATAAATAAAATTCTTTTTCAATATCATATGCTTCTTGTATATAAATTCTTTTGACTTTCTTTCCTTCAGGTCCTGTTTGATGTGTGACAAGAGTTTTGCCAAACATTTTTTTAACTTCAGAATTAATTTCAGACTTTTGTACTAATTTTACTCCCCCAGCTTTTCCTCTTCCTCCAGCATGAATCTGGGCTTTTACTACTAGATTATCAGATTTTAAATTTTTTATTTTTTCATTTATTTCTTCTGGTTTAAAAATAACAAAACCATTGGTTACAGGTGCTCCAAATTCTTTTAATAATTCTTTTGCTTGATGCTCATGAATATTCATATTATTTTTGACATTTTATAATTTCGTGTGAAGAAAATCTATTCTCTACAATTGTTTTACTTTTAAAACATTTTTCAGTAAAGTAATTTTTTATATTATCAAAAAGAATTTCATTCTTTTGGCTTAATAAGTAAATTACCTGAACTTTGTTATCCTCGATATTTTTATTTACCATATTTTTATAAAATGGAAAATATTTGTGGTTTTCCGTTGGGTGAGTATCATTCCCAAATAAATACCACCTATTTAAAATATTTAAATCCTCCTCCAGAACTGTTGAAACAAAATGATAGTGAGTTATTACTGTTTTTTTTCGTTTATCTTTTTTTAAATACTCCAGTGATTGTTTTAAAAATAATAACTCCTCTTTAGGCTCATGATATGGGTTAAGCCACTTAAGATTTTTCATTTTTACGTCTAGTATTTCTGCTTTTTGAGCATTATTTTTATTTATATTTTCTAAATCTAAAAACTTTCTATCGATGTTATATCTCAGATGATACTTTGATGTTACAAAACAAACCAAAAGAACAATGAAAATTTTAAAATAGTTATTAAGTTTTTTTTTCTCAATATTACATTGTAATATAGCTGCTAAGATTGGTATTAAACTAAAAATATAAATTTGATTGGCTGTTACTAATTGATTAAATAAATAAGAAAAAGTTGATAAAATAAAAATTAAATTGACAACTTTAAGAAAATCTTTTTTCTTTTTATAAAAAAGTCTTATTGTAAAAAAAATTAGCGGAAATAAAAATATATTAATATATTTAAAATCAAATATAAGTCTTTTGAAAGTGAGTTGATCCTTTAAAGTAACATAGGCACCAGGTTCGCTTAAAATTCTTTCACCTCCTAAAGATAATGGGAATAAAAAATACTGAAAAAAAAGATTTTCTATTGGTGTTTTAGTTGCGAATAAATATAAAAATAAAATTATGATTGAGGATATTCCTCCAAACAGAAAATAAATAAGAGATTTAGAATAATTTTTTTTTGATAAAAAAAATAAAGAAAAAAATATAATGATTAAAATTATGTAAGAACTAGGCGTTTGCATTGAGAAAAATGCAAAAAAACATATCAAAGGTATTATGAACCACAATATAGGATTATTTTTTTTAATAGCGATGCAAATTAAAAAAATTGATATTAATGATAATACGAATGAGTGTAAATAAGCGAATGGTGTTCCAGAAACTGGATAACATAAAGTTGCAAAACTAATAGTGTAAAAAAAAGCATATAATTTATTTAATTCTAATTCTTGTAAGAAATAATAAAAAACTAAAGAGGTCAGAATATTAAAAAAACAAGCATGAACTACGTAACTGTTCCAGTTTTTTCCAAAAACTAAAAAAAATATTGCTTGCATGTAATCTACGAATATTCCAGTAAAGGCCCAGAAATCTCTTATCGGTAGTTTATTTTGAAGAATACTAAATGAAGAGTCAAAGAATGAGAATGTATCGATAACCATAACTCCCATGTTTGCACTAAGCCAATTAATATAAAATGCGTAGATTGAGATTATGGCAATTAGTACATATTGTTGTATGGATTTCGGAATTATATCTATGTTTTTAAAATTCATTTAAATATGTATGTTGTTTTAACACTAATTATTTGTGAATTAAATCTTTACTATTTAAAAATAACTTACAAAGAGGGATCGATTTTTTTGGCTGAGTCAAATAATTCTTCTACAGCTTTAACAGATTTTTGAAAATTATCTTTCTCTTGATCATTTAATTCAATCTCTAATATTTTTTCTACTCCATTTTTACCAATTACAACCGGAACGCCAACATATAAACCTTTAACATTATATTCTCCATTTAGATAAGCTGCACATGGTAGTGTTTTTTTTGAGTCTTTAATATACGACTCAGCCATTTCAACTCCTGAAGCAGCTGGAGCATAAAATGCTGATCCTTTCTCCAATAATTTAACTATCTCTGCTCCCCCTTTTCTAGTCCTTTCTATTATAGAATCTAATTTTTCTGGTGTAATTTTTTTGTCTTTAACTAGCTGTGTTAAAGATTTTCCTTCAATAATAGTATGGTTAAGTGTTGGGACCATAGTATCTCCATGACCACCTAATACTAGGGAATTAATTTTACTTATTGAAATTTTTAATTCTTGTGAAAGAAAATATTTAAATCTAGATGTGTCTAATATTCCAGCCATACCAACAATCATAGAAGTTGGTAAATTAGAATATTTTTGAAGTGCCATTACAATAACGTCTAGTGGATTTGTTATACAAATTATAAAAGAATTGGGAGAATATTTTTTTATTCCTTCAGCTACTTGTTTGATAATTTTGAGATTAATACCTAAAAGGTCGTCTCTGCTCATACCTGGTTTTCTAGGAACTCCAGCCGTTATAATAATTACATCAGAATTTTTAATATCTTTGTAATTATTTGTGCCAATTATATTTGAATTAAAACCACTTACTCCTGATGATTGTGCAATATCTAATGCTTTTCCTTTTGCTAGTCCTTCTGCAACATCAAACAAAACAACGTCGGCTAATTCTTTTAGGGCAATTAGATGGGCAAGAGTTCCGCCTATTTGCCCTGCTCCTATCAAAGAAATTTTTTTTCTCATCTTTATTTCATTGTTGGCATTGTAAATTCTGGATCAGACTTTATACCTGACGGCCACCTAGAAGTTATAGTTTTTAGTTTAGTATAAAATCTAATACCTTCGGGTCCATGCATGTGTTGATCGCCAAAAAGAGATCTTTTCCATCCTCCAAAGCTATGAAATGCCATTGGCACAGGGATAGGAATGTTAATCCCAACCATTCCAATTTGAACATTGCTGGCAAATGATCGTCCGGTATCACCGTCTCTAGTAAAAATACTCACGCCGTTTCCAAATTCATGATCATTTACTAATTTAAGAGCCTCTTCATAGTTTTTTGCTCTAACAACTGATAAAACTGGTCCAAATATTTCCTCTTTATAAATTCTCATTTCCTTTGTTACATGATCAAACAAACAACCACCTAT
>MDTE01201736.1_pt1 | contig 15785 bp, 16 predicted proteins | sample 811231 | NCBI WGS metagenome assembly MDTE01 (sample SAMN05326651, study PRJNA326480) | marine metagenome | isolation source: seawater | place: Indian Ocean: Red Sea | collected 2010
ATTTTGGGCATTCGTGGAGCACACCCCCCCTATTCCACTGGAATGAATTGATTGCCGTTTAATGATTCAAAATTTGAATGACATTCTCTACTAATGCTTATCTTCTCTCCGCGTTCTTACTTGAACAGGCATTGCTTTCGCACAGAAAAAACAAACAAATTCATGCTTTCTTCTTTTTGTCTTCAGTTCCACTGGAAGAAAAGGGGTGGGTCGCATAATTGAAGGTAACATCCCTCATCGATTACACCATGCCAAGAAGAGACGGCGAAGAGTTCGTCGTTGATGATGATCGTTGTTATGGTTGCGCGGCATGTGTTGCTCTTTGTCCGGTTGATGCTCTTACACTGGATAAATGGTTAGCAGTTGTAGATGAACCCAAGTGCACTCATTGTGATTTGTGTGTTCCAGCTTGTCCTGTTTTTGCTCTTGCGATATTACCAATAGAGGAGTGATTGAGATTGCAAATCACAATATTGGGAGGTTCAATTGGAGCCCTTGCTCTAAGTCATATGATATTGGATAAATATCCAAAATATAATGTTCGAATCATAGAGGAGAAGGCAGAGATAGGATTTCCCCAGGAAGGAGCGGGTATCTGTTTTGATCCCAGTTATGTTTCTCTTCTTCATTCATGGGGTGTTAGTGAACTTGCTTCTTTCCAGCAAAGCAATTGGAATGGTAAAGAAATCGTAGGGTGCATTCGTGGTTGGGTAGAGAAGTGCCTAGCACTTTCCTTTGTTACACGTGGTGGCTTACTTACTCTGAGAACTAGAGTAGAAAGAGATGATGAAGAATTGTTACTATTCGGTGCTGGCACCAGGGAATCTAGGTTATATTCGGATGAAATTATTGATTTGAGAGCTCCTCATTGTATTACAGAATGGACAGGCCAGATATCCCCTATGCCAATAGATGGGGGTTGGCTTAGAGGAGATGGTAATTGGGAATCGTGGGTACTTTCTGATAGATATTCTCAATCAGATAAAGCAGTTGAAGTCATGAAGTCCTTTGCATCTGATTTTCATCATCTTACTATTGATTATCAAATTGATTTAGCTAGAGCGGCGCTTTCAAATTTCAAAGCGTGAGGACAAAGAGCCACCCACCCCTCGGGGCATTTGATGCTACCTTCTACTCACCCCTCCTTACACTCGTATGTGTGCGATAGGAGCGAAGGATCCCGGCACATTACACTAATTGATCCAGATGATCAAACTCCAGAGGTAGCAGCAAAGAGATCAATTGCTGCAGTAACTGCAGGAAGTAGGATGATTTTTGTTGGCGGTTCTACAGGAACAGATGATGATAATGTTCACAAAACAGTGGTTGCTATCCAAGAAGCGCTGGAGCTCTGTTCATGGAACGCTACTCAAGATAGTGATTTAGATTCAGAAAGATGGAAGGTTCCAGTAGTCCTTTTTCCAGCAGGAGCTCATGCTCTTTCTCCATCAGCAGATGGCATTACTTTCATGATGTTAATGAACAGTAATTCGAGGAGATTTTTGGTAGGTGAACAACTGATGGGCGCCCCACACATCAAGGAAGCGGGAGTAACTCCTCTTTCAATGGGTTATCTAGTATGTTCTCCAGGAGGAAAAGTAGGTGAGGTGGGTCAAGTAGATTTAATCGAACCTGATGATATTGAGACATTGAAGGCATACGCAGTGTGTGCAGAATCATACGGTTTTTCCCTTCTCTATCTTGAAGCAGGAAGTGGAGCTTCCACACCCGTTTCACCTGATCTAATAGAAGCAGCTCGAAATGCTGCAGAGGATTTAGTAATCGTTGTTGGAGGTGGTATTAGAGATGGAACCGCGGCATCTACAGCAGTTGCTGCGGGCGCTGATTGGATAGTAACAGGAAACCTCACCGAATCTTTTGACGATGCAGAGGGTTTGAGAGAAGCACTTACTTCTCTAATTAATGCGATGAATTGAGTCAATCATCATCCATATCGTTGATTTCTCTCAAAGCAGCAGGTGCGCTACCACCTGGTTCGGAAGCAGGTCCAGGCTCAGGAATATCATCGTCATCTTCAATTCCCAAAGCTTCCTTTCTAGCTTTCAATTGTTCATGAGATCGAAGCACACCAAGAGTATCTTGGAACGCACCACTTACGACTTCTCTTGTTCTTTCAGATTTCCTCAAACCTTCAACCTCTGCGCTCAATTTTTCATAAGCATCCTCTAGAGATTTCATTTCCGCCGTTCTATCAGATAATCCACCCTCAACATCACCTATTGTGAGTTGCATCTGTTGAATCCGTTCATCACGCTCGAAAACATCACGGTGCAACCTCCTTTCGCGCCTTCTCAAAGCCTCATACTCACGGTTTCTTTCAAGCAATCTTCTCTTCAATTCCTCTATTTGCTCTACAAGATAGTCATGCTCTGCTGAAATAGAACGGGGTCCTTCCATAATTCTGTGAAGTTGCCCCTCTAATTCCTTAATTCTCAAGTCTCTTTGTTCTAAGAGTGATTTTGTCTGATCTACCATTTCTCTGAGTTTATTCCTTTCATCAGTAACGGTTTCACTTTCGACTCTCTCACTCTCAATTCTCCTATGAGCATCTTCTAACTCTCTATTCAATTGCCGAACCTCATCCGCGGTTATTGATGTCAAACCAGCCTCCGCAGCCTTTTCCAAAGCATCGACCAATTGATCCAACTTTCCTTCAAGTTCTGAGATTAAGTTAGTTTGACCTTCTACCAATTCACTCAAGTTAGCGTTATCTCGCTCCAACTCATCGACTCTCAATGCACCTACTGATTTCTCTACAGACTCTTTGTCTCTCCGAGTGTCATCTAGCATTCTCTCAAGATGGATAATCTTAGCTTCTCTATCACGAAGATCATCTTCCATTTTGATTAGTCTTGCTCTCTCTGGAGCACCTAATTCTGATCTTTCTTGCAAATCCAATTCAAGAACCCTTGTTCTTTGGTTTGCACCAGCTAAATCTTTGTTAGCAGCCGCCAACTCTTCCCAGGCTGTTATTACTTCATCAATGAGTTGTTCACTTTCATATCCAGATAACATTCCTGCTAGTGCCGCACGGTCTACATCACCGGCACTGACGGCCTTTCCATTGGTGTTTGTCCCTGTTCCCATGCCCAATCAAACACGCTATCGGAAGAGAACCATTCTTGAACCTTCACCTTAGTGAAGGCTGAGAAAAGCCGTTCTTACAACCCCTTAGGGGTTGCGGACCCCAACTCAGTTGATTGCAGTATATTGGTCATCAGGCATGACCATTGAGAGCTTCAGGGCGCCATCAGCAACTCGCTTAACAGGGTCGTCAGCACACCATACACGCACATCACCAATATCAGCCAACTCATCGGCAACTCTGTCAGCCAATCCATCGATTAGTGAACCCCCTCCAGAGAGAATGATGTTGTTTCGTAGTATTTGTTGGTACTCAGGGTCGGCGCTTGCGACAATTCCCTTTACAGAACGCACCAAGTGGGGAACCAATTCTTCACATGCGATTTGCACTAAGTCACCTACATCCACGACTTGCTTCTTTCCATCTACTGACAGTTCGACAAGTTGTTCTCTTGCATCTCCACCAACATAGGAACCCGCTTCTTTCCAACCTCGAACCATATCCTTAGTTAGTTGTGCGCCTGTGAATTTTTTCTCAACTAATTCCTTGAGACGTACATCAATCCAATCTCCCGCTTCTTGAATTGTGGATTGGTCGTCTTCACCAGGGAAAGTTCCGTAGATACGAGCAACATCAGTAGTTCCCGCACCGATATCGACGACAATACTTCCACCAATTTCATCAAGTCCGAATGCCACAGCAAAAGGTTCGCTGACGACCATGATGGCGTTTACTTGACCACGTAGGATACTCACAAGGTTACTCTTGTCAGTAAAAGAGATGTGTGATGGAGAGCAGATTACTCCAAACACTTCATCGAACTCTTCAGGATCTACTGCTTCGACAAGATGTGTAACAAACGATTTAGCAGCTGCTAGATTGTTTTCATCATCCTGAGCAACACCAGCTGCAAGAGGGTAATAGAGGTTACAAGCCAATTTATTTTTCAGCGCATCGTCACCGAACAAAGTATCTCTCTTCAGAAAGTTTCTAGCGATCGGGTCCTTTGGTTTACCCACCACTGTCTGCAATGTTTCCATTGTACCATTCGAAGAAGAAATCGTTGATTGGTATGTCCCTAAATCAATGCCTATGTACAGTCTTTCACTCATCACAATCACCTAGCGTCGGCGCCTCTGCTGGGTCGAGCGAGTCCACTCCATGGTTTGAAGGTTGACCTTTGGTCATTGAGCCGTAATTTTCCGATTGATAACTTACTCGCCGGGCATCAATAACGAAAGCAACAGCAAAAGCGATTGGCACCGTAATGAAGCAAGCCACCAACAAATCAGGCAACCCACTTCCTCGAGTATCATCCATCACAGACCACACAGACAATACATCCACACTACTTCTTTCCACTCCATCGACAGCTAGCGCGAATCCAATTCGATCGCCCATTAATCCAATCACACCTTCATTAGGTCCCGCAGATACATGATTAGCTTCGACTTTAATTTCGATAATTTCTACTCCCTTCAATTCTAATGATGGTATAATCACACCTTCTACTGCATCATTAGAATCAGCAATACCACTATCCAAGAAATCGTTCCCGAGATAAGTTCGGCCATTATCCGTCATCACTACTAAATCAAGGTCATCAAACGATTCTAATCCCGGCGCGGAAGTCCACGAAAGATGCGCTCTAAAGTCTGAACCAGGAACAACATTGAACTTCCACGAGAAATTTTCTCCAGTAGATAGGAATGGTCCTGCGGCGCCCTCCCCTCGCCAACTCGCCTTTGCAACACCTGTCAAGGGGTCGTCATCAACCCATGAATCGACCAGATTAAACCAATCTCCATCATATCTGAAGGAATCGTGAATCCATGTATGGGGTGAAGGATCCACAGTTGAATTTTCAAGTGAATATTCGATTTCAGCAAAGTCAACTAAATTGGATAAATTGACCCTACCCCACCCTTGTTGGTCATCAGGAGCGGGACCCAAAATTTCACTGACTTGCCTCCCCCCTTCCAATGACTCAGCAGAGAGAGCTAGTAATGCTCGCAACATCGAACCAGATGGAGTAAAACCCTGTGCAAGCGCAATATTTCCATGACTCAAATTCGTATTCATACCCATATACCAATCTGGCCTGAGCGACATGGTAGAAGTGATTACTCTCTCTTCGTTACCAGATAGCCAACCATCTTGCACCATTTGCTGCACAATTGCTGCAGCAGATGCAGCTTGAGGGGTGGCCATTGAACTCCCAGTTGATGGCCTCATCCCATCATTGTACGATTTGTGTTGCCCGTCAGCCATTGCTGAAACAATATCTTCCCCAGGGACTACTAACAATACACCCTGTCTTCCTGTTGTGGCTGACTCCCGCGGCGTCATCGTCCACAAGTCTTGGGTTCCATCGTGCGCGGCGACTCCAACAGATACAACATTGTGACCGTTCGCAGGTTCTAGGATTTCTCCACCAGTGTTACCTGGAGCCACAAAAGCAACTGACCACGGCACTTGATGTAACCATGTATCGAACCATTCAGTCCTTACTGTATAATTTGACGTGGGATCACCCCAGGAATCAGAACGTATCACCGCACCATATCTCGCTGCTTCCCAGAACAATTCATCGACATCTGGAACTTTCCAATCATCATCATCGACCACATCTTCGAATACTAATTTTGATCTATATGAGAGAGAAGTCCCATCACCAGGAGTAGCGTTATCCCAATCACCATTCATTTCAGCAGCTTGATTCCATACAATATGGCATACTAGAGACCCTGCTATGTGTGTACCATGGCGGTAGTCGTCTTGCCCCTGTTCATCCCAATCATCGATGGTTTCATTCAGAGCGATAATTTTCCTATGATTGATTCCAGGGGTTCCAGTTGCATTATTGATTTCACTTCCTGCTTCACCCTCCGCAGTAGCTTGTCTAAAGCAAGCGTGATCTCTATCAATTCCAGAGTCTGCTGCAGCAATCACTACACCTTCACCATCCAACCCCAAGTTCCACGATGGCCAACCTTCTAACTGGCCGTGCTGTAGTATTGAAGCCGAAACTTCGTTTCTCCCCTCAGTTTCTAGAACTGGCTCGACCCATCTTATACCATGAGTCATCTCTATTTCAGGCCACCATTGATCAAAATTTATCTCAGTAGTAAATAGGAGCACAGGGGACAACATTGATTCATCAAGTGGCTGAAATAAGTAGGAAGTATTTCCAAAAGAAGATATTACGTCAAAAACCCACATCTGCGCCTTCAACGGAAGCCCCGGCTCAAGTACCACTCTATACGATGCAGTATTTTCTAAATGACCCCTGTAAATAGCAGGTTCAGGAGCCCCTTTAGTAGCCCCCCAAACTAAAATCGAGGTGGGTGAGGATTGCCTAAGTGGGTGTAAACCCTCTAACTCTAAATTACGCCAATCCAAAGATACCACAGCCCTCCCAAACTCCACTTCGTATTCTCCTTCGGGTGATAGTGGCGGGTCTATGTTGGCGGGAATTGGTATTATGAGAAAAAGTGCGATGAACCACACCCCACTCCCCCTTCCCATATCCATATCCAAGTCCATCGCGTTTAAGACGACGACCCAAGTCGGCCGAACCGATGAACGCGTACAGAGTAGTGGGCTCGTTCCCAAATGGAAAGATGAGACAAAAGTTCACACAAGACATAGTAGCATCAGATGAAGCCGATGCAGAACATCGGATTCTCTCTTCTTTTGGAAGTAGGCACAGGGTGAAGCGCCGAACAATATCTATCGAGAGCATCGATCAAATAGATCCCTCTACTTCATCTACAGCAGCAGTGATATCTGCTTTTGGCGGCGATACCCCCTCAAAGTCATCTACGCCCCCTGCAGCCAGTGAAGAGGAATGATTTTTCTCCAAAATCGTGATGACCATTCACGAGTCAGCGTAGTCTAGGTGTTGCTGCGTGAACCGACCCCACATCCTATTCATCCCCTCTTGGTATCCAAGTGATGATGCCCCTCTATTGGGCACATTCTTCAAAGAGCAAGCGGAGATGTTCTCCGAAGTAGGTCACAAAGTAGGTGTATTACACGCTAGGTTTCACGACCTTCCCTCAAAGGGTTGGCTAAAGGGGCCAGTTCATGGTATAGAGATGTCCGAAGAAAATGGCCTCACAGTTGTTAGAGCGAGTGCTCGTTTGTTTCAACCGGGCCCATTACAAAGGATACCTCCAATCTACCGAGCATCAGTCAACAAAAGGAAACGATTGGCAATCAAGATGTACGAAGCTTATGTTGTAGTAAATGGAAAACCAGACATTATTCATGCTAAGTGCACTATGTGGGGGGCTGTGATTGGCACTGCTGTTGCAGAACACGCCAAACTCCCTCTTGTAGTTACAGTAGGATCTAGTGTTTTTGCTCGCGGGATAGCTGGACCCCGCGAGCGCCGAACAGCAGCAGAGAGCCTATTGAAAGCACAATGTCTTCTGTCAGTTAGCAACCCGATGGCGATTGATTTAGGTGAAAAGATAGGAATTAATAGCGAACCTTTCACTATAGTTCCTAATATGATCGATGTAGACAAATTCCCTCTTTGTGTAGATTCAAAACCAAGAGATGAATTTACATGGGGATACATGGCAAATCTCGTAAACGACAAGGGTCACGACACACTTCTCCAAGCCTTTTCTTCATCAATTGAAGGAAGGTTACTACTTGCTGGCGACGGCCCCCTTAGAGAGAGTTTAGAAGTACTCACGAAAGATTTAGGCATAGGAGATAGGGTTGAGTTCTTGGGAGCAATTCCAAGGGATCAAGCCCATACATTTTACCAAATGATTGACGCATTCGTGCACCCTAGCAGATACGAAACTTTTGGGATAGTAGCTGTTGAATCTCTATGCAGCGGCCGTCCAGTGGTTGCTACTATGTGCGGTGGTCCAAACGATATTGTGAGGGAACAGGATGGCATACTCGTTCCAGTCGACGACGCTCAAGCACTTGCTTCAGCGATGAAGATGGCGGCGAGTATGAAATGGGATCCAGAGGAGATGAGGAAGGGTGTTGTTGAGAGATATTCTAAACAAAATATACGAAGTATATTGTTAGGTATCTACGACTCATTACTTTGACTCGCACGACTCCATCTTTTTCTCTGTCTAAGTACAGATTCAATCACTTCAATATCCTCCTTCCTCTTTATGCCAATCATTTCACTAGGCTCCGAGCAGGGAAATCCATCGACGCCCACCCCCTTACTCAAACACGCCCTTACCATTTCGTTAGGGTATCCCAATTCTCCAGATGGGGTATTATATCCACAATCCGTTGATTTTTGTTTTACAAGAGGAACTAGTACATCATTCAATGATTCAATTGTTGCCCAATAAGCACCGACATTTGCTTCTCCAACATCTGGTTTTTCTGCACCTTCTAGATGAGTTTCTACAGAGTCTGATACAGCACCACTAGAATCTCTTACAAGAGGAGCATATGGTTCGTTTGTTATTGTTGTAGGAAGTACAAACCCCAGCCCCCTATCCAACATATAGTTCAGCGATTCTACAATTGTCTGATCTCTAACTAGTGGCTGTGTTCCAAATGAGACATACACCGCATCAATATCATCACCGATATACGGTAGTGCACAATAGACAGCATCTCCAGTTCCCAGTGCTTTTGTTTGTACGACCACTTGACAGTTCCAACCATCCAATATCATTTCATATTCTTCTTTCCTTTGTGGGGGCACAACCACTACAGTTGTATCGAACTCCACTCCACACACTGAAAGTTGAGTTAAAACTCGAAGTAAGGCAGGCACACCATCTATTTCCATCAGAGGTTTGTGAATATCTACGCCTTGTTTTACCATCCTACTTCCTTTACCCCCACAGAGTATCACGGCAGCAGCCTTGATACTAGGGGCAAAGCTATCCTCAAAATCGAATACATCCATACCCCCACCAGGTGAATGATAAATTCCCTTATCACCTAATTCCGAACCTTCTCTTGCTAGCACGAGTAAGTTACCACCGAATCCAGCACCCATTACTTTCACACCTAAGATTTCATCCATCTCCCTAAGTTCGTCTGAGATTTCATCTATCTCATCAGTATGCGTTCCCAATAGATTACGCGTGTCATCCCAGGTGTTATTCATAGCTTCACCAATTATTTTGAAGTCACCATTTTGAATATATTCGGGAAGAGAGAAAGAACGCTCTTGCTCCCTCCTCACAAACCTATAACGATCCCGAATTCTAACAATTCCATACCCAGGAACACTCATCGTTTCAGGTAGTTTTTCAGCGAGGCCTTCCCATTCCAAACCCCCCTCATCCATATTTTCCAACAACAGCCCAATTTCATGTTGAACGGAAGACAACTGGTTGAACGAATGCATCGCTTCCCTTCCTTTGTCAGCAGGGCGGGTGAATACAGTATACCATTCAAATGATCCCTCACCTAATTTCAACTGTGTTACTCTGAACGGTTTGAAATCCAATTGGAGCAAATTACCTTCCTCTGCGTAAGCCATAGTGGCGTGATCCATCATCCCACCCCTCATTCCTCCAAACCACTCTGAACGCCCCCCTTCAATCGAGATAGTTTTCTTCGTCCAACTCCTCCCATTAGAGAGGTTAATTGCCATTAATGCGCACATAGTAAGAGCGGAAGATGAAGATGTGCCAGAAGCAGGAGGTATGTCCGAATCAACATACATATCAAATCCATATTCTACATTACTCAAACCTACTGTATGGGCGACAGCCCCCCTGACATAATTAGACCAGTGCGCCTTTGGTTTTTCACGACAGTTTAGCTCATCTAACCAATCACCATCTATGTGTACATCACTGACAGAGAATTCAACAGATTCACATCCATCCAAAGAACTAGAGATTCGGATTACACCATCCTCTCGCGGAGAAACCAAAGCTCGCATTCGCTGTTCCGCTGATGCGAAGGTGATGATACGCGGGGAAAGATATGGAACATAGTCAGAATGCTCTCCCATCACACAGATTCGACCAGGTGCATCAATCGCCCACACCAACGCCGCTCCATACAAATTTTCGAAACCATCCAAGGAACGTAACCAAACATTGTCATCCTCCTCTATCCACCGATTTCTCAGAGCGCGTGACCATCGTGGAAGAGGTACCATCATTCCGTCGGAAGTCGAACAGAGTCATGATGGTCACGGCTGTATGTCACAGAAAATACACATCAATCACAAAGATCGAATGAATGCGGTTTGCGACGGCTTCATGACGGTGCGGCATCCCGGAACGAGTGGGAATCACCATGTCGGACGCCGTAGATCTCCAACGCCTTGCTAGGCTAGTTGAGCTGAATAGGAGCCAACTAAACGCTCTTGGCGAGCAGATTCAACGTCTGGAATCAGGTGCTGAGGAGCACAGAGAGGTAATTTCCGCTCTTGAGTCATTGGATAATGAAGAAAGAGGCAGAACCATGGTTCCCCTCGGCGCTGGCGTACAATTACCTGTCAAATTACCCGATAATCCCGGAGTTGTTGTCGACATAGGTAGTGGTATTCAAGCAGAAAGAGAACTTTCTGATGCGATTGGAATTATGTCTAAACGCCTCGATGAGATTGACAAACTTATTTCCACCCTGAGTAAAGAATTCACTTCGACCGAGGAGAAAGTGAAACAACTCGCTTCTGAGTTCACATCAGGAGCTGAAGCACTTGAAGGAGAACTACCAGAAGAACCCACTGAAACCGAATCCGAAGACGACGATAGGAAACCAACTAAGCGCAGGAGACGTAGTATTGGCGGGGAACTAACATTAGACGATTGAGGTGAAATAATGGGCTTCTTTGACAGATTTCGCAAGCGTGTCAAGGAGGTTGCCGAAGATACAAACCTCGAAGATTTAGTGGCCGATGAGGAGAGTCCAGAAGCACAGAAAGCCCTCGAAGCCAAGCAAGTTCACGAAGCACAGAGATCCAAAAATGAGTCAAAATCACTAGTAGAATTACCAGTTGAAGATGATTGGGACGACATTGATGAAATAGACCAATTATCAGAGTCACAAGATGAAGATGACTGGGAAGATTGGGATGATGAACCGATTGTTGAACCATTAGATCCCACTCTCGAAAAGAGAGAGCGCAAGCGGTTGCAGAGGGAGGCAAAGGCTGCTGCTAAAGAAAGGAAACGACTCAAGAAGAAAGGAGTCGATGTAGATCAAGAAGTTCGTCCTGATGGTTCCAAAGTTGATCTCCACATCATGCGTTCTACCACAGGTAGGAAACTTGTAGAGGTCAAACACACTCCACGTGGCTCTCAAGGCGAGAGAGAAATCAAAACAGACACAGGCAAGTCTCTGAAGATAGACCTTGGCGGGGGTGTTGTATCTACAGGTGGAAGGGTAATCAAGGGTGGAGAAGCGTTGGAGTCAATGCTTGAAGAATTAGAATTAGTAATGCTCGAGTCAGACATGGGTAGGGCAGCAATCGAAGAAGTAGTAGAAGCCCTTCGTAACGAACTCATAGGATCCCGCCTTCGCAAGGGTGCGGATTTATCCAAAGTAGTAGAGGCTTCATTGAAGAGAGCCCTCCACTCACTCCTTAACGCTGGATATTGGGATTTCGATGCCACAATTAATCAACTATTGGAGGGCGATGATTCACCCGTTGTTGTGATGATGGTGGGAGTAAATGGTACTGGTAAGACTACGACTACAGCCAAAATAGCCAACCGTTTGAAGAACAAAGGTCGCAGAGTGGTATTAGCGGCAGCGGATACTTTCCGAGCCGGAGCAATTGACCAATTAGCTAGCCACGCAGAGCGCTTGGATGTGCGTTGTATTAGTAGTCAGAGGGGTGGTGACGCCGCTGCTATTGCTAGAGATGCAATAGAGCACGCCAAGGCGCGTAGGATGGAGATTGTGATAGTAGATACAGCTGGTCGTATGCAAAACAAATCCAACTTAATGGAAGAACTTCGTAAAGTCCATCGCGTTTGCAAGCCCCACCTCGTGCTGTTTGTTGGTGACGCATTAGCAGGTAATGATGCAGTCGAACAAGCCGTAGAATTTCAACGCATGCTGAAGTTCGATGGCGCAGTTCTTTGCAAACTCGATACAGATGCTAAGGGTGGTGCAGCACTATCTATTGCTCATGCCACAGGTAGACCGATAGTTTTGGCAGGTGTTGGACAAGGTTACGATGATCTCAAGCAGTTTGAGCCAAACTGGTTGATAGAGGAGGTTTTTGGATGAGTGATGATTTTTTGCAAAGCGATGAGAGCCAACAGTTCTTTGGCCTTGTTCAGATGTTACAACGTTCCGCACTAGTGGCAATGGGTAGGATGCCAGACCACGAAGGTAACTTCACAGTCAACTTAGCCGAAGCTAAAGCTGCAATCGACTTAATTGCGGTCATCGATAAGCGAACAAATGGTAATTTGGATTCAATGGAAGAGCAACTCCTACGGGGCATAATATCTGAACTCAAGATGGCATTCGTACAAGCACCCCGTCACACAGAAGAAAAGGAGATGGAGGAAGAGGTTGTAGAGGAGTTGAAGAAGACCTTTACAAAACCAACAGAATCACAAGTTGAAGTGGTTTCTCCAGGCAATGATTCAGAGGAGGAGTGAGCGACCGCTCTATTGAAGGGAAACCCCCTGTTGCAATAATCGAGGTAGAGATGATGGTGAGGGTTTCCGAAGTCACCGATGGCGACGCGCCACTTGTTCTCATTGTTGACAACAACCCAATGGCTCTCTATCGATTGAAGGAAATTTTTCTCCAAAGGGGCTATCGTATAATTGAGTGTGAAGATGGCGATAAAGCGGTAGATCAGTTCATCACAGAGAAGCCCGATATTGTCGTACTTTCCCTAGACATACCCTCTCTTGATGGACATATAGCCGCCCTTGAGATGAGAGAGTCTCGTTTCGAGACGAGAATAATTCTAACAGCCCCTCGTAGTAAATCTGAATTGGCAGCCGATGCTGCTTACAGCGCCGGAGCAGTAGCATGGGTAGAGAAGCCAGTTAGTAAGACAAGTATAGACAAAATATGGGATCAAGTCATAGGAAATATTCCAGAGGCGCCAGGTCTAGAAGATCTTGATGATTTATACCCTGAAGTCGAGGAAGAAGAGATTGAAGTTATACCAGAAATAGAGGCACTTCCTCTACCCCCTCCTCCATCAGAACTCCCCCCTCTTCCAGAACCCCCTAAACCCAGGAAATCGAAGAGGGGTCTTCTTTACCTTGCAATTTTCTTGTTCATAGGAGCAGCGGGAGCAATCGGCTACGGACTCTATGACATGGGTATATTTTGATTCAAATTTAAGCAGCATATACTAATGCCAAGGTCCCTATGAATCCAATTGGAAGTGTGAAGAAAAGGCTTGGCCACCAAACTAGAAAAAACAAACATGTCATAACACCCCAACCAAGTCCGCCAGCAACACCTCTAACTAGTGCTCCTTTCATCCCCTCCATATCTTCACTTCCACGCTTGCAGCACCAATAACCTACCTACGACAATGACAAAGTGCTCGGCTCATTGCCCAACGACCAATGGGTAGTAAGAAGAAGAAGTCACCTGAGGAGATGGGAAAACTTCTCCTAACGGGTGGCAGTATAGGCACAATCACTTTCGTGATGGTAATAATACTCTTTTTTTCAGGGTTTGTTAGTGTACCAGCAGGTCACAAAGGAGTCATCATGAACAGCCCATGGGGCCCATCCTCAGAGGAGATTGACGAAGGTTGGAATTGGAAGATGAAGTACATTGTATCTGATATCGATGTCAGGCGTTACAATATGCAGACCACCGAGATGGTAGATTATGACAGCGTCACTGTGAGATCTTCAGACAATCTGAATGTGGTGATGGATGTATCTCTAATCTATGAGTTTGATTCTACTAAAGTAGCTGACATATTTATTGAGAATCAGAACATATACCAGATAATCAATAACAATCTTAGGAATACTCCTCGAAACATAGCCGCTAACTACACTGGTGAGTTTATCGGTGGCGAGGGTCGAGCTACAGTCGAAGCTGTAATCGAAAATTCAATCAGATTGAAATTAGCTGATTATGATATCATTGTTGATGACTTCATGATACGCGATGTCGATTTACCCCAGGCCGTCGACGACGCTATTGAGGAGAAAAAGGCTGCAGAGCAGCAGGTAGTTACCGCGAATTACACCCGTGAGAAACTTCTGATAGAGGCCGATGCACAACGACAAGTCCTTGAGATAGAGGCAGAGGGAGCTAGAAATGCCACCGTCATTGAAGCCAATGGTTCTGCCGAAGCAGTACGCATAGTTGTCGAACAACTTAAGGCAGCAGATCCCGAGATGAACAATACGATGGAAGCCTATCTTACTTGGCTATACACACAGGCGCTGACAGATCAGAACAGCAATATCCAGTACATCATAGTCACAGATGGCGAAGGAACTCCGATAATGATTGATGTAGGTACGAACGACCAATCATCTTGATCAGAACCAGAGTCCGAATAAGCCGAGTACTCTACGCGCCGATGCTATGATTAGTACTACGACAAGGAACCTCTTGACCCATAATTGAGGAACTACTGCTGATCCGATTCTAGAACCAAAAATACCACCAATACCCACAGCTACAAGGAAGTAAACAAGGACATCGATCTCTAATACGATTTGACCAGAAACCGCTGCACCGCCGAGCCCTGCGAGCGAATTTACCCAAATGAATGCGGCAGCGGTGGCGGCCGCACCTTTCGGCGTTGCCCACCCTTTCAACATCAAAATAGGAGAGAGGAAAATTCCCCCCCCAACTCCTATCATCCCACTAACCATTCCAATTCCTGCTCCAGTGGGTATCGCAATTTTACTCTCCAAGTGAGATGTATCAGACACATCATCACCACTACTGTCTACCATCAACCTCCATGCTGCGAGCAATAGAATAACAGAAAGGAACACATCGTATATTTCTCCATCAACCACCAAGTATCCACCCAAGAATGCGAAAGGCACACTCGCAACGATAAACAATTTTGTTATTGTGAAGTCGTGATGTCCTTCCCTTCGGAAGTGGTGAAAAGCAATCCCTGCCACAAGTAGATTGAGAATCCAAGCGTGCTGCTTCAACCAAGCAGCATCATTACTCGCGGCGAAAGAACTCAGAGACAACACAGCAAGATAGCCTGAAGCACCACCATGTCCAACACTAGAATAGAGCGCAGCGACAATCATGAGACTCGCGAGAATCATGACCATCCCGGCATCAAACATTGAGTTAGGCTCTACTAAACTCAGTTGTTAGACTTGCGACGCCCTCAAACCAGACTTACTCATGCGAACCCCATGGAGGTAGGCGTCACCCTCGAGAGAGCCATAGAACTAACCAGCTCTATTCCACTACCATATTCTTTCGAATCAATTCCCCTCACTGAAGCGAGGGGTAGGATCACTTCCGCGCCACTTCATTCAATGGTTGACGATCCAAGATTTGACAACTCAGCGATGGATGGTTTTGCAGTTCGAGCTACAGACTGTGATAGTGAATCATCTACTCTATCAATAGTCGGAATAAGCCAAGCAGGCAACCCAGTGTTACCATCAGTCGGAGTGGGTGAAGCTTGTCGAATAATGACAGGAGCTAAGATTCCCCCTGGGGCTGATGCAATAGTGATGATAGAAGACACAGAGATAGAAGATAATGTGGTAACTGTCACCGG
>MDTE01094080.1_pt1 | contig 15784 bp, 14 predicted proteins | sample 811231 | NCBI WGS metagenome assembly MDTE01 (sample SAMN05326651, study PRJNA326480) | marine metagenome | isolation source: seawater | place: Indian Ocean: Red Sea | collected 2010
AGCAAAAGCTATGGCTTTGACAGTGGTTGATCTTTTACATGGAAATGGAGAAAAAGGGAAAGAGATAGTAGATAAATTTGAACCATTGCTTACAAAAGACGCCTATCTTAAATTGTTAAGATCTATGTACAGACAAGAAACCTTTGAAGGACTATCAAATTAAATAGATATAATTTGCATATTGTATGTTATTTTTATAAGGGGATATGATATAATCTTACCCTTGATCGTGAAGTTTAATTGCTGAATTCTTTTTCATACAATGTTTGAAATAATAGAAAATGGAACTGTTACATCCCCCAAAGGTTATTTGGCAGGGGCTACTAATGTTGGTATCAAAACAGATACTGACGAACTTGACGTGGGAATTTTATGGACAAATAATAAAGATTCATATTCCTCAGCTGTGTTTACACAAAATTCAATAGTTTCTCATTCAGTTACAGCCTCAAGGCAAAATATAAATGGAAAATTAGTTAAAGGCGTTGTTGCTAATAGTGGTTGTGCTAACTGTGGTGTTGGAGAACAAGGCTTAATTGATGCTAAAGAAGTAATTAAATTAACATCTGATTTTTTAGGGTGTGATGAACAAAACTTAGCTATTTGTAGTACTGGTCTTATTGGCGAGGAACTTCCTATGGCTTTAATTAGAAAAAATATCACTAATATCAAATTATCTAAAATTGGTGGAAAAGAATTTGCTCAATCGATTTTAACAACTGATACAAAAACTAAAGAAATAGCTGTTAGTTATGAGTTCAACGGGCAAATAATTACAATAGGTGGATGCGCCAAAGGTGTTGGCATGATTCATCCAAATATGGCAACTATGTTGGCGTTTATTACAACTGATGCCAAATTAGATCATGGTTTTCAAGATAATGCATTGAAAAAAATCGTTAATGATACATTCAATATGATTAGTGTTGATGGAGACCAGTCTACAAATGATACGGTTTTACTGATTTCTAATGGAGAATCTTCGTCAGATTTAATTGATGATAATTCAGAATCTAAAGAATTGTTTTTGGAAGCTTTATATTATGTATGTGAAACTTTGGCAAAAGAATTAGTATCTGACGGAGAAGGAGCAAATCATTTAATTGAATGTAAAGTTGTTGGAGCAGCCAACTCAGATGATGCCAGAAAAGGAGCAAAAAGTATTATTGGTTCTATGTTGGTAAAATCAATGGTTCACGGAAGAGATCCTAATTGGGGAAGATTAATGATGGCACTAGGGAAAAGTGGGATAGAAATAAATGAAAATAATGTTGATATTTATTTGAATGATATTCATATAGCTCATGAAGGGAAATCAGTCAGATTTTCAAAAGAATCAGTAATCACATCTATGAATGCTAAGGAAATTAAAATTAAAGTTGATCTCAATATTAATAATTATGAATCAACTGCCTGGGGTTGTGATTTGACAGAAGAATATGTCGTTTTTAATTCAGCGTATAGTACATAAATAACAACATGCTTAATAATAATACAGAAAAAGATAATATTTTGGGGTCAAAGTCTCACGATTTTGATAAGGATGATTTTTCAAAAAAGAAGTCTAATAATCCACTAGATTCATATTTAATGAAAAAAACTATAGTCGTTAAAGTTGGAGGTAGTACATTAGGTTTTGATGATACTACTTTAAGTGATGTAGTTAAACTTCAGTCTAAGGGATATTTCCCTATAATTGTTCATGGTGGTGGGGCAGATATTTCTGAATGGATGAAGAAAGTTGGGAAGAGGCCAAAATTTGTTAATGGGAGAAGAGTTACTGATAAGGAAACATTAAATATAGTTATTTCTGTTTTGGCTGGAAAAGTTAATACAGAAATGGTGAATCAAATAAATATTATAGGTGGGAAAGCAATAGGTTTGAGTGGTGTAGATGATGGATTAATTACAGCTAAATTAAAAGACCCTGCTTTTGGATTTGTTGGAGAGGTGGATAAAGTGAAATCTAAATCTATATTTGAGTTAGTTAAATTAGGATATATTCCAGTTATTGCTCCCCTATGTTTAAATGCAAAGCCAAAATCTGATGATCAGATTTTAAATGTAAATGCTGATAGCGTAGCAGGAGAGGTGGCCAGATCAATAAATTGTAGTAAATTGATATTTGTAACTGATGTTCCAGGAGTAATGGATTTATCTAAGAGAGTCATACCTAAATTGATTTCTAAACAGGTTAAAAAGCTTGTAAAAACTTCATATGTTTCAGGGGGAATGATTCCAAAACTAGAGGCATGTTTGCATTCTGTAACTAAGATACAAGAGGCTCATATTATCGATGGCAGAAACGAAGGAGCATTATTTAATGTAGTTACTAAAAATAATTTTAATAAAGGTACTTTAATAGTAAATTAAGGAGAAAATATTGAATAATATTAATGACGAAAATATAGCCATTCCAGCTATTTTAAAAAACATCTCTCCAAGAACAATAATCTTTTTCGTAATTTCTTTTTTAGCTCTTGCTGTTTTCGCAAATATATTTAAGAATGTTTACTCTGAATTATTATGGTTTGGACAGTTAAATTATCAAGATATTTATTTGACCATTCTTAAAACAAAAATATTTTTATTTTTAATTGGATTTCTTCTTTCATTTATTACTTTAAGTATCAGTTCTTTTATTGCATTTAAGTATTCATGGAATGGATTTGAGTCAGAATTACCAGAACCATTTAATATGCTCGGCCCCAAGTTATATAAATATCTTTTAATGATAGCAGTATTTGGAGTTAGTGTTATTATTGGATTTACTAATGCAGTGAATTGGGAATTGTTTTTAAGATTTTTCAATTCTTCTACTTTTGCAGTATCTGACCCAATATTTAACAGAGATTTGTCTTTTTATATTTTTAATTACCCAGTTTTTACATACATTCAAAAAGGATTATTGGCTATCTCTGTTTTATGTATAATTTTCACCTCATTTATTATATTTATTAATTCAGCTTTTGCTGGAAGACAATTTTCTGAAAGTAGTATATTAAAAAAACAAATTCCGATTATATTTGCAATTATCTTTTTGTTAATTAGCGTAGGAGTTTTGTTTTCAAGATGGGGAGTTTTATTTTCTACTCAAGGAGTTGTTTTTGGAGCAGGGTTTACAGATGCAAATGTTAAAATTGTTGCTTACTTAATTATGGCAATATTAGGTTTTTTGATTTCTTTTATAATCCCTTTTTCCATAAAATATTCTACTAGAAATTTTGTTTATATTCCTGTTATATCATGGGTCGTTTTATATATTATATTAATATTGTTATGGCCTACTCTTACACAAAGATTTTCAGTTACTCCCAATGAGTATGTGAAAGAGAAAAATTATATTTCAAATAATATTGAATTTACAAGACTAGCATACGGATTAGATAAAATTGAAGAAAGTTATTTTCCAGCAAGTTCAGAAATACCTCAAACTGTTTTTTCTGATTATACAGAAACTTTAAATAATATTAGATTATGGGATCATAAGCCACTCAAAGATGTTTATACGCAAACACAGTTAATACGTCCTTATTATGATTTTAAAGATGTAGATGTCGATAGATATACTATAGATGGTGAGTACAGGCAAGTAATGTTGGCTACAAGGGAAGTTGCACCTGAAAAATTAGATCAAGAAAAACAGACTTGGGTTAATAATTTTTTACAATATACGCACGGCTATGGTTTAACAATGAGTCCTGTCAATTCTTTTGATTCACAAGGGAAACCATATTTTTTCTCTAAAGATATTCCTTCTGATGGTGTTATAAAAGTAAAATCGATAAATGGGAAATTGCAAGAAAATCTTTCTGTACAGAATCCAAGAATATATTATGGAGAATCCAATATGCCATATGCGATTGTAAATACAAAAACTATGGAAGTTGATTATCAAGAAAAAGGGAAAGATGGGAAGGAAGGTGTTTTAAAAAGGCATAATTATGCAGGGAAGGGAGGAGTTTTATTATCTAATCCATTGATAAAACTTGTTTATGCATGGAAATTTTCCGATATCAATATAATGATTAGTGGTGAAATTACTAGTGACAGCAAAATACAATATGAAAGAAATATTCAAGATAGGGTGAAAAAATTAGTTCCCTTTTTGGAATTGGATTCTGATCCTTATATTGTATTACACGATGGGAAATTAAAATGGATTCAGGATGCTTATACAATTTCGAATAACTTTCCTTATTCAGAGCCATTTGAAGGTAAATTTAATTATATTAGAAATAGTGTGAAAGCAGTTGTTGATGCGTATGACGGAACAGTTAAATTTTATGTTGCTGATAATTCTGATCCATTGATAGATACTTATTCTAAAATTTTCCCTACAGTTTTTAAACCTTTATCAGAAATGCCTTCTGATTTAAGAGCACATATTAGATATCCTATTGATATATTTAAAGTACAAGCTGATAAATATCTTGAATATCATATGCAGGATTCACAGATTTTTTATAACAATGAAGACTTATGGAATATTCCTCAGGAAAAATTTGGACAATCTGGGGATTTACAGAAGGTTGAACCTTATTATTTGGTTATGAATTTGCCTGGGAATACTGATAATGAATTTGTTTTATTGAGTCCTTTTACCCCCAATCAGAGAAAAAATTTAATTGGTTGGCTGGCCGGCAGAAGTGATGGAGATCAATATGGTAAATTGATTGCTTATAATTTCCCTAAAGACTTAACAATTTATGGAACCGAACAAATAGAAGCTCGTATGGATAATGATCCAATAATATCAGAATGGTTTACCTTAAGATGTCAAGAAGGATCGTTTTGTATAAGAGGTAATTTGTTAGTTATCCCTATTGCAGATACTATATTGTATGCAGAGCCAATTTATTTGCAGGCTGAAGGAGTAGACTTACCAGAACTCAAAAGAGTAGTTTTGGCATCAGCTGATCATGTTGTTATGGCAGAATCTGTTCAAGAAGGTGTTAAAGCTTTGCTAGAAAAACAATCAAATGAAATACAGGATACTGATATGAAAACAATGCCTGAGGTAGCAGATTCAATTAAAGGGATATCTGATGAACTTTCTAAAAAGATTGAAAATCTTTTAGAAGACATTAAACTAATCTTAGAAGAATTAAATCAAGTTAAATAATAATTTATCACAGGAGAGTGATATGGATGAATTGAAATGGAAAGAGATGGAATCTAAGTATTATATGCATGCTGCTAACAGATATCCAATGGTATTAGAGAGAGGTAAGGGCACTAAGGTGTGGGATACTGAAGGTAATGAGTATTTAGATTTTACTTCAGGCTGGGCTGTAAATAATGTAGGGCATTCTAATGAAAGTGTAGCAGAAGCAATTGAAGAGCAAGCAAAAACTTTATTACAAACTTCTAATGTGTTTTATACAATTCCTCAACTAAAGTTAGCAGAAATTCTGATAGAAAATAGTGTTTTAGATAAAATTTTTATCTGTAATAGTGGGGCAGAAGCGAATGAAGGGGCAATAAAATTAGCTAGAAAATGGGGCAAACTTAATAAAAATGGGGCTCATAAAATATTGACTGCATATGACTCTTTTCATGGGAGAACTATTTCAACTCTTGCTGCTACCGGTCAACCCAAATATCATGAAACTTTTATGCCTGTAACCGAGGGTTTTGATTATTTTAACTTAAATGATATTCAATCTGTGCAAAAAATAATAGATAAAGATACTGTAGCTATAATGATAGAAGTAGTACAGGGTGAAGGTGGAGTTAATTTATGCACACAAGAATTTGTGCAACAGATTAGAAACATCTGTAATCAAGAAAATCTTATAATGATTATTGATGAAGTTCAGACAGGGATAGGAAGATTGGGGTCATTATATGGCTATGAAAAATATAATATTGAGCCTGATGTCATCACATTAGCTAAAGGTTTAGGAGCCGGAGTTCCTATAGGAGCAATTTTAGCAAAAGACGAGTTTTCAGTTTTTGTACCAGGTGATCATGGTTCTACCTTTGGAGGTAATGCACTCACTTGTGCTGCTGCGTATGCATCTACAAAATATATTCTTGAAAATGATATTCATAACGAAGTAAATGAAATAGGTTCATATTTTATGGATAAATTAAATAATTTGATAAGCGAATATGAAATTATTAATGAAATCAGAGGTATGGGATTATTAATTGCAATGGAATTTTCGACCGATATTGCAGCTGATATAGTATCCCATTCTAATGAAGAAGGAATATTGGTAAATGCTGTAAGACCTAATGCTATAAGATTCATGCCCCCTCTTACTGTTTCCAAGTCTGAGATTGATGAAGCGATAATAAAAATTAAAAATGCTATAGAAAAAGCTATAAGTTAGTTGCATGAATTATAAAGATCTTTTAAAAGCAAAAAATATAAACTTAGTTGGGGCAGTTTCAGGTGGTTTGGATAGCTGCACTATAACTCATTGGCTTGCTGATAAAAGCTTTAAATTAAAATGTGTAACTGTTGATTTGGGACAACCAGATGAAGAAAATATTAATTCTGTAGCGGAGAGAATGAAAGCTTCTGGTGCTACTGAAGCTTTGATAGTTGATGGAACAGAAAAATTGTCAGTATGTGGTTTGAAAGTGATTCAATCTCAAGCTAAATATGAGGGAGGGTATTGGAATACCACTGGAATAGCTAGGCCAGTTACTATTTCTTCACTATTACCACAATTTGAATTATTTCAGTCAAATATTTTATTTCATGGAGCAACAGGTAGAGGTAATGACCAAGTAAGATTCGAATTGGCTACTAAAATGCTTAATCCTGATATAAATGTTTATGCTCCATGGAGAGACGAATTGTTTTTGGATGATTTTCCTGGTAGAGCTGAAATGATTGAATACTGCGATAAAAATAACCTTCCAATAAAACCATCTGCTGAATCAAGGTATTCTACTGATGCAAATCTATTGGGGCTTACTCATGAAGCAGGAGATTTAGAGAATATAGAAGAATCTCCATATTTTGTCGAACCAGGAATGGGTGTTTGGCCTTGGGATGCAACTGATAAACCCGAATTAATTTCTATTAAATGGGAAAAAGGAATTCCCGTCAAAGTAAATGGAGATAATTATACTTTGGTAGAAGTATTTAAATTGTTAAATAATTTGGCAGGAAGGCATGGTGTGGGTATAGGAATCCATGCTGTTGAAAACAGATTTTTAGGTATTAAATCTAGAGGAATATATGAATCTCCTGCAATGGAATTATTAGGCCAGAGTTATGAATTTTTACTACAATTAGTTTTGGACAAAAGGTTGAGAGATTATTTTACTTATACTTCTGCTGTTTTTTCAAAACAAATATATGAAGGTTATTGGTTTGATACAACAACATCTGTTGCCTTGGAAGCATTATCAAAAATTTCTGAAATGATTTCAGGTACAGTTATATTGAAATTATATAAAGGTAAAGTTTATTTTGACAAAGTGGAAAAATTAGATGAAGTTTCTCATTCTTTATATACAGATGATTCCTCTATGGAAAATATGGGAGACTTTAATCACGTAGATTCTCAGGGATTTATGAATATTCTAGGTTTAAGTGCAAAAAATTTAGGTCAGAAGCAAAAGAATCACGAAATTTTAGATTTATAATAAGATAATTTTGGGGTTGTAAATGAAGGATGAAATTTCTAAGCAAATAATTTCTACTGTAAGGCAATTTGTTAATCAAGATGTAGCACCTATCGTAAATGAATTAGAAGATAAAGACATTTATCCCACAAACTTAGCAGATAAAATGACTGAATTAGGATTATTTGGTATCAATATACCAGAAGAATATGGTGGCTTGGGTTTATCTTTTAAAACTTTATCTGAAATATTTATTGAATTAAGCAAAGGATGGATGAGTTTGGCTGGAATACTTGGTACTCATACTATTCTTTCATATTTAATACTTAATTACGGTACCGAGCAGCAAAAGAAAAAATATCTTCCTGGCTTAGCTAATGGGCTTTATAGAGGGGGACTTGGATTGACAGAATCACACTCAGGCAGTGATGTTCAAAATATTAAAACAACTGCAAAGAAAAATGATGAAGGATACGAAATTAATGGATCAAAAATGTTTATAACAAATGGATCAAATGGGAATTTATTTATAGTTGTTTCTAAAACGGATCTGAATGTTGAACCAAAATATAAAGGTATATCATGTTTCATTGTTGAAAAATCAGATGAAGGTTTTAGTGTTGGGCAGAAATTGAATAAATTAGGGTATAGAGGTGTTGATACTTGTGAATTACTTTTTCAAGAATGTGAAATACCTTTAGATAGATTGTTGGGAGTTGAAGAAGGAAAAGGTTTTACTCAAGTGATGGATGGATTAGAAACCGGGAGAATAAATGTAGCTGCCAGATCTGTTGGGGTTGCCAGGGTAGCTTTAGACATGTCAGTTAATTATTCAAAAAATAGAGAAACTTTTGGAAAGAAAATTAAAGATCATCAAATGATTCAATCTATGATAGCCAGTATGGCTACTAAAATCGAGGCTGCGAATTTATTGGTGGATAATGCAGCCAAATTAAAAGATAGAGGGAAAAGAGTCGATTTGGAATCTGGCATGGCTAAACTCTACGCAAGTGAAATTTGCCAAGAAGTATGTATGGATGCAATGAGAATTCATGGAGGTTACGGATATGTTAAAGATTTGCCTATTGAAAGATTTTACAGAGATGCTCCGTTAATGATTATAGGAGAGGGGACAAATGAAATAATGAAGTTATTAATTGCGAAAAGAATTTATGAAAAATATATTTAAATAGAAAAGGATAATTTATGGAAATTGATGTTTATGATAGCTATGGAAGATTTTATGATGATTTTGAAAAAGGAATGATATTTAAGCATTGGCCTGGTAAAACTATTACACAATCTGATAATCATAATTTTTGCCTTTTAACTATGAATAATAGTCCTTTGCATTTAGATGTTGAGTATATGAAAAATCATAAACATGGCAAACCTATAGTAGTAGGGCTTTTAGTGTTAAGTATAATTGTTGGGATGACAGTACAAGATTTGTCAGGAAAAGCAATAGCTAATTTGGGTTATGAACAGGTTTCTCATAACGGGCCGGTTTTTGAAGGGGACACTTTATATGCTCAATCTGAAGTGATTGAAATGAGAGTAAGCAAAACTAATCCTGATGCCGGGATAGTTAAAGTAGAAACTTTGGGTTACAATCAGGATAAAGAAAAAATATTGACTCTAAGAAGAAATATATATATTCCATTAAGAAAGGAAAAATAATTTTATGTCAGAAAATTATTCAAATTATACTGTATCTTTTAACTATGAACAAAGATTGGCAGAATATGATATAAAAGGGTCTATTGCTCATTCGAGAATGCTTGCTAGGCAAAATATTATTGATGATTCTGAAAATGAAAAAATTATTAACGGATTAAATAATGTCTTAGGTGAAATTCAATCAGGAAAATTTAAATGGAATAAAGAACTTGAAGATATTCATATGAATATTGAATTTAGATTGACTGAATTAATTGGAGATACTGGAGCTAAATTACATACAGCAAGATCCAGGAATGATCAAATTTCATTGGATATGAGAATGTATGTAAAAGATTTAAATAAGCAGGCTATAAACTTATTGATTAGATTGGCAAATACTTTAATAAAACTTGCAGATGAAAATATCAGTTTGATTTTACCAGGATACACTCATTTACAAAGAGCACAACCTATTTTATTATCTCATCATTTACTGGCATATGCAGAAATGTTTTATAGAGATATTGATAGATTTAATGATTCATTTGAAAGAGCTGATGTTATGCCGTTGGGGAGTGGTGCTTTAGCCGGACTTCCGTACAATTTAGATAGAGAATTTGTTGCTAAACAACTTGAATTTTCAAAAATATCAAATAATAGTATTGATGCAGTTTCTGATAGAGATTTTATTTTAGATTATAATTATTCGTCTTCTGTAGCCATGATGCATATTTCTCGATTGTGTGAAGAATTAATTTTATGGTCAACTGAAGAATTTGGATTTATTACTTTATCTAAAGAATTTACTACCTGGAGTAGTATAATGCCTCAAAAAAGGAATCCTGATTATGCTGAATTAGCCAGAGGTAAAACTGGCAGGGTATATGGAAATCTTTTTGCTTTATTTACAATATTGAAGAGTTTGCCGTTAGCTTATAACAGAGACATGCAAGAAGATAAAGAAAGTTTTTTTGATACTGCAGATACAATAAATTCAACTTTGGATATACTGGTATCAATGCTTGATTCTACTCAATTTAACGAACAAAACATGCTTGATGCTGTAAATAATAGTTATATATTGGCTACTGATATTGCAGATTATCTTGTGTCTAAATCTGTACCATTTAGAAAAGCCCATGAAATAGTATCTGAAATGACAGATTATTGTTTAGAAAATAATAAATACTTGCATCAATTAACTATTGAGGAATTTAAAAAATATTCTTCAAATTTTGAAATTGATATCTTTGAAATAAATCCTATTAATTCAATAAATAGCAGAAATACATTAGGTGGTACATCTGAATCACAGGTCCAAAAAAGTATTGTAGATATTAAATCCAGGGTTGAATCAATTGCAAAAAAATATGCTTAAAATAGCTCCTTCAATTTTAGCTGCAAATCCTCTGAAATTACAAAGAGACTGCCTTGATGCTGAGAAGTATGGCGCATATAGAATTTCAGTGGATGTAATGGACGGACATTTTGTTCCTGATATAACTTTCGGTCATAATATCGTTGCTTATTTGAATGGAATATTGAATATTGATTTAGAAGTTCATCTTATGGTTGAAAACCCTTTGTCACAATTACAATCATTTTTAAATGCAGGTGCCGATGTTTTGACTTTTCATATAGAAACTGTAACCGATGTAAAGCAATTAATAGATTATATTCAATCTAATGAAAAGAAAGCAGGAATTGCAATTAACCCTGATACTAATATTGAAAACGTGGAAAAATATTTAGAACATATTGATGAATTAACAGTAATGACTGTGGTTCCTGGGAAAGGAGGACAATCTTTAATTATTGATTGTTTAGAAAAAGTTAGACAATTAAACAAAATTAAAGAAACAAATAATTTAGAGTTCGATATTCAGGTTGATGGCGGTGTGAAAAAAGATAATATTAAATTAGTTTACGACGCAGGTGCAGATATCGCTGTTGCAGGAACTGCAATTTTTAATACTGAAAATACTATTCAAAATAATCTTGAAGCACTTATGGATGCACTGAGGTAATAAATATCATGTTAATTTTAGGTATAGAATCTTCTTGTGATGACACTGGTGTAGCGTTGGTTCAAGATGGTAAAAATATAATACATAATACTTTAATTTCTCAAACCGAAATTCATTCTACTTTTGGTGGAATTGTTCCTGAAGTTGCAGCAAGACAGCATATCATTGCATTAGGGAATATTATAAAAGAATATAAAGATTTAAATTTATTAGATAATATTGACGGAGTAGCAGTTACCAAAGGGCCTGGGTTGGCAGGCTCACTATTAGTTGGAGTAAATTATGCTAAAGCTTTATCTTATGCATTAGATGTGCCAGTTCGCGGTATAAATCATTTGTCTGGGCACATACATGCTGCTTGGATAGATCGAATTGAGAAAATACAGTTTCCTGCAATAGCTCTTTTAGTTTCAGGAGGTCATTCGGAGTTAAGTTTGCTAAATTCACATAATGATAGAATACTTTTAGGACAAACAAGAGATGATGCTGTTGGAGAAGTATTTGATAAAGTTGCGAGAGCTATGGGATTAGGTTATCCAGGAGGCCCGATTATAGATTCTTTATCTAAAAAATCTAATAATCATATTAGAAATTTACCTATTACAAATATAGCTGACAGTTTAGATTATAGTTTTAGTGGCTTGAAAACAGCAGCGATAAAATATATTGATTCACAAAGAGATGAATATGGAAAATTATCTGATGAAATGATATCAGATATTTCTTATGATTTTCAGGATTGTGCTGTTGAACAACTTTTAATTAAATTGAAAATGGCTGTTAATTTGTATAATCCTAAAAATATAATTATTTGTGGAGGAGTTGCTGCAAATTCTCATTTACGGTTAAAAATAAAGGATATATTTAAAATGGAAGTAATAATTCCAGAACCGAAATTGTGCATTGATAATGGAGCAATGATATCTGCTGCAGCTTTTTTTGAAGATGCATTTAGTAAAGATACACAATTAGATTTAGATATATACCCATCTTTGAATTTAGATGAATTATAAATTGCTTTTTTGATTGTCTGCTATTAATTCATTTAGTTTTTTTAAAATATTTTTTCTTAAATTATATGAGAAATATATTTTTTTATTTGTTTTATTATCTCTTAATTCAAGTTTTATTGAATGCAAAAAAGCCAATTGATTAATTAAAATAACCGTGCCACAGGTAATAGATAATATGAATAAAATAGTCCCAATCATTGTATTTTCTATCAAACTCATAAGTGGATAAGATATTATCAATCCAACAAAACCAAAGATTATTTTGTTTAAATCTAATCCTTTTGTTATTTTTATTTGATTAATATCTGATAGATGTATGATGTTATATTGCCATTGTAGATTTAATTGTTTCCTCTCAATTAATCTTTTGTTTGAGATTAATAAAAAATCATCTGGAAGATTAGATGATTCTTCAATTTCCACATTTTTATTTAAGTCTATAATTATTTCTGGTTTTTCATTTTGTAATAAATCTATCATGAGATTTTATTTTAAATTTGATAAAAATCTTTCTGTGTCAATTGCAGCCATACAACCACTTCCAGCTGCAGTTATAGCTTGTCTGTATTCCCAATCTTGTACGTCTCCACATGCGAACACGCCAGGGATATTTGTTTTTGTTCCTTCATTGGTAAGTATGTAACCATTTTCATTGAGATCTAAATAATTTTTGAATATTTGTGTGTTTGGAATATGTCCAATAGCAATAAATACAGCATCTGTATTAAATTCAGTTGTTTCAGAAGTTTTTTTGTTAAATAATACAGCACTTGTTACTTTGTTTTCATCAGGATTATTTATTTTTTTAATTTCTGTATTTAAAATGAATTCTATTTTAGAATTTGCTTTTGCTCTGTTTAACATTATTTGTGAGGCTCTAAAAATTTCTCTTCTATGAATTATATATACTTTTTTGGCAAATTTAGTTAAAAACAAAGCTTCTTCCATTGCTGAATCGCCACCACCAACAACTGTTACAATTTGATCTCTAAAAAAGAAACCATCACACGTTGCACAGGTTGAGACACCTTTACCTAGTAATAGTGATTCTTCTTTGAGTCCCAACATCTTTGCAGATGCGCCTGTAGATATGATTACTGATTTAGTTTCGATTTCAGTATTATCATCTAAGACAAGATGTAATTTGGAACTGAAGTCTACTTTTGAAACTTCACCTGTGACTATTTCTGCCCCAAATCTGATTGCCTGATCTCTAAATTTATCCATTAATTCTGGCCCCATAATTCCATCTGGAAATCCAGGGTAATTTTCAACATCTGTGGTTAAAGTCAATTGTCCGCCTGCAGGGAAACCTTCTACAACTAATGGGTTTAAATTACCTCTCGCAGCATATAAAGCTGCTGTTAATCCCGCAGGGCCTGAGCCAACTATGGTTAATTGATTTTTAATTTTTTTGCTTTCAGGTTTGTTCATCAATGATACAATTTTGTTAAATAATAATTAGATTATATGTTAATTTTTATTTTATAAAAATAAAACTTGTTGGTTAATTCTTCAAAAAATTACTTTGTATAAATTTTTAAACATTATAAGAAATAAAATATTTGCATTTATATATCCATTTGTAAATAATTTCGTTTCTGAAGAAAATAAATTTTTAAGAAATTATGTTACTGATAAAACATCAGGGGATATACTCGAAATTGGTGCAGGTAATGGTGAAAATATAAATTATTATAAAAATTATAAGAATTTATATTTATTGGATAATAATATTGATTTATTAAAAAAAATCACATTGACAGAAAAATGTACACTTATTTTAGCTAGCTCAGATTATTTGCCTTTTAAAAAATTAACATTTGATTCAATTGTAACATCACTAGTTATATGCTCAGTTAAAGATGTCGAAAAAACATTTTATGAATTAAATAGAGTGTTGAAATCCAAAGGGAAATATTTTTTTTGGGAACACACAATTGTTAATAATAAAATTACTTATATTATAAAAAATATATTTATTTTTATATGGAAATTTTTCACAGGTGGATGTAATTATAATATTGATAATAATTTCCATATAAAATCAATTAGATGGGGTAAATTAAAAATTTATAAAAAGCAATCACGATTAGTAAAATTTTTAGGATTGTATTATATATATGGGGAAATTTATAAACATTGAATTAATTAGATATTTGTATGAGTTTTTCTTTATCAATATTTCCGCCACATAAAATGAACATCGCTTTTGAATTGATTGGGAGTTTGTATTTGTCAAACAATATAGGTGCTAACCCAGCTGCTGCAGAAGGTTCTACAAAAAGTTTTGTTCTTTCAAATATTAACCACATACTTTCAATGATTTCTTTATCAGAAACAGTAATTAGTTGATCAATATGTTTTTGTACAATCTCAAAATTTCTTTTTCCAATAAATGGCGCTGATAATCCATCAGCTATAGTATTTATAGAATCTAAAGTCACAGGTGTCTTTTTTTCTAAACTTTGCCTCATTCCATCTGCGCCTTCTGGTTCGATCCCTATAATTTTTATTTTTGGATTGTGAGCTTTCATTGCTATACATATACCTGATATTAATCCACCACCTCCAATTGCAGTAAATATATGATCAATGTCGGGCATATCTTCAGTTATTTCCATTCCGAGTGTGCCTTGCCCGGCAATTATGTAATCATCGTCAAATGGATGTATTAAAGTAGCATTGGTTTTCTTTTGAATTTCATTTACAACAGATATTAAATCTTCATCTGTAACTATAACTTTTGCACCATACCCTTTCGTAGCTTGAATTTTTGACTTTGTAGAGTATGAAGGCATCACGATAGTGCTAGATATATTGTAAATTTTAGAACCATAAGCTACTGCTTGTGCATGATTGCCAGAAGAAAGGCTTATTACGCCATTTTTTAGTTGTTCCGGCGTCAGACTACTTAGCTTATTTAAAACTCCTCTAATTTTAAATGAACCTGTTTTTTGAAATAATTCTTGTTTGAAAAAAAAATTCGAATTAAATTTTTGTGATAAATAGGTTGACGTAGATATAGGAGTTCTGTGTATATTACTAGAAATGTTTGAATATGCTTTTTTTATATCAGCAATATTTATCATAATACAGAATAAAAATTAAAGGTAAATAAAATGAATTACACTAATTATCCTTCATCTACTAGGCCAACTGCAATGGGTTTTAGAGGAATGGCTGCCTCTGCGCATCCATTTGCATCTTTAGCAGGTATTAATATTTTAAATAAAGGAGGAAATGCTTTTGATGCAATAGTAGCAATAGCATCAACTTTAAATGTAGTAGAACCATTTATGTCAGGTATGGGTGGAGTTGGAGTAGCTATGGTATACAATGCTAAGCAAAAAAAATTACAAGCATTAAATTTTTCAGGTTCTGCTGCAAAACTAGCTGACCCCGAAAAATATACAGCTGAAGCAAAAAATATTGGTCCCTGGGCTCCCCTTGTTCCTGGCAATGTTGCGGGTTGGCTGACTATACAAGAAA
>MDTE01074821.1_pt1 | contig 15783 bp, 17 predicted proteins | sample 811231 | NCBI WGS metagenome assembly MDTE01 (sample SAMN05326651, study PRJNA326480) | marine metagenome | isolation source: seawater | place: Indian Ocean: Red Sea | collected 2010
TCAAGGTGGGCGTCCCGGAGGACGAGGACGTCGTGATGGTCGAGATTCACGATTCGGGGATAACCGTGAAGAGTCTGATGTTACAGAGAAAGTGATTTTCATTAACCGCTCTTCGAAGGTCGTTAAGGGAGGCCGTCGATTCAATTTCAGCGCCTTGATTGTGGCTGGCGACGGCAAGGGCAAAGTGGGGCTTGGATTAGGTAAAGCCGGCGAGGTGGCCGATGCCATCCGCAAAGCCAGCGAGAACGCACGTCAGGCGATGGTATCGGTGGCGTTGACGGGAGATACCATTCCCCATCGTGTGGACACATGCTATGGCGGTGCCAACATTATGTTGCGTCCGGCTTGCCCGGGAACGGGTGTGATTGCTGGAAAGATCGTCCGATCGGTTTTGGAATCGGCAGGCGTGAAGGATGTGTTGACCAAATCATTGGGTTCGAATAATGCCGCCAACGTGGCCAAGGCAACCCTGGCTGCTCTCACGGGGCTTCGCAAGCGCGTTGATATTTACGCGGATCGGGGTGTGCCCGTTCCGGGAGCCAGCGCTGAGAAACCGGTAGCAGAGGCGGTATCAGCACCGGATGCAGAGGCGGCGCCGGCCCCTGCGCAAGAATAGACTGTATCTGAATAAGTTCCATGCGTTTACATAATCTAAAACCTCGTCCAGGGGCGAAACATCGGAAGAAGCGGCTTGGTCAAGGGGAGTCTAGTGGGCTGGGGAAAACGAGTGGGCGCGGTCACAAGGGCCAGCATTCTCGTGCGGGTTCAAGCTTCCGGCCGGGATTCGAAGGAGGCCAGATGCCCCTTATTCGTCGTCTTCCTAAGCGCGGCTTCAGCAACGCCCAGCATACCACGACTTATATCCCGGTCAACGTGTCCGATCTTGATCGGTTTGAGGAGGGAAGTGTTGTGGATCTGTTAGCGCTTCAGGCGGCTGGATTGGCCAACGGTAACTCCGATGGCGTCAAGATTCTTGGTCAGGGTGAACTTTCGAAGAAACTGACGGTCAAGGCGCAAGCCTTCAGCGGAACGGCAAAGGCGAAGATTGAAGGAGCGGGAGGATCTTGTGAGGTCACTCCGCTCTCCAAGGAGAAGAAGGTGGACTCGAACGCCGCGTAGGGATCGCAGATCATGCTTTCTATCGTCAACACGTTCGCCAATTGCTTCAAGATCCCGGAACTGAAATCCCGGATCTTCTTTACGCTTTTTGTGCTGGCCATCTGCCGTTTAATCGCACTGATCCCGATTCCGGGGTTGGATGGGGCTAAGTTGTCAGAGTTTCTGGCGCAAACGGCCCAGCAAACCGGGGGGGCCGGACTACTGGGGATGTACAGCCTGTTCACCGGGGGGGCTCTCGAGCGGTGCGCCATCGGGTCCCTAGGCATCATGCCCTACATTTCTGCCACCATTATCATTCAACTCATGACCGCAGTATTGCCTGGCCTGAGCAAGCTGGCACGCGAGGAGGGTGGTCGGGCCAAGATTATTCAATATGGTCGGTATCTGACGGTATTACTTTGTTTGGGGCAGGGCTTTGTGATGGCGCTGGGTTGGGAGAATCCGGAGAAGATTTTTGATGGTTTCAGCGGGGAGTTGGTCGTGTCACAATCCATATGGTGGTATCGGATTCAGACCGTCTTAATTCTGACGACCGGAACCTTGTTGCTCATGTGGATGGGTGAGCAGATTACGGAGAGAGGAATTGGAAACGGGATATCACTCGTCATCACGATTGGAATCCTGGCGCGACTCCCTCAAGCTGCGACATCTCTATATTACATGTTTGATCCTCCTGCCGGCGTGGAGAGTAGCTACCACTTCTTCCACGGCATCGCGCTGGTTCTCATCCTGGGCGCGGTGGTGGCAGGGGTGATCGCGGTGACTCAGGCGCAGCGGAAGATTCCTGTGCAATACGCTCAACGGGCGGTTGGTCGGAAGGTCTATTCTGGGGGCAGCTCATTCATGCCGCTTCGGGTCAATTACGCTGGAGTGATGCCCATCATTTTCGCCCAAGCCATCTTGATGTTCCCGGACAAATTGTTCCTCACTCTTGGGAAGGTCACCGACATCAAACTCTTCCTGGAGATCAGTCGCTTGATTGCATACGGCAGCTTGGGCTACATGATCTTGCAGGGACTGATGATTTTGTTTTTCTCGTATTTTTGGGTGGCGACTCAGTTCAACGAGATTCAAATTGCGGACGATTTGAAAAAATATGGGGGCTATATTCCCGGGGTTCGTCCCGGGCAAGCGACTAGTGATTTCCTTCATCGGACCATGAGTCGAATCACCTTTGCCGGTGCCATCTTTTTGACGATGATCGCCATTATGCCGCCGGTCTTGCAGCAGTCTTTGGGTGTGCCCTTTGATGTCGCGACGTTCTTTGGCGGCACGAGTCTGCTGATTACCGTGGGTGTGATGCTTGATACTATGCGCCAGATGGAGTCCCATCTTCTGACCCGCCATTATGATGGCTTCATGAAGAAGGGGAGAATTCGAGGTCGGAATTCCTAGTTGAAGCCGTGGTGTTCAGAGTATTCCATCGATCATGAGCGTCATTAAGTCCGAAGATGACATTCAGTCGATGCGGGAAGCCGGGGCGGTTGCGAACACGGTGTTGCGGGAAGTCGCGGCCTTCGTCGAGCCGGGACGAATGACGAGAGAGTTGGATGAGTTCGCGGCTGAAAGGATTGCTCTGTATGGGTGCAAAAGCGCTTTTTTGGGATATCGTAATTATCCCTGCAATATTTGCATCTCGGTGAACGAAGAAGTCGTTCATGGGATTGCAGGTGATCGCCGATTACTCTTTGGGGACGTGGTGAGTTTGGACGTGGGAGTGCGTTATGGGGGATTTGTCGGGGACAACGCCTTGACGGTGGCCGTTGGTGGTTGCGGGGTTGAGGAACAGAGTTTGCTGGATGTCACGGAGCAATCGCTGTTGGCTGGAATCTCCAAGGCCGTTGATGGGAATCGGGTTTGCGATATTTCCCGGGCCGTTCAGGAGTGCGTCGAGCACAATGGAATGGCGGTGGTGAGAGAGTTTGTCGGTCACGGAGTGGGACGCGCGGTTCACGAGGAACCGCAGATCCCGAATTTTTATGAGGGCGGAAAGTCGCCCCGGCTTAAGGCGGGGATGACCCTGGCCATCGAGCCGATGGTGAACCTCGGTTCGCCTCTGGTTGAAGTGTTGGCTGATCGCTGGACGGTGGTGACCCGTGACGGCCGTCGATCGGCACACTTTGAACATACGGTATTGGTCACAGAAAACGAGCCAGAGATTCTGACATGTCCCGAGAACATGCCATCAGCGTTGAAGGCTCGGTTGTTGAATTGATGCCCAATCACCGGTGCCGTGTCCGGATGCCCAACGGCCACGTGATTGTGGCCCATTTGGCGAGCCAGTTGAGGCTGGCGTTTATAAAGCTGGTGGTGGGTGATCGGGTTCGAGTGACGATGTCGCCCTTTGACTTGTCGAAGGGCACGGTCGTGGAACAGTTAAAGAATTTAGAATATGAAGGTTAGAGCGTCGGTCAAGAAGTTGTGTGAGCACTGCCGGATCATCCGCCGGAAGGGTGTCATTCGAGTGGTGTGCTCGAATCCTCGCCACAAGCAACGACAAGGCTAAACGGGTTGAGAAAGAAGAGTTATGCCTCGCATATTGGGTGTTGATATTCCAGGTGAGAAGCGGATTGATATTTCGCTTCGGTATTTGTACGGAATCGGACCGGTGAACGCACTGGAGATTTTGGAACGAGCCGGCATTGAGTCGAGCATCCGTGCCAAGGACCTGTCCGACGATCAAGTCAGCCAAATCGTGCACGCCATCCAAGACGGGCAGTACGTGATCGAGGGTGATCTGCGGCGGGAGATTCAAATGAATCTCAAGCGCCTTCAGGCGACGAAGTCCTACCGGGGGCTTCGGCATTATCGGGGGTTGCCGGTTCGCGGGCAACGAACCTCGACTAATGCCCGGACCCGCAAGGGACCGAAGAAGACGGTAGGGGTCCAACGTAATCCGAATGCGAAGTCGGGCATTCATTAAACGATCGAAAACATTGGTTAGAGGAATTATGTCAGACGATCCGAAAGAGAATCCTAGCCCAGAGGTAGAGGCTGATAAAAAGACCGAGGAGGCGACCCCGGCTCCGGTTGCCGAGTCGACGGAGAAGCCTGCGGCCGAAGCCGAGAAGAAGCCTGCGGCCGAAGCCGAGAAGAAGCCTGAGGCCAAAGGGAAGGCGGGGGATAAGGCCAAGGCTGATGCCAAGAAGGATGGGCCTGAGTCGGCGGCGGCTCCCACTGCGGCCGAGTTGTTGGCCACCGATAGCGGGCCTGCAAAGATCATCAAGGCAAAGGGTTCAAAGAACGTGACCGTCGGCGTTGTGACGATCTTGGCAACATTCAACAACACCCTGGTGACGATCAGCGATATGCAAGGAAATGTGATTGCTTGGTCGAGCGCCGGAAAAGTGGGGTTTAAGGGGTCTCGGAAGAGTACGGCATTCGCTGCTCAGCAGGTGTCGCAAGATGCGGCGCGGAAAGCAATGTCGCATGGGTTGAAAGAAGTGGAAGTGCGGGTCAAGGGACCGGGGTCCGGACGGGAATCGGCGATTCGTGCCCTTCAGGCGATTGGACTGGAGATCTCCTCCATCCGTGATGTCACGCCGGTGCCCCACAACGGCTGCCGCCCTCGGAAGAAACGACGCGTATAAGGATTTAGATATATGGCTCGCTACACAGGACCAAAGACTCGAATCAGTCGCCGTTTCGGGATACCGATTTATGGGCCCTCCAAGTATCTGGAGCGCCGCAATTACTCTCCGGGGATGCATGGCCCGAAGAGTCGCCGTAAACACACCGATTACGCGTTGCGTTTGGCGGAGAAACAAAAATTTCGCTATTACTATGGTCTGCTGGAGAAGCAGTTCCGTGCCGTTTACGAAAAGGCACGGCGTCAACGGGGTGTGACCGGTGAGACCATGTTGCAGATTCTCGAGACGCGCCTGGACAATATTGTCTATCAACTGGGGCTTGCGCCCACTCGTCCGGCGGCGCGTCAGATGGTGGCCCATGGGCACCTGAAGGTCAACGGTCAACGGGTTAACGTACCCTCCTATGCGGTTCAGGTGAATGACACCATTGAGGTGAGGGACGCCAGCGCTTCCAAGCAGTTGGCGACCAAGAACCTTGAGAGCGCCACCAGTCGGAGTTTGCCTGATTGGTTGAATCTTGACCGAGAACTCTTCAAGGGAGTCCTGACCCGGATTCCGACTCGGGACGAAATCCAACCAATTGCGAACGAGCAAGTCGTGGTCGAATTCTACTCTCGTTAATCCCGGGCGAGATAAAACAAAACACCAGGCGAATATAGGGGCGGGCGCCGGTTCGGGTGAAGGCGCTTGTCAGGTTAAATTCGCTTACTCAAAGATAAGTCAATGCCAGTAAGATTAGGTCGATTCGAAATGCCGAAGCGGTTGACCAAGGAAGAGTCCACCGCCTCGGAAAGCTACGCCAAGTTCATTGCCGAACCATTCGAAACCGGTTACGGCCACACCATTGGGAATTCTCTGCGTCGGGTCCTGTTATCGTCTCTTGAGGGAGCCGCGATCACCTCCATCAAGATTGATGGGGCGATGCACGAATTTGCCTCGATCGATGGAATTGTTGAAGATGTCACCGATATCATCCTCAACTTGAAGCAGGTCAAATTGCGGGCGCACAACCGGGATCCCCAGACGGTGTTATTGACGGTCAACAAGGACGGGGTGGTGACAGCCGGGGATATCTCGGAGAACCAAAACATCGAAGTTGTTAACCCCGAGCAGCCGATCTGCACAATCGATAAGAAGAAGAAGTTTGAGATCGAGATGGAGGTGAAGGTCGGACGTGGCTTTTGTCCTGGGGACGAGAATAAGAAACCGGATCAGGCGATCGGGGTCATTGCCATTGATTCAATTTTTTCTCCGGTCAGTCGAGTCAAGTATGGCGTGGAAAGTGCGCGGGTGGGTCAGCGGACCGACTATGACCGATTGATCATTGAGATTTGGACTGATGGTCGAATGTCTCCTGACGACGCCTTGACCCAGGCCTCGGCCATTCTTCAGAAACATCTTGATGTCTTCGTGGGCTACGACAAGGACGCCGTCGAGTTTGAAGAGGTGGAGGAGCAGAAGGACGACGAGAAATCACGAATGCGAAAGCTTCTGAACATGAGCGTCAACGAAATCGAGTTAAGTGTTCGTGCCGCCAACTGTCTGAACAACGCCAACATCACCACCGTGGGTCAGTTGGCGATGAAGTCTGAGGCGGAGATGTTGAAATACCGGAATTTTGGGAAGAAGTCGTTGAACGAGATCAAGGATAAGCTGCAGGGGCTTGGTTTAACGCTGGGGATGAATATTGATGCGGCGCTCCTTGAATCTGGCAAGGAAGAGGGTGCGGGCGTCATCGGATAGTGAGTAGGAGACGAACATGAGACACCAGAAACACACGGTGAAATTGGGCCGCAACGGCAGCCATCGAAATGCGATGCTGGCCAATTTGGTCTGTAGTCTGATTAAACACCGACGGGTAACGACCACTCTGGCCAAGGCGAAAGCGGCCCGACCGGTTGCCGAGAAAATGGTGACCCTGGGCAAGAAGGGATCGATTCACCACCGTCGGCTGGCAGCTGCCCGGCTGCATCAGGAAGATGCCGTGCGGATTCTCTTCAACGAGATTGCCCCCGAGCACCAAGATCGAACAGGGGGATATACTCGCATTATCAAGCTTGGCACTCGCCGTGGGGATGCCGCTCAGACCGCTATTCTTGAATGGGTTGAAGCCGGAGAAGGGGCGTCCAGTGAGGCCCCTGAGCCGGCGGTGACTGACTCCAAGGGAGAGGAGACCCCGGCTTCCGAGCCCGTGACGGAAAAAGATTCCGTTGAGACATCCGCTGAAGCCCAGACTGAAGCGGCCGGATCAACCGAGGACGAACGGGAAAAGAAAGAAGAGGGTTAGAGAAGGGGATTTTACCGGAAGGAATTGGGCTTGCCACCAGGTGAGCCGGATTTTTGTTGGAAAAGGTTGTTGTTTGACCTTAGACCAGGCCTCAAGGGACAGGAATTGTTCTCTTGTCAGTGGGATGATGGATCTGTAGGGTAAGAAGACCAAGAACGCTAGCTCGATACACAAAAACGACGGATACAATATGAACAAATTGAAGACTCATCGGGAGGGCCGATCTTCATTGGGTGCTTTTACGCTCATTGAGTTGTTGGTGGTGATTGCCATCATCGCGATCCTGGCCGGAATGTTGTTGCCTGCCTTGGGCAAGGCGAAGGAAAAGGCGAAGGGGATCCTTTGTATGAACAATACGAAGCAGCTAATGCTTGCTTGTACGATGTACCTGGGAGACAACGAGGATAAATTTCCATCGTCCTGTCACGGCGGTTCCATTGCTGAAGGCGCATGGGTGACGGGATGGTTGACGTGGGATAGTCGCCAAGACAACACCAACATCAACTATTTGTTGAATCCCAAATACTCGGTTCTGGCAGCCTATTTTTCGAATGCGAAGAATATCTTCAAGTGTCCTTCGGATAACAAGGTGCACCCAAGCCAGCGGCGATTGGGTTGGACCGAACGAGTCCGGAGCGTTTCCGGAAATATTCGTGTGGGGAAATGTGATCCTCGTAACAAAGGCGCTGCGGCTTGGGCGGCCCGAGACTATGTGACCGAGGTTGAGAAAATGTCAGGATTGACAGATCCAGGCCCTTCTATGACTTGGGTTTATGCCGATGAGCACCCGGATAGCATCAACGACGCCGGTTGTTTTGCCCCTGAGATGAACCGGGGCGGCCAACCTTGGATCGATATTCCGGCGACGTACCATAATGGTGCGGCAGGATTTGCTTTCGCAGACGGTCACTCCGAGATTCACAAGTGGACGGCCTCGATGCGGTCCCTTCCTGCTTACACTTGGAAGGGTTTAGGTGGAACCCGGGGTTCTCTTCGTAACGATGGGGACGCCATGTGGTGGGCCTTGCGCAACCAGCGGAGTTCCAACCATCAGCTTCCTGCAGCCCGGTAAGCAATAGACAGACTGATCTTCAGGAACCCGTCGTCGAAAGGCGACGGGTTTTTTTATCGACTGGATCAGAACCAGGTCTCCAATTGGAGGGAGAGGGGTTGAAGCACAATTTGAATAAGCGTTAGGCCGATTACGGCGTGGCGGCAGGCGTTTGACGAATGAGATCGACGCGGATGAAGCTTTCTTGGCAGATCGGTGTTATCGGTTCGAGCAGCGATGGGAGGGACTGGAAAGGGTTTCAATCTTGGTCCTTGCGATGCTCGTTCCAGTGGCATGGTCTAATGCAGCCTTTGCCAATGGCTCCACTTCGTCTTTCGACCAAATCAAGAGAGATCAATTCCGATTCGACGTAATCATTGATCGGGTTAGGTTTTGGAAAGGTGACGCATCGATTGGGTCCCGTTTGTCGACCGATAGGAAATGCGGCAGGAACCTCTCTCTAATCGATGCTGCTATTCGACTGCTGTTGCCTTCATCGAAACTCGGGAGGCTGTGCAAAGTTGATACCCTCATCGAATTGTCGCTTCATTACTCGAGCAGGAATCGTTTCCACGTGACCGTCGCAGTACAAATAGTTGGCGCGTCCGTCCGTACGAGTCGGGTTGGCAGCTCCTGTTCGATGACGGTCGGGCCGGATATCATCGATGACGCCTTCCCAACCGCTATTCGGCCAAGTTCGAGCGTGGGCGTGATCGACAGTAATGATGGGTCCGTACTCATCTGCGACCTCGAACATGAGAATTGTTTGGGCGGGATGCCGGAGTTGGTCCAGTTTTGGAAGTGCCGAGAGAAGTTGTCCAAACGGATCAATTAGTGGAACCGAGATGAAATCGTTCAGGATGTAGCTGGTCCCCCCGCTTTTGAGTCTCCCCATTCGTGTGGGGTCACTCGGACAAAAGCGAATGAGTTCACAATTCCCCACGTAAGGCCGAATCTTGGTGATAAACATCTCATTCGTATTGAGAGTTTCCTGGCCAGTTTTGGGAAGTCGGCCATCAAAATCATCAGCATACATGAGGATGCCTAAGCCAATTTGTCTCATATTTGAGGCGCACTTGACTTGTTTGGCCTTCTCGGATGCATTAGCAAGTGCTGGCAAGAGCATCGCGGCCAGTACTCCGATAATCGCAATGACAACCAGTAGTTCAATGAGGGTAAAAGCGAATTGTTTCTGACACGGTCTTTGATTTGATTCTCCAGCGTTTGTCTTTGAGTTTTGGAACATTTGTTCTTCTTGGGTCAGGTACATTTGTGGTGTTGCCTTTGCTCTATCGAGCATTGCAGCGATAACCGCAGTGCAAAGCGCGGTTTTAAGGGAGGACTAAACCAAAGAAGGAGGTGCCCGGGTGGGAGACGTCGGGGTACAATGACAGGTGGGGGTGCGGACCGTCGGAATGGTCGGAAGATGGGATGATGGATCTGACCTCGGGCAGACCCTGACAGAAGTCAAAGGAGTGTCGATTCCCGATTGGCAGAAGGGCTGAAGCGGATCGGGAACTTCATCATTCCTCTCATTCGGATCGTGACCGTCATGAGTCGAGTCGCCTTTTGGAGCAGCATGCTTTACGATGCAACAGACTTGCCCTGCGCAAATCCATTGGTGAAACGAATGGCTTCGTGATCCCAACGAGACGAGGAGCATGATCGCAGTGATCAGGATTCCGGCCATTGATTGGCAGGGCTGTCTGGTTTGGACCGGGGCCATCGTTTCGAACAGGAACTATAATGCAAACAATTTGCATTAATCAATTCCAATTTCCGGAGATGTCCTCTACGGAAAGCCGGAAAGGGGATTGGAAGGAGGAATGGTATTAGCCTCCAATCACTGGGCTTGGCTGGGTTACTGCTCCCTATAAAACGACCGCTTGGTGAGGTTTCGAACTGGAAGGGCGAGCGATCCGATCAACGGAGAGCGGGCTTGAATTCAACGATTGATTCGGGAAGTGCTCTCCATGATTAGGCTCTGCCTTGACGAGAAGTTCGGATGCCGGATGCGTCATCAAGGTCTTCGGTGAGGAGCAGCCGGACTTGCTGGAGTTAATACGTTGGTGGTGGTTGGACGCCGAATTCGGTGACCACGAGTGCCTGGAGCTTTTCCGTGTCTAGGCGTGGGCCGATGCAAACGATTGAGGAAGAGGCGTGGCGAAGTTCATGGACTGGCAAGGGGTGTGGAATCACCTCGTCTCCCACTTTTTCAAATAGCCATCTGCAGCCGGGTTCTTCCACGAGTTTGACAAGTGCTTTTGCTCTCATCACCCACTTTGGGAGTCGTCGCAAAAGTCGCTTCATGGAGGCGCTACGTACTTTGTGGGGAAGTTTGATCTGCCATCCTGTGAATCGGTGGGAAAGCCCGTGGACGGTATCATCGAGGTGCCGGGATGAGGGGGCAATCGGTCTATCTGAGCCGCCGATTGGATCATGGGCGGGTTGGTATAATCGGGGTATTCCAAGGGGGCTTGTTATCTTCTGACCCTCTTCTGAGGCGAGGATTTGAACCATTTGGAGTGCGGTGGTTTCAACGGAATTGGGAGCCATCCTGCGGAGGGTTGACCTCAGTTCTTGAAGTTGAGCGTGGTTGACTCGTTCGGTATGGGTGAGAAGCCAGAAACCGGCTGACTCCAGTTGTCGCGCCTCCAGGCGGGAAAACTCATTTCGCTTGCCCCAATGGCGCGCATCAACAACGCAAACTTGGAGGCGGGGGAAGAATGGAAGCTTGTTCTCGACCAAGGTAAATGATTCGAGGAGGGCCAGGGGGTCGGCCGTGCCGTTTAGTTCCAGCAAAAGCAGGTCGCCCGCCCCCGATGCGGCCGCTTCACAGAGGGTGAGTAATTCATCGAGGCTCTCACAGCAAGCGCAGCCAGCCGCGATCGGGGCTACCGTTGTTGTGGTGTGTTTATTGAGGGTTGCGGCGTCGATCGTCGCGTTCTCAAAGTCGTTGAGGATGACATCAGATCTCAGCTCCCTTGCATCAAGCTCTGCAAGGATTCGACGGAGAAGCGTTGTTTTCCCGGCGCCGAGAAAGCCTGAAATGATGAGGAGTGGCTTTGCGGTTTGCATCAGGCGATGTGCTCCCTGCTGCGGTTGATGCAAGGAATGGGTGGGTTGGGATGGGCCCTAGGCGTCCTTGGCAGGCGGCGTGCCTCTAAAGTTGGGTGGGGTTTTCAGTGCCTTGGTAAACAATCTCGGGATTAAACGCTTTGTCAGGCTCAATGAACCGGAGCCTTGGTCCATGCTCGGCGGGGATCACTTCTCGATAGAAGCAGGTTCGGTAACCCACGTGGCAGGAGGCTTCGCGTCCGCCTGCGGCGGGAGGAGTCAACGTGACGCGGAGAATGACACAGTCTTGGTCATCATCAACAAGAATCTGATGGACGTGCTGGCGCATCCCAGAGGTCTCTCCCTTGATCCAGAGCTTCTGGCGCGAACGCGACCAATAATGAGCAAATCCCTTTTCGATGGTAAGACGGAGCGCCTCCTGGTTCATGTAGGCGAACATAAGGATTTCGTTGGTCTTGGAATGTTGGGTGATGCAGGGAAGGGTTCCTGTTTCACCAAACTTTGGTGCAAGGTCCTCCCCTTCTTCCACCTGAGTCACGCTTTTCCTGGCGGCAAAGGCCCAGGAAGGATCGGAGCATCTTGATTTGGGTTTGTCTTTCATTGTGAGATTCAATCAGTTCTTCTGGGATGTCTGTTTCTTGACCGTTGATCTAGATCCATCCTGACAAAACAAAATGGAGCGAGGGAAAGTTCAATCGCACTCTCCGCAATGGCCTCGAATCATGATCTCTGTTACTTCTCGACGTTGTCCGTTGAGCTCGATGTCCTTTGGGATCGAATCATTTCCGATCAAGCAGGAGATCCCTCCGCAATCCACACATAGAAAATGGGGATGTCCTGGATTTGTTTGTTCACCTTCCGCAATGAGTTCGAATCGCCAGACATGATCCCCCAACTCGGTGCGACGGAGGATCCCTGCGGTTTCGAAGTCATTGAGATTACGATAGGCCGTGGCTTGGTTGACACCATGTTTTGCCAAGTGTCCCGCGACATCGGCGTGGGATAAAGGCGAGGCGGTCAGATGTAATAACTCAAGGGTCGCGAGCCGGGCATCGGTAACCCTGAGTCCAGACTTTCGAATCGTTTGCTCGAGTTGGCGTCTAGCGGGGCGGGGCATTTGATTTCAATCAGTTCTGGGGGTCACATGGGTCACCTGGCTTCGTTCTCTCCTTCCAAGAATTGCTATGATCTGGGTCTTAAATTGTTGATCTGGAACGAGAAGCACGATCTCAACGAGGGGGAGGATTTCATTTAATGATTGGGCATCCTCTTATTTGCTAATAGTTTGCAAAAAGGTCTTGCTGAATGCAAACCTTTTGCTTTCAATAGATTGGGCCACGCGATGATTGCAAGACGGAAAATGGAGATTTGGCACTCGGGCCTATCAGCTTTGATGGTTGCCGTCGTCTCTTTGCTTTCCCTTGGATCACATAGCCCGTCCTTCCACACCTGGATGCATGGGGATGATGTGCATTGTTCTCTTACGCATCGTTTGCCCGAGGGAGGGGGCGCTGGAGAAGAGCTCCCTTCCGGGGAGCCGCATCACGATCATGGAGATCCGCTTGAACCCTTTTGCCAGGCTGGTCATCTCTTGCAGGTTTCACTTGCAGACAGCGTGCTTTTGAAATTGAAAATAGCTGAGCCTGTCGAGCTATTCTCTTCTGGATTCCATCCTCATCTCGTTTTCTTTTCGATTCCTTCCCGGGCTCCGCCCTCTGTGATCTAGATCCTCTCTGTTGTGACGCTGGAGTGCCAGCGTGTTTCCCGTCTTCGGCTTCAATGCGAAGGCGATTCGTAAAGTGTCCGGATACAAGATCGAAAAATGAAATCACCAAGGCCCGTCAACTCGTGCTATTCACGAGGGTGTCCGATCTTTGGCACCAATGCATTTACGCTGATTGAGCTTTTGGTTGTGGTTGCCATCATTGGCATTTTGGCGGCCATGCTTTTTCCGGCGTTGGGAAAAGCCTCTTCCAAGGCGAAGCAGATCAAGTGTGCCTCGAATCTGCGGCAGATCGGCATCGGGATCGCTATGTATGGTGATGATTTCGAGGGTCGGCTTCCCATGACCGCTCACGAGACACTCAGCACAAACAAGATATGGATCAGAAAAATCCTTCCTTACGTAGGGAATTCGGATGCTATTCGATTGTGTCCGGCGGATCCGAACCGGACGGTGAGATGGAACAACGGCGGCACGAGCTATATTCTGAACGAATTTGTTTCGGTGCCCGTTGTTGATTCTTTTGGCCAAGTTCTCACGCCCCTCCCCAAATTGGAGCAGTTACGGCAGCCATCGGAAACCATTCTCTTGTTCGAGGTGGCTGATGGCTATGGCCCTTCAATCTTCTCAGATCACACCCATTCCCGGTCCTGGATGCGGAGCGGTTGGGGGGGGGTGATCGCGGATATCCAGACTGATCGGCACCGGACGGGGGCGCCGAATCCAGATCGGACCAGTGGGCGCGCGAACTATTTATTTGTGGATGGGCACGTCGAAGCGATCGATGCCCGTGAGATCAAACGGCAGATCGATGCCGGGATTAATGTGGCACAGCCACCCGAGTTCCGACTCCCGATTGAATGAGGCCTGAAAGGCCGGCGATTCGATCGCGGGAGGGATCTTGGCTCACGAAAACGACTGTCTAGAAAGCAATATCAGACGGGGCAGTCCGACCAAACAATTTAACAAAACATTCGATATCAGAAATACAAAGACGGAATGAAACGAAGCAGCTATCAACTATTTGCAGCGGTCTGCCTCCTCATAACAATCCAATCGGTTAATGCCGCAGAAAGGCTGCGCTGGACGGATGGTCACGGAGATCTTCAGGTCGCCTACAGCGATGGAAGTTGGAATTGGAAAGTATGGATCAACAACGAGCCCGACGAGGTCACGATCGCTCTGGGTGAGGAATCAAAAGCACTGATCCCGGACAACCCCAGATTTGACTTTCTGGGCGAACCCGGAAACCCCCTGTGGATCGCTCCCCAAGTTGATCGCGAAGGGGTTATTTTCATGGGGATCAATACCTCGGACACCCCGCTTGGAACCTTTGAGGGCAATCGCTTTGACATCCGATTGATGAGCGTCAATGGACCCGGGGATTTCTTCATGTGGATTACCGGGGGCGCGGGAACGGTTGAGGTGCCGATGAATTCCCGGGATGGAATCGATGAAAGCGATCATGTGGATTCTGCGGCCCCGGGTCATTTTCATGAAAACTGGGGATTTACGTCGCCTGGAACCTATGAGGTTGGATTCGCCGTTGAAGGAACGCTGACGGGGCAGGCGGCGCCGATTTTGAGTGATGAGGAATTCTACCGGTTTGCGGTCAATGTGTATGATCGCGGTGAGTTGGATATGGAGGTCGCTTTCGAGGACGGTGAATGGGAGTTGCTCCTGCTCGATGAGGCGAATGAAAAGGAGATCGAGGCGGGCGACGCGGCCTTGCACGCCGGTCCCGCGACGTGGGGGACGGTCCCGTCAGATCCGGCTTTCTCATTCCTGGGTGCTCCTGGTGAGAGTATTTACATACTGCCCCAGGATGAGCAGGAAGGGATTCTTTTCTTGGGTATCGCGGGAGATGAGATTCCGGCAGGCGTCTTTGAAAACGACCAAGTTGCTCTCAACCTTTCCAGTGTGGTTGGGCCGGGATCCGTATTCCTGTATTCAACCGATGAGTTTGGGGCGCCAACCAAGTATTTTGATTCCGGCGACGGGGTGGGCGACGACGACCGGTTTCCGGTCAAGGTCGGCGGACACTCGCATCAGAATTGGGCGTTTTCTAAGCCCGGAATTTACCGTGTCGGCTTGAATGCATCGGGTGTGCTGGCCGATGGGGGGGACGTTGCCAGCGAAGATGTCGAGTTCCTTTTTGAAGTCTTCGGCCCCACGATCTTTGGCGACGGAGAACTTGATCTGGAAGTCGCCTTTGAGGATGGCGAGTGGGAATTGGTCGGGTTGGACGAAGTGAATGAGGAAGAGATCAGCGCCGCTGAACTCGTCATCCGCGGAACGAGTGCCACGCAAACGACGGTTCCCGACGATTCCGCTTTTTCTTTCCTGGGAAATCCGGGAGATACGGTGAATGTCCTACCGCAAGATGAGACGGAGGGGGTGATCTTTTTGGGGATTGCCGGGGATGAGATCGAAGCGGGGGCGTTTGAGGGGGACGTCGTTCAATTGAAGTTGGTTTCTTCCCAGGGACCAGGGCAGGTATCGCTTTATGCGGTCGATGAATTTGGGAGTCCGGATGTGTTTTTCAACTCGGCTGACGGTCTTAGCGACAGCGATGCGTTTCCGGTGAACGTTGGGGGTCACTCTCACCAAGCCTGGGGTTTTAGCCAACCAGGCCTCTATCGGGTGGGTCTTCAGGCCTCGGGGCAGTTGGTCGGGGACGCTGCTCCATCGAGTAGCGATGTGGTTGTCTTCACCTTTGACATTCAGGGTGCCAGCCAACCCGAACTGTTGACCAACGGCGAGATCGACCTGGAAGTGGCGTTTGAGGATGGGGAGTTTGAACTGGTCTTGTTGGACGAAGTCAACGAGCGCGAGATCGAAGCCAGCGACGGAATCCTGACTGGCGGATCATCCACCTTGGAGCCGGTTCCCAATGATCCTTCATTTGGTTTCCTAGGCAGTCCCGGAGATCGGA
>MDTE01014639.1_pt1 | contig 15782 bp, 18 predicted proteins | sample 811231 | NCBI WGS metagenome assembly MDTE01 (sample SAMN05326651, study PRJNA326480) | marine metagenome | isolation source: seawater | place: Indian Ocean: Red Sea | collected 2010
ATGTCTGTTAAGATTGAACAAAACAATGAAATGTTAAAACCTTTGTGGGAAGACTTTATTAAAAGGAGTGCAAGATATGAGCAGGCCGCAATCAAGAAGTAAAGTAAATTTAGGACGCGGTGCGTGTCCTGTAGTAAAGATGGCTAAGGGTGGTGTCGTGAAAATGAAGAAGGGCGTAAAATTTGCCCGGAAGGTAAAGCATGGGCAAAACGCACTTTTGATACATATCCAAGCGCTTATGCAAACCTTGCTGCAAGTAAATATTGCAAAGATCCAAACTATGCTAAAAAGGCAAAAGGCGGAAAAAGAAAGGGTCGCTAATGGGCGAACTTAAAAAATGGCTAAAGCAAGACTGGGTTCGTATCGGAACGGACGGCAAAATTAAAGGTAAATGTGGTACGTCTAAAGATAAGAAGAATCCAGATAGATGTTTACCGCGTAGTAAGGCACAGTCTTTAACCAAGAAAGAGCGTGCGGCTACCGCTAAAAAGAAAAAACGTGCGGGTGCAAAAGGAAAGACAGTGGTAAAAAACACAAAACAGGCTGTAGTACGTTTAGGTAATGGGGGTTATATTCGGTAATGGGACAAGCGTATAATTCAGATGAAAGAGAATATATAAAAGCCATAGATGACTATACGTCCAAAAGAATAAGTTATTCTCAGTTTTTAGACAAAACTATGCCTCTTAAAAACGTTAGCAGACGGGTTAGAGATACTTTTACAGTGACGGGCAAAAAACTGCAAGGATTGCCTTTAGGTTACGATAAAGGTGGTAAAGTTGAAAAAGATGATGTAAATTTAAAAGGTAAACGATTTATCGCACGAGGGTGTGGGGCAGTCATGTCCAACAGACGTAAGAAAACTTTGTATACTTAGGAGAAACTTATGAGAAAAAAGAAGACATATGCGATGAAAAGAGGCGGTGGAGTAAAGCCTCGTATGATGAAAAAGGGTGGTAACGTAAAGCCTCGTATGATGAAAAAGGGCGGTAATGTAAAACCTCGTATGATGAAAAAAGGTGGTAGTATTAAAAAATTTGCACCCGGTGGAAAAGTAACAAAGGGTGCTGCTACTAAAAAAACTGTTAAAAAACCAACTATGACTCTCGCACAACTACGGGCTGAAGCTAAAAAAAGAAAGATGAAACTAGTCAAGGCCTAATTTTGCCGTATTTACAAAGTAACATCCCGCATTTTAAATGTTGGGTGCGTAGAGAATATACACACAACCATGAAAAATATCATGGTGAGTTTTTGCACGCGATGGCTATTGCTGTTACGACAATGCCTAATAGGTGCTTGTCTTTTCAAGTAATATTTACTGGATGTGAAAATGATGACGATGAGCCTAATGTGCATGGCGGTGCTATGTGGGCGCGTATGCCGATTACTGCTTTAGTTGGCGATTTTGACTTTGAGGGGTGGCCCGATCCGATGGAGACGTATTTAGCACAACCTTGGGATTGTGCCTCTCATTACCATGCTGTGTATACCTTAAATAGAGCAACGCCTTGTCCGTGGATGGCAAAGATAGGTAGTGAGTTCTATCCTGCTAAATATCATTTTACTGTTGACTATACTGAAAGCGAGATAGCAGATGACCCGGCACAGCATAAGCAAAGTCATGTTCTTACCTTATTAGATGCCGGCGACTACACAGGTAATATTGTAGCCTTGCCAAACAATCGTGTTCGTGTTACTCATCCCGCATGGTTTGAGACTGGCGATGGTCCACCGGATTTTAAACCATCGCAACATATACATTACTCAAAATCTGATTTAGATTATGTGTTGGACGTAAACCAAATTTTTGATAATATGTACGCAAACAAGGATGAGTAAATGGCCGTATCAAATAGCACAGACTTCGAACTCGACGTTGCAGAGTACATTGAAGAGGCGTTTGAGCGTTGTGGTTTAGAGGTTAGAACAGGTTACGATCTTAAAACAGCCAAGCGTTCTCTTAATTTAATGTTAGCTGAATGGGCTAACCGTGGTCTTAATCAGTGGACTATAACACAGACTACACAAGCACTTACCTCTGGGACAGCGACATATAATTTAAACGCGAATGTAATAGATGTTTTGTCTGTTGTTGTTAGGCGCAGCAGTACAGACTTTGCTATGGAAAGAATAAGTAGATCCACGTATTTAGGCATACCAACAAAAAGCACTACGGGACGCCCTAATCAATTTTTTCTTGATCGACAAATAACACCCGTATTAAAAATATGGCCGACCCCCGAAAATAGCACGGACACGATTATATTTGATGCACTCACACGCATGGATGACGCAGATACTTTTATCAATACTATGGATTTACCTTTTCGGTTTTTTCCATGTTTGGCAGCAGGACTCGCTTATTACATAAGCATGAAAAGAGCGCCAAACAGAACACAGATGCTTAAGGTTGTGTATGAAGAGGAGTTTGAAAGAGCGATGACTGAAGATAGAGATAGGGCTTCTTTTAATGTAGTGCCTCAGTATGAATATTTCAGGAGTTCCTGATGCCAAGATTTGCGCAAGGTAAACACGCTTACGCCATATCCGATAGATCAGGTTTTCGTTACAAATATAAAGATATGCGCAAAGAATGGAACGGCTCTCTCGTAGGTAAAGATGAGTTCGAGCCTAAGCAGCCGCAACTTGAGCCCTTTCCAACCGTAGTTGATGCTTTATCTTTAAAAGATGCACGGCCAGATAGAACAGAACCACAGACTGTTCCTGTTGGCCCCGGTGGTTTTCCAGAAAGAGGTATAGCTATACGTGCTTTTGCGTCTGTGGGAGAGGTTACGGTGACAACATGACTTTTACATTAGCTACTCTTAAAACTGCATTACAGGATTACACTGAAAACACTGAAACTACTTTTGTTAATAACTTATCAAATTTTATTAAAACTGCTGAAGAGCGCATTTTAAAAAACGTTCAATTAAGTGTTTTTAGAAAAAATGCCTCTGCTGCGTTTACCTCAAGTAACAAGTTTTTAGCTTGTCCAGATGATTTTTTAACTCCTTTTTCTTTAAGTTTTACCGATGCTAGTAGTAATACTGTGTTTTTGGATTATAAAGACGTAAACTTTGTTCAAACATTTACGCCCAACCCTTCAACTACGGGATCGCCACGGTTTTATGCTTTATTTGATACGGACAATTTTATAGTTGCTCCAACGCCTAGTTCTAGTTTTGCAGTAGAATTACACTATTATGGCAGGCCTAATAGTCTTACTGCCGGAGCTGATTCTGGTTCTACATGGTTAAGCACAAACGCACCAAATGCTTTGTTATACGGGGCTTTGATGGAGGCATATACTTTTATGAAAGGTGAGCAAGACATTATGGCAAATTATGCACAAAGATTTACAGAAGCCGTCCAATCGCTTAAACTGTACGGCGAAGCAAGAGAAGTAAGCGACCACTACAGGACGGGCATGGTTATGAGGGATAAACAATAATGTTGATGGAATTACCAAAAACTCCCATAGTGGATATACAAACTACAAATAACAGAGGGTTTACTCCAGAAGAAGTGGCTGCTCGTTGTGTAGACAAAATTGTTGAGGTTGGAGACAACGCTGCCCCAGAAATCAGAGATCAAGCAAGAGCTTTTAAAGGACACCTTGAAAAAGTTTTAGTTTTTTATATGAAAGAAGCTATAAAATCTGACAGAACTACTATTTGCAACGCAATCAAAGAGGCAGGTCAAGAAAAACTTGCAGAGCACATAAGGAGACTATAATGGCCATAACACAAGCGATGTGTACGTCTTTTAAAAAAGAATTGTTAGAGGCAAAACACAATTTTTTAAATAGTGGCGGAAGCACTTTTAATTTAGCTTTATATACCTCCAGTGCAAGTTTAGATAAAGACACTACTGCATATACAACAAGTAATGAAGTAAGCGGAACAAATTATACAGCTAAGGGTGCCTCGCTAACTAGAATAGATCCTAGTACATCAGGTACAACGGCTTTTACGGATTTTTCTGATCTCACGTTTAGTAATGTAACCCTTACGGCAGCAGGCGCTCTAATATTTAATGATAGTGCCTCTGGTGACCCTTCTGTTTGTGTTTTAAATTTTGGGGCAGACAAGACTGCAACCGCCGGCGATTTTACAGTGGTTTTTCCGTCGGCTGATGCGAATAGTGCAATAATAAGGATAGCCTAATGGCTTTAGTGGTAGCAGATCGAGTTCGTGAAACGACAACCACGGAGGGCACAGGCACTATCACTTTAGGTGGAGCTGTCGCTAACTTTGAGACGTTTACTGCTAATCTATCCGATTCTGATACAACTTACTATGCGATTGTAGATAGTTCAAACAATGCGTTTGAAGTTGGATTAGGAACCTTTACAGCCTCTGGTACAACTTTAGCTAGAACAACAATCATAGCCAGTTCTAACAGCAATAGTGCCGTGAATTTTGGTGCAGGGACAAAGGACGTATTCATTACAATACCTGCTAGTAAGATGATTGTTAAGGACACTAATGGTAACGTAAGCATAGATGGTGATGTAACTGTAGCTGATGGCAGTAATGATTTTGATGTTGCTTCGCATGACGGAACTAATGGATTAAAGTTGGGTGGAAATATAGTCACTTCAAGTGCAGCAGAATTAAACATATTAACTGGTAAAAGTTTTGTTGATGAAGACAATATGGCTTCTAATAGTGCTACAGCCATTCCTAGTCAACAGTCTGTAAAAGCATATGTTGACACACAGTTGACAGCAGAAGATTTAGATATAACCACTGATAGTGGCACAATTGATATTGACTTAGACAGTGAGACACTAACAATTGCAGGCGGCACAGGTCTGTCTTCAAGTGCATCTTCAACAACAGTTACAATGGCAGTAGACGCTGCTCAAACAGGAATTACTTCTGTAGTAAACACAAGTTTGGAAATAGGTAGAGATGCAGACAATAGAATTAAGTTTGGAACAGATAATCAAATTATATTTGAGGTAGATGGTGGCGATAATGTTATATTTAAAGCCAGTGGTGAAATAGAGGCTACTAGCCTTGATATCAGTGGTGATGTTGACGTAGACGGCACACTTGAAGCCGATGCTATAACAGTAGACGGCACAGCGTTAGCCACAGTAATAGCAGGAACAACTGTTAACAATGCAACATTGGCATCAACGGTAACAGTATCAGACAGCACAGCAAATACTAATTTTCCAGTAGTGTTTCATGATGAGTCAAACGCTTTATTAGATGATACTGGAGCATTACGCTATAATCCAAGCACTGGTGAATTACTCGTGCCAAAACTTACAGTAGCAGGGACGACTACAACCGTTGATACTGTTACAATGAACGCACAGAATGCAGTGGTTTTTGAAGGTGCTACGGCTGATTCTAATGAAACAACTTTAACAATTACAGACCCAACAGCAGATAGAACAATTACGTTACCAGACGCTACAGGACAAGTAGTATTATCCAGTGGGGCTATTGATAGCGATGCGAGTGCAGAAATAGGAAGAGCGCATATTGGAAACATAGGATTTTCTGATATGGCAGGTTTTAGTCATGTTGATCGAAATACAGCGGCTAGCTACGCAATACTACAAAACGCTAGTGGAACAACATTTCTCAATGCTGCTGATGGGCAAGTTATCAATTTCAATATAAATAATGCTAATGTAATGAACGTGGAAAGCACGGGCTTGTCTCTTTTTGCAGGCAAAAACATAGTATTTGAAGGTTCTACATCGGACGACTTTGAAACTTTCATTAATGTAATAGATCCAACTGCGGATAGAAGTATTAATTTCCCAGATGCATCTGGGACAATATCACTTATTACTGCAACGGAAACACTTACGAATAAAACCCTTACAACACCTGTTATAGCTGAGATAGATAACTCAGGAGATATAACTTTAGACGCAGGGGGGGATATTGTTCTTGATGCAGGTGGAGAACAAGTAATATTTAAAGACGGTAGCACAAACGTAGGACATATTGATTTAGACAGTGACAACCTTACAATTAAATCTCTTGTTCAAGACAAAGACATTGTATTTAAAGGAAATGACGGTGGATCAGAAATAACAGCATTAACTTTGGATATGAGTTCAAGTGGTAATGCTAATTTTACGGGTGGAGTAAAATCTAATCAATACTTTTGGATGACTACTGATGGTAATACTGCTTTATTTGCAGGAGTAAATTTTGAAATCCGCTTAAATCATATACACAATACTGGTTTTAGATTAAATAATAATGGAACTGGAACTCCTGCTGTGGAGTTACAATTTGTTGACGAAAACGAATCCATTGGCTCAGATGGTACAAATCTTATCTTAACATCTGGTGGCAACGCCATAACTGTTCCAAATACTGGTGCTGATACTGCGACTTTGAATGCCGCGACACAAACACTTACCAATAAAACTTTAACATCCCCTAAAATAAATGAAAACGTAGTATTAACAGCCACTGCAACAGAGTTAAACATAATTGATGGTGATACATCAGCAACATCAACAACAGTAGCTGATGCCGATAGAGTTGTTCTAAATGATAATGGAACAATGGTTCAGGTAGCTGTTACTGATCTTGCAGCATATTTTGATGACGAAATAACTGCAATGCCTAATCTAGTGACTACCGCTGCTACTACGGTTGGAGCTTTAGATTCAGGAAGTATTACAAGTGGGTTTGGTTCAATAAACACAGGCTCATCCACCATAACAACAACAGGTCTTATAACAGGTGGCTCACTTGATATAGACGATGTATTAATAAACGGTTCTAACATAGGACATACTGATGACACTGATTTAATCACAGTAGCCAACGGTCTTGTCACAGTAGCAGGAGAGATATCTGTAACCACACTAGACATTGGTGGCACAAATGTTACAGCCACTGCTGCAGAATTAAATATAATGGATGGTGTCACAGCAACGACAGCTGAATTAAACAAATTGGACGGTGTTAGCTCTACCACTGCTGAACTTAACCTTCTTGATGGTCTCACAGCAACGACAGCCGAACTAAATCTTATGGATGGAGGAACATCTGCGGGCACGACAGCCGTAGCAGGAGGAGACGGTATTGTTACTAATGATAATGGTACAATGCGACAAACCACTGTTGATACATTTGATACTTACCTTTCTGCCACAACCAAGACACTTACCAATAAAACCCTCACAACTCCAGTAATTAATGGGTTTAGCGGAACAGGTGATGGCTCTATTATAGGTGATCTTACCGTTAAAACTTCAGATGGCGCACTTCTAAAATTACAAACAAGTGATACTACTGTTGTAGATGGAGATTCTATAGGTGAAATACGGTTTTCTTCACCTGATGAAGCTAGTGGCACAGATGCTGTTCAAATGCATGCGGCTATCGTAGCTGAAGCTGATGCAACTTTCTCCGCATCAAATAACGAAACAGATTTAGTATTTAAGTTAGGTACAAGTGGAGCTGCTTTGGAAAAAATGCGTCTTCATCATAATGGCGATATGACGCTTACTAGCTATAATGAATCGGGATCAAATGTGGGTCCTTCTCTTATATTAGATAAGAACTCTGCGTCACCTGCCGATAACGACTTCTTAGGTGCTTTAGTTTATCAGTTTAGAAACTCTGCGAATGAGACACAGAACGCAGCAATGATTAGAGTTAGGGCGAGTGACATTACCGATGGAACTGAAGATACTTTTATTCAAATAAGAACTTTCAAAGATGGTTCTGCCACGAACTCTGTAATTATTGAAAACGATACAACTACCTTCAATGGCGGTATTGTTATAGCAAATGCGGGAACTATTGGTTCAGCCAGTGATACAGATGCAATTTCTATAGCTTCAGACGGCAAAACAACTTTTAGTCAAAATATTATTGCATCTGGAAATATTGAGTTAGGGAATGCAAGTGACACTACGTTAGCTAGATCTAGTGCGGGAGTAGTAACAATAGAAGGTAATACCATTGCAACTAGGGAGCAATTAAAGGGTGATGCTACTAATGGAGCAGGGGTTTTTAGTAATGAATTAATTGCAAGAAAACTCCACACAGGCACTATATTGACTGCACAAGATGATACTAGCCAGATAATAATAGCAGGTAGACCAATGGGAGCATTTTTCTCTCAAACAGATTTAACTGCTGATAGAATCCATTTTATGCCGGTAATGATACCCGGAACAGGAGCATCAGGTAATTTTACTGTAGGAGGGTTTCGATTTAGAACTGGATTTAGTGGAACAGTCACGGATCGTACTGTTAAGATGGGTCTATATACTCTCAACACACAGGGGTATCCCTCTCAACTTGTGTCAAAAAGTTCAGCATCGTCAGGAACGTCACTTAATGCTTCAATAGTAGCTACTCCAGATGTTACATCAATAACACCGGGAAGATATGCTCTAGCTCTGGTGTCCGTAACAGGGAGCACTCGTATAGTAGTTAATTTTAATTCTGGTAGTGCAGGAGCAACTTTTTATCAAGACGGATTTACTGATTTTGCCGATACAGGAAAACCTACGGGTCTTGCTCTTGATGGCGCAATGAGTTCAGGTAATTTGCCAACAGATTTATCCTCAACCTCGGGCTATATTGATCAACAAACTATGCCATGGATGTCAATAACATATGGAGCAACTTACTCAGGAGAATAAATATGCCTTGTAGATATAAAATGGTTAATATAGATGCAGACGGAAAAAGGACTGAAACAGAAAAGGTATTATCTTGGGATGAAATACGCTATTGGAGAGACCACGCCTTACATTTTTCGGATCATTTTACAAGAAGTGATCGTTGGGATGACCTAACTTCACAGCAACAAGTAGAACTTAAAGCATTTAGAAAAACCTTGAGAGACATACCTCAAACGTATTCTAAAGAAGAAGATGTTATCTTTCCTGTAAAACCTTCTTGGTTGAACATTGATGTAAATGAGTATATTTTTACTGGTGAATAAAATAGGAGAAAACTAATGGTAAAAAAACAAGCAGCAACTAAAGAAAAAAGTAATGTTATTACAATAGACAATAAAGACTATGATACTGAGGCTTTAACAGAAAAAGCGAAGTTTTGTATAAAAGCTATAGCTTCTGCTAATGCAAAAAAACAACAGTCACAACTTGAAGTTAACAATGCTGACATTTTACTGCGTCACTATACAAAAGAATTAAAAAAAGAACTCTTAGACTTGTAGATTAATTAAGACAAGGAAAGGAAAGTGCTCGGATTTAACTCTATATCAGAAACAGCGATTGGACAGTTACCGGAACCCTTTCGTCATTCAAATATTTTTGTTACAGGAGTTTCCGCTACACTTTCCTTAACAAGTGTTATAGTATGGGGTGAATTGATACCTAGTGTTACAACAACGTATTCAGATATTACACCCGGGGTATCACAAACGTATACAGATATTACTCCGGGGGTGTCACAAATATGGGTAGAAGAAACGAGGTAAGGTGTGGGATCAACATATACAAATAATGGAGGCATAGAATTAATAGGTCTTGGTGAACAAGCAGGTGCTTGGGGAACTACGACAAACAACAATTTTAATATTATTGACAGACTTATAAATGGGGTTGTTTCTATTACTTTAACTTCTGGGGGGACGAGTAAGCTTATTACAAGTGATGGCAGTTTATCAGATGGTATGAACAAAATAATAGTGCTAGGGGGTTCTCCAGATGCAGGTCATATTATTACTATTGAACCAGAGAGTGCGGAAAAACTTTATTTTGTGAAGAATGGAACGTCACAAGACATAGCTTTTTCGCAAGGTTCGGGCGGTAATGCCACCGTATTAGCAGGTAAGGCCGCAATAATCTTTGCTGATGGAGGAAGTGGTTCCGCTGCTGTAACAGATTTAACCGCTTTGTTTGTAAATAGTCAAGCTATCGACGGTGCAGTAATAGGAGGCACAACTCCCGCAGCTATCACAGGAACCACAATAACAGGGACTACGATTACAGCTTCAACATCCATATTACCCGATGCGGAAGGGGGTGCAGATATAGGCTCTACTTCGGCTGAGTTTGGTCACATATATATTGCTGACGACAAAAAAATTCAGTTTGGATCAGATCAAGATGTATTAATGGAGTTTGATGCGGATGACACAGGGACTCTTTTAATATCAGGTGGTGATATAACTATTGCCGATGACAAAAAACTTAACTTTGGCACAGACAAAGACGTAAGTATTGAGTATGATGAAGACGGTACTGACACTATGTTGATCACGGGGGATGTAACCTTTGCCGATGGCTCAACAGACGTAGACATAGCCTCTCATGATGGCACAAATGGTTTAAAATTAGGCGGCAATATAGTAACACGAACAGCAGCACAAATAAACGCAGCTAGAAGTGGGACTGTTACAAGTGTAGCCGCAGGCACTGGACTATCTGGTGGTACTATAACGAGTTCTGGAACTATAAGTGTAAACACAACTATAGGAGCCGTAGGAACTTACGCTTTTTTAGCAAGAAAGCAGCCCACGGGGCTTTTCGGTATCTTTTTTACTAACGCATATACAACTATTGTAGCAGGACAGACTTATACTAACGCGTCAAGTGGGGCGGATCACAACAATGCAAATTTAGTTTATGCAGGTTTTTTAAGTCAAGGAACTGCTTCAGGGACTGGAAATGATGGTTTAAGTCATAGTGATAATACGTCTCTTGATGCTACTGGTTCGTCAGTAACTACAGGTTTGACTGGAATTTGGAGGGCGATGGGGGAAGCTAATGCTGTAGCTCGTGAGCCCGGCACCCTTTTTTTAAGAATATCGTAAAGGTAAGATATGGGATCAACATACACAACTAACGGTGGAATAGAAAAAATAGGACTCGGTGAACAAGCAGGAGCTTGGGGCACAACCACTAATAATAATTTTGATATTATAGATAGATTAATAAATGGAGTAGGCTCAATTAGTCTATCAAGTTCCGGAAATGCTCATGACTTAGTTACCAGTGATGGCAGTTTATCTGACGGAATGTTTAGAGTGATCACGTTTACAAATGCGACTGAAGCTTGCACTATAACGATAAAGGATGAATCTTCAGAAAAACTTTATTTTATTAGAAATAATTCAGGACAAACATTAACCTTTAGACAAGGAACTGGAGGTACTGTTGTCAACAATAGAGCCGTAGCAATAGCTGACGGTAAAGGTGCTATAATATTTGCTGACGGAGGATCCGGTTCAGCTATCGTGACTGACTTAACTGCTCTGTTTGTTAACAGTCAGGCCATAGACAATGCAGTAATTGGTGGAACAACACCGGCGGCTATTACCGGAACAACAATTACAGCAACGCAATCTATACTTCCCGATACCTCTGGTGGTGCGGATATAGGCTCAACCTCGGCAGAGTTTGGTGATATTTACCTTGCTGACAATAAAAAAATCCATTTTGGCACCGACCAAGATGCAAATATAGAGTTTGATGAGGATGGCACGGGTAATTTTTTAATATCAGGTGGCGATATAAATATAGACGCTACAGCAGACATTACTCTTGATGCAGGGGGTGAACAAATTATATTTAAGGATGGTAGCACAAACGTTGGACACATTGATTTAACTAGCGATAACTTTACGCTGAAGTCCCTAGAGAGTGACAAAGACTTTATTGTAAAAGGTAACGATGGTGGCTCTGAAATAACTGCTATGACTCTTGATATGTCTGAAGCAGGTAATGCTACGTTTAATGGAACGGTTACAACTACAGGTCTTGTTTTAGGTAGCACAGCCGTTACAGCGAGTGCTGATGAACTAAATCATACAGACGGTGTAACATCAAATATTCAGACACAACTCAATTCTAAACACAGTGCTGTAGGTCGAGGGCTAGAAGAATCTAGTGCCTCTACAGTCAGAATGAAAAACAATCTATTTCAGAAATCAGTTGCTATTAAAGGCTTTGGGAGTGTAAATGCCAACACACATGAAACATTTAGTAACACATATTCTGTATCTGTTTTAGCTAGAGCAGACAATTTTGGAACCCCCATTTGGACAATAAAATATGGAACAGGACTTTTGGATGTTTCATCAATACAGTGCTCCGTGTTTTCAATGGTGGTACCGGCAGGAGTAACTTTGAAATGTACTTCGGCTTATAGTTATATAACGGCAGAATTAAGACCAAACGAGAGCTGATATGCCCTTAACTTCGCTTAGATTTAAACCCGGAATAAATAGAGAGACAACCTCATACTCCAATGAGGGTGGTTGGTTTAATGGCGACAAAATACGTTTTCGTTTTGGAAATGCAGAAAAAATAGGCGGTTGGTCTACGTACAGTGACAATACCTTTTTAGGAACCTGTCGTGCTTTATTTAGTTGGGTAGCCTTAGATGGCAGTAAATACTTGGGTCTTGGCACGAATCTCAAATATTACATAGCTGATGGTAATTTGTATTATGATATTACACCGGAAAGAGATCCCCCGGCAAGTCTTACAAACCCATTTACGGCAACGGCCACCTCTGGGCGAGAAAAAATAATAACTGTTTCCGATGCAGGACATGGTGCCGTTTTAAATGACTTTGTTACCTTTTCTGGTGCGTCAACTATGGGGGGCACGGTGACTGCCGCTGTATTAAATACAGAACACCAAATAACACGAATAGTTAATAACGACGTTTATGAAATAACATTAAGTGCTAACGCTAACTCAACAGACGTAAGTAACTCACCGGGTGGAGGCTCTGTTACAGCTACCTATCAAATAAACACGGGTCTTGACACAAACTTTTTTGGTACAGGTTGGGGTGCCGGGGTATGGAACGGTGTTGATACGGATGAATTAACGACAACTTTAGCCGAAGACCTTGACGCATCAGAAGAGGGGGTAGATGTAGCAAGTGCTACGGGCATAACTACTAACGACTTTATAGATATCGGTGGCGAGCTTATGAAAGTAAGCGGTATATCAAGTAATACAGTAAATGTTGCTAGTGGGCGAGGACATGGTGGTACAACAGCCACGACGCACGATAGCGGTACGATAGTGCGTTTAGTTAAAGGGAACGCCACCTCAGAAGATGATACTGTAACATTAATAAACGATGGTAGTAACTTGTCTGCCTCAGCCACCACTGTAACGGTAGACTCAGCCGCAGATTTTGCCTCCTCTGGTTTCCTCAAGATAAACGACGAGATTATTCAGTACACAGGCAAAACATCTACTACCTTTACGGGGTTGATTCGTGGCTCTTTAAACACGACAGCCGCTGCACATAATGACAATGATGCTGTAATAGAAGCAGCTTTTGGTTGGGGAATGCCGGCTGAAGCTACGGTATCGGGTGCCGTGTTAACTAATTGGACACACGATAACTTTGGTGAAGATCTTTTATTAAATGTTAAAAATGGTGGTATATATTATTGGGACAGAACCTCGGGCACCGCAGCACGGGCCGTGGAACTTTCTTCGTTGAGTGGATCTATTCTGGCTCCAACCGTTGCCAAGCAGATTATGGTATCGGATCAAAGTCGGCACGTAATCGCTTTTGGTTGTGATGGCGAGGGTTCTATTGGTACACAAGACCCTTTGTTAATTAGATTTGGATCACAAGAAAGTCTTCTTGATTTTCAAACAAGAGCAGAGAACACTGCCGGTGAGCTGCGTATATCGACAGGTTCTGAGATAGTTGTGGCCATACAAACCAAACAGCAAATACTGGTATATACCGATGTATCTCTACACGGAATGCAGTTTTTAGGTGATCCGTTTACTTTTGGTCTTACAGAAATATCACGAAATATAACAATAGCGAGTCCTAACGCTGCTATCGCTGTTAATGACTTTGTTTTTTGGATGGGGTCAAAAGAGTTCTATGTATACGGTGGTACTGTGCAACGACTACCTTGCACTGTGTTGGACTATGTTTTCAGTGACTTTAACAGGGACCAGATAGGTAAGGTATTTGCGGGTCATAATAGTTCCTATGGTGAGGTTTGGTGGTTTTACCCTTCAAAGAGCAGTAACGTCAATGACAGATATGTGATATACAATTATCAGGAAAAAATCTGGTACTTTGGAAATCTTGGACGTACAGCGTGGGTAGACAGAGGTATAAACCAATACCCAATAGCCGCAAGCACTGACAATAAATTATATTATCACGAGTTCGGGCAGGACGATGGTAGCACAAATCCTCCCTCTGCTATCTCAGCCAACATAGAGTCAAGCCAGATGGACATAGGCGATGGCGAAAAATTTTCTTTGGTACGGCGTGTTCTGCCCGACATCACGTTTAGAGATAGTGAGACTCAAACACCAAAGGTAAATATGGTTGTAAAAGCGCGTAACTTTCCGGGAGTGACGTTTAATGAAACAACAAGTAAAGAAGTATCGCGTTCTGTTTCCGCCCCTATTGAGTTATTTACAGAGCAACTTCATATAAGAGTAAGAGGGCGCTCGTTTGCATTTCGTATTGAAAGTGATACAACAGGTGTTATGTGGAGATTAGGAACACCTAGAGTAGATATTCGACCAGATGGACAACGCTAATGAGTACACGTAATTTACCTGCCCCGTTTTTTCCTTATCCTCCAGATAGCTATGACCAAAATTATTTTTCGGATGTAGTAAGATCCTTTGCATTGTATATTGAACAGCAGAGAAACCCGGGCGAATCACGGGCCACAAAAATGACTTTTACTAACTTACCGTCAGGTGATGATACAACTTTAGAAAATGGCGCCTTGTTTGAAGTGGACGGTGTTGTTAAGATAAGTAAGTTGAATAGACCACATTGCGCTAGTAATTCTGCCACAAGTGGGTTAGGATCAGTAACAGTAACAATAGGATAGTTATGGGCGAAGCACTTAAAACCTTTTCATTTCCAGTCGGCGGCATAGCTGACTTTTATCTGGAAGACCACGAAAAAGAAGCTTTATACAAAGAAAAGGCGCAAGAAAACTTTGGCTCTGACGGCTTAGGCGCTATCCAAGATGTTGCAGTGCGCATGGCCTCCTACGGCCGCTACGGTGACGACAAGCTCGTCCATGCTGAAACAGGCGAGCTAGTCGTCCCGAAGGCACTTATAGATAAAAACCCTAAACTTAAAGAATCTATATTTAATCATCTTAAAGATATGGGCATCGAAGACCCAGAAAGATATGTGGTGGGTACAGAAGCAAACTCAATTAATCCTGATACAGGCCTGCCTGAGTTTTTTCTAAAAGATATATTTGACAAGGTTGGCGATGTCATACGTAAAGTAGCGAAGCCTGTATTGACAATAGCGGGTACAGCTTTTTTTGGCCCGATCTACGGAGCCGCTCTTGGTGCAGGTATAGGCGGATTAATACAAGGTGAAAGTTTAGAACAGGCTTTTGGTAGTGCTTTGACCGCAGGCGCAACGGGTGGTGCTTTAAGCTTTGCAACTGGGGCCGGCAGTGCTTTAATGCAAGGTGCAAACCCAATTACAGGTGGTATACAAGCCTTAAAACAGGCAGGCAGTCTGTCTAATATTACACAAGGCTTATCTCAACCTTTTTATAAAAGAGCGATGGCCGGATCGGCAGAGACAGCTTCTAGTGGTGGGTCCGCCGGAGGTGGCGCAAGTGGGGCTGCCGGAGGTAGTGCAGGGGCTTCTGATCCAACTAAGATTGGGGCAATTTCTGGAACCGAATTTGTCCAATCTGGGGAGCAGTTTATACCAAAAAGCCAACCCACCTTCTTTGAAAGTATAAAGCAAGGTAATGTTAAAGATGCTTTTTTCCCCGGTGGTGGTGTTACTCCACAAGAGGTTATGGCA
>MDTE01152050.1_pt1 | contig 15778 bp, 8 predicted proteins | sample 811231 | NCBI WGS metagenome assembly MDTE01 (sample SAMN05326651, study PRJNA326480) | marine metagenome | isolation source: seawater | place: Indian Ocean: Red Sea | collected 2010
CGACGACGACGACGATGACGACGATGACGACGACTGGTGGGACAACGACGACGACGACGACGATGACACCGGCGATGACGACGACACCGGCGATGACGACGACACGGCCGACAACGATGACGATGACACGGCCGACGACGATGACGATGCAGCCGATGACGATGACGACTCGTCCGGCGACGACGATGACTCGGGGGACTGACAGTCCTAGGCGACCACGGCTAGAAACCCCCGGCTCGGGCATCGGCCCGACTTAGGCCCCCACCAAGGCCTCCAGCGCTTGAGGTGATCGAGGCGCCACAACCTCGCGAAAGAGAGTCGCCCCCCTCACGACAGGCGAGAGAGCACCCGAAACTCCAGGGACCGAGTGCCCAAGGTGGAGAGGAGATCCTCCGAGGCCGCTCCCCTCCCCTTCTGTTCATTCCGGAACCGACCCGAGCACCACTGGACCAGCAGCTGATCCACCTCAGCGAGCCCCTCCGTTAGGGCCGAGGCCTCATCCAGCGCCCGTTCCACACCGTCTTGATCGCCCAGCTGAGCGCACACTGCGGCCACCGTGCACAGCGTGTGTACTCGCCCCTGGCAGTGCGTCGTTGGCGAGAACACCTGCAACGCACTGTTGCCGAGCTCTAGAGCCTGCGACGGCTGGCTCAGGTGCAGGCGCGTCATCGCCATATACAGCTGATGCATGGCCTGAGCCACGGGCCAGCCCGACAGGGCCGACTGACTCTCCTCCAGGTGGTCCAGCGCAGCCTGGAAGTCGCCGCAATCCAAAGCGAGCCGGCCACGCAAGGCCCGGACCATCGCGACGGTAAAGACATCGCCCAACAGCGTCGCCAGCCGGACGCTCTCGTCGGCAACACGCTCGCAGTCCTCGTGACGCCCCAGGATCAGCAAGGACTCACCCAACAGACCGAGACAGCCCGCGGTGCTCCGCAGGTTCTCGAACGACTCGTTGATCTCGATGGCCTCGCGCAACACCCCTTCCGCCTCGGCGGGGCGCCCCTGGTTGCACAGAAGCAAGCCGTGACGCCGAAGACATCGGCCCTCCTGCCTTCGAAGCCCCTCGGCTCTGGCGAGCTCGAGCCCGGCCACCGAGTGCACCTCGGCCTCTTGATAGTCACCGAGAAACTCAGCGAAGTGACTCAGGTGCTTGTGCGCCAGGAGAATGTCGCGCGGCCGCCCTTCGGCCTGCACGGTGTGGAGGACTCCCCGCACCAGCGCTTCCGCATCGGCCACCTGACCTGTGGGCACCAGCAGCGCGCCGGCTCGGTAGAGGACAGCGCGGGCCACCAACAGGGGCACCCCGGACTGTTGAGCCACCAGCTCGATGCGCTCCGCATCGGCCACGGACCCGGCCACATCCAGCCGGTGCTGCCGACGCCAGAGGGCCCGCGCATACAGCAGGTCCAGCTCGAGGCCAGGCATTTGGTCCTGCGCGTGCTCGAGGGCCGAGTTGAGGAGTCGCTCGTAGACCCCCGGAGGGCCCCGCTCATTGAGCAGCGGCTCCAGCACCACTGCGATGCGGACGGCGACCTCGCTGTCGGCCAGCCCACACTGGCTCTCGATCAACAAGAGGTTCTCGATCTCCAGCTCCAGGAGTCGGGAGGCTTCGAGACCCTGGGGCCCCTCGCGCAGCTCGGCGAGACGCTCCGCTTCCTTCAGGTAGTAGGCGCGGTGCCGGTCGACCAATGCCGAGAGACTCGTCAGCGCAGCCAGGTGCTCCGAGGCAAAGGCATAGATGCTCTCGAAAAACACGAAGCGACGACGCCCGGGAAGCCCCGGGATGGACACGCAGCGCAGCAGCGACTTGTCCACCAGGCCCTGCAAGAGGTCGAGGACGAACGCGGCATCCCGGGTCCGACTCCTCGGCAGCTCGATGACCGACTCGGCAGCTTCAGTCCAGCAGCCCCCCGCAAAGATGGTCGCTTGCGCCAGCACGTGCTGTTCCGCCGGGCTGAGCAGCTGCCACGACCACTCAATGGCCCCGCGCAGCGTGGCCGACCGGTCGGACGTACCGGCCGACCGGGTGCGCAGCAGATCAAAGCGCTGGGCGAGGCGCTCTCGCAGCTGCTGGGTAGAGAGCATGCGGATGCGCGACGCCGCCAGCTCGATGGCCAGCGGGATGCGATCGAGGCCGGTCACGATGGCGCGAATGTCCTGGTCAGCAGCTTCGTCGGGCTGGAAGTCGTATCGCAGCTCTCGCGCTCGGTCCACAAACAGCGCGACAGCAGCGTCCTCAGACAGGGGAGCCAGCTCGTAGACCCGCTCGCCAGGGGTATTGAGCAGAGCTTGGGAGGTCAGCAGGAACCGGGCCTCTGGCGCCGCCTGCATCCATGCCTGGACGACTCCAGCCGAGGAGTCCACCAGCTGCTCGAAGTTGTCGAGGAGCACGAGGCAAGCTCCTTGGCCAGCCAGGAACTGGCCGATGCGCTGCTCGTCGTCGTCGCCCTCCGCTGTGTCCAGAGCGACCCCGAGCGTGCCGGCCACCGCTCGGCTCAGGCCCTCACGGTCCCGGGCGGTCTGCAGATCGCAGAACCACGAAGCAGTGTCCTCCAGAAAGGCGGGCGGCTGCGTCTCGACAAAGACCTGGGCCAAGAGGGTCTTGCCCATGCCCCCCGGGCCCGTCAGCGTCACCAGACGAGCCCCCGCCTCGAACAGCTCCGCCAGATCCGACAGCGCCTGCTGACGACCCTGAACGGTGCGGCCGTCCTGCGTCACAAGCGCTCGCTCCACGGACGCCTCGGTGGGAGCCGACGAGGGAGTCGACGACTCTTGGAGGGCCGGGCTTGCGGAGGCTCCAGTGACCGTCGCTGACACGCTCTCAGGCGGCTCGTAGCGGTAGCCCTGGCCGTGAACCGTGAGGATGAAGCTGGGGTCGGCAGGCGATGGCTCGATCTTCTTACGAAGGCGCCGCACGGCCACATCCACAGCGCGGGTTACGACCTGCCCTCGCGTACCCCACACGTCACGCATCAGCTGGTCACGGGTCACGACCCGCCCGGGGTTCATCGCCAGGTAGGACAGCAGGTTGGCCTCGTTGGTAGTCAGCCGCTCAGTCTGTCCATCGCGCAGCACCTCGCGGCGCACCAAGTCCACGTCGCAGATCCCCAGCTCCAGTCGCTGCACAGGCGCCTGGTTGATGCGACTGCCACCCAGGCGATCCAGAGCCGACAGCACCTCACCGCACGAGCCAGCACGCTCCGCCGAGTGGTCCCGGGTCATGCGACGCAGAAGCCTCACGAGACCCTCGGGAGCGCCGGCCTCTTCCAGCGCAGCCGCTGTGGCAGGACGCTCGCGCACCTCCCGGCCGAACAACAGCGCCTCCACGAGGCGAGCCAGCGAATACAGATCGCCCGCCTCCGTAGGCAGTGCTCCACCCGCACGTGCCTCCGGCGCACAGTAGGGCAGGTCCTCCGCCGCCGGCTTCTGTCCAGGGCTGCGAGCCCGCCCAAAGTCCAGCAGCTTGACGTCATCTCGCTCCGTCAACATCACCGTGTGGGGGGTGAGGCGACCGTGGGGCAGGCCGGCGCCGTGTGCGTGCCCCAGCGCCTCGGTCAGTGTCCGAAAGATGCGCAGCACGCGGCGCACGCTGAGCACCTCGTCACTGTCCGCAAGCACAGCACGCAGCGGGCGACCGGGGACCAGCTCCATGACCAGCGCGCAGAGCTCGCCATCCTCGATGAAGTCGAGCACGCGCTCGATGTGGGGGTGGCGCAGGCGCGCCAACACCTCGGCCTCGCTCCGCAGCTCCTCACGGACCTGAGGGAGGCTGGCCAGGGTGGGGTGCAGCACCTTGACGGCTGCTTCCAAACCCTCGATGGAGCGGTGACGCCCCCGGTGCACGGCGGTGCGCGAGCCCATGCCCAGGACTTCGTCTAGATCGTAGGCCCCGATGCTATTCGCCACATGCAAGCTCATAGCACGATGGGGCCCATGGCGACGAGTCGCCCGGCCCCTGTCTCCAGCGCTGGGAGCTGCCCGCTGGACCCCAAGCAGAAGCCCCCGAGCCTTCGACTCGGGGGCTTCGCGTACTGTGTAGGTCCGTGGGACCGGGGTTTAGCAATCCCAGCTGATCGAGCCCCCATCAAAGCCTCCATCCGCATCGATGTTGACCTGGATATCGATACAGCGAGCGATGAACAGACCGACGGCCCACCAGGCAACGGGATGCGCTGAGTCGCCGTCGGCTCCCACGACAGCGCCGCCGGCTTCAGCCAGTGCCAGCACGACGACGGGATCGGCGAGGATGCTCGGCGCCAGACCAAACTCTCGGATCGAGGTGGTCAGCGGCTCGCCCTGGTTCCGCTCCACCAGGCCCTCGGAGTCGAACAGCACGACGCTGCTGCGGCTCACCACGTAGCCGAGGACCAGATCGCCCTCGGCGTCGTAGATGGACAGGGCGGCCTGCTTGTCTTCGCCTTCAATCTGGACGTTGAACAGTTCGTCATCGATGGTCATGCCGATGTCGTACACGCCATCCTGGTCGTGGTAGTACCAAGCGACCTGGAAGTCGAACTCAACGGCGGCAGGCGCACGCTGTGGCAGCCGCTCCGTGGTCATCGAGTGGTCATCCCCCCGCGCAGCGGAGTCGTCACCACGGACGGCCCCATCCCGAGGGCCCGCTTCGGCTGTGCTCAGAAAGCTGCCCAGGGCGAAGATGGGGAGGATGGCGCAGGCGGTCAGGCTCTTGAGTGTCATGTTCGCTCCTTGTGCTCGAGCTCTCCGGCTCGTCGTTGATGTCTTGTCGGGTCGTGGCGAGTGCCATCGACAACTCGATAATTGCCGCCCACGCCGGGCCCAGGTGTTTCAGGTTGTTACAGATTGTTCCAATGGGACACTGCTCTGCAGTTGTCGACCAAAAAGAGGAGCTCCACGGAGACCCCGCCGAGCCGATCGAGATCCCGAAGGTGGCCCGCCTGCCCCCGAGCCGAGCCGAGCCTTGCCAAGGCGGGGGTAGGCTGCAGGCTGCAACGAGTCGTCGCGACCAGCGGCGACCCTCCATCTAGAGTTCAGCCATGACAGCGCCCCGCCGCCCGAACCGCACTGCAACCATCTTGGCCATCGCCTTGGGGGTAGTCGCTCTGTCCATGACAGCCCGCACCGCTGCGCTGGTGGACGAGGTGGGGCTCGACGGTCTGGCTCGCCAAGGAGACCTCCGTGCCTTCCTGACGGCTGCCGATGTCCTGAGCGGCCCCTATCGGGGTGGGCTCTACGACCTCGACCAACAATTCCAGACACAACGGCTCCGATTTCCCGATCTGGAGCACCGAGGCCAACTGCTGGCCTTCGCCAACCCGCCCTTCGTGGCGGTTCTGCTGTCGCCCCTTGCGGAGCTGTCCACACGCGACGCAACGCTCGCCGTCGCCGCTCTCAACCTGACACTGAGCGGTCTGTGCTGCTGGCTACTGGGACTCCTGCTCGCGGGCCGCCCAACCCAGCAGCGACTGGTCGTGTGCTTGGCCCTGCTTGGCTTCTTGCCGCTGTGGGTGTGCCTGTGGCAGGGCCAGCTGTCTCTCGTCCTGCTGGTCGCGTCCCTCGCCTTTCTTGCCGGGCTGAAGAACGGCTGGGACTTCAGCGCCGGACTCGCTCTCGCGGGGCTCCTGATCAAGCCCCAGCTCCTCCCCTTGCCCCTCTTGCTCCTCCTGGTGCAGGGCCGGGGCAAGGCGCTTGCGGGGCTCGCTCTCGGCTCTGCCGGAGCCTTCGCCCTAGGCCTGACTGCGGGCCCCAGCGCGACCGAGCAGTGGCTGGCGCTGGGGACCAGCCTTGTGGAAGGCAGCGGACACTCGGGCTTGTACCCGGGCCGCATGTTCACCATCCGCAGCGCCCTGTTCGCCGTCTTGGGCCGGGAAGCAGCCGATCTCGTGCAGCAAGGCTGGCTGGCCGCTGTTGTCGTGCTGACCGCCGCGCTCTCCATCCATTGGCGCAAGAGGCCCCCCTCATCGCTTCCAAGTCCCACCGAAGGCCATCCGCAGCACCTGCTCACCTCATGGTCCCCAGTGTCCCAGGGCTCCATGGCCCTCGCCGGGGCCCTGCTGGTCAGCCCACATGCCTACACCCACGACCTCTTGCTGGTGGTACCTGCAGCCGCCGTCCTCGTGTGTAGGGCCATCGATCGGGGAGCCCACCCGGGATCTGGCAACGGACCGGTACGGGCTGCGGCACTCATCAGCGGAATCGTGGGGCTCTGGCTGCTCCCGTGGCTCCCGCTCATCGGCCCCATCCCGCCGGGCCTCGCCGCGGCTGCGGTCCTGACCTTTGTCCTTGTGCTGCTGGCCTCTCGAGAGAGATGAGGGCCTGTAAAACGTCACCGGGACCCCATTGTGCGACAGGGGGCACCTCTTGGAGCGCCTAACAATTGAAAGTTGGTCCTTGCGATTCCACCCCGACACAGGCATCTACGTTCCATGTCTAACGCCTGCGCCCTCGCGGCCCGACCTGTTGCCCTCCAACTCCACGCCCTTCTAGGCGAGCTTGATCCTGCTCGGTGGCACGAAGAGGCGCACCAGAGCCTACTCGCCCACATGGAAGAGCTGGAGCGCCTCATGGTGGCTCTGCTGGATGCGATCGAGCACCGGCGCAACAGCGCCTCTCCCGATGCCGCATTGACACGACTGCGCGAGCGCATCGCCGAGATCGAAGAGGTCTTGAAATCGCAGACTGCCCTGCTCAAGGAGCGCACCCAGCGCAGCCGCGATGACTGGATGGCGTTTCGCGCCCGCCTATCCCCCGCTTACGATCAACTGGCAGAGGTGCTGCTCGCCGAAGCGATCCATGTGCCGCGGCTCCGTCCGACCAACTACCGGCGCAATCTTCTGCACATCCTCTCGGGCTTCGTGGCCTTCGCGAGCATCCAGCAGGTGCCATCGTCCCTCTGGCTCATCGGCATCGCAGGAAGCTTCTTCGTGTACGCCTGGCTCATGGAGTGGGTTCGACGGGCCAGCCCCGCGTTCAATGAGCAGCTGATGGCCTTCTACGGCCCCGTCGCCCACGCCCACGAGTGGCATCGCATCAACTCAGCCACCTGGTACTGCACCGCCCTGCTCATCCTCGCGCTGACCGGCTCCACCCTCGTCTGCTCCATCGCGGTCTTGGTGCTCGGCGTGGGAGACCCCGCAGCCGCACTCATCGGCAGACGGTGGGGTCGCACCAAGCTCCTCAACGGGCGCTCGCTCGAGGGCTCCGCCACCTTTGTGGCCACCGCAACCCTCGTCACGGCGGCGTTCCTGGTGCTGTTTCGGGCCGACGTCACCATGGGGCAGGCTCTCGGGCTCGCCTTCATTGGAGCCCTGGCGGGGGCGCTGGCCGAGCTGGTGTCGAGCCGGATCGACGACAACCTGACCATTCCCGTGGCATCAGGCCTGGCGGTCTACGCAGCAAGCATCCTGATCCTGGCAGGCGGCTAGAGTCAGCCATCCACGGGGGCCGGTCCTAAGGCCTTAGCCGCTACACCAATCTGCGCAGCCTGGATCGTCGCAGTCCACCTGCCCGTTCTCATCGTTGTCGATGCCGTCCTCGCACTCGTCACAGCTGGACGGGGTGCAGTCCTCACCAGAACCTTCACCCAGGCCGCCACCGCCGGCGCCGTTCCCGCACCAGTCACCGCAGCCGTCGTCGTCGCAGTCGATCAGTCCGTCTTCATCGTTGTCGATGCCGTCTTCACACTCGGGGCACGCTGAAGGAGTGCACTGCTTCCCGTTGCCTTCGCCCATGCCTCCCTGGTTGCCGCTTCCACACCAGTCGGCACAGCCGTCATCGTCGCAGTCGATGAGGCCATCTCCATCGTTGTCAATGCCGTCCTCACACTCCGGACAGCCGGTGGGCTGACAGTTGGGACCACCGCCCTCGCCCTGCCCCCCCTGGCCACCCCCCTGGTTTCCGTCACCCCCTTGATGATCCGAGTCATCGTCGTCCTGCGGGCTGGTGTCGTCATCATCGGGTGCTGCGGTCGTGTCGTCGTCGTCCGAGGTGGTGGTGTCGTCATCGTCCGCTGCCGTCGTGTCATCGTCGTCCCCGGTGCACACCGGAGAGCCCGTGCAGCCATCGTCATCGCAGTCGAACAGGCCATCCCGATCGTTGTCCGCTTCATCACTACAGTCGCCGGCGTTCTGCCCCTCTACGAGGAGCTGCTGACAACTCCAGTTGATGGCCAGAGCGGCCGCGACAAGGAGGATCAGGTGTGTGTGGGAGCGAATCATCAGCAGTCTCCAACCAGTGCAAAGTGCACAGCCATCATGGACCCAGAGGGCGCCGAGGGCCAGCGGGGATCACGGACAACAGTCGACAGGACAAATGGAGCAACTCTCCTGAAGGTAGCCGGCCTGAGCGTTACAGATGCCATCACCACAGGGGTAGTTGGGGTCCATGTAGCCGGGCAGAGAGTTTCCGAAGGGAAAAATGACCCCCTCGACGGCGTCGTCAAAGGGGTCGTCGTCCGCATTTGTGTCGAGCCAATTCATGATGCCGTCACCGTCGATGTCATGACCAAAGTTGTCACCGTCTTCCACCTCGGTATTGGTCGCAATGCCATCCCCATCATCATCGATGTCCAGCCGGTCTTCAATTCCGTCACCATCCGTGTCCCCATCGAACTCCTCTGCGTCGGGCACCTTGTCGCAGTCCGAGTCCACTGGGATCGGGTCACACTCCAACCAATCGGGATTGATCCGGAAGCCCGCTTCCACCGACGTAACGCTCTCATTGCCCGCCCGATCCCGCATCTTGACGCGGTAACTGTAGGTCTCTCCGGGAATGAGATCGGTGTCTACGTACCGCGGACTGAGCTGCCAACCACTGCTGTCACCACCGGGGCTCCCTGTGGTCTCTTCGAAGTAATACTCAACGTAGCCCGCCGGGTCCGACCCGGGCACCGCTCGCATCGTCGCCATGGAGCGCTGGATGTTGGGCATGAGCGACTCGAGGCCAGCTCGCCGCCCCACCTCCGATGGAGGAATGTCGAAGCCGGGCACGACCGGCGTCGGAGGCTCGCCGTCGTCGACCATCTCCAGGCCTTTGATCAGCGTGTCCAGCCACTCCGAGATCGTGGAGCGCTCGGACTCGGTCAACCTTCGAAAGCGCGCAGGCGGCATGAGCCCGAGATGATCGGAAGGCAAGTGGATGCGCTCCTTCATCTGCTGCAGCTGGAACGACGTCAGGTTTATGAAGTGATCGCCCAAGTCGCTGTCCGGCTGTCCGAAGGCCGCCGGCCCCACCTCGAACTGCGCCCGAGAGATGGCTTGGTTCAGCTCCCCGTGATGGCACTGGCTGCAAGCCTGCACAAGAATCTCGGGAGCGGTCAGGCCATCACTCACCCTCAAGCCCAGCGCCGAGAGGCTGGAGTCATCGAACACGTCGCTGATGTCCGCAGGAAAGCCAGCCGTCTCGTCGCGACGATAAGCGTTATAGGTCTCGATCAACGTCTCCATCTTGTCGGGATCAAAGGGAACTTCTCCGGGCCCCGGTGGGGACACCATCAGCCCCTGAAGGCTCAACTCGTACAGCTCTTCCCAGGCATAGGCCTTGAACATGCCGCGCGCACGGCCATCTTCTAAGAGGCCCGTAGTCGCTCCGTTCGGCTCATAGGCTGTGCTGTCGAAGCCGTTCCCGTAGCCGTTGCTCTCCACCAGGTCTTCCAGAGACTTGGGCCGCGAGGCATAGACAGCGCCATTGGGGATGCCGCCAAAGGTCTCTCCCAGGGGCTCCTGTGGGGTCTCATGTGCCCGAACATACTGCTGAAGCATCTCGTGAAACGGCCCCATGCCTAGGGGGTTCTCCGTCCACTGGTAGAAGTGCTGGTTATCGTACATCCAGTGCATCCACATGCTGTTGAGCTGGAACATCAAGAGGGACTTGCGCTTGACTGGGCTGGTGCGCAAGCCGTGCTCATGGCACTGGAGACAGTCCAGAATCGTGTTCTCGAGATCCGAGCCGTCGTAGAGCGTGTAGTCGGTCCACCCGGACTCATACTGCTCACTGAAGCGCTCCTCTTCCGTGCACGCCTCCGGGTCCGCGCATGGATAAGTGAACTTGAACAAGAAGAAGTCGAGATCGTCTCGCGCTGGATCGTGGGCGATGATCTCGGCGAAGCCCTCGCCCCTCACAAAAGCGACTGTGACGAAGCCTGGAACCGGCACCAGGTGGGTAGTCGCCGGCGTGTGCACAATGACCCGTGGATTGACGGGGTTGACGATCCGACGACTGAGAGAGGCCGAGTGGCCCACCAGGGACCAGGCCGGATTGCCCATGTCAAAGCCCTGCTGGGCATCCATGCCCCCCGGCCCGTCAAAGCGAAGCCCTAGGGCATTCAACAGCTCGCGGGAGTTGGTGATCTGGGGGCGGGTACCGACACAGAACACATCCCTGACCACGTTCTGCACGCCCGCCGCGGCCATACGCTCGCAGACGGTCTCCAGCTGCGCGATTCCCTGAGGGAACTCGTCGAACAGGTTGGCTTCGGTGGGGTAGCCGTCGTCCTGGCAAGGAGGAGCCGCGTAACAATCGGGATCGAGACAGTCAAAGCTGCCGTCCAGGTCGTTGTCCGCGGCGTCGGAGCACTCGCCCGGGTCATCCCCCTCGAAGGCAGGGGGCGTGCAGGCGAAAGCCAGGGCCAAAGTCATCCACGCAAGGGCTTGAACAAAACGCACGCCTCGGACCTCTTCCCGCTCCACAGACACGGATTTCAGCCACCCTCCCGGAGTCCTTGAGGCCTCGGAGAGGCGCTACAGCCTGGTTTAGCGGCGCAGCGAGGTCGTGAGCAGCCTTCCGGTCGTCAAAGTCCAGATTAGTCAGAACAGGCCCGATCGACAAAGAATCTGGATGCTGCCCCCAAGTTCATGAGAGCCCGCACGAACGGAGTACTAGTGCCCGGTGAGAGGAAATCGACCCTGACAGCGCTAGAGGCAGCCCCCATTGATGTCGAGCTTGGCGCTGTAGAGCTGACCCTCGTCGTCAAAGGCGCTATCGCCCATACAGACCTGCCAGCCACCCGCCATGTCGAGCCCTGAGAGGTCGGTCAAGGTGCCCGAGGCCGCCCCCGGGTTGGGCGCGAAGACGCACACACCATCGTCCTGGCAGATCGTGTCCGAGCTCTGCAGCTGATCGCCCATGCTCTCGGCGCTCTCCGAAGCAGTCTCGTCGAAGGTCAGCGGATACGCATAGCTCACGTTGGCGCCAGCACCGCAGCAACCGCTGCCGTCATCATCACTCTCGGCGTAGCCAGGCCGGGACAGCAGCGTCGCTTGGTCGCCGTTGGGCGCCACGACCTTGAGCGTCACATCTCCCACCCAGGTGTGCTCCATCCCGACCTCCACCACAATGTCGGACACCGCACCGGAAGCCGTCACCTCCAGATCCGCACAGAACATGCTGTCCAGGGTCCCGTCATAGTCATTGGAAGGCACCTGCACGGCAGCTACCTCGTAGACACAGGCCGCCCCCGACGTCTGTCCGTCATCGTCATCGTCATCGTCATCGTCACCGGTGTCGTCATCGTCACCGGTGTCGTCATCGCCCGCGTCATCACTGCCTGAGTCATCGTCGTCGCCCGTGTCATCGTCGTCCCCAGCGCCGTCGCAGCCTTGGTTGATGCTAAGGGTCGCGCTATCCAACGAACCGGCGTCCACCGCCTCGGCATCGCCCATACACACGGACCACGTCCCGTTCATGGTCTCTCCCGCCAGACCGCTGAGCGTGCCCGTCGTCGAAGCCCCGGCATCCGGCGCAAACGAGCAGATACCGTCATCCATGCAGATCGTCTCCCAGGCGAAGAGACCCGCTCCCATGTCCTCGGCGCTGACCGCTGCCGTCTCATCGAAGGTCAGCGGATAGTCCGCCGAGGTATCCGACGACTGACCGCAGCACTCCGTACCATCATCGGCGGCCTCGTACAGGCCGGCGCGAGACACGAGCGTCGCGACCGAGCCCGACGGCGCCACCAACTTGAGAGTCACGTCACCCATCCACGTGTGGGTCACGGCCACCTCGGCCACGATCTCACTGACCGTGCCCACCTCAGTCACCTCAATTTCGGCGCACTCCATCGTGTCCAGTGTCCCGTCATAGGTGTTGGCAACAGGCAGCAAGGGAGCGGACACCGTGCTCGCGCAGGCTCCTACGGAGGAGTCGGTCGCGTCGTCATCGTCATCGTCATCGTCATCGTCGTCGTCGCCGCCGTCGTCGCCGGCGCCAGACGAATCATCGTCGTCCCCTGCTGTGTCGTCGTCGTCTCCTGCTGTGTCGTCGTCGTCTCCTGCAGTGTCGTCGTCCCCTGCAGTGTCGTCGTCCCCTGCAGTGTCGTCGTCGTCCCCAGCGGTGTCGTCATCGTCCCCTGCTGTGTCGTCATCGTCCCCTGCTGTGTCGTCATCGTCCCCAGCGGTGTCGTCGTCGCCCGCGGTGTCGTCGTCCCCAGAGGTGTCGTCGTCCCCCGCTGAGTCATCGTCACCGGCCGTGTCGTCATCCCCCGCATCGTCACAGACACCCAGCACGAGACAGTCAGGATCAGCACAGTCCACCTGCTCGTCGCAGTCGTTATCGACACCGTCGTCGCACACCTCATCGGCCAACGGATGGATGGTTTCATCTTCCGGCGCACAGTCCACTTCATCCGAGCTGCCGTCGCCGTCCTGATCTTGAGAGGTAAAACCGACTCCGGGATCGCCGCAACCAGCCGTCAGGAGAAGCCAGGCAAGGAGCAAGGGAGTGGATAGAGACAGGGTGTAGCGCTTCATGATGTTCCTCGGGGTGAGAAGGGCGGCGGATGGTACCAGGGCTGCTCGAAATCACCACCCGGCTGGCAAAGTGGTCCGGCTGTGGTAGTCGTCTGTCATGGTCGGACGTCCGCCTCTCGTCGCTCTCCTCACGCTTTTCACCCTCTGGGGATGCACCCCGCAGCCCACCAGGAATCCAGCCCCAGTCACCCAGAGCTGCAACGCAATCACCGCAGCCTGTGTCCTGCCCTTCCCCAGCTCGGTCTTCACAACGACCGACTCTTCCACGGCCACCGGCCTGCGGCTCCAGCTCAGCGAAGAGGCCTACTTCGGCCACGCCGAGCTCGCCATGGAGTCCCGCATCCATGATGGCTTCTCGTCCATCAGCCCCATCTCGACACTCGTCGATGGATCGGTCAGCGAGACCAGCGTGCCCATCAACTACGGATCGACCCTGCAGCTCGCCAGCCCGATCCTCTTGGTCAACGTAGACGCCAACTCCGACCTCTACGGAACCCTGCACCCCTTCCAAGCAGATGTAGTGGCCAGCGACGCCGGACCGGAGACGTTGTTGACTCTCTCACCGCTCATGGCGCTCGAGCCATCATCCCGATACGCGGTCATTGTCACCGACAAGGTGACCAGCGCCACCGGCAGCCCCCTCACCCCGACCGACGAGATGATGGCCCTCTTGTCGCGCCAGCGACCGGACGACCCCGCGCTAGAGTCCCTGTGGGAGTACTACCAGGACCTGCTCTGGGCGGTAGAGAACCCCCTCAAGCTCAGCAGAGATCAGGTCGTTCAGCTGTGGGACTTCCACACTCGCTCCCAAGAAGGGGTCGTCACCGATGTGCGCGACATCGCGCGGCTGGCCAAGGAATGGGCCGAGGACAACCCACCGACGGCACTCCAGGTCACTCGCGACGAGGGCGACAGCGAGAACGACTCCTGGCGACGGTACAGCTTCCTCGTGGACCTGCCGTACTGGCGCAGCGACCGGTTCTCCATGATCGACCGAGGCGCCGGCGGCATGCCCTATGTGCACGAGGTCCAGCGGATCGAGGGGATCTTGCTGTTGCCCTCCAACGTGGGACCTGGGGACACAGCGACACCCATCCTCTTCGGGCACGGTCTGGGCACCAACATGCTCCAGATGATCACTACCTTGCGAAACATCGACGGCCACCGTGGGCCTTATGCCTGGATCTGGATGGACTGGGACCTACACGGCTATCGCGGCGACGGACTGGACGACATCCTCGAGCTCACCGGCAACCTCAACATGGAGGGCTTCGCCGCGACCTTGGTGCAATCGGTCAGTGACCAGATCATCCTGACAGCGCTAGCCCAGAACTTCGGTAGCGTGCCCAAGCTGGGCGACGTCATTCAGCCCGAGCCGGTGTTCTACCTGGGCCAGAGCATGGGCTCCCTCGTGGGGGGCATCACGGCAGCAGTGAACGACGACATACGAGCCAACGTGCTCAACGTGCCCGGTGCCGGCATCGTCAACATTCTTCTCCACGGCGAGGTCATCGACAGCATCGGCATGCGGTCGCGGCTCGATCAACACATCGAAGAGGCTCCCCCCCCTGATTTCCCGGCAGACCTGGGCTACTACGTCCTGATGACGCTGGCTCAGGTGGGAGCGGACAGCGGCGATCCCATGAACTTTGCACGCCATGTACGAAGAGAGCCCTTTGATGCGATGTCGCCGCCACCCATCCTCCTGCAGGAGTCCATCGGCGACGGCATCATCCCCAACATGACCTCTGAAGGCCTGGCCCGGACGATCGGCCTCCCCATGGTGCGCCCCGGCAGTCCGGGCATCTCGGGGGTGGACTGGGTGGAGTCCCCCACCTGCGGAGACCCGGACAGCGGCATTACCCAGATCATCTACAGCGACATCGCCTTCACAGCGCATCTCGCCTTGGAGAGCATGCCGTTCAAGGAACAGCTGCTCAACTACTTCGGCAGCTTCGTCACCGACGACCACCCGGGCAACATCAGCTTCGCCATGCCCGGAGAGAGCGCAGGCTGCGACTGAGTCCTCGGGGATGGCTAGGGCATCGTCCGAGCCAACCGGAAGCCAACTGCCCTCTTTCGATAGGTGGGATCGTTGTTGATGCGCCGAGATACCCGAACGAGGTGGGGAGGGTGGAACTGGCTTCCGCCCCGCGCCCCCACCACCGTCAACGAGCTCGGTCCCTGGGGGTCGACCTCTGGACTGGCGGCGTAGTAGTTCTCGTCGTAGCCGTCCGACACCCACTCCGTGACGTTTCCGCTCATGTCGTAGAGCCCCCACGCATTGGGAGCACGCTGACCCACCTCATTGCCACTGAATTCGTCCGAATTCCCGGCGTACCAAGCCACATCGCCCACCGTGTCACTGCCCGCATAAATAAGATCTGTGCCCGCCCGCGCTGCATATTCCCACTCGGCTTCGGTGGGCAAGCGATAGCCCTCACACGTATCCACCGGCCGGGGCAGAGAGACGTCGCAGACGAAAACATCGAGGCCTGGGTCGTCATCTGGGTTGCACGAGTTCCCCGCCCCGGGGCAGCCCAGACCAAAGACGCCCACGCAGTTGGTGAGGGTGTAGCACTCATCGACGCCCTCAGCGACCGACATGGCGTTTGCAAAAGCAAGCGCTTCGTACCAGTTGACCATCGTGACGGGGCAGTCAGCGCAGAAGCCTCCGCCACCGTCGCCATTGGGCCCAAAATAGGACGGCTCGGACCCCCCGAAGGCTTGAGCCCACAGCACCTGAGTCACCTCGACGGTGGCAAGCAAGAAGTCCTTCGTAATCTCTACATCGTGAGCAGGAAACTCGTCGCTCTCACATTCCCCATTCGCATCCTGTGCTGCGGTACAGCCCATTTCGAACCGGCCAGCGCATATGGGCTGGAAGGGCAGCCCAGCAAGGTTCACGATTGAACCGCAACCCGTAAGGCCGTCGTCGTCATCGTCATCGTCGTCATCGTCGTCATCGTCATCGTCGTCGTCGTCGTCGTCGTCGTCATCGTCGTCGTCATCGTCATCGTCATCGTCGTCGTCATCGTCATCGTCACCAGACG
>MDTE01026000.1_pt1 | contig 15775 bp, 16 predicted proteins | sample 811231 | NCBI WGS metagenome assembly MDTE01 (sample SAMN05326651, study PRJNA326480) | marine metagenome | isolation source: seawater | place: Indian Ocean: Red Sea | collected 2010
GGGACTAACATGGAAAGCCTCGCACGGCTACGCCCAGTAATGAAAGATGGATCGGTAACTGCAGGAAATGCAAGTAGCCAGAACGACGCCGCATCGGTCTGTATGGTAGTAGCGGAAGATAAACTTGGAGAACTCGGCTTAGAACCCATGGGATACCTAAAGGGGTGGGCGGTGACCGGTTGCCATCCTGCATATATGGGCATTGGGCCAGTCCCATCAGTTAACAAGCTTATGGCTAAACTTGGGATGACACTTAGTGATATGGATCTCATCGAACTAAACGAGGCATTTGCCTCTCAGGTATTAGCTGTACTTAGGGAGTGGAAACTACCCGATGAAGACATTCTTAACGTAAATGGTTCTGGTATTTCGCTAGGACATCCGATAGCCGCTACCGGTGCAAGAATCTTAACGACCCTTCTTCATGAAATGGAGAGAAGAGACGTCCAATTCGGACTTGAAACAATGTGCGTAGGTGGGGGACAGGGAGTCGCAGCAGTATTTGAGCGAGCCTAATCAAACTTCAATAACAGCTCTAGGAATCAAGCTAATATATCGAGAGTGAATGGAGTAAATAATGGTAACAGCATCAGATATAGCCGATGTCTTAGTTATAGGGGCTGGAGCATCTGGAGGCGCCTTCTGCTGGAGCCTCTCAGAGTCTGGTGCCAAAATCGTGTGTCTAGAACAAGGGGGTTGGGTTCCTTTAGATGCATTTCCTACTGACAAACCTGAAAGTGCTATCAACTGGCAGACTGCTTTTAATCCGAACCCTAACATGAGGCGGCTCGCAGAGGACTACCCAGTGGATGAAAGTGAGACACCCATCTCTCCATTGATGTATAACGCAGTGGGAGGTAGCCTAATACATTGGGGATCCCATTTCCCAAGATTTCATCCTTCAGATTTTATGGTGAAAACTCTTGATGGTGTAGCAGATGACTGGCCTATGACCTATCAAGAGCTAGAACCTTATTATGACCTTAACGACAAGATGCACGGTGTTTCCGGTTTAAAAGGGGATCCTGCCTACCCGCCAAAACCAGACAGACCTACACCACCACTATCAATCGGACATTCAGGTGAAGTCCTTGCTCGCGGATTCAACAAGCTGGGGTGGCATTGGTGGCCATCAGACAACGCAATACCATCGGTAGAATACAACGGTAACGACCCAGACCATGGTGGATATTTAAGGTCAATGACCAGTTCAGATATCGTCTACTGGCCAAAAGCACTGAGAAAAGGAGTGCAATTAAAAACCTATTCTCGCGTACGCGAGATTATAGTTGATAAAAATGGAAAAGCCGCAGGCGCAATCTATTATGATCAAAATGGAGACCTTCAGATACAGAAGGCCAAAGTGGTAGTTATGGCTGCCAACGGAGTCGGCACGAGCCGTATATTACTTAATTCTAAATCAGGGATGTTCCCAGACGGCTTAGCTAATAGCACCGGACTTGTGGGGAAAAACTTGATGCACCACCCTTGTGGAATGGTTGTGGGACTATTTGAAGAGGCTTTTGAATTCAAAGGTGGCCCTAGAGGCAGTTCAATGTTAAGTCAGGAATTTTATGAAACTGACTCGAACCGCGATTTCATTAGAGGGTATGACCTACAAGTACTCGGCAGCGAACAAGCTCCTCTAGCATCTGCATTAGGCGGGCTATTGGGATTACCAGTTTCTTGGGGGGAAAACCACCATAATGAGTTCTCCGAAAGGTTTAGACATACCATAGGTATCTCCATCATGACGGAGGATCTACCTGAAGAGCATAATCAAGTAAGCCTAGATCCCATCCATACCGATAGCGACGGAATACCTGGGGCCAAGATCAACTACACCGTCAGTGACAATACCCACCGCATGCTAGATCACGGACTCGACAGAGCGTCAGAGGTTCTTAAAGCTGCTGGTGCAACTAAAATCATGTCGGCGCATCTCCGACGGAATTGCGGTTGGCACTTACTCGGTACAGCTCGCATGGGAGATAATGCTGAAACTTCAGTGGTCGACCGATGGGGTAGGACTCATGATGTATCCAATTTGTTCATTATTGACGGCAGTATATTTACCACAAGTGCGTGCATAAATCCGACTCCTACCATAGAGGCTCTCGCGCTCCGCACTGCTGATTATCTGAAGGGTGAAGGAAGTTCTACTATTAGCTGAACAACTCGGCTTGGCAAACGGAGCACAATGAAACCCTATCTGAAGGTTAGAGTGACGAGACTACTTAACTTGACACTCTAAATACGTTTACGTACGATTACCGGGATTGCAAAGAACAAAATTCTAATCTCAATCAAAGAGGTACTAATATGGCAGATATTTATGGAGAGGGTAACTTTCAATATAAATTTGTAGACGACTGGATCAAGTTACCAGACGGCATGAAACTCTTGGAATGTCCGGGGGTAGCAGTAGATGCTGAAGACCGTGTATTTATCCTGACACGTGGAGAGCATCCTATAATGGTTTTTGACCGCGACGGGAATTTTATTAGGTCATTCGGTGAAGGATTATTTAGCGACAACCGCACTCACGGCTTGTACTACAGCCCTGCTGACGGAACACTATTGGCTGCCGACGATGGCATACACACCATACAAAAATTCACTCCGGACGGCGAGAAAGTTATGGAGATAGGAGAACGAAACCACCCTTCTCCCCGTTGGAGTGGTCAACCTTTCAACCGACCAACCTCCGCCGCAATTAGGCACAGTAATGGCGATATATACATTTCAGACGGATACGGCAATTCAAAGATTCACGTGTACAGTAGTGACGGTGAATACAAATTCTCATGGGGAGAACCAGGAATTGACGCAGGTCAATTCATTAGGCCCCACAATATTGTATTTGACGATCAGGAAAGAGTATATGTAGTGGACCGTGAGTGTCATAGGATACAAATATTCGATCCAGAAGGAAATTTCCTTACTATGTGGAGCAATATACATAGGCCGGACTCAATGGTCCTATGGCAAGACCATGTCTATATAGGAGAACTAAATGGTATGGGTGGTGTTGACGACGCACCTGGCCTAGGACACAGGGTAAGCATATATGACCTAGATGGAAATCGAGTATGCATGTTCGGTGACAAGGACGAAGGAGAAGGCCCAGGTCAATTTATAGCTCCTCACGGTATAGCTGTTGACTCTCATGGAGATATCTATGTAGCCGAAGTATCATTCACGATAAGAGGCTCCCATATGGACCCACCCCGAGAACTCCGTAGCTTCTCCAAATACGAACGAGTCTGGTAATACATTAAGGGGCCGGTTTAGTTTGTTCTACTCCGGCCTCATCTCTTAGGATATCAAAACAATGGCCGAATCTAATCAAGACACTACTGACATTCAGATCGATGACCCAATTAAGAGCTTCGAAATTGGGTACGAACTTGGGTGGACTGACGGGCTCCCAATTGTCCCCCCCACTGATTACAAAGTCTCTGAATTCCTTTCATACGCAAACTTAAATGGCGACGAGATAATCGGTGAAATTCCCGAACGCAGACGAGTGCTTACCTCCCGTAAGATCGCGGCCAATGCAGTAATGGCAGGGTGTAAACCGGATTATTTTCCTGTAGTACTTGCTGCAAGCAAAGCAATGCTAGAACCGAAATTCAATCTTGTCGGCCCATCATCAAGCCTCGGCGGTGCAGCCATACTCGTTATAGTAAATGGGCCCATAATTAGCCAGATAGGAATAAACTCAAGAGGAAATCTGTTTGGGCCAGGTAACAGAGCCAATGCGACCATCGGACGAGCCATACGCCTGATTCTAATGAATGCTTGCGCTGCTGTACCAGGTTTATTTGACCGAAGCGTCATCGGACATCCAGGAAAATTCTCTTATTGTATCGGTGAAGCAGATTCAGAAACACACTGGCCCGGTCTCCACGAAGAGAGAGGCTTTGAACCAGTCTCAAACGCTGTAACAGTATTCGCAGCAGAAGCTCCTAGACAGGTCAGAGCAGTTGGGGATCCAGAAGCAATACTGTACTCTATAGCTGACGCTGCTTCATCTCTAGGCACTTCTTTATCAACCAGCGGGTCAGTATCGGACAAATCGGTAGGTATCCGGCAAGGCGAAATAGCCGTAACTATTGCCGGCGATAGTAGCTTGTGGGCTCAATGGACTAAACAACAAGTGAGGGAAACGCTGCATTCACAAATAAAACGATCCATCGCAGATTTGAAGAAAGCCAAAGTATTCAAGGGTGACATATCGGAGACCGACGAACGCAACTTCATACCACTGATTGAATCTCCCGATGATATTTTGCTGCTTTTTGCAGGAGGCGAAGAGGCGAATTTCTCTTCCGTCATTCCTAGCTGGGGTCCAAAAGTCGCATCCACCGCTACTACAGTATCCATCAGCTCATAGGCATATGCTTAATCCCAACTAAGTGGAGTTGACTCATAATGAACACCATTAACTACACCCTGATCAATCCTACGACAACGGCCAAAGTACCCCCTTTCGACGGGGCCAGTAGGATCCCAACACTAGCGGGAGCGACGTTGGGGATAATTGACGATAGTAAACGAAATGCCGATGTCCTACTAGAAGAACTAGCAGAGGTATTGGTTAACCGATACGAAATATCAAGCGTCATTTGGCACAGAAAACCAAGTGCCTCACGACCCGCTGATCCTAAAGAAATCATTAACCTAGCAGAAAAGTGTGATGCGGCAATAATAGCAATTGGCGATTGAGGCTCCTGCAGCGCGTGCAGTGTGCACGACGGTATTCACTTAGAGAAGGCGGGGATTCCTTCTGCCACAATTTGTACAGATAGATTCATTGAAACTGCTTCAGGAATGGCCAGAATGTGGGGAGCTGAAACTTACCCTACTATATTCACTAATCACCCGATAGAAAACCTGACAAGAGCGCAACTACGTGAACGTATGGAAGGCTTAGCATCAGAGGTGGTGAGTGTACTGACAGGAGCTTAATTCCGTTTATCAGAAGCATTCATAAAATTTGGCACTGAGTTGGCTATTGGAAAATCAATTTCACAGGTACCACAACTAAGACTTCCTGTAATTATATCGCCCTGAGCCTCAGATATTACTGTAATAACGAGTTGCCCTTTGCATTCAGGGCAAACCAAGATATCCATCATTTGTCTTTTCATCATCCGTCCACGTTAACTTATCGATATTCTAAATTCTTCTCAACCAGCAGCGTCAATAGATCTGAAAGTCCAAACACTATAACGCCCAATGCAAGGATCGCGTAGGTGCTAGTCAAACACTGTCTGATTCTACCTAAATTTGTGACAGGTATATTTTTTAATTCGGCACGTCTAGCCTTTGTTAACCACGCCAAATAGAACATGTAAACCGCCAAGGAAATTTTTATTCCTAATATTACGACGTACACTAGACTAATGGATTGCGAAGTCAGGCGGCTAGCTGCCAATATAACACCAGTAATAACAAGAATAGTCACAGAAGTTTTGATGACAGATTGAAACTCAACCGCAACACTTCTATTCACTTCGTCCATTCCGTTAACTCGATGGAGAACAGGTCTAATCACAAACATATAAAACATAGACCCTCCCAGCCACGCAACCGCTCCTAATGCGTGGCACCATCTAACCACCAATAATATCCAATCGAGTAAAGTCACTATCTACCAACCAACCAATCACGTTTACAAATTGTGGATTAATCAACCACTCCAGCTTTACAACAAGTATAATACAAGGAATCGGATTACATCGAATCAGGAAAACAGCAGCGATGGCAATAGGTGAACATTATGCGCTTAAATGACAAAGTCGCGTTAATTACAGGGGCAGCCAGAGGCCAAGGGGCTGTAGAAGCTAAATTGTTCAGTTCGGAAGGAGCTAAGGTTGTCATTTGTGACATACTGGACGCAGAGGGAAAACGCCTTGAGTCTGAAATAAACTCCTCTGGAGGCTCATCGTTATTTGTACATCTAGACGTTACTGAAGAGTCAGAGTGGCAGAATGCCATAGAAACCACATTGAGGTCATTCGGAAAGATCGATATTCTCGTTAACAATGCCGGTATATATAAGTGGTCTCAAGTAGAAGAAACAACTTCAGAACTCTGGGACCAGACAATGGATATTAACGCAAAAGGCGTATTTCTCGGGACTAAACACGCAATATCAGCAATGCGACACACAGGGGGAGGTTCTATAGTAAACATTTCATCTGTAGCAGGGCTAGTCGGCAGCGCGAATGCTGCCGCTTATTGCGCATCAAAAGGGGCAGTTAGACTTCTAACCAAATCTACTGCCATACAGTATGCCAAGGATGGCATTAGGGCAAACTCCGTCCATCCAGGAATCATAGATACTCCGATGACTACTCCTAACCTACTTGCAACCAAAGAAGCTAGAGAACGGTCAGCCTTAAGACATCCATTAGGACGAGTTGGCACGTCGGAAGACGTTGCCTACGGAGTCCTCTTTCTCGCGTCTGACGAATCATCCTTTATGACTGGAGCTGAACTAGTTATAGATGGCGGGCTAACAGCCCAATAGCTTATCTTCCGATAGCATATCCATCACGCCTCAAATCTGCTCCACCAAACAAAGCGCCTCTTTCGTGATCGACTTCAATCGCACACAACGCACCCATTCTCGGCGTCCAATCGTCCCACACATCAAGTTCGTGCCCCATACTGGATAGCTTGGACAATGTATCGGCATTTATTCTGCCCTCAATACCAATCAAATTTTTATTATAAGCATGCGGCCAGAAAGAATTAGGGAAATTCCAAGTAGATATCCTTGGAGCTTCTATAGCTTGTTGAACACTCATACCAAATTCCGAAACGTTAAGGAATAATTGCACCATTGACTGACATTGCACATCGCCACCTGGAGTTCCAAAAGGCATCCATAAACGACCATTCCTGAAAGCCATAGCAGGGGTAGGTGTAAGCCGCGGACGCTTACCTGCGGCCAAACAAGAGGGATGTTCCTCATCCAACCAAGACTGAGACCCCCTCGGTGACATTACAAACCCGAGCCCTGGGACAGTTGGGCCGCCTCCTATTCCATCGCTGGGAGTTCCAGAAAAAGCATTCCCCCACTTATCTACAACCGATATGTAACTAGTGTCTGCCGGGAGTCCCCCTGCCATCTCCTTGGGTTTTTTGATCGCAGCAGTACCAGCTTTTCCAGATTCATATTTCCACGGATCACCGGGCGCGGGCATCTCTTGAGCAGCGTGATTGTGATCAATCATACTAGCCCTCAATTGCGCATAATCACTAGAGAGAAGACCTTCCATTGGAACATTAACAAAATCAGGGTCTCCGTAGAAATGATGCCGATCTGAAAAAGCTAATTTAAGAGCCTCAACCACCGTATGCAGATAAGTAGCAGAATTATGACCCATAGATGCTAGGTCGGTCGTCTCTAATATCTTTAACGTTTGTAGAGTAACAGGTCCTTGGCACCACGGCCCACAAGAGTATACTTCACAATCTTTATATGAAATTGAAGGAGGCGTCTCAATTTCAACTGAAAAGTCTTGGAGATCATCCATCGACATTAAGCCGCCCTGACTTTGGCTAAATGCAACCATTTCCTCAGCCATTTGACCCTTGTAGAAATAATCCCGCGCTGATTGTATAGCTTCTTCCCGACCCAAACCTTGACTTGCTTTCTCAACTTCTACTAAGCGCCTAAATGTATTAGCGAGGTCTTTTTGAACCAAAACCTGACCCGTTTGCAAAGCAACTCCGTTACTAAAAAATACATCCATACTTGTTGACCATAAAACTCCTTCCCCCTCATCATGAACGAGCTTATCGCCTTCTTTAACTAACGCGTTATGTAAAGAACTGGGAATCGGAAAGCCGTTTTCAGCTAGTTCCCACGCAGGTCTCACAACTTCCTCAAATGTCATCGTGCCGAAGGTTTTCAATGCAGTCATCCAAGCATCTGCCGCGGAAGGAGTAACCGTTCGTAAAACACCTGCGGGCAATTCTGAATTATGATGTTTTGCAAAATACTCCACTGAAGCACTCTTCGGCCATCGACCGAGACCACTAATACTTTTGGTTTGATTGCTAGTTTTATCATAGATTATTATCGGTGCGACTCCGCCAAAACTCGTGTACTGGGGTAATACGACATTGAGCACTAGACCAGCGGCCACTCCCGCATCTGTCGCATTTCCACCTTGTTCGAGTATCCTGTATGCCGCCGCGGTAGCTAAATAATGCCCTGTTGAAGCGATGTGAGATACTCCCGTGATTAGGGGACGATGAGTATTTATACCTATTGCCATAATAGCCTCCGTAAAATTTGTTAATTCCCGAGTCTCACCTGAAGCACCATATTGCGATGCAAAACGAGCTATCTATGATTTCAAATCTGCAAGATTTGGCATTACTCTGTCTGATAAATATCGCATGGATTTAAGCCAATTGTCGTAGGGATCCCACTCATGACCCATTGCAAGCAATACCCCGAAGCCTCCTGTATCCACATAAAGTTGTCTAAGTTGCTCGGTGACATCATCTACACTTCCTACTATCCAAACGTTGTCGAGCAAATATTCGGGAGTAACCTCCGCATCAGAAATATTACTGTTCCCTTTGAATAGGCTAAGTGAGTCCATATATGCCATTAAAGGAATGAAATATTCCTCAAAATCACGTCCGATTGTACCGTTCAATACTTCCTCACGAGCCTGTTTCGTGGTATCAGCGATGTATATTTCTTTGGCTATTCTCCATGTCGATCGATTGGCCTTTTTCCCAGCCAATTTAGCACCCTTCTCTACAGCATCCCAGTGGCTACTAAGTATTTCTGAAGGCACTAAATTAATACTGAGTGGCAACCATCCTTTCTCTCCTGCCATAACCAGAGTATCAGAATTGGGAGACACTCCTGCCACCCCAATAGGAGGGTGTGGTTTTTGATACGGTTTCATATGAAATTCAAGCCCTATCTCTGGAACCGGTTGCGGGATGGCAAAATCCCAAGCTTCATGCTTGTATTGACCAGGTTCAGGATTCGCCCACATATTTAATATCAGGTCTATCGCATCTCTAGCCATACCACGATGAAACCCCGTGGAAGCATCAAATCCAAACACTTCGAAATCACCAGGGAATCCGCCAGACCCTACTCCCCAATGAAACCGCCCTTTCGCTAAATTGTCTAACTGAGCTATACGGTGTGCAATCATAAAGGGATCATGATTAGGCATACATGTTACACCTGTACCAAAAATAATATTCTCAGTTCGAGATAGAGCAGCCGCAATGAATTGATCAGGGGCAGGGATATTTTCCCACACAGTGGTGAAGTGCTCTCCAATCCAAGCCTCTTTGTATCCTAACTGGTCGAGACATTCCATTTGATGAAGATCAGATTCCATGGTTTCTGCCGGATCTGAACCTGGAGGATGCAGCGGCATTGTAAAATATCCCAGTTCCATGTGCCCCCCTTGATTATTCATAACCCAGTATAACTTCGGCAAGTATAAGTCATCATACCTTCTTCCTCAATGAAACTTGATGTTGATAACGGATGCTCCTAAAATCGTTAGAAGACTTACTATACAAGGTGGCATTTAATGCTGTTTGAAATTGAAGTATCGGCCGAACTTAACAGCCCTTTCGAATTTAATAGAGTATTTGATTTATTATCCGACCCGTTGCCGGTCAAACAGGTATACACTTCTAACCTTACAGGACAAGACACCTGGTGCGACGTAGTTGGATGGGATGAATCTGGCCCATGCCAGGCATTCGCTGTACTATCAGAAGATTCCGGCGACGGAGTAATACTTTTATTGTACGGAGGACAAGAAGGGATAAGACTCAAACCTTCCATAATAACAGAAGATTGGGACTTGAGCAGTACGAATCAATGGGGTGAACCATGCTTGATGCTGGACAAAAACACAGTTTATACAGAGTAATCACAGCTGTGAATCATCGGCTCCTACAAAATCTTCATACGCTTAATCATAAGTTCTTGGATTTTGGACGGCAACCTCTCCAGTTTATTGCTATCAGAAAAATCTAACATCTCAAAAGTCTTCATCTGGTCTAATCCTGCGGAGTCGCTGGAAAGAATAATTTTATCCAAGGCAATGCCAAGCAAAGCATTTCGATCCGCATTACTGTTAGTGTGGGCTCGCATAACCTGATTAAATAAATGCCAAGTAAACGGGCTCCTATAGGAATTCTCCGAGCACACCAACAGCTTAAGATCATAGTTTCCTAGGCGACTCAAAGGAGGAAATGATACGTCCTTCACCAACTTATCCTCATCGCCTAATGGCAAGTACCAACAGTCTGCACCTGATTTATCAATTTCGGATTTGAGACCTGTCATAAACGTGGCATCTCTGTACGATCCCAGTATTACCACGCGCACACTGAAGTTGGTAGTGTCCTGTATATATCCAAGCAATGTATCTACTTCAGGCAAACCCGTCTCCATTAAAAATCTCTTGGAGATTTTTCCATTTGATCTGACTAATGTATTAAGTCCAATTGTACTTGGAGAACTATGCCTAGCGGACTCCAGATCCAATGCACCACTCAAATCGCTATCGCCGATAATTGTCATACCCATACGTACGCTGGTGAATAATGCTCCATCGGAACTAACCTTAGTAAGATTTGCACATCTAAGATCCGCTCCTGACAAGTTCGCTAAGTCTAAATTAGTACCCGTAAGTCTCGCATTCATCAGATTAGCACCTGTCAGATCGGACTGTTTCATGTCGGTCAAAGTCAGATCTGCATTATTCAAATTACAACCACTAAAATCTGACACCGAAGCATCTGCAGATGACAAATCGGCGGTTGTCAGATCACAACCAGTGAACAAAACGCCCTTAAGATTCGCCCCAACTAATGTAGCGTTCTTTAGTTCCGACCTAGATAGATTCGACCTCTCTAATATGGCATCATCCAATTTAACTCCGCTGAGATTCGCATGCACAAGCTTACTATTCCGCAGATCAGACCCACTTAAGTCAGCATGATTTAAATCATCGTTAGATAAATCTATATTGCCGAGGTCTAAGCCCGACAGAGTCGAACCAGACAAATCCAAACGCTTACTTTGAGAAGGTCCATTTTCACGCCACCGAGATACACTTCGTGCACCTTCTCGCACAATTTCCAAGTGCTCGGGGTTAGCCACTTATATCTCCTTAATACATTTAGAAACACCCTCCCGATTGCGATCAATTGGAGAGGGTGTTCAATGAATACCTATCGTATTATGTTTTACTAATCATCCGCTGGAACAGTCGCTGTGCCTATATCAGCATTTACAAAACATGGCATGACGTCCTTGGCAAACAGGCTAAGTTGTTCTTTAAATTCGGCCCAAGGCATACCTTCTGGCCATTGAAATACTACGTCTTCTAATCCAGGATATTTTTCCTCAATATCTTTCAGATACGATACGAATTCCTCTGACGAGCCACAGAACCATGCTTTTTGCTCGACACCATCCTCAACATGCGGCGTCCTAGCCGGAGCTCCTGGAGTGCCCCAAGGTCTACCTTCTTCATCTGTATAGCGTACATATCCGAATGGAGCAAACCATTTATAGCGCTCGTCATGGTATGGCCTGACTTTCTCCATTGCCTCAGATTTACTATTAGCAATGTAAAAACCAACTCCAAATGCGATGTTTTCTCCGAGTGCTAAGTCTTTGCCCACTTTCTTATTCGCCATCTGGTAATTACTAATCATTTCATCCGCCATTACCTCACCAGTTAAAGCAACCATACCCTTTATTCCATGTTGAGCCATGAATTCAATTGACCTACCACTTGTAATAGGTTGCCATATCTCTACTGGAAGGTTCACCGGTCTCGGTACTAATGTCACATCGGTCATTTCGTACCCTCGGTATGGAACTTCGGCGGGAATCGTGTGCTTGGGACCTTTATGACTGAACGAATCTTCATTGAACGCCTTAAATATGATTTCCATATTTTCTTCAAAGACAGCTCGATTTGCATCCTGATCTATCAGCGGAGCACCCAAAGTTTCCACTTCTCTCGATTGATAGCCACGGCCTATCCCAAATATTAACCTGCCTCTGGTCATCACGTCTGCCATAGCAAAATCTTCTGCCAATCGTATAGGATGCCACATAGGAACAATATTGAATCCTGCCCCAAATTTTAAGTTCTTGGTGATACCAGCCAAATGAACACCCAAAAGGGTTAGGTTCGGAAACACCTCATAACCTTCTCTTTGGAAATGATGTTCCGCTGCCCAAAGACAGTAAAACCCTAAATCGTCCATATGTTTGGCCAGTTCTTCTGCATGATAATAAGGCTCAATCAAGGTTTCATTAGGATAACAGCGATCGTTCGCTGGCGTAGCATCCGCTCCTACGTCTTCAAAATCTATTTGCCCTACATACAATACCGAAAAACGTTTAATCATAGGTCCTATTTCCTCTTTGGATAGATAAATATGTATAAGTTGCCTTATTATATCAGCGGCCTATATTATTGAAAATATCATGCGGAAAGTGTCAGGAGGAATTAACCATGGACCTAGGACTAGAGGGAAAAATCGCAATGATAACCGGAGGAAGTCACGGCCTCGGTTACCAGATCGCTTTGTGCCTAGCCAGAGAGGGTTGTAAAGTGTCGATCTGCGCACGCGATAAGCGACGCGTAGATGAAGTCGTATCAGATATACAAAATCAAGGCTTTACCGCACGCGGCAGTCAAGCAGATGTAACTAATGAATCTGATTTGCAATTATTTTATGACGAAACATTGGATCAGCTAGGCCATCCGGACATATTGGTAAACAATGTCGGAGGTAGAAGGGGTTCAGTGAACTTCGCAGATACTAGCATGGACCAGTTCATGTCAGGTCTGGAATTAAACCTGATCAGCGCTGTCAGAATGACAAAATTAGTAATTGACCATATGAAATCGCAACAATGGGGACGCGTCATCAATATTGCCTCCATATCAGGTCGCGAGCATGGTGGGTCTATTGACTACATGACTGCTAAAGCCGGCATGATAGCCTTTTCCAAACACCTAGCTTTGCAATACGCTCAACACAACGTCCTAGTGAACTGCGTTGCACCGGGGTCCATAGATTTTCCTGGCAGCACTTGGGACAGGTACCAACGAATAGAGCCGCCTGATGTGGTCGCCGAGTTCATTGACCGGAATCTTCCGATGGGTAAATTCGGATGGCCTGAACCAATCGGAGAAACAGTTGCTTTTTTGGCATCTGAAAAAGCTGACTTAATTACCGGGGCATGTCTTAACGTAGACGGAGGTCAATCACATTCGTTAATTTAGTAACACCACTAATGTGCAAGATTCCCCAAGAACTCTCTCCATACAGCAACACATGCGGCAGGATCGGAGTGCTGAATATAACCGGACCCTCCTGGAATTTCAGCCAGGCGCCCTTCGTTGAGCAAACTCGCCATAACTCTCCCTCTATCTAGAGTATTCATCGCACTTTCCTTACCAACCACTACCAAGGTAGGAGTTTGAATAAGTGGCAATACATCCGTGAGATCTACTGTTGACAAATATTCTAGAGTTTCAACAACAACGTGCTGGGAAGTCTGTTTCATTTGATCAGAGTACCACCTGTGATGATCGGGGTCCGACTTGCCAGGTTCCAATCTATTGTCAGCTGTTTTGTCTATCCAACTTGCAACGCCTTCTTCTTTGACTAAATTACAATACTCAAGATATGTAGGAACCCCCGTAAATTTATATGGTGAAGTGCACGTAGTTAGAGACATCAATCGTTCTGCGTGTTCATAAGCGAATTGAAGCCCAATGGTACCTCCTATAGTTTCACCAACTAAATGAACTTTCTCAAGGTCTAACATATCCAGTAACGCCAATAAATCATTAGAGAAGCCCGTCAAACTCCAATTATATCCCAATGCGGGCACTGTAGATTTTCCAAAGCCTCTAGCATCCACCCTAATTACTCGGTAATGCCTTGCTAGCAAAGGGACCCATTCGTACCACAAAGCCGAATTTTTAGCATTACCATGATGTAGAACTACAGTCTCTGCAGTACGCCATGGGTCTGCATAACAGTCATCTTCATAATACATCTGTAAATTATCTGGTAGATTAGCGACCGGCATATCTATACTCCTATATGAAACCTATGGACCAACTAGCCTAACATCCTTATTCCAGTCATATCACTGCCTAGGCGTTTTATGGGTCAGCCAATTATAGTTTGTTGGGTGATTTTGGCCGCCGCATTAGAACATAGAATACAGCTGATACCAACGCACTGCCAAAAGACACCCATATAATCATAAAGTAATTGTCATATTGATCAAACCACCATCCTGCTGCCCATGGCAATCCTACTAAGGCCCAACTATGACTCAAATTTATTATGCCCCTTAATGTTGCAAAATAACTCCTACCAAAATAATCTCCTATAGCACCCCAATTGATAGGAGTTATACCTTCTGCAAGCCCCCCTAAAAACGCGGCCGCTAGGAACATCGGTAATGATGAGCCATATATCAATACAAGCATGGATACCGCATACAGCACCATTCCTCCTCCGAGTGACACTTGTTTTGGAACTTTGTCACCGATGAACCCGAAGAATAACTTGGACGGCACATTCATACCCAACCAAAATGCAAATATTAGACTAGCAGTCGCTACGTCTAAACCTTTCCAATGTAATATCGCTACTATATGCACCTGTATCGGAGCTTTTGCAATTTGTCTAAACATAGTACCAATCAACAAAAACCAATAAGTTGGCGTCAACAATGCTTCTTTCAACGTAAAATCGGCATTATCGTAATACCTAAGAGTTCTACTCTCGCTGTCCGTTAGTTCTTGGGATTGAGTGTTCCTGATTTTTTCTAATTCTTCGGGATTTGCCCCATCGGGCAGCTGGCCAACGCTTTCAGGGGAACTTTTAACAAACGCTGAAAGGGGTAGTATTACAAAGAAGTAAGACGCAGCAGCTAACGCAGCGGCCCATCTCCAACTAAAATATGCAATCAGCAATCCAATCAGTGGTATCAGTAGCATCGAACCCAAATTTCCTGATGCTTCCTGTATGGCCAGTGCTCTAACACGATATTTGCTAAACCACTTATTGACCGTGGCAGCAATCGCGTGCTGGAATCCCATCGTAGCCCCAACTGCGATAAACACCAAATACGCTACAGCGAAAATCCAAACATTGGGAGCAAGCGCAAATATTACAAACCCAATACCAGCTAGGATAGTTCCGAGAACCATCATTTTCTTTGAACCGAATCTGTCAACCAGATAACCGACTATTGGGCCTTCAACTGCGCCCTCTGATCTTGCCAGTGAAAATATCAATGAGGAAGTGGCTCTACTTAATCCAAGACTAGTTTCCACAGGAAGAAGAAACAATGCACTACCTTTAGAGAAAAAAGCATTGTTTAGGGAACCCATAAAGCTGATTAGAGCAAGAAGTTTCCACCCGTAGAATATCTTGGAGGTAGCTTTTGATGAACTATAAGGACTATCCATTTACAACCTTAATGGAGGTTCTGTGCCTACTCACGCGCACAGGATTACAGCACAGGCAACTCTACATCATTCGAGACTAAGGTCGGTCAAGCGATACAGAACATATTACTAAATGGACATAAACCGTGACGGTATGGCCTGCTAATCCGTTAGAGGTATGGCTATTGAGACTCGTTCTATTGGGCCTACCGCTTTTGTGGTATGCCCCCTACCAGTCAGGTCATCTGCCAGCA
>MDTE01037087.1_pt1 | contig 15775 bp, 26 predicted proteins | sample 811231 | NCBI WGS metagenome assembly MDTE01 (sample SAMN05326651, study PRJNA326480) | marine metagenome | isolation source: seawater | place: Indian Ocean: Red Sea | collected 2010
TAATATAATTTATAATGTATTAGAAAGTATTAGGATAATTGGCCTATTATTATTGCCACTATTGCCTGATTTATCCAAAAAGATAGATATGCAATTAGGTTCAATATATGATCCAAAAAAAACATGGAATGAGCAATTAAATTGGGGGATATTAAAGCATGATTCAATCTTACCTGCTCCGAATCCAATAATTGAAAAGCTTGATTATGAATAGATTTTATAAATTTTTATTCATAATTCCACTAATTATTATAGGGTGTAAAACGAATGATATAGATGATAAAAAAGTAAATCAAAGTATTAATAGTTTGGATATGAATATATATTCAAAACAAGGTGAAAAATTGATTTCAATAAAAAGCCCTTATTCAATTTATGAAAAGGATAAAAATGCACTTTATCTAAAACAAACCAGTATAGAATTATTTAAGAAAAATAAAATTAACTATATAATAACTTCAAGTAATTCAAAGCTATCTAATGACAATAAACTAATAGAATTAAAAGACAATGTCCTAGTTAAAGCAATATCCCCAAAAAAAGATGATAAGTTATATTCAGACAGTTTTACATGGAATATTGAAAAATCTGAGTTTTTATTAGTCGGGAATGTTAAATTTAAAAATAATTCAATTTCTTTGAATTCGAATAAGGCAATTCTAAATAAAAATAATAATATTATTGAATTTTTTAATCCAGTAAAATACAAATATTATGAAGGAACGAATGCAAGTGAATATGAAGTGAACTCGCAAAATGCTTATTATAATATTGAGACAAAATCTGTAATTTTTAGTTCAAAAGAGGACAGGGTTCGTTCAAAAATATATTTTTAGAAACTATTTTTTAAGAATAGATTGTTCAATTTTTTAGCCCAATTATTAATCCATTTTTCATCTGATTTTGTAAAACATCTATAACTCCAACCTCCTATTAAAATAAATGATTTCGTATTTATTGGAATTATCATTACAGAAGGAACATTAGGACAAAATTTAAAAAATTCATCTCTTCCTGGATAAAATTTAGTGTTTGCTAAAGAAACTAATTTCTTATCTTTAATAGATCTCAAACAAGTTTCCCCAGGTTTAAAAACATCATTTGATGTAATACCTCTTCTAAGTATATTTTTACCATCATTATGAATTAATATTGTTGCCGCAGCTGTTGATGTTAATATTGCCTCAGAACCCCATGCTAATTCATCTAATATTTCGGATGGAAGATTGGTATCAAATATAAATTTATTTTCTCCTTTTAATTCAACTTTATCTCCTAAGTTAGGGTTAAATTGTTTAAATAAAAAGCCAATTAATATTATAATTACTGAAGAGATAGCGGATAAAACTTGCGCTCTTTCTAATTCTGGAGATATTGAATCAATTGAAAGGAAATTTCCTAGTTGAAAGAAAAAAAGTATTGAACCAATAATTATTAAAGTTTTACCATTGAAATTCATAAATAAATAAGAAATTAATCTTAATAATTACTTTCAATAATTATATTGGATATTTATATCAAAGAAACTTAGACTTATAGTTTATTATTATAGAAACGATCAAAATTAACATGATTAAATCTTTTTATAAATTGTCCTTATCACTTATAATGGTTGGTTTCCTTTTCATAGCTTTACCAATAAAAACTAACGCAGAAGGCATGCATAACATTGGAGAACTTTTTATAGTTGGTCAGCAAAAAACAATTATCAATTATGAAAAAAGTCAACCATCTTCGATTGATAACCCTGTAGTTGATCCTAACTTTAATACTATGAGAGCTGAAGACGCTGAAAGTTCAACTGCCACTTATATTGTTGTAGGTTTATTAGTGGCCGCAACAATTATACCTCTTGCCACTTGGTGGTATTTTTCCAAATAACATTTATTTATGGAAATTAAAGACAATAATTTATCTAAAATAATATTTATAACAGGCGGAACAAAGAGTGGAAAAAGTGAATTTGCTGAGTATCTAGGACGAAATATTAAAAAATTAACATATGTAGCACTCTCAGAAGAAAGAAAAAATGATTCAAATTGGCAAAAGAAAATTATTATTCATCGTAAACGACGACCAAAAGATTGGAAATTAATAGAAACCATAAATATCATTAATGTTTTAAAGAATGAGAAAGGGCATATATTGATTGATTCTATAGGAGGTTTTATCATGGAGAACATAGATAAAAATGATGAAGAATGGAATAAAAACATTTTTTTGTTCTTAGATCTTCTGAAAAAAAGGGTTAACACAACCTTGATTGTTGGTGAACAAGTAGGTTGGAGTTTAGTTTCGGAATATGAAATTGGAAATAGATATATAGAAAGACTAGGTGATCTTCAAAAAAGAATAACTAATATATCTGGAGAAAACTGGCTAACAATAAATGGTAGGGCTTTAAATTTAGATAATATTAGTTTTAAAATACCTTCTTAAATCTTGGAAATTTCACTTTTTGAACCTAGGATTCCTCAAAATACAGGTAGCATAGCAAGGACTTGTGCCGCCTTTGATATCACATTAAATTTAATTGAACCTTTAGGTTTTAAGTTAGAGGATAAATATTTAAAAAGAGCTGGTCTGGATTATTGGCCTTTAGTAAAATTAAAAAATTATTCTAATTTTGAGAACTTTAAAAAGGATAAAAAAGAAAAAAGAATTATCGCATTTAGCAAAAAAAATGGTATCTATTTAAATAATTTTAGTTTTCTTAAAGAGGATATCCTTTTATTCGGGAGAGAAGATACTGGATTACCTGATAGCGTCATAAATGCTAGTAATTCGTTAATTTCAATTTATATGCCAAATGTTGAATTATCAAATAAAAATCAAAAAGGTGTTCGGAGTCTTAATTTATCCGTTGCGTGTGGAATAGCAATATATGAGGCAAATAAACAAATAAATTTTTAATACTGGTATTTAATACTTGTAATGATTTAAAATAAAAAAATGTCTCGGTAGCTCAGCTGGTTAGAGCGGCGGATTCATAGCCCGCAGGTCGCGTGTTCAAGTCACGCTCGAGACATTCCTAATATAGTGTGACACTCTTTTTTAATCATTTTTTTTATTTTTAATCATTATAGTTTTAAAAAATTTATACTTAATATAGTCATTAATCATTTGTACCTCTTCATCTATAAATTTTTTATCTAATATAAATTTTTCATTATCTTTTTGTGATTCATTATTAAGATTATCGTTGTTTAATGACAATAAATCGATTCTATCACTAAAAAGCTGGTTGTTTTTAGTGTTTGAGTAACTCTTCAATACTCCTCTAGTGCTAAGTGCTTCTTCAACTAATATTCCAGTAACTCTTGATTGACTTAATTTATTATTTTTGCAAATTTGATCTATAATATCTTGAACTTCTGGCCGCGGTAAAAAGCCAATTCTTTTTCTTGGTGTGGGCATAAAAAGAATTGTTGTGACACTTGCATATAATTAGTGTTGCACTATATTTAATTTAAGTCAACATAAATAAAATGCAAATTTTCATATTACCTATTGGATTTATACTTTGGTACTTAGCATATGAAGCGAAACCAATAAAAAATGATGAAGCAACATGTATATGGGAAAAAGAAAATTTTGTCAAAAGAACAAAGCTTTTAAATATTCTGAAAGAAAGTTTTTGAAGGATTCAGCTATAATTAACTTAATTTAATTTAAGCTATGAACCTAAAAGAAAGAGGAGTAACCGTTGGAGATTTATTGATTACTGCAATAATCATAATTTCAGCTATTTTAATAATTAATAAAACAAATGATAAGAATAAACAATCTCAATTAAATATAAACTTTAACGACATACCCTCATTTATAGTTTCATAATTATCAAGAAAACGGAAATTCAATTGTTTGACCATTATAAATTCTGTCTAACATTAAATCATTACTAGCATTACTAACCTTACAATTTTGAATATGGTTAATAAATTTTATAGTATTATTTTTTAATTCTTTATTTTTGATTGATTTTTTGGACATATTTTTGCTGAAACTAAATAAATAATATTGATATCTTTTATAAAACCTTTCTTTTTTTATATTTTTTTAATTTTTAGATTTTACTGATTCCCACTTTATATTATCTTTTAGTTCTTTAATACTATTAGATATTGGTGCCAAGTTGACCAATTGAAGAATTTGTTTTTTATTTAATCTCTCTGAAGCAATAAGATTATTTATTAACACTAAAACCGAATCATCATTAATATTCATAAAATATATCACTCTTAACTATTTATTTGATAATAATTATAAACGAAATCAAATGAAATCACATTAGTTTATTATCGAGTCTAAATTAAAAAAATTAAAATATTTAACTTTTAAGTAATTAAAAATATACATCTCTTTAAGAAAAAAATTATCAGAAAATAAATCCCAATTTTATTTCATTTCGATTAGTGTATAGTAAAAGATTTTTATGAAAAAAGAATCAACATCTGAATACATTAGTAGAAATGAAGTCAACGAAATGATTGAGAATGCACTGCGGAGGCATAACAGACGTTCAACCATAATATCAAGTGTTCTAGGCTGGATTTTAATAGGTGGTTATTCTTTTGGCTTATTTCAAGTAGTACATAATGTTTAAATAGGAAATTTCTTAACCTATTAGATGTTAAATTTAATAAAGATAGATTTTTAACATGAGAGAATATGTTAATACCAATTTAAAAGTAATTAAGAAACATTTAAAAAAGAGAACAAAAAAACTTTCTAAATTAAATTTACATTCAATAAATGAGGAGTTTAAAGAGTGGAATGATCCACTACTTGATAAACAATTAATTTGGACACTACCAGACCTAACAAGTATCGAAAGATATAAAAACTTTTGTCGATCTATAAAAAAGAAATAAGTCTAAAATTAATGACCTAAATGAATATCATTTATCTTTAAATAGAAGTATCCAGCAAAACCAACAACATTTAATACTAAAACAAACAGCCAGGCACTTATAGGTTGGTCGGAATCAAATTTTTTTATTTTTAGTTTAGCCTTCAATCTTTCTAAGTAATTAGTCATATTTTTTAAAAAAACCTAAGAATTTATAAATTGCTATTTGAGGAATTATAATTAAAAAAAATTATAAAATTCTTAAAATAAACAAAAAATATTTATTGATTTTCACTTTTACCAACTCCTCTTTTTATTGGATATTTAATCAATTCCCGCTTAAGATTTTTAATTAATTTAGGGTAGTTCATAATTGTAAATTTTTTTGTTAGTGAATAATGCCATCTCATAAGTTCAAATAATGTAATTACTTGCTAAATTATAAAGGTTAAATTTATAATAAAAGATATAGGCTTTATAAGCCAATAAATTATTTTTTTCTAAAAGAGGATTTAAATTTCCATGAGTTTAAGAGTTGGTCAAGAAGCACCAAATTTCACTGCAACAGCAGTCTATGATCAGGAATTCAAAGAAGTAACCTTATCAGATTACAGAGGAAAATGGGTTGTATTATTTTTCTACCCACTTGATTTCACGTTTGTATGTCCTACAGAAATTACTGCATTTAGTGATGAATACGAAAAATTTTCTAACCTAGATACTGAAATTCTAGCAGTATCAGTAGATAGTAAAAATTGCCATTTAGCTTGGATACAAACTCCGCGAAATGAAGGCGGAATAGGAGATATAAATTATCCTTTGGTCTCTGATTTAAAAAGAGAAATATGCCAATCTTACAATGTCTTGAATGACGATGGAGAAGCTGATAGAGGCTTATTTTTAATTAATCCAGAAGGGATAGTTATGCATACTACAGTAAATAAAGCTCCTGTAGGACGAAATGTTGATGAAACACTCAGAATTCTTCAGGGTTATCAATATGTAGCGGCTAATCCAGATGAAGTCTGCCCAGCAAACTGGACTCCAGGAGAAAAGACTATGTTGGAGGATCCTAAGGGAAGTAAGGAATATTTTTCAGCTCTTTAATAATTAAAAAAATTACTATTTATTATTTAATTAGATAGTAATGAATAATATATAATAACCATTAAATAAAAAAATACAATTTTAACAACTGGTACAAGATCAGTTTTATAAGGTAATGGAATATTCCAGTCACTTAAATACGAATCATGTGATATGTATGACCATAAATAATAAATAAGTTCAATAGATAGAAGAAAGAAAATATTGATAAATTCCAAATTTTCAAATTTAAATAATTTAGTGAAATATATCTCAGTAAATAATATATTGTTTACTTTTAGGTACCAAAAGATTAATGAAATTGAAAAAAAATTTACTAACAATATTTTTTTAATAGTAAATTTAATTTTTTTAAATACTAACAAAATCGAGATAGTTAGAACAAAATAAAAATATTTATAAATGTCAATATCAATTAAAAATGTATTATTTGTTTTAAAAAGTGTATAAAGTAGTTTATAATTAATAAGTACATAAATACAAATAAGTGTAGATAAAATAATTAAAGATAAAACAACTATTACAAGTAAAGATTTGCCATTAATATGATTACGTTTATTAGTTTTTTTATTGATAAATTTAAAAACTGTAAAATTATTTAAGGAGGTAAAAGTGACAATTAAAGGGAAGATTAATCCACTTAAATAATATAAGAGCTTGTAAATTGTTAAATTATTTTCATCAAATAAATATAAATTAAGCCACTGATTTTGAACCAAGGGGAAAAGTATTACTAATGCAGAAAATATTGAAAGCTTTATTAGGTTAAATTTTATTATCAAAGTAAAGAAGTTTAAACTAAATTATGGATATTAAATCACACTTTTAATAAATCAAAAGTTAATCTTTTAAATAAATTATTCTCTATAGTCTCTTTATTTACTAGAATTTCTACTAACTTATCTAACAAAACCCTATTTTTACTGATAATATCCATAGCATTTTTAAGAGAAAGCTTAGAAATATTAATAATTTCATTATCAATTTTTGAGGAAGTTTTTTCTGCTATTGTTTGTTTATTACTAACAAAGCCTTCTCCAATAAGTATTTCGTTATTGTTATCTAAAGACAATGGTCCTATTATAGAAAATCCATACTTAGTAACCATTTCTCTAACAATGTTAGTTGCATAAGATATGTCTTTGATAGAGCATTGAGTAATTTCATTTTTACCAAACACTATGGTTTCTGCAGCTCTACCCGCCAATGCAATTTCAATTTTAGATAACAATAATTTTTTTGAAATTAATCCGCTAGAAACTATATCTTCGTCAGGATTTAATTTAGTATATCCACCCACAAATCCTGATCTAGGAAGAATAGTTATTTTATCTACTGAATCAATACCATTCCTTACAGCAGATACAATTGCTCTACCCACTTCATTATAAGCAATGATTTTTTTCATATTTGTAGATGAAATTACAGATGTTCTTAAGCCGAGAGTAATTTTATCTAAGGCGTTTTCTATATGACAATCGCTAATCAGTTTGGATTTCTCTCTAGCGCAATGAATAGCACTCTCATTCATAAGATTTGCTAGATCAGCCCCTGAGAATCCTACAGTTCTTGTAGCCCAATATGATAAATCTACATGTTTTGAAAGAGGTTTAGATAAAGAATGAACTGAAAGTATTTTTTTTCTACCATCTAAATCAGGTAACATAACTTCTATTTTTCTATCAAATCGTCCAGGCCTCAGAAGTGCAGAATCTAATATATCTGGTCTATTTGTGGCAGCAATAACAACTATCCCAGAATTATCTCCAAAACCATCTAGTTCAGTTAAAAGTTGATTAAGAGTTTGCTCTCTTTCATCATTACCGCCTCCGATGCCCGAACCTCTTTGTCTACCGATAGAGTCGATTTCATCAATAAATATTATACAAGGAGACTTTTCTTTTGCTTTTTCAAATAAGTCCCTGACTCGACTAGCACCAACACCTACAAATAGTTCAACAAATTCAGAAGCTGCTATAGAGATAAAAGGAACTCCAGATTCTCCTGCAATAGCCTTTGCCAATAAAGTTTTACCTGTTCCAGGAGGTCCAATTAATAAAACCCCTTTAGGTACCTTTGCACCTAAATCTGTGAATTTTTTTGGTTCATTTAAAAACTTTATAACTTCTTTTAACTCTTCAGCTGCTTCAGGAACACCAGCAACGTCATCGAAACGGGTATCTACGTCATCAATAGTTATAAATTTAGCTTTATTTTTTCCAAATCCTAGAGCTCTGGAAGCTAATTTTGAGGTACTTCTCAATATTAAAACTATAGCGATTACAAAAATCATAAAAAGAGCAAATGATGCAAATGAATTTGCAGCTGAAGATTCTTTTCGTATGTTATTTACAGTTAGTTCAACATTATTTTCAGAAGCTTTTTCAATAATTAGTTGATCGTTATACAGAACGGGAACTTTTTCTTTTTTTCCATTCTTATATAAAACATCTATTTCTCTCTTTCTGGGATACAAATATATTGATTGTATGGTTCCTGATTCTAATTGTATTAAGAGATCAGAATAACTTTTATTAGAATTGGAATATGAGAAATTTGATTTAAAGAACACTTATTCTAAAGAAGATATAATGTATAAAGCTTAAAAGCTCGGTTTAAGAATTGCAGTATTTAAGACAAATATAATCGAATATTTGGGAGATAACCATTGAAAGGTTATATTAATAAATGGATATAAAAATTTAGTATGGCTGTTCCTAAGAAGAAAAAATCAAAAAGCAAGAGAAATCAAAGACATGCTGTTTGGAAAGGTAAAGCAGCTTTGTCGGCACAAAAAGCAATTTCACTCGGCAAATCTGTTTTAACTGGAAAAGCTCAGGGATTTGTATATCCAATTGATGATGAAGAAAGTGAATAATTATTTAATTAGGAACCTAATTTAAAGGCCTCAAGAATAACAGCGTAAGTAGCTCCAATTCGAACTTTATCAACCAAAGACCAAAGATAAAATAAATTAGAACTTGGAGATGGCTTAATTCTAATTACAAATTCAATTATTATAATTATTATTGGCACCATAATTAATTCATTTCGACCTTCAGAGATAAATTTAGTGACAAAGTTTGCGAATAAAAAATAACCTGTTAAAACAGAAATAATATTTAAAGACTTAGATTTCCAAGAAGAATTTAAAAAACCAAAAAATAGATAATTAAATTGATCATTAATTCTTGAAAATTTAGTTTTTTGCATTTTACAGAGCCAATAAAAATTTTTCTAAATAAGCACAATCAACATAATGACTTTCTAGCTTAGGTCCTTTAATTACATTAGCCTTGCATTTTTCATTGCCAAGACTATCTATAAAACAATCTAAATCTATATCTTTATCTATATCAGTGGGTATATTTGAAGGAATATAAATAGTAGGGAGTTTAGCAGCTAATGAGGCTTTAAGGCCGGCACTTGAATCTTCAAAAACTATTGAATTATTAGATTTTATACCGCTTAATTTCATAGCTTTTAAGTAAGGCAAGGGATTTGGTTTATGAAATTGAACATCATCACTTGAAATAATAAATTCAAATGGATTTAATTCTTTAAATAATTGACTAATAATCAATCTTGCTTGCTTCCTAGAACTCGAAGTTACTATGAATTGTCTAACTTCTTTTTTCTGTAATTCCTTTATTAACCTAAGAACACCTGTTTTTAAAGAGATCAAATTATTATCTTTTACAAGTTTAAGGTAGTAGTATTGTTTTCTTTCATGAATTTTTGATATTACTTCAGCAGGAATAGATTTTTTTATTGATTTTGAATAATACGTTATTCTATTTTTTCCACCATTTATTTTTAGTAAGTCGATATATGTAGATATATCCCATTCCCAATTAAGGTTGAAATCAATAAATGCATAATTAAAAGCTGGCAAATGAGCTTCTAGTTCTGTATTAGCAATTGTCCCATCTAAATCCCAATAAACACCATCAAGGTTAGTCACAAAGATTTAAAAGGTTTTTATTTACGAAAAAAAACAAGTGCTATTATCGCTGGGCCAGCTAATGCCACAACAGCTAAAGGAATAAGAGTTGCCATGTGAATAATTATATGATGTGATACTATTTTTACAAATAAACGTTTCAACTGTACCTATACGTTACAAGATTGAATTAAATTATGAAGTCATGGAGTTGTGTAGAAAATTGTGGAGCTTGTTGTAGTTTTGATTTAGAAAATAGAGAGGCTGTATCTGAAATACTAAGTAGTAAAGATATTAATTTAATAAAATCAATGACAGGCAAAGATGGTTGGTGCAAACACCTTAATAAATCAAACAGAAAGTGCATGATTTATGATTCCAGACCACATTTTTGTCGTGTTAATGAATTTTCTAAATCTTTCCAAGGATATTTAAAAAATGGAGATAAATTTCTAATAGATTGCTGTACTCAACATATATCATCAATTTATGGAAAAAAAAGCAAGCAAATGAAAGCTTTTAAAACTGCTGTTTCCAAAAAATGAATATTAATTTAGAAAAAAAAGATGAAAATATTGAAAAAAGATTTTCATCTGTATTCATAACAACATTTACTACTATTTTTATTGCCGAACTTGGTGATAAAACTCAAATAGCTACCCTTATGTTATCCGCAGAATCAGGCAAACCGATAATTGTATTTATAGGAAGTTCAGTAGCATTAATAAGTTCTAGCCTTGTAGGTGTATTAATTGGGAAATGGCTATCAAATAAAATATCTCCAAGCAAATTTGCATTATTTACTGGTTTTTTAATGGTAATAATTAGTATATTTCTAGCTTATGACATTATAAAACCCTACATATAGATGATTTTAAGTTTACTATTATCGACTTTCCTTACAATATTTATTGCAGAACTAGGGGACAAAACACAACTAGCCACTTTAACAATGAGTGGTACTTCACAAAAACCCTTAGCTGTTTTTTTAGGCTCATCAACTGCTCTTGTATTAGCAAGTTTAATAGGAGCATTAGCAGGAGGCTCTATTTCAAAATTTCTACCGGAGATAATATTAAAATCTATTGCCTCATTAACCTTTTTTATAATTGGGACAAGACTTTTATTAAGTTCATTTATTTCTAATGAAAATGATAATAAGTAAAGAGATATTAAATAATTTTTTGATTAGAAAGAAGTATATAATATGGATATATTTACATATATGAGTTAAATATCTTAAGGTTCATTATGTTTTCAACTTCATTAATAATTGATAACCTAAACAAGAAAGAAGGATTAGAATATAAGAAATTATGCAGATTATTAAAATTATCAAAGAAATCAGATAAGGACAAATTAGATATCGCATTACGCGCATTAGAAGAACTTGAGATAATAAATAAAAATGGTGATAATGAATATTTCAAAGTTAAAGAGAGTAATCATTTAGTTGCAAAAATTAGATGCAGCAGCAAAGGTTATTGTTTTGCAGTTAGAGATAATAATAAAGAAGATATTTACATTAAAGAAAATTTACTTAATTATGCCTGGAATGGAGATAAGGTTTTGGTACGAATAATTAAAGAGGGCGTAAGACGAAGATCACCAGAAGGGATAGTAGATTGTATTCTTGAAAGAAAAAATCAGATACTATTAGCAAAGGTTGAAATAATAAATGATCAAGTTTATGGTATTCCAATTGATGACAGAATACTGTCTAAAATAAAGCTTCCTAAGGAAGATGAAATATATAAATTTATACCTGGTAAAAAAAATATTGTAAAAATTGAAATTGACCAATTTCCAATTGGCCAATATGAAGGAATCGGTCACGTAATAAAAGAATTAGATCTAAATAACAACGAAAAAATGGATATAGATTTCGTATTATCTAAAAGTAATATTAATATCAAACGTAAATCCAAAGTCTCAAAACTTAACGCCTCTAATCAACATCCAAGGCTAGATCTAACTAATAAAAACTCGTATATGTTCAAAAGTTGGAATGCCGAAAATGCTCCAATATTACCAATAATTCAGATAGATAAAAATAAGGACAATTCACATAAGCTATGGGTTCACACAAATTCAATTGCTGAAAAAATAGATCTAAGCACTAAGAAAAGCTTAGAAACATTTTTTGATAATTTTGAATCATTTCCTTTATTAGACAAATGGCAAAACTTCCTTAGCGATCAAATATATACATCTACAAAATTTAGTGAAGGCAAAATCAATGACTCCATAAGTTTGTGTATAGATCTTAATGCAAAAAACGAAATAACTAATTGGTCATTCCATTTAACTAAGGTTAAATGTTCATTTTTAGTAGAAAATAAACATTTAGATGCTCTTTTATCCAGGAAAAGTGATAAACGAATTACATCCAGAATACTTAAGCCAATTAAGGACTATATAGATGATTTAGATAAAATAATAGAAATTGCTAATGCATTCAGGACAAAACAAATCAAACATGGAAAAATTGAGCTGCCAAGGACAAATAATAATATAGATTCTTTAAAAGAATTATTTGTTCACAACCCTGTTTATTATTCTACGGAATATTTTACACCTTTTGAAAATAATGATATTCAAACGTACTTATCACCGATATTGTACGAAGCAAATTCATTATGGTTTAACCATTCAAAAAATTATGGATTACACAATGCAGCATATATTCCACAAGAATTGGACTATATAAATGTTAGTGATATATTTAAAAATTCAGAATTAATAGATAGTAATATTGATCTCAATGATAATGGTTCAATAACATTTAAGAAATTAGTAGAGGTTTGTAATGATGATAGTAAAAAAAGAATATTGCATAAGCTACTGCACAATGCGTTTAGAGACAATGAAGTAAAATTACTAACTAAAGATTTTAAAAATACAGTTCCTGAAAATATTATTTCACCTTGGACATTACCATCATACGATTTTGTTAATTTAATAAATCAATTTAATATTTATAATATGCTAGTTAATGGAAAAAGATCTAAAAATATAAATGGAAAGATTATAAATATAATGGCTAAAGACTCCTGGAATGATGTTAATTGGAATATATTTAATTCACCATTATTAAAAAATATGGATTTATTATTTAATCAGCTGACAATTGACAAAATTAATGAGTACAAAAATAAAGTTAGAGAGTTTAGGTTAAATTTAATTCATATAAAAAAGGTTAGAGAAGTAGAGAGACTTATTGGAAACACTTATACAGGATTAATTACTACAGTGCAAAGTTATGGTTTTTTTGTTGATATTAATGAGTTATTTGTAGAAGGTTTAGTTCATGTAAGTACACTTAGTAATGATTGGTATGAATATAGGTCTCGACAAAATCTTTTGATTGGAAGAAAATCAAAAAAGTCTTATAAGATTGGAGATACAATTAATATCAAAATTATAAAAGTTGATATTCTTAAATACCAAATAGATCTTGAACTAATTTAAATATTAATATCATTTTATTTATCAAATCTAATTAAATCAAATGCAAATGTAATTTAATTTTAAAAATGAATTATAAAAAAAAGAGTTTTATAATAAGTATATTTTTAATTTTAAGTGTACAGATTTTATTATTAACTATTAATAAAGAAAAAACTTCTTTTAGATTTTTAGTCTGGAATATTGAGGAAGTGACAACAGGAAAATTAATATGTGTTTCATTTATTTCAGGTTTATTAATGAGTTATGTTTTAAATAAAACACTCAATATTGAAATAAAAACTTATACTAAAAATGAATTTGACAATAAAAATAATGATAAAAATGATTTTTCAATAAACAACGAATATAATGATGAATCTTTTGACATACCACCTCAGAGAGATTTAAGAGATAGCCAGCCAACCATATCAGTTAACTATAGGGTTGTGAAAGATTATGGTGAAAACGAATTATCACAAAAAAAACAGCCTTCAAACAACAGTGAATATCTAGATGATTGGAATAATAAAGAATCTGAATGGTAAAAATTTGGTTAATTAGAAATATTGCTAAAAAATAAGTATTATTATATTTGTAATAACTTATAATTTTAAATTATTTTTATGGAAGAAAATTTAGATTCAAAAAAAGAAGTCATAGATAATAAAGAATCTGAATCTGCGAACGTTTTAAATAAAAAGCCAAAAAAAGAAATTCCTATCGAAAAAAAACCTTTTAATGAATTTGTCAATAATCATTTAATACCCTCCCTTATAAATGAATTTAAAGAAAGAGGTTTTGAAGTTAAGGAAATTAACCTTAAAAACACCTCAAGGCCAATTGCAGGAGATAAATGCTGGGTTATTAATTGTGAAGTAAAAGATATCTGCACGTTTTGGTTATCATTTAAAAAAGATGATATATCCTCTTTAAAAAGTATTTCCTTATGCAAATCCAATCAAAAGCCAAGTGTTATTGAATCATTTTTAATAGATGAAAAAAGAATAACTCTCAACTTGATTATATCAAGAATATTTCAAAGACTTAATGGCCAAAAGCTATTAGGAGATAATTGATAAAAAAAAGAATGACACCTAGTTAACTTTTTCCTCGAAAATACCGATAATAGTAAATAATAGAAGTAATAAAAAAGCTAAAGATGTCTCAATCAACTATTGAATCAAAAAATAAAAAAGATGTAAACAAAGGAAAGATACCAGCCAAGGAAACAATTTTATCTCCAAGATTTTATACAACAGATTTTGAAGCCATGGAAAACATGGATTTGTCAATAAATGAGGAGGAATTAGAAGCAATTTGTGAGGAATTCAGAAAGGATTATAATAGGCATCATTTTGTAAGAAATAGTGATTTTGAAGGGGCTGCAGAAAAACTAGATCCTGAAACAAGAGCACTTTTTGTAGATTTTCTGGAGGGAAGTTGTACTTCAGAATTTTCAGGTTTCCTATTGTATAAAGAGTTAAGTAAAAGAATAAAAGAAAAAAACCCCCTTCTTGCAGAATGTTTTGCTCATATGGCAAGAGATGAAGCCAGACATGCAGGCTTTTTGAATAAATCAATGAATGACTTTGGTTTACAGTTAGATTTAGGTTTTTTAACGGCAAATAAAGATTACACATATTTCCCTCCAAGAAGCATATTTTACGCTACATATTTATCTGAAAAAATAGGTTATTGGAGATATATAGCAATCTATAAGCATCTTGAAAAAAATCCAGATAGTAAAATATTTCCACTTTTTAACTACTTTGAAAATTGGTGTCAAGATGAAAATAGACATGGTGACTTTTTTGATGCACTAATGAAAGCACAACCACGTACAGTTAAATCTTTAAGTCAAAAAATCACCATAGGAGGTACAACCTTTACTCATCCACTTTTTGACTATTTCCACAGATTTAGATATTTTTTGAACAATCTTCCATTTACATCTAAATTATGGTCGAGATTTTTTCTACTTGCTGTATTTGCAACTATGTATGCAAGAGATTTAGGTATAAAAAAAGATTTCTATAGTTCGTTAGGGTTAAATGCTAAAGATTACGACCAATATGTTATTAATAAAACAAATGAAACTTCTGCTAGAGTTTTCCCTGTAGTACTAAATGTTTATGATAAATCTTTTTACGAAAGATTAGATAAAATAGTAGAAAATAATAAGGTTCTTTCCGATATTGCAAGCAATGATGGAAATAAAGTAACTAAAATTTTTAGAAAATTACCTAAATATTTATCAAACGGTTACCAGTTATTAAGACTATACTTATTAAAACCACTTGATAGCAAAGATTTCCAACCTTCGATTAGATAATCTTTAATCAAGAGAAGATTTATAAACTCATATGCTTTCGTCACAAATCAAATCAAATGAAATAGTTTTTGGTAGTTGCAATAAAGATCTA
>MDTE01199980.1_pt1 | contig 15775 bp, 15 predicted proteins | sample 811231 | NCBI WGS metagenome assembly MDTE01 (sample SAMN05326651, study PRJNA326480) | marine metagenome | isolation source: seawater | place: Indian Ocean: Red Sea | collected 2010
CGCGTCAAACCCCTCAACGAAATTCCGGTCGTCACCAGTACGCCAGATTCGGTGGCGCTAGAAGATCAGCCCTACAGCTACGCCATCCAGGCCACTGATGCCAACGGGGATACACTATCCTACCAGATCAATAGCGGCCCTGAGGGACTGGTCGTCGATCCAGTAACCGGCATCGTCCAGTGGACACCGGATCAGACAGACCTCGGTAGCGACACGGTCGTCGTGCAGGTCAACGATAACAAGGGAGCCCTCTTCATCCATCGCTACCTCCTGACCGTGCTCAACACCAACGATCCCCCCATAATCAGCAGTACTCCCGACACCACCGCGACCGAGGATCACCCTTTCCATTATGCCCTGCTCGCCAGCGACCCCGATCCGGCCGATACACTGTCATTCAACCTGAGTACCGGGCCGAGCGGATCCAGTGTAGATTCGCTCGGTACTTTCACCTGGACTCCAACCGATGCTCAAACCGGCCCCCAACCAGTCGTTCTGATCGTCGCCGACCGCAACGGCGGACAAACCGAACAATCTTTTTCCATCCAGGTCACCTCCTTCGATGACCTACCCATCATTGCCGGTCGGCCCGATACCACCGTACTCGAAGACCAACCGTACACTTTCCTCCTCGAGGCCAGCGACGAAGAAGGCGGAGCCTTGACCTACGCTTTGACCAACGGCCCAGAGTCCATGGCGCTAGACACCACCGGTACCCTTAGTTGGTCACCAGGTCAGGCAGATATCGGCACTCACTCGATCACAGTTCAAGCGAGCGATCCGGCCGGCCAACTCGCCAGCTTGAGCTATGTGTTGGAAGTCGTGGCGGTCAACGACGCTCCACTTATCAGGGCACAGTCTCCCATTGAATCGCAGGTACACCCTATCCAAGGCGCACTAATCCCCTTTTCGGTCTCCGCTTTCGATGAAGAAAATGATCCGCTCACCTTCTCTTGGTTTATCGATGACTCCCTGCAGACGAGTAGCGATACTTCCCTTGCTCACCAGCCCAGCACCACTTCTCTCGACACGATAGTTGCGCGCATTTCCGATGGAACCGAAACCACCGCCTTTACCTGGATAGTCGACGGTCGCCAGATCCCCCGGATCTCCATGGACCGCAATGCAGTGGATTTCGGCGCGACAGCTATAGGCGATACTGCCCGAGTAGAATTGGAGGTGGCCAACCAGGGAGAGCAGACGCTAAATATCAGCTCTCTGCAAGTAGGGGACCTGCGTTTTTCCGCCGCCTTCTCCCGAATCAATATCGAACCCGGAGAGCGTTCGCTGCTGGCCCTTAGCTATGCACCAACGGATCGCAGTTCCAGCATCGACAGCATCCATTTCGCCACCGACGATCCCGATAACCCGACAATCAGCTTAGCAGTCTCCGGTCGAGGCACCGTCCCCACAGTGCTGAGCCTCGACCTCGATACCAGCGTCGGCGACCAAGGCCTTGCCAACCTCATCGTAGAGGCCGGTTCGACCTTCAACCTCTACCTCTATGCACAGCGAACCATCGACCTGCTCAGCTATAAGCTGAGCTTGGCATTTGACCCAACCTTGGTCAGCTATAGTGGATTCGGAACTCAGGCCAACGGGGAGATCAACCTCTTAGCCTCAACCGACTCACCACTAACCGCCGTGGCCTCTGTCCGCGCCGACTCCGTTGTCACCACGCTGGTAGCCGATAGTCTGACGACCGGTATTTCCTCGGATGGACTACTCGGCGTCTTCGTCTTCACCGCCGATTCGAGTCTGATCGGAAAAGAGACCTCGATCCGCCTACCAGAGGTCATTCTACAAAGTCAAGACCAGGCCCAGGCCGATATTTTAGATCTCAACCTGGTCGTTGAAATCTCCGCTCGTCCAGCCCTACCCGGAGACTTCAACGGCGATGGCGCAGTGGGATTCGATGACTTCTTTCGTTTCGCCGACCATTTCGGTCTGACAGAAAGTGACGCGGACTTCGACCCGCTCTTCGACCTCGTTGCCAACGGCCGTATAGACCTCGACGATTTCTTCCTGCTGGCGGACAACTTCGGCATCCCAGCCAGCAAGCGAATAACCGATTCCCAGTGGCACAAACCGATGACCCTACATCTCGGTACGGGCGTCGAAAGCTCCGAATTACTTGAAGTCAAACCCTACTGGACCGGACAGACACCACTGCGCGGCTACGCCCTCTCATTCGAATTCGACCCACAAATCCTCGGCTTCCGCCACTTCGAGCCCAGGCCAGAAGAGCCGTCTCTGCCCTGGGTTGTCGAGTCTGAGCCGGGTCACCTGACCTTTGCAACGGGCCTTTCCCACCGCCAACCGGCTTTCGCGAACGATCTGGGTACTCTGGTCTTCGACCGACACTCACCACAACAGACAATTTTGCGCTCGACTGGCGCGCTCAGCTATGATCGAGGTGCCGTTACCCCCCTGGAACCACCAGCGATTCTTCAACTAACGGCACTGCCCCAGGTACACACCCTCTACCCTGCCCATCCCAATCCCTTCAATCCCGAAACGGCACTGTCTTTCTATCTGCCGGTTCACGGACCGATTCGCCTGCGCATCTATGATCTCTTAGGACGCCCTGTCCGCACTCTAATCGACGAAGCCATGCCGGCCGGATTTCACCAAGAAATTTGGCAAGGCACAGACGATAGAGGACGCGCACTAAGCTCAGGCCTATATCTGGTCGAAATGAAAGCGAAAAACCAGCGTCAAATACGCAAGGTCATGCTGCTCAAATAGCAATGCACCTTCCTTGACAGCCTTTATCATATAGTCTATCTTCTTGTTTTTTGTCGCAAAAGAGGACCATAATGCCCAAAATCAAGACGCACAAAGCCTCGGCCAAGCGCTTTAAACAGCGCAGTTCAGGCCGCTTAAAGCGCCGCAATGCCTATGCTACTCACCTTTTAGGGCATCGCTCGACCAAGCGCAAACGGGCTTTCCGCAAGAATAGCGATATTTCATCTGCTGATATGAACAACGTCCGCCGAGCACTGAACCTCAAATAGCGCGTCCCACGGAGAAATAGACCAATGCCACGGGTAAGCCACGCCGTAGCCACCAAGAAGCGCAAGAAGAAGGTACTCAAACAAGCCAAGGGATACTGGGGAGGGCGCAGTCGCCTCTTCCGCACCGCCCGAGAAGCTGTCGACCGTGCCCAGGTATATGCCTATCGCGACCGCCGCCAGCGCAAACGCGATTTCCGCCGTCTCTGGATCATCCGAATCAATGCCGCTGCCCGCCTCAATGGGATCTCCTATAGCCAACTCGTCCATGGTTTGGACAAAGCCGGTATTGAAATCAACCGTAAAGTTCTGGCTGATTTAGCCGTGCGTGACCCAGAGGCCTTTACCGCCGTAGTCGAAGAGGCCCGGTCTCACCTCTAATTCACCTCCATCTATAAAAAGGGGCCGGCGATAAGCGCCAGGCCCCTTTTTGTCTTTTAGGTAGCGATCGATGCTAGACGAAGTACGACAACTAGAGTCGGCGGCCGTGGAAGCTATCCAGGTTGCAGGAGACGACAAAGTCCTAGCGGACCTGCGGGTTCGCCACCTCGGGCGCAAGAGCCCATTGCGTCAGATTATGGGCAAAATCGGTCAGTTGCCCCCGGCTGAGCGACCGGCTTTAGGCCAAGTCGTCGGGGAAGCCCAAAAGGCCATTCAGCTAGCGCTCGATGCTCGGGACCTTGCCCTCCGACAAATGACCGAAGCTGAATCAGCAATCGACGTGACCCTGCCGGGTCGGCGCCCCCTCGCCGGTAGTGCTCACCCCTTGACCCAACTGACCGATCAATTAGTAACCATCTTCCAGGGCATGGGTTTTGACGTGGCGGAGGGCCCCGATGTAGAGGACGAGTACCACAATTTCGATGCCCTCAACACTCCTGCAGATCACCCCGCGCGCGATCTGCACGACACCTTCTACCTAGAAAATACCGGATTAATGCGGACCCATACTTCCACGGTGCAGATTCGCGTCATGGAACAGACCCCTCCCCCGGTGCGGATCGTTTCGTTAGGACGTTGCTATCGAAAAGAGACTCTCGACGCGACCCACCACTTTGCCTTTCACCAGATCGAGGGCCTATACGTCGATCGCGGGGTCTCCTTCGCCGACTTGAAGGGGACAATAGAGGCCATGGGACGCCAGCTTTTGGGCGAAGCCACAAAAGTCCGCTTTCGCCCCCATTTCTTCCCTTTCACCGAACCGAGCGTGGAATACGATTTCACCTGCTCGATCTGCGAGGGCCAAGATGCGGCTTGCTCAATCTGCAAGGGCACGGGTTGGATCGAAATCGCCGGTGCCGGCATGGTAGACCCCGCTGTATTCGAAGCTGTCGGCTATGACCCGGAGGAATTCACCGGTTTCGCCTTCGGCATGGGTTTGGAGCGAATCGCCATGATCCGGCATGGCATCGACGATATCCGGCTTTTTCTCGAAAACGATCTGCGATTCACCCGGCAATTCTGAAGTCGGGCTGCGAACTTCACCCGCCTTCCTTTTACCTGCAGCAAAGACTATTAAATAATGAAAATAACCGTTAATTGGCTCAAAGACTACGTGGATTTCACCTGGGATTGGCCCGAACTAGTCGAGCGATTGACCATGGTCGGTTTGGAATTCGAGGGCGTGGAAGATCTAGGCGCTCGCTTCGAAGAAGTTGTCATCGGTCGAGTTCAAGCCTGCAGTCCCCACGAAAATGCCGACCGCCTGACCGTTTGCGAGGTCGATATCGGGACACAGGTTAATACCATTGTCTGTGGAGCACCCAATGTCTCTCCAGGCCAGACGGTCGCCGTCGCCCTACCGGGCTGTACCCTGCCCGGTGGCATGAAAATTAAAAAGGCAAAGATCCGCGGCGTCGTGTCGCAGGGCATGATTTGCGCCGAAGATGAGTTGGGTATAGGCGATGACCACGCCGGAATCATGGTCCTTGACGATGATCTCGCTCCTGGTACTCCCTTCGCTGCAGCTACCGGACTAGACGACGTGGTGATCGATTTCGAGATCACCCCCAACCGCCCCGACTGCTTGAGTCTCTTCGGCATCGCCCGCGAAGTCCAAGCCCTCACCGGCAATCCTTTGCACCCGCCCCAAAGCCAGGTGCTCGAAAGCGGCAATCCCACTGCAGACGACGTGCGAATCGATATCGAGGCTCCTAGCGATTGCCCGCGCTACGTCGGACGGATTGTGCGGGGAATTCAGGTTGGCCCCTCGCCCCAGTGGCTCCAACGCCGACTCCAGAGCGTAGGCCAGCGACCGATCAACAATATCGTCGATATCACCAACTACGTAATGCTCGAATTGGGGCACCCCCTGCACGCCTTTGATCTGGACAGACTTTCCGATCGACGCATCATCGTCCGTCGGGCCCGACCCGATGAGAAACTCGAGACTCTCGACGGCATCCTGCGCCAACTCGACGGGGATATGCTGGTTATCGCAGATGGGTTGCAACCGGTCGCTCTGGCCGGAATTATGGGCGGCACCAATTCCGAGGTCTCGGAGGAAAGTGTCGACATCCTGCTCGAAAGCGCGTACTTCGAACCATCGCGCGTACGGCTGGCTCGTTCACGCCTAGGCATACAAACCGAAGCCGCCATGCGCTTCGAGCGCGGTGCCGATGAGCACGCGCCCGAGAAAACCATCGATCGAGCCGCCCAGCTCATCGCCGAATTAGCGGGTGGCACGGTCGCCCCGGGGACCTTGGACGTCTATCCTCAACCCAGCCAAGAGCGGAAAATCTCGCTCCGAATCGAACGAGCCAACCAAGTTCTGGCTACGAATCTGGACCAGGCTGCTATCGTCCAGATCCTAGAGCGCTTGGGCTGTCTAGTCAAACCGGACTCTCCGCTGACGGTGATAGCGCCTAGCTTCCGCCCCGACCTAGCACGCGAAGTGGACCTCATCGAGGAACTAGGTCGGATTTACGGCTTTGACCGGATTGAGGGCAGCCAGCAGGCATCGGGGCCCTGGATCACCCAACGCGAGCCCCTGTTGACTGCCGCACAAGTCGCACGACAGAAGCTCCTGGGATTAGGATTAGACGAAGTCGTCAGCAATACCATAGTCGAATCCCACTGGCTCGAACTGATCGATGCTGCAGGGGAAGCCGCCCATCTGGCCAACCCACCTACCGAAGCCCAAAATGCGCTGCGCACCACGCTGGTGCCAAACCTTTTGGATATAGCGCGGCGCAATTTCAACCAGCGGGCTCCCAGCGTGGCGATCTTCGAACTGGGCAAGTGTTTTAGCGCCGGACAGGCAGATTCATTACCAGCCGAGAACCTTCATCTTGCTGCACTTTGGGCAGGCAGTGTCTCGGCATCACCCTGGCACTCCGACGCCCGCGAGGTCGACTTTTTCGACCTCAAAGGCCTACTCGAAATCCTGATCGGCAAAGGGGATCTGCATTTCACCCAGGCAACCTGCCCGGGCTGCCGTCCAGGACACGCTGCCCACATCATCCTCAACGATGTACCCCTCGGCTGGCTGGGTCAGGCCTCAGCCGACCTAAGCGCCGCATTTGATCTAGAGCGCCAAGTACATATCTTTGAGATAAGGTTTGATGCGCTGGCAAAGCACTGGCACGGGCAAGAGCACTCTTTTTCCGCATTGCCCAAGTTTCCGCCAATCGAGCGCGATCTGGCCATAGTCGTGCGCGAGGAGATCGCAACTGCGGAACTCATCGCGGCCATGCGCGAGAGTGTTCCCCATCTCGTCGAATCTATTGAGGTCTTCGACCTCTACCAGGGGGACCAAATAGACCAGGGCCACAAAAGCCTGGCTTTCGCCATTCGCCTGCGCGACCCCAAACGGACCTTGCAAGACAACCAGGCCGATACGGCGATTGCCTCGATGCTCAAAATCCTCGAGGTTAACTTTGAGGCTCATTTGCGCTAAACCCTGCAACACCACCCAAGGAGTAAAACCACACCCAATGGACGTAAATCTAAATTTTGAACGCCTCGAGCAGGAAGTCATTCGCCTCATGGAAGTGCTCGAAAAGCTCCGCACCGAAAACACTAGCTTGAAAGAGCAGACCAAGAGTCTCCAGGACGAGCTCAGCGTCGTCAGCGCTGAAAACGAACGACTCAAGCAGATTGAATCTGCCTACCAGGAGTCCAATCAGGGCAAAGAGGTAATCAAGGGACGTATAGAAAACATCCTCAACCGCCTGGATGGGCTAGACTTATAAGAGGCATAGGAGCCCCTTCATGTCGCAAGAGACCAATACGGTAGTCAATATCTTCGGCAAAAATTACACCTTGGGCATCGACCAGGACCATTCCGCCGACCACATACAAAAAATCGCCCGAATGGTCGACCAACAAATGCTCCAGGTCAAAAATGAAATCCGTACTGGTTCCCCACTTCAGGTGGCTATCTTGGCCGGCTTGAACATGGTGGAGGAACTACTGTCTCTGCAGGAGGACTACGCTTCCACCGAATCCGATATCGCCCTGCGAACCTCTCGGCTCACGGCCTCGCTCGGGCGCCTTTTCGCCGAAGTAGAAGCCACCAGTTCCGATAGCTGAAACGGGGGGCTGGACCCGGGGCCATCAGCACTATCCCCGCCTGCCCCGGCTTGTGACCGATGCACCGAACGCATCGGCGCCAATAAGAAAGAAGTTTCCCGTGTTTGATGATTTAGTACTCATCGGTTCCGCCTTCGCCTTTTTCGTCGGCGGTTCGCTACTGGGTTGGCTGGTTTGTGCCCGGGTACAACGGAGCAAACTCCAGATTACCCAGACCACTGCTCAGCAGATCATCGCCAATGCCCAACAGGAATCCGAAGACCTTAAGAAAACCGCCCTGCTCGAAGCCAGAGACGAGTGGCGCAGCCAGCGCGGTCCCCTAGAAAAAGAGCAGGAAAACCAAAAAAGTGCGCTGCGCAATCTCGAAAACAATCTACTTGAACGCGAACAGCAGCTAGACCGTAAAGTAGACGTGCTGGAGAGCAAAGAACGCAACCAGCTCAAAAACGAACAGGAACTCGAGCGCCGCGAAGCGGCAATCGTCACAACCGAAGAAGAATTACAAGACTTGATCAGCCAGCATAGTCTGAAACTGGAAAAGCTGGCTGGGACCAGCAAACAAGAAGCCCGGCGAATGCTCATCGCCGAGCTCGAAGAAACCGCCTACCAGTTCGCCGCGCGCAAAGTTCGCGAGATCAAAGACACTGCGATTGCCACCGCCAACCTCGAGGCCAGGGAAATCATAACCCGCGCCATACAGCGCTTTGCGGGAGAGCTCGCGGTCGAGAGCACTATATCGGTGATTTCCATTCCCTCGGATGACATGAAGGGACGAATCATTGGTCGTGATGGACGCAATATCCGCTCCTTTGAAATGATCACTGGCGTCGAGGTGATTGTCGACGACACACCGGGTATAGTCATGCTTTCGGGCTTCGATCCGCTACGCCGGGAAGTCGCTAAGAACACTCTCGAGAAGCTCATCCTCGACGGGCGTATCCACCCCGGCCGAATTGAAGAAATCTACGAGAAGGCCCGCGAAGATATTGAAGAGATTATCCGCGAATCTGGCTCCAAAGCCGCCTTTGACCTCGGCATTCACGATTTAGCCGAACCACTATTGGAAATGCTGGGCATGCTCCGCTTCCGCACCAGTTACGGCCAAAATCTCTTGGGCCACAGCAAAGAAGTGGGACTCCTGGCGGGAATGATGGCTGAAATGCTCGGCCTCGATGTAGCCCTGGCACGTCGCGCCGGTCTCTTGCACGATATCGGCAAAGCACAGGATTTTGACCTGAGTAGCGACCCGGTACAAAACAGCGCAGCACTAGTCCGCAAATGCAACGAAAGCCCCGAAGTCGTACAAGTGATAGAAACCCACAACGAGCACATCCCAGCGCGTTCAGCTATCGCCGTCCTGGTTGATGCGGCCAACGAAATCTCCATCAATCGCCCCGGTGCCCGCAAAGAGAAAGTCGAGGAGTACACTCGCCGCCTACGTCATATAGAGGAAATCGCCGCTAGCCACGTAGGCGTACGACAGGCCTTTGCCCTGCAGAACGGCAAGGAAGTCCGAGTACTGGTCGATAGCGAGATCGTCGATGACACTTATGCCGAACACCTCGCCGACGAGATTACCAGCCAGATAGAACAGGACCTCGAATACCCCGGACAACTGCGCATCTGCCTCATCCGTGAGGTGCGCGCAGTACACTACGCGCGTTGAAGATTCTCTTTGTCGCCGATATCTTCGCTCAGCCCGGCCGCCGAGTAGCCGCCGCGCTGATCCCCGAACTGATCCAAGATGACGAAGTCGACCTAGTCATCGCCAACGGCGAAAACGCCGCCGGTGGCTTTGGCCTCACCGATAATATTGCCCGCAAATTGCACAGCTATGGGGCCGATATAATCACCAGCGGCAACCACATCTGGGATCGCAAAGAATTCATTACCTGCCTCGAAGGATCAGACCGCATCCTGCGTCCCTACAATTATCCCGAGGAGACGCCTGGTATTGGCTCTGTCATTATAACCACGCGGAGCGGCATCCAAGTCGCCGTAATCAATCTCCAGGGCCGTACTGGTATGCCCAGCATTGATTGCCCTTTCCGCGTCGGCCGTGCCGAGATCGAACGCCTACGTGAAAAAACATCTTTAATCTTCGTCGATTTTCACGCTGAAGCCACCGCCGAAAAGATGGCCATGGGTTTCCACCTCGATGGACTGGTCACCGCCGTCATCGGCACCCATACCCATGTGCAAACTGCCGATGAACGCATCCTGCCCGGCGGCACCGCCTATCTGACAGACGCCGGCATGACCGGAGTGAGCGAGTCGGTTATCGGCGTGCGTCCCGAAATGGCTATCCGGCGCTTCCTCACTCAGATTCCCAACCGTTTCAAGCCCGCCGAGGGCAAGGCAACCCTTTGCGGCGCCCTGATCGAAGCCGACGAGACGAACGGTCGGGCTACGCGCATCGAACGTCTACAACGAACCGAGGCTTGACTCAACCCTCCTTGCTGACTATCCTGTTTGGGGTGCCCGATACCCCCCAAGACTGGAGCGCGCAACGAGTACATGTCCTCCGACGACTTTTCTCTCTGGACCGATGCCACAGAAATCTCCGACCGGCCCTATTCCGTCAGCGAAATCACCGTCCAGGTCAAAGACCTGATCGAAGAGAGCCTGCCCGCCTGCTGGGTCGAAGGCGAGATCTCGCAGTACACCCTCCATAGCTCCGGCCATCGCTACTTCACGCTCAAGGATTCTTCGAGCCAACTGAGTGCCGTGATGTTCAAGTGGCAAGCTGGCCAACTCTCTATCGAGCCTGAACAGGGTATGCAGGTGCGCGTTTACGGCCATGTCTCGGTTTACGAGCGAGGAGGGAAGTATCAATTTTACGCTACTCAGATCAAGCCCGCCGGTGTCGGCGATCTGGCCCTGGCTTTTGAGCAACTAAAAAAACGGCTCGAAGCCGAAGGATTATTTGCCGAAGACCGCAAGCGGGCTCTACCTCCTCATCCCCAAAAAATCGGCGTGGTAACCTCGCCGACTGGCGCTGCGATCCGCGATATCATCCAAGTCCTTGAGCGTCGAGCTCCAGGACTCGAAATCGTCCTCTGTCCCGCCAGGGTCCAGGGCGAGGGAGCTGCCACCGAGATCGCCCAAGCGATTGCCAACTTGAATCGCTTAGACGATATCGATATACTGATCGTCGGCCGCGGTGGAGGAGCTCCGGAAGATCTCTGGCCCTTCAATGACGAAGCTGTCGCCCGGGCGATATACCACTCATCCCAACCCGTCATTTCTGCTGTTGGCCACGAGATCGACTACACCATCTCCGACTACGTGGCCGACTATCGCGCCCCAACTCCTTCCGCCGCAGCTGAAATTGTCGCCAGTGAACGCGGAGCCCTTCGTGAACGAGTCGCCGAGCAGCACAAACGATTGCAAATGAGCATGGAACGATACCTCGTATCACGAGAAGATCGACTACGCCACTGCGATCCACACCGACTCCTCACCCGCCTTGAAAACCGGCTGCAAGAACAAACTCTCTATCTCGATGAGCGACGCCAGGACCTCGTCACTGCTTTCGACTGGTTTTTGCACACCCGGATTGAGTCGATGCGCAACGCTGCCACCCGCCTCGATGACCTCAGCCCGCTCACCAGTCTCGCACGCGGTTTTGCCCTAGTCGAAAAAAACGCCGATCGCCAACTGGTCCGCGATAGTGCCGACCTCGAAGAAGGTGAAAAGCTACAACTGCGCTTCCACCGCGGTGGCGCGATCTGCTCAGTGGAGGAAAAATTAAATGAGTAAATCTTTTGAAGAAGCCCTGGCCCTTTTGGAAGATAGCGTTGAGCGCCTCGAAGCAGGCGACCTCAAACTCGAAGAAGCTCTGGAAGTATTTGAGAAAGGCGTCACTGCCTCGCGCTCCTGCGCCCAGTGGCTAGACCAGACTCGCAAACGAGTTCAGGTCCTCACGGCAGAGGACCAAGGTGAGTTCCGTCTCTCTTTCCTCGACGAAGAAAACGCAGAGGATCAATAGTCCCATCGCGATTATCCGAATCAATGTTGACCCGTCTCTACATCAAAGACTTCGCCCTCATAGCAGAAACCGAAATCGAATTCGGTCGTGGCCTCAATGCCATTACCGGTGAGACCGGCGCCGGCAAATCGATCCTCATCGGCGCGCTCAACTCGATCCTGGGTGGTCCGATCCACACCGGACTAGTGCGCAATGGTGCCGACAAGTGCATTGTAGAGGGTTTTTTCGAATTCACCGACGACGATGATCAAACTACACGCCTGGCCGAACACGACGTGCATCTGGAAGACGGCCAACTGATCCTTCGCCGCGAGATTCACGGCGGAAGTCGCTCGCGGGCCTTCGTCAACGGTCAAGGCCAACCGGTCAAAAAGCTGAAAGAAATCGGTTCGATTTTAGTCGATCTGCACGGCCAGCACGAACACCAGTCTCTGCTCGATCCCAAGCTTCATAGCCACTTTGTCGATTCCTTTGGCGAACTAGAAGAAATCCGACGACTAGTATCCAAGTACTGGCATGAGTACCGCAAACACGATGCCCAACTCGCCCAACTCCATCAAGAACGCAGAGCACTGACCGCCGAAGACGATTTGCGTTCCTACCAGCTCAGAGAGATTCGCCTCCTCAGCCCTCAACCGGGAGAAGAGTCCGAGCTCGAACGCGAGTTGCAAATCCTCGAAAATGCCGAAGAGCTAGTACAAAACAGTCTTGGGATCTACGACCAGCTCTATCAACGCGAGGGGGCCGTCTACGAGGAACTCGGCCAAATTCGCCGCCAACTCGACCGACTGCAAGCAATCGATCCCTCTCTTGGTCCTCAAACCCTCTCTCTCGCAGAGCTGATCTACGGAGTCGAAGACCTTGCCCGCCACCTTCGCGACTACGTTCACACCATCGAAGTAAAGCCCGGACGAGCTGACGAGTTGCGCGAGCGTCTCAACGGATTGCGCGAGCTGAAAAAAAAATACGGAGCCAGCCTTGAACAGGTTTTGCAATACGAGAGAAAGTTAGCGGCAGGAGAAAACCGAGCCGATGCAATCAATGCCGAATTAGCTAAGATCACCGTTATGCGCGAGCAATCGCTAACAGCCTTTGCGGATCGCTGTCTCGCACTCTCAGCAGCCCGAAAGGAGGTAGGGGAGGCCTTATCCAAATCGCTAATCGTCGCGCTGCGGACACTGGGTATAACCCAAGCGAAATTTTGTACCATTTTGGAAACGATTGCTGACCCCGATGGTCCGATCGAGCACAATGGAGAGCGCTTTGCCGCCGGCGAGCACGGTATGGAGAGCGCCACTTTTCACTTTTCCGCCAATGTCGGTGAAGCTCTCCGTCCCCTGGATCGAATCGCCTCGGGAGGGGAAATTTCGCGCGTGATGCTGGCCCTCAAGGAACTCATAGCCGGGCGCGACCTGGTTTCGGTTCTGGTCTTCGACGAAATCGACGCCGGCATCTCTGGCCATATCGCCTCCGCCGTCGGCCGCAAATTACAGGCCCTTTCCGACTCACACCAGATCATCGTCATCACCCATCTACCACAAATCGCCAGTCTGGCAGACCACCATTTCTCGGTGCGCAAACGAGAGGTAGGCCAACGAACAATTACCGAAGTTGCAACGCTCGATGAAAAGGCCCGCACCGAAGAAATCGCCTATCTGCTGGCCGGCGAAACCATATCATCCACGGCTCTCCAACACGCCCAAGAAATGCTGCAATAACCTGGTTGATGCTGGCCAATATCCTCAGCGGCCTGCGGGTCCTGCTCATTCCCATCTTATTGCACTTTATCGCTAAGGGCGATACTGCCCGGCTCGAGGTTGTGTTCCTGCTACTCTTCGCCGCTGCTACCGACCTGGGCGACGGACTGGTCGCACGACGCTTCAACCAAATCTCCCGCCTGGGCAAAATCCTCGATCCGCTGGCCGACAAGATCTTCCTCGCGTTCCTGCTCGGCGCCCTGGTCCTCTGGCACAATTTCCCATTCTGGTTGCTGGGCATGCTCCTTGTTCGAGATCTGGTCATTCTGCTGACCGGAGCATACCTCCTGCGCTCGCGAGGCCTGGTCATCCCCGCCAACTCCTGGGGCAAGTACACTACTGCTTGTATGGGGTTTACGGCTTTGAGTTACGTCCTGCAGGCTCCAGCCCTATTGAGCCAAGGATTGGTCCTTGCTGCCGCCATCATGGTCCTGGCCTCCAGCCTGAGCTATGCACTACTCGTACGCGCACTCCCCAAACCGGCCGAAGTGACCCCTGAAAACCCATCTTAGCTATAGCTATAATTTATAAAACTAGGGGGTGGTCAATAGATGAAGACGTTCCTTGGCATGAACGCTATATTGATTTGCGCCATCAGAATGCTCGAGAAAATTTCGCCACACCGCGGCTTCTTTATCGGCTTGCTGACCTTCGTAAATTCCGGCTAGGTTGACGTAGGCCTCGGAAAAATCGGGCTTAAGGGCAATGGCCCGCTGCAAGAGATCTATGGCCCGTTGGTCTTCTTCCCGAACCCTGAGTAGTTGAGCGAGATTATTGTACGCCTCCGCAAAGAGCGTATCGGCAGCAATGGCCTGCTCGTAAGCCTGAATAGCCTTCTCCGAGCGATTTAATTTCTTATAGACAAAGCCGAGGTTATTGTACGCCACTGCATTCTCTCTGTCGAAGCGCACCGTCTGCTCATAGGCCAGAGCGGACTTCTCCAAGTCGCCATCCTCATAGTAGATCTGCGCCAATTGCAAATGTGCTTCGACAAAACCTTCGTAGAGTTCGACGCTGCGCTCAAAGGCGTTGCGAGCCGAGTCGACAAGTCCATATTTTTGATGAATTTGGCCCAGTTGAAAGTGCAACATAGGCACCTCTGGGCTGGTTTGCAAGTGCAGGCGCACCTCGTCCAGTTCCCTTTCCATCTGCATCCGAGGCGAAGCGGCCTTTTGCTCTCTCTCTTCCTCTCCACATCCCAACAGAGCCACCAGGCAAATAGCTACGCAAGCAATCTTCACGCATCCTCCTCAGCTACCCGCCAGAAGACCCGCACCGAATAACGCCAACCGTACATAGCGAAGTGGTCACGCCGAATCAACGGCCGCTCCAGCGGCCGGGAAGCAATCAGCGTCTTCCAGCCAATCACCGATTTAAAAGGCACGGTCGCCTCAACCGGTTGCACCAGCCCAAACATGTATTTAAAATCCACTGGAATCGGCTCGCGCAACACGTGGCGATTGACGCCTTTGTGCGTCGGTACGAAGGTCCGGCTCTCGCCGACTATCTCGAAGTGCTCACCATCTTCGGAAGTCCGCACAATGATCAGCTTCACCGGATGCAGATCCTCAGCATAAAACTCCCAGGCAAAAACTTCACCACCCGCGGCTTCCCTCGGAAACCTCACCGTCGTCTCGATAATGACAAGGGGAGCATAATCAACCAGCGTATCGCCCTGGGCGAGATTGCGGACGCCCACCGAATCGACCCGAACACCCGGCTCGGTCAAGAGCGAGCGAAATTCATCTTCCTCCCGCTCGCTCGCAGGCGGCTCGGCGCACGACCACGCGAATAGAGCCAGCACGCACAAGAGAAACGCCACTAGGTATTCCTCTCCACTACGGCAACCCACTGCTCCTTCTGCCACGTATTCCAGAACCGGCAGAAGATGCGCTTGAGATCTGCCGAGTCGACTGCTTCGTCAGACGATTCGATCCGGGGGTATGCCCTGCGGTTGTGCTTGGTCCTGTTGGGCAACCGCCTCAATTTTAAGGTCCTGTCTTTCAATTGGGCTGGATCAGGCGGCGCCAGGACTGGTAGGCCTCACTCAAAAGGCGGCGCTGGGCATGGCTTCTTATCATCTCCAATACCTTGAGCCGTAAAACCAACTTATGTCTGTCTATTTTTGCCATTTAAATCCCTCTTAATTTATAGGCCAAATCCGAAATAATAGCGCCACTTATCGATCGGCGGATCATCCGGACCTAGTTGTACCCGGTCGCGATTAAGTGGATGTGCAACCTGGAAAGAGGCGAAAATAGGAATGCGATAAAAAGTAAAAAGTTGCAACTTTAATTCACCGCCCACATCGGTCAGAAACTTATCCGTATTAAAATCGATATCCTTGAAATGAGTGAAATTGCCCACTGCACCCGCTTCAGCAAAGAGCTCGGCGTAAAGTTTGGAGATAGTAAAATTGAGAAACCGGCTGCTGAGACGCTTGAATATCGGGAATCCATAGCCTATGCGGGCGTAGAACA
>MDTE01146021.1_pt1 | contig 15771 bp, 15 predicted proteins | sample 811231 | NCBI WGS metagenome assembly MDTE01 (sample SAMN05326651, study PRJNA326480) | marine metagenome | isolation source: seawater | place: Indian Ocean: Red Sea | collected 2010
TTAGAACTTGACCAACTACCACATATTCTACATTTTAAATTACAAATGTTTCCTAGTTTTAGATCTAAAAATCTAACTTTATCTGCTTCATTTGTGTAAAAGTTAATGTTTTGCTTATCATACTGTTCAACACTTCTTAACCTTTTGCTGACTATGCCGGCATCTTCCTCAGACCAACATCTCCTACATCCATCTGGCTGTCCGCCATCTAAAAATTCTTGCCTTAGTTCTGTCATAGATGCACTTGTAAAAGCATCTGTAATACTGTCACCTTTGGCTATATTGTAATTTGTACCATCATCTTTTTTGATATAATCATCATACAAACAGCACGGACGTAATTCGCCAAACGGAGAAGTTTCTATACTGACCCATGGCAGTGGACACAGTTTTCTATCAGACATATTGTTCTAACTCCTTCAACTCAGCAAACACATCATAAAAACTTTCGTCTCTTATACCATCTAGTCTTGTCATTACTCTGTTAAATTCTGGTAATAATGAAGTGTTATCTGTGGCCTCCATAAATTGTATGGCTGATTTAAATCCATTTGTTGCTCGTGTAAGCGGATCATGTGGCTCTATAAAGTCAATGTGTTCAAGATATTTTTCTTTGACTTGTTGTTTTAAACCGGGAGTAAGAGCATCTATACGATAATAATTCGGACCCTGCAAGATATTTATATTAAGGTCTAGATGTCTCAAAAACCCCCGGTCGATCCATTCACGATGGAAATCGGGAACATGAAGTGAATTCATTAAACTTAGTGTAGGTGATACATAAAAATCTACTTTAGGACATATTTCTAACATACGTTCTCTGTTGCGGCAAGCCTGATCCCAGTCTGTGCCTTTACGCATTAGTTCTCCTCTTGGACCTGCGGCATCTAAAGATGCTCCTACAGATACTGAATCAAATAATTTCCAAAATTCTAATACATCAAGATCTTTATATTTCATCATTGAAAAGTTTGTGTTATAAATTAACTTCACGTCAAATTTTTCTAATCTAACTAATTCTTTCAATACGCGATAATGTTCTTCCATTATCATAGGTTCACCACCAGCAAAATACACTTGTTCCAAATAAGGTATGTGTGGTTTCATTTGTTCCCATACATCTTCTTTGTCTTTTCCTGCATATATAACTTTCTTCTGCCCTATTGGTTTGCCACCATTTATTTTAACAGCATCATCGAACCAATTGGAACTAAAGTTCGGACCACATGATCTACATCTAAAGTTACACAGATTACTAAATCTTACATCCCAGTACACAATATTGAAATCATCATAGGTGCCATCTGGTTGTGTTTTGCTTACTCTGTCTATGTGATGTCCTAAATGTTTGTTGGCACTATTACGCATACTAAAAAATCCTGACTCTTCTTGTTCATGACAGCGTCTGCATATTTCATTTTTTGTGCCATTCAACATATCAATTCGCAACTGTTTCTGGCGTTCACTGTTCCACAATTCTTCCAAACTATTTTGTTTCAATGATCCTAGTGGATTTATATCTGTACCACAACACGGATACACATAACCATCAGGCCATGCGTGTATGTGTGTCCATGGATACATACAGAAGGTATCACTACGCATTAATAATTCTTCTTGCTTTGCATCTAACATTTCTAATTCTATAAACACAGGTCTTCGACTGTTATAGTCATAAGTCTTATAATATGATTCTATGTCTTCTTTGTTTATTTTGTTATCTGTCATATACTGTTATACCATTCTGCCAATTTTGGAAATGTTGTGTCAAAGTTTTTGTTTCTTCTTATATCATACTGCATATAAAAATGTTTAAAATCATTAAGCAATTTTGGCATTTCAAATGCTTCTGAATGTGGTGTTTCTACACTTTGTAAATATTCTATTAGTCTTTTTACTTGGTTTATTTCCATTTCATGTAATAATTTGTTGTGCATATTTTTTTCTAACCAGTTTTGTAGTATTTGTCTCTGCTTTATTTTTACATTTGTAGGCAAGACAAGTGGCGATTGAAAACTTGGGAATCGCAAAATATTTAACGTAAATGTTGGAAAATCTGCTCCATACTTTATTTTTAGTTCCAAACAATAATCTAAAAAGTCAGTCAAACTAAACAAACATAATGCATTCACAGTACACATCATATGAAAGCCTTCTAAGTTGCCTTCTGAACATACTCTGTCTACATTTTTTGTCCATGTGCTCCATACTAATCCATCTCTAATATATTCTGCTTGGTCAAATATTGCTTCGCAAGATGTGTACAGATGGAAATGTTCAACGTGTTGTGACTTTTCTATTAATTTGTCTATTAGTGCATCTTTTCCTCCCAAGTTAGAATTAATTGCAAGACGCATATTGCTTTTGCCATGATTGTCTTTGAACCAATCAAACAGTTTCCACATATCAGCACTCATTAATGGTTCGCCTCCTGTGACTCTTAGTTCTTGTAAAGTTTTATGTAAGTCTGATTCCCACCATTTCCAAAATGCTTCAATGTATGGATTATCTTCTTGATAGCCATACAGTTGTGATTCTTCATGTATGTGTGTAAAATGGTTTCTACCATCTGATGTTAGACTTTCATATCTGCCGTTATTTTTAATGTCTTTTACCCATGTTGTTGAAAAAGCAGGATTACAATAAGAACAAGCAAAATTACACGTTCTATCAAACGATATTTCGAGAGTTTGCAAATCTACGTCTTGATCTTCTGGAGTGCTGTATGCTGTTTGTAAATCTTCATCACTGTAAATTTTAGATTTGTATATTCTATCAGAAACATGATTAGGCCCCATGTCTTCTATCTTCCAGCAGTATTCACAGCCTTTAGGTCTGTCTCCACACTTCATTTGTTTCCTTTGTTCTTTTTTTTCTGGTGTGTTGTGTAATGCTTTAGGATTTTTTTTCACTGCTTCAACATCAATTTTGTGTGGTAAAGGATGATGGCATGATGTTGTCATACCAGAACCTAACCATATGGTTGCATTGTACCACTTAGCACCACAGAAAGAATCAGACTTTGTGTCCAACACCCTTGCTTTATATTCTAAATCTTTTTCACGCATTTTTACATAACTGCCAAAATTCCGCCATTTGGGGGAATGTTGTTAAAAAACTTGTTCCACGTCTACGATCATGTTCTGTAAAAAATTTTACAAAGTCTGATCTGTGCCTACGCATTTCTTTTACTTCAAGTCCTGTCTTCCACCATTCCAAATCTCTTTGCATACGTTGTATTTCATAATCTTTAAATCCATGCAATCTGTTTTCACTTGTTTCTATGTTGTCTTGCATAAAATCAATTGCTTCTTGATGTATCATTTGATATTCTTCTGGCAACAGTTTAATACTTTGCCATGCAGGTTCACGTAATATGGGCGTGTCAAACCAAATTCGTTGATAATCTTTGCTGTAACGTCTGCGTAAGGCAAGAATGTTCCATAATAATTCTTTGATACCTAACACACTAAGATTATTGTATGTAATAATAAATGTTAGTGATGTTCTTTGGGGAACTTTTTCTAAGAATCGATGTACATTAGTCCATAGCATATCAAAATTCAGTCCATTTCTAATGTATTCTGCGTGTTCTCCCCATGTATCTACAGAAACATATTGCATGAAATGTTCTATGCCGCCTTCAACACATATTTTTTGCAGTTTATCAATATAACGATCCCACACCTGTGATGAAGGTGGATTAAAATTACTTGTAATTGCTAAATGCAAATCATCTTTTGGATTATCAATCACATAATCTAACACTCGAAATGTATTTTTATCCATTAACGGTTCGCCACCTGTCATTCTAAAATGTTTTAAGTCTTTGTACAGATCAGGCCACCATTCCCAAAAAGAATCAACATAAGGATTTACATCTTTGTGAGGGATTGGTTTACGATCACCAACAAAATGTTCCGGAGCATTATGAGGAGATTGTGTTGGATAAGCACCATGCTCGTTTATTTCTTGTCCCCATGTTGTAGAAAACTGTGGAGAACAATAACTGCATTTAAAATTACAAGCATGATTAAAATTGACTTCAACATATCTTGGATTTATATCTGCCATTGGATCTGCAACAATTTTGTCAAAGTCCATCATGGCCCATGGTTCTCCTGATCGATAGTGCCTGTCGCTTAACTGTCCTGTGTCTTCAATGTTCCAACAATAAGAACATTCTTCAGGACGGTCACCTTCTATCATTTTTTTCCGTTGTGCTTTTTTGTACTGGGTGTTGTGGATGTTTCCCACTTCCATTTTGTGTAAAGGTGGGTGATAACATGAATTATTCAGACCAGTTGGCAAGTGTAAAGACACTTGATTCCATTTGGCTAGACACATACTGGGAGAAACTTTGTTTAACTTTTTTTGTGCATCTCTTGCAGAACGCATGAAGTCAGATTCATAACCTTGTGCTGTTTCATGTACTGTATCTCCTTTTGCGTTATTGTCTACCATTGTCCAATTCCATAACGTCACCTGATTGTTTTTTTACAAAGAAATCTTTGAAAAACTTACTTTGTTCTGGAGGCATATCTATTATAGGTAATTGGAGTTTGTATTTTATTTTCTCACCAAGATCTTTGCATTTTTGATGTGCATAATCTTTGTCATCTTGATGTGTCTGCAAATTTTCTTCCCAAAAACTTTTAAGATATTTGAAATCACGAACCTGCACCCAATCCCATTCGCTACACATAGTCATTTCACATCCCTGTCTAGCACCTAACATGGCCCAAATGCCATTGTCTACATCAGCACCAACATTCATCCAAACAACCAAATGATCTAAGTTTCTTGCCACTGCTTGTTCTTGTAAAGTTTCAATGTTGTATTTGTCTCCACGATCTAAACACATTTTGACTCCTTCTCTGAATCCTGCTCTCCATGCTTGATATTGTGTTTTATTGTTGTATGTTGTACTAAAACATCCATTCAATGCAAGATATTCGCCATGATTACCACCATAACAAAATTCAACAAGACTTGCTTTGTCTTTTGGATCTGCGTTTTCATGCGAATTCATATTTGCTACAAAATCCTTAGTCCAACATGACAGGCCTCCGTTGCCATACATTAGTCCATTTATGTTGTTAAGACCACGCCAACGTAAAGTTGCGTTTCGAGATACTGCTGATAAATCTAATTGCAAATTAAAAAAGTTTTCTTTTACTTTGTTGTCACCATCTACTAAAATAAACCTTTCAGTATTACTGGCTTCACCTGCCGCTCTATGAGCCGCATCGGAGCCATCTATTCCATGCACTCTTGTTGCCCATGGAACTTTACTTTTTAAATCTGCCCAATTTTCATCAGCATTGGGTTCGTCATAACTTAAAAATATGACGTCTAGGTCAGCAACATCAATCAACATTATTTGTACTTTGATTGATCCTCTTCAACTACTGTGCCTGTTCCATGCACAATAGAAGGGTCGTTGGCATCCGTAATTGTGCCTACATCTGCTTCAACTTCTGTTTTATTCAACATGAAGTCAGAATTAGATAGTGTTGCTTCTTGTGGTTTCTCTTTTAGTTCACCTTCAACCACATGATATTTCTGCATACCATTTGTTTTTAAGTTTGTTGCAGTTTCAGAGTCAATGTCAATTGAATCCATACCCATATTATCAGTGGTTGGGTCTGCACTTACTTTTTGTATTTCTCCATTTTGGTTGAAATACACTTTGTTTTGTATAACTTTTTCTGGCTGATTTTGAAATTCACTAAGAGCCGCAAAAAAATTATCGCCTTCTACATCAGTACTCATGCTATCTCCTTTTCATATTTTGCTATAAGATCATCTGTTGCTACACTTTTGTCATGATAGTGTACTGGCAGATGTTGTCTGATTGAGTTGATTTTAATGTGCTTTGGTGATTGCCAAAATAAACCTAACTTGTCAGGCCAGTGATCATCATTTTTGTAACCACCATTAATTTTGGCTTTCATATGCACAAAACTTGGAATGGACATACCAGGATTGATACATTTGGACTCTGCATTCATAATTTTTACTGCTACGCCCATTACCACATCCGTTGTTGGTACTGGTTCATTTGTTTTAATTAGGACATTGTCATTTATTGCTGTCCATTCATTAAACAATGCTCGTACCACATCGAAATATTTGTTTACCCATTTTGTGTAACGGAAATACATAAATCCGTTGTACACATCTTGCATCATGTTGTTGTCGAATACATTTCTATAAAATCTTGCTTTGCTAAAATTTCCACGATAATCTGTAATTCTGTTTGTGAATAATAATTCGTGTTGACGCATCAAAGGCCACCAGTCTTTGATATCTTGTGTCATCAACATATCTGCTTCAATTTTAATTGTTTCTTTGTACGGTGTTAGATAAAAACTTTTCCATTCATTTTTTAATTTCCATTTATCCCCTTTGGCATCATCAGTGCCTATAGGAATAATATAATCAAAAACTTTTTTGTATTTTGCCGGCACATCATCTGGATTATCCACTGCAACTGCAAATGATTTTATATCAGACTGTGTTGCCTTTATGCTCAAGGCCAATAGATATGCCAGTCTTACATAATCACAGTCCTCAGTATTTTGTGCGATTGTAAAAAAACCGCATTGTTCTTGATGTGGTTTACGTTGTGGCATAATTTTCTAACTGCTCCATTAAATTTTCATTGTTTGCTTTTTGCAACACATGAACATTATTTCCTTGTGTTGAACATCGCATACGTTTTGCAGACACTGATACAAATTCTATGCCTTTATTGTTGATGCCTGCCACTTCTATCTCAACAGGCAAAGTAGTAAGATGCCATGGAATAAAATTTGTTTTGTGTCGCATGAATCCTTTTACTAGATCATATGCTATTCCTAGACTGAAATCATTTCTGTACATTCTACTTTCATGTATTCTGTAAAATTTTCTGTAATAGGTCCAGTTGTCTCTAACCATTTTCATTGCAGAGAACAATGCTTCACTTTCTGGACATTTTGTAAAATACATTACCGTTGCCCAGTGATGTGGCATTTTATAATGGCCAAATGTGTTTAACTTTTCTAAAGATTTTGAATCAGCACAATCGTAAACTTTGTCATGAAAACAGAAAGTTTCAGTAGAACCAAACAATGCATCAAGTGAATTATTAAAAACAAAATAATCTACATCCAACAATAGTGTATTATCATAAGGTGAGACTTCATACACATTTGGTCTGTTTCCATTTATCCATATATCATTGTTAATTGTTCCAACCACAGGCCTTCTACTAATAGGCCCGTCGGGGTCTGCCAATATAACATTGTCGAATACTGAATCACTTATCTCTTGATCAGTCAACAATGTAATATGATTGTGTACCATATGTTTTTTTATTAGTTTGGCACATACTGTGGCAAGTTTTACATAATCGATTTGACGACTTTGATAAGCAATCAATACTATGCCGTTACTTTGTGTTGATATTTTTTGTGTGTTCTGCATAATATTCATTTGTAACTTCTTGATATCTTTCAATAAGTTGCTCTAAAAAATCCTTTATGTTTTCAATTTTGACAGGATTTTTGAACGAATCTCGCAGAACCATTTCAGTTTGATTATTTTGATGCATTGTGTTCACAAAAGATATTAGTGAATAATCAATGTTGAACAATCCACCCCCATAGGTAAGTGTTAAGATTGATTCTACCTTAGCATCTAGATTTTTTTTGGCCAAAGATTGATTGAATCGCATCTTGGCAAAGTTTGATAATTCTGCAGAGTCCATAGTTATATTATACTTATTTTACGGTACAAATGCAATAAAATTTATGCTTGAGTTTCTGTTAATGACGTGTATGTTACTGAACCAGATGGTACTGATCCTAAGTGTGTTGCATCTGGTTGATTGTAGTTACCGGCAAAGGCTAAATTGCCATCCACAATATCAAGGTTTGTTACAGCGGCATCTAGTGCATCCTGTGGATCTTGCCCTGCATCAACCTGGTCAGCCGCCGCATCTGATAATGTCCACTTGAAGAATATACTCTCACCATGGTTGTTTCTTCCATCTGAATGCACACCTCCATTTTTTATTTCTAATTGTGCAAAGTTGGCTGTGTATGGTGATGAGTCTGCAAACATTTTAAGATGTACTACATATGAATCAGTCAAGTCATAATAACCTTTTGTATCAGTCAATGTGTTTGCTGTGCCACTGCCACTGATTGAACAAGTGGTGTGATCAAATGTAAATGTTCCAATTAGTGTTTCTAGTAAGTCTTTCCATTCGTTTGCTTTGTCATCTGATGTGTGTCCACTCAGTGTGACTCCTGTTGTGATTGTTCCGCCGGCATTGAAAAAGTGTCGTGCTTCATCTCCACCTGCAAAAACAAGTTTGAATTCATAAATTGTGTTCACTTTCCAAGAACCAGTAAATGTTTTTGTTGTGTATGCGTTTGCAGTTATACCATCTGCTTTAACATTGTGTCTGTTGGTTGTTACTGTGCCAATATCTGTAGACACATTAGCAATAGCCGCAATGATATCACCTGAGGATACTGAAAAAGTTGAAATATTAATACTTGTATCTTGGTGACTTCTTGCTATGTTTAATCGTCCAAGCAAGGCAGTCCATTGTGATGCTTGTACTGTGGTTGATGTATCAACTGTTGATAAATCTGCTAGTCCGTATCCTTTGTCATCATCACCAAGTCCTGTAACATCATTAATATTGTTACTGTCTGTTGAAACAAAACCATTATAATGATCATCTAATATTGCATCACCAGTTTGATATGCCATTTATTTTACTCCTACTACACATTCTACAAAGTCTGTGTCTTCATATAGTTTTTCTTCCAATGCTCTGCCAACTATTGCTCTGTCACCTGACTGAGTTGGTTGCTCTGTTTCTGCTATGCCATCTTCTTGTCCAACAATAATACGTTGTCCTTTGTGTACCACACCTTTTACTTTTACAGGAACACGTCCTACTAAAGCCACAAAAGGATGTGTTTTATCAGATCCAGCATTAGCATTCATTTTAAATGCAGGATCTGTGGATATGACACCAAAGAAAGCATCTTCTTCTGATTTTTTAGTTACTGTAATTTCTTTTTCTCCGCCTAAAGATACAAGTGTGCCTGGTGCATAAACAGCATCAGCATGATATCGCTCTGCCAAGTCACTATATAGAGCGGAAGTGGCAGTCACTCTCATGTTGGCATAACTTGAAATTGTCACGTTGCCAGCAGTAGTACCGTCCTCTGTTGTGTAAATTACAGCAAATTCATCTTCTGATTCATCAAAAATTATACCAGCATTAAGAGAAACACCTCTATCAATTATTAAACCTGCATCAACTGCTGTGTCTGTTTTACCTTTTGCAAGGAATAACAATGGATCAACAATTTCCATATTTGTTGTGTTTACAGAAGTTGTTGTACCAGATACTGTTACGTTACCTGTTACATTCAAGTTTGCAATAGTTGTAACATCTCCAGTTGCTCCGTCTATAACAATGGCTGATTTTGTAACACCACCATCATTAATTTTAAAGTTAATGTCTCCGTCCGCGGTGGTGTTTTGAATATTAAGATCATTTGACGACATACCAATCGATACATCACCGTCTGCACCTAACACTAAAGATGCATCATTTTGAATTGTTACTGTTCCAGTTGTTGTGTCATCTGCATTGGATCTCAAATAGTTTGCCGCGGCAACACCTCCTAAAGCATCAGCATCAGTTGCTGTTCCTGTAAATTTAATTCCTGATATAGTGCTTGAAATTTGTGTTCCAGCAGTAATTGTTGAAAATCCTGTAATTGTTGTACCTGGTGTAAATGAATTTTGTGCTGTAATGGCAACCACGTTGTCTGAAATAGTATGTGCAAGATAAGTTTGTGATACACCTGAAGTATCAGTAACTGTTGATACAATAGTACCTGATGTTGTACCACCTGAAGATGATGTTGGTCCAACCAATATCCATGCTGATCCTGAATACACATACAACTGACCATTTGCTGTGTCATACCACAAGTCTCCCTGTGCCGCTGAACTTGGACTTGTTTGAGAGTTGACTGCTGATCCTGTTGTTTTAAACTGGGCACCATCATACACTTTCAACTGATTTGTTGTTGTGTCGTAAAATGTTTGACCTACTAATGGAGATGCTGGTGCATTCGCTGTGGTGTTTGCAAAGTTCTCTGCCAGTTTGATTTGGTTCTCGTTAAGTACTTCACCATAACCTGCATAGTTCTTACCAATCAGTGTTATACTGTAAGTTGTATTAATGGCACCATCGGCTACTGTGACTAATGCCGTTCCGTCTGTTTTATTAATTGTATATGCCATTTTTTATATCCTTATTATACTATTTTTTCTTATTAGAGTCAAGCATTTGCTCAATTGTATCTATCTGTAGTTCAGGCTTTGTTATCACTTTTACTTTTCCGTTTGCGTCCTCTGTTATTTCAAGTGCGTCACTCTTTAAAGCATCTTGTTTTAGTTCATCGGCAACAGATATGTAGTCATAAGTATCTGGATCTGAACTATATATTTCAATCTGCTCTTTTACTTCTTTTCTGTATCTATCTATATAGTCACGCAATTCTTCAAAACGTGGTGTATTAGGCAACTCGCTTTGATTAAGCATCTCTATTATTATATTTATTTGTTTGTGTATTGGATACTTTTGTAAAACTTTGACGTTAGCACCATAAATTAGTTCACTTTGCCTAATTGTAGGACGATCATGCATTGGTTTGACTGATCCAGTTTCATAATCACCATCATAATACTGAGTCTCAACATCTATTTCAACTTCTTTAATAAGAAATACTGCTTTTTCATCAATGCGTTGATCTTCTTCCATTTCTTTAGTCAGAACACCCATCAAGATTCCGTTGGGTTTGGAAAACATTAATTTTAATTTTTCTGTGGCCATTATGCTACTCCTGCTGAAGATGGAAACCAACACAATGCTAAACTGTATTTTGGTTGTTCATCTTCTCCTATTGGAGTAACTTCATGTGGTGTTGCTATGTGCATATCCATTAGTGCTCCTGGCTTTTCTTCGACCAAATGTCCTTTATTGTTTTCATCATAGTATTTAAAGTGTGGACGATCGGCTTGTAAGAAAACCAATTTAAATCTGTAGTATCCCTGTGCTGTGTCCTTGTGTTTAGGCAAAAAGTCACCTGCCTCATATTTGTTAAGATGTGCTGTGCAAAATCCATCGTCCTCATCAGGAATAGTATCGAAAATTGCCTCTTTAAGTTCAGTTGGCATATTCCAATGTTTAATCTGTTTGATACTTCCTGGTTTTTCTGGTGTGCCAAAGTAATCACCTTTTGGATCTCTAATTTTGAACATATGATTATACTTCTGGCAAAGTTTTAAAATTCTTTCTGGGTCTGTGCAATAGTTTTCTATCAATTTATACATAATATTATCCTGAAGTATATGCCCATGTTGATCCATTGTGTGTGTAAATTAGATCATTGTTACGAGTTGGATTATTGACTGTGGTTGTTGTATTAACTGCACTAACCACAGTAAATCCAATTACTCTTGAAGTTGAAAAAGACGATGACGCTGAAACATTTTGTATTGTGCTGGCAATGTATGCTTTATCACCGTTTGAAAAATTAGCGGCAGGAGCCAATGTGTTTAATAATTCAACAACTGATCCAGAACCAGAACCTGTTATGTCCAACCCTTTCACATCTAAACTGAGATAGATATCATTTGGCACAGCCGCAATCTGCGTGGATATGTATGCTTTAATTGATTGTTGTGTAGCCAATGCAGTTGCAGAGTCACTTGAAAAATCATCTTCATCTAATATTGCTGTTACAGTTGCTCCACTTGCCAATGTTAAACTTGTATTAGCAGTGATACCGCCCCCATCTGCAATCGTTATGGCATCATCACCATCTGTAAATTCAATCTTTGGAGTTTGTAAAGATGTTGAACCTGATACTGTGGTTCCTGCAATAGTACTTGTTGAAGTAATTGCACCCGAACCAACTGTGCCTGCCAAAGTTACGTTGGCACCTGAGAATGTTGCCGCTGTGGTTGTGCCTGATTTTATAATTAAGTTACCACTAGTATTAGTAAGACTACCAAAAGTAACGCCATTATCTTTTACAAAAACATCACCACCGTTAGCGTCTAATGTAATATCTGTCTCTGCATCTACTGTAAAATTATTCGAAGCAGTAATAGTCAAATCAGTTCCGTCACCTTCGATTTTTTCTCCATCATCACCAAAAGTTATTCCTATGTTTGCTGGTATATCAATATCACCGGACGTACTGGTCAGTCCACCGTCTATAATATCTACTTTTCCGGTACCGTTTGTTTCTAACTTAAGATTCGCATTTGATGAACTTGTGGCCACTGAATTGTCTGTAAGTTGTAAGTTTTCAACATAAACATTTCTCAATCTTTTTGTGTCTGAGCCAATATCAAAAGTTAAAGTTGTATCTGGTCTTATGTGTGATGCTATGTCTGAAGCAATAGTAAATGTATCTGTGTCCGAACCACCTAAGGTCAAATCACCATCAATTACAATATCACCAGTTGCGTGTATCGAACCTGTCACATCTAGTGCATATGATGAACTAGGTGATGTATTTTGAATACCAACTGATCCTGTTGCACCATCTAGTGTAATTGGTGTTTTTGTTACTCCGCCATCATTTACTGTAAATTTTACATCACCATCCAATGTAACATTAGCAAATAAAATATCAGAACCATCAACGGTCAAACTTAGGTCTCCGTCTGCTCCAAGTGTCATACCTGAATCAGTTGCTATGCCTAATGTGCCTGATGTTGTATCGTTTGTGTCTGATCTTAAAAATTGTTCTGAACTAATATTGTCTAACAAGTCAGCATTAGTGGCTGTGCCATCATATCTGAATAGTGTTGAATCTCCTGAGTCCTGTATGTTGAGTCCTGGTCTAAATGTTGCGTCTCCATGACCTGATGGCGTTGATTTTGCAACAAAAGTTTCATCAGATATAATTGCAACTCTTGTTCCTGCCACATATATTGAAGCAACTGTTTTTGATGTGTCATCTACTTTTGTAATTGTTTCTACAAATATTCCTGATTGGTTTGCACCTGCTGTAAACGCAGGGCCTATCACATCAAAGCCTGCACCATTATAACCTTTAAGTTGATTTGTAGTGGTGTCATACCATAGAGTTCCTTCTTGGATACTTGCTGTAGGTGCTTGAGCAGTTGTAGCAATACGTGGACTACCTGTTGGAATCCAAGATGTTCCAGTGTACACATACAAAAGATCATTTACTTTATCCCACCATAATTCTCCTTCTACAGGGGTTGCAGGTTGTGTTGAACTTGATGAATTTTCTAAAAGTTTTACTAAATTTTCATTAAACACTTCACCATAACTTTGATAGTTACGACCAATAAATTTTACTGTTGATGATGTACCAAGTGTACCGTCTTCAACAGTTTCTATAATAGTTCCATCTGTTTTGTTTATGGTGTATGCCATTTATCTTATGTGTCCACAAAGTTTGTCAAACTTTGAATCCTTACTGTGTAATCAATTTGTATCAGTCTATTCAAAGATTTTTGTACAGGGTGGAATATTACATGAGTCAGTAAATTTCCTTCTCCCGCTGTGCCTTCCCATGAATACAAAGCAATTTCATCGAAAACAAAAGTATCAGACATTGTTGTTGTGTTATCAAAAGCCGCCTGTCCTGATGGCTCACCGTAGTCTAGCAAAGCAGTAACAATAATGTCGGTGTATTTGTTTCCAGTAGTATGTCTTACTACAATTTTATTTCGTGCTGTATCATTGTTTAAAGAAGACAAATCATTGATACTTTTATAATATGTTTGATTGTATAAACTTGAATTTGATCCTGTGTTGTTAGGAGTAAGATATGTTATTACTCCAGTTGAATCTACTGCTGTTCCACCATTACCAAAATGCATTTCTTCGATATATCCAGTGGTTCTATTAGTAACTGAATTTGCCAATGCTTGTGAAAAGTTTTCATAATGTATAGCATTTTCTTTTTGTACTAGTATTTCAGGATTGTTAGCATTTGTCACGTCACTGATCTTAATGAATCCTCTTATATTGTTTCTTGTTTTATCCATTAATCTCTCCGTTGTAAAATAATCTCACCTGTTTCTGGGTCTGATATTTCTAAAAATCCTTCAACTAATACACCTGAATTTTCATCTAAATTAGGTGTTTTTTTCTCTTCTTTTTTTGGTTCATTATTCATGTTTGGTTCTCAATGTATTTATTTCGGCAATCTTGACTCCCCATCAAGTAAGAATTTTGCCGGTACCGAAGTTGCATTTTGCATTCCTTTGGAGTTTGTTGCACTTGCAGGATCTGTTCCTTGATCATACCAAATCTGTCCTGTTTTATGTTGTATTTTTATAGTTCTGCCACTGGTCGGCGCAGTTGTAAACGTAATACCTCTTGCACTATCACCACCAATGGTGTAGTTGGCACTTGAATCATCATTTAATCTACGCAATCTTATACCACCAACAAACACAGTAAGTTCATCTGCTTCTGCTGGTTGTGTTGTAAGATTAAAGAATGTTGTTGATCCGTCACCTGTATAAGTGTCAGTTGTAATTGCATCACCTGAGTTTGGTATAGTTTGGTTGGCAGACGCATCAACTACTTCTGTTCCACTAGGATAATTCGCTTTGGCTCCGGTTCCTAAGGTACCTCTTCGAATATTTGATAGTGTATTCCCATCTTTTGTGCTATATTCGATTCTTTCCTTATCGATAAACACAACTCCTGGGTAAGTTGTTGATGGCGTCGCCAACACACTTCCGTCACGCACTGAAATAGTGGTGTCAGAAATTAGTAATGGACTAGATAGTTCTGTAATGTTTGCCTTAGCAATACGTTTATAATGATATCTGTCCAAAATATCTTTGAAAATTCTAAATCCAGTTGCAGGTGCAAGTTTATCTGTACTAATTGCAGTTACCACAACCCTGTCAACACTGGACCCATCTGTAATAAATCTTGGTGCTGGTATAGTAATTGTTTTTGAATCATCTTCAACACTAAAGTCTACTCCTTGAACTAATCTCTCACCATTGTAAGTTACCCAAAGATAGTTTGTGTTTGAAATAATGTTGCTCATTGTGTAAGTATTTGATTCTTGTTGTTCAATCTGTAATGCTTGATCATAACCAACTCTGTACAAAGTAACACTAGCAGTTCCTGATGATGTTTCTGCACAAGATAACACCATATCGCTACCAGATATTGCGGCTGAGAATGTTAATAAACTTGCATTTGTTATTTCATCACTTGTTAATATACCAAACTGGTTAATGTTTGCTGTAAGTCCATTAGCCGCAACTGTTAAGATTCCTGTCTCTCTGTCACCACCGCCACCAATGACAGCAGAATAATAATAAATGGCTGACATATACTTGTCTGTTGTTGTACTTTGCGGTATTGCATCCAAAGTGGTTGAAGACCCAGACACAGTTTGTGGAGCAATAAATTTAGAACCTTCATCTTGGAATGTAGATGTAGTTGAACTTAATGCAACTCTGTGCATTTTCAAAAGAGTTGTTGGATCATCTGTATTTGCTTTAAGTTGTGCAGTACTGCCAGACATGGTCGCAGTAAATGTCATAAATTGTGTTGATTGCGTGTTCAAAATACCATAGTGTGTGCTGTTTGCATTTGTTCCGTCGAAGTGAAAAGTTACATATCCTGACTCATGACCATCCACATCCCCTTTAGCATAATAAAAA
>MDTE01116390.1_pt1 | contig 15770 bp, 16 predicted proteins | sample 811231 | NCBI WGS metagenome assembly MDTE01 (sample SAMN05326651, study PRJNA326480) | marine metagenome | isolation source: seawater | place: Indian Ocean: Red Sea | collected 2010
AGTGTCAATTAGCATGGTGCATAAACTCAAAGGACATTATTTAGATACAAAACATCCAATTATTGTTGAAAATTTAATGGGGATTAAAAGGGTTAAAGGGAGCATACAAAAAGGAAAAAAACCTATATTAATCAATCATTTAAAATCAATAATTAATGTAATAGATAAGCAAAAAATTGAAAATATAAAGAAGTTAAGAGATAAGTCAATTATACTAGTTGGCTTTGGAGGTGGTTTTAGACGAACTGAACTTACAGCAATTGATCATGAAGATTTAGAATTTGTACCTGAGGGTCTCAAAATAACCATCAGAAGATCAAAAACTGATCAATTTGGTGAAGGAATGATAAAAGGACTACCCTACTTTACTAATGAAAACTATTGTCCTGTAGTCAATCTTAAAAAATGGATAGAAATTTCTAAAATAAAATCTGGACCTATTTTTAGAAGATTTTCTAAAGGCTTAACTTTAACAGAAAAAAGATTAACCGACCAATCAGTAGTTTTATTAATGAAAGAATATTTAAATTTAGCAGGTATTAATAATAAAAATTTTGCAGGTCACAGCTTAAGATCTGGTTTTGCAACTGTTGCTGCAGAATCTGGTGCTGATGAACGTAGTATTATGGCAATGACTGGCCACAAAACAACACAAATGGTTAGAAGATATATAAAAGAAGCAAATATATTTAAAAATAATGCTTTAAATAAAGTAAAAATTTAATCTCTGAATTCACGATTAACAAAAATCAAATCTCCATGAAGCCAATTTACTAAAAAATAATTATTATCAGCAAGAAATTTATATAAATCACTATTTAAAATTCTATTAACATCATTATTTCTGAATTCTAGTTGTTTCATTTTTAAATCTAAATACTCAACAGAAATTATACTAGGTTTATATTTTATCAAATCAAAACCTAAAAAAACGTCATATTCGTGACCCTCAACATCTACGTTCATGTAATCAATTTTTTCATGAAAATCAATTTTCTTTAATAATTTATTTAATGTTATAGTTTGCTGTTTTTTAATTTCTTTAATTTTTGCTTTCTGAAAATTTGAAACAAATTGATTTAGGGTATTTAAAGGTGATTTATCATGATAAAAATATAAATCTCTTAAATCTTCACTTGAAGAAATAGCATAATTTAGATTGATATCATCTGGTCTTGCTAAATTAAAAAGATCAATATTTTTAGAGTCTAAGTCTATGTTTATACCACTCCAACCTCGCTTAAATAATAAATAAGTATTATTGTTTGAAATAGGATTTTGTGCACCAACATCCAAATAAATACCTTTTTTTTTGGATTTAAAAGCATAATCTATAATTAAATCAACAGCATTTAAAGAATATGAAATTTTTTTAAACTTTAATTTTTTTTTGTATAGACTTAGGAGATTTTTAAATTTTGAAATCATTAATTATTTAAATATCTTATGAAAAAATAATTTCAACTTACATTTTACAAGGTCTATATAAAAATTTATATCTTTTTTAGGTTCAGATAAATTTTCTATAAAGGGAATTACAGAATTATTACCTCTAAGAAAGTATTTTCGAAAAAATCTAGGATTAATACCATACTTTAGTAGAAACATTTTGGTACCATTGTTTAACTTAACTTTCCCTTTTCTAGAAGTTAAAGAATTAAAATGATAAACTTTGAATTTTGATATTGCTTTAAATATTCTAACGTTATTCAACCACAATTTCATGCATAAATCTGGATCAGATCCATCACCAGGATTAAATTCTTCACTAAAACCACCAATTTTATTCCACAATTCTCTGTGAATTAAATGAGGTGCCCAATGTGAACTTTGTATATCTGGTGTAGTGTCATTAATACAAAATTTTAGAAATCTGTCCTCATTAAAACTTTCAATATTATCTCCACAATCATAATTTATTAAACCAAATTTAGTAGAAACATTTATACCAGATAAATAATAAAGATTATTTTTTTGTTTTTTAATTTCATTTATTAGATATTTATCCCAATCTTTACAAAAATACATATCATCATGAGCATAAAGAATGTAGTCAGAAGTAGTTAATGAAAAAGCTTTATTCATTGAAGAACATAGACCTATATTTTTATTACTATGAGTATATTTAATTTTATTGTTTAGAATATAATTTAAAGTACCATCTGAACCATCATTAATGTGAACCACCAAATCATGATGATAATAAGAGTTTTTTTTAATTGAAGATAAAAAAAATTTTAAGTATTTAATATTATTATAAGTTGGAACTATAATTGATAAATTCATTAATATAGAACGTTTTTCTTACCCATAGATTTGTCTATAATATATTTAGTTGTTTTTAATTCGTTAAAAAGTTTGAAATATTTATTTCTACCTGCTGAAGCAATTTTCTGTCTTAATCTGTCATTTTTTTTATAAAAATTAATCTTATTAGTTAAGTCATTAACATCATTATATAAAACAATTTCATTATCATTAAACATATCTTCTAACTGTGTTTTTTTATCAACGAAAGTTAATAAGCCATTACCCATTAATGAAGCTATTCGATTACTTGAGTAATATTTAGTTGGCAAACCTCTGCTTAAATTTAAGCCCATTTTTGAATTTACTAACGCTTTATAAAAATCATTTCCCCAGATTGGTTCTTTATTTTGAAAACCGTAAAAATCATAATCAATATTAATTAATTTAGTCGTTAAGCTATTTAAAAAGTGTATTCGGGAATCATTTTTACCTTTTTTTAATGTAGCTCTATTTACTCCATGGCTCATAGCATAAAACAAATCTTTTAAAGGTTTTTTTTTTGAAACATTAAAGCATTCTATATTTTGATCAACTGGAACGAAAAAAAAATGTAGATTTTTAATTTTAATATTTTGTTTTTTTAAAACACTTGGATCTGTAGTAATGAAATTATGGTCAACTATTTCAGAATAAGTAGTTATATTTTGAATATTTTTTTTTGAATAATCTAAACTTTTCATAACAGGATCTTCATTCCATTGAGATATAATCAAGTTATTATTTATATTTCTAAATTCTTTAAATGTGTTTTTTTTAATATTTTGTGTATGACCAAAAAAAACAAAATCTGGATTATAATTTTTAAATGTTTTAACTAGGTATTCTTGAAATTTATCAATATTTTTTCTTTGAAATATATTTCTGTTTTGTCTCATAAAGTCACGATCGCTTACTTCTAATACATCATGACCATTTCTAATAAAACCGTTAGTAAATTTTTTTCCCAATGAAATATTATATAATCTATGAAAATTTTTTTGCCCAGTATTATAAATATTTATAATCCTTAATTTATTTCTTATTAAATTTAGACTAAAATTTTGAGATAAACTTTCTCTAATTTTATCTATCAAGATAGAATTATCCTTTACTAAATGTTTAATATTTTTAAAACCATTATTTTGAATTTTTTTTCTAAGTTTTGAATTTACAATTAACTTTTTTATCAATTTATAAAGTTCATTTGAGTTTAATCTTTTTAAAAGTAAACAATGATCAGTTGTTTCTGGTAAACCACCTCTGTTGGAAATTATCGTAGCGCAAGCTCTTGAAGACGACTCTAATGCAGTTCTGCCAAAAGGCTCTTCCCATCTTGAGGGCACAACTGCTATTTCTGATTTATTAAGAAAATTTAATACATCTTTGTGTTTAAGAAATCCTAATTCTTTATGTTGTGTATGTTTTATTATTGGTCTTTCTCTATCTTCATCTCCAATTGAATAAGCTCTCCAATTTTTAAATTCGTCAAGAATTTTGATTATTGCATCTTTGTAAATATCATAACCCTTTGATGTGTTCAATTTTCCAACAAATGTAATCTTTTTTTCTTTCTTATCTTTTTTTTTCAAACGATGAATACTAGGATAAACAATTTCTGTTTTATCTAAAAGTTTTTTATCTAAATCAATAAAAAAACGTTCTTGAACCCATCTACTTACAAAAATTATTTTATCAAGATTAATTAACAAATCTAATCTTTCTGATGCACTTCGTGAACCACTCATTGATAATGGATCATTATGAAAATATAATATATATTTAGAATTCAGTTCTTTTTTTAATATTTTAAATATTTGGGGTCGATTGTGTATTTCAATAATATCAAAATTTTTATCTTTAATATTTTTAATTATATTTCTACAGTATTCTTTTGTATTACTTGAAAATTTTGATTTTAAATTATTAATATTTATATTGATGTAATTTTTAGTTAAATAATCCGTATTTTTTGTATTACCAAAAATAAAATTATTTTTACAAAATTTTGAATATCTAAAAAAATCACAGACCCATATAGCTGCAGCTTGAGCCTTAGAAAATGTATAATTTTCTTTGTAAGGAAGAATCGTAGCAATTTTCATATTAAATTTATTCTAAACCTTTTATTATGGATAATCTTTTTTTTCTATCCTTTTTAAGAGAATATTCAAAAGACAAAGCATTTGATTTAGTTAAAAATTTTTTTTTAAATATAACTTTCCATTTATAACCCTTTGTAGATTTAGCTCCTTTTGAAGAATTGTGTTTTTTTAATCTAGATAAAACATCAGTTGAATAACCTACATAGGTCTTTTTTTTATAATGTTTGAGGGTTTTAAGAATATAAACATAGTGATACATAAGCGGTTGGCGGTCCCTAGGGGAATCGAACCCCTCTTTCGAGGATGAAAACCACGTGTCCTAACCGATAGACGAAGGGACCATTTGCTCGTCTTTTATTTGAAATGTCTCTAATTATCAAGTGTTTAATAAATCACAATACTAAATCTTTAATTATTAATTGAAGAGTTTTTTTATTATTCCAAAAATTTTCACCAATTTGACCCAAAACATTTAAATTCTTTTTATAATTTAATAAATATTTTCCAATTTCGTTATTACTAGAATCAAATGCAATTGAATTTATAGAAATCCCTTTTTTTGATTTTAAAATACAAGAAACATGTTTTTCGTTTAATATTGATGATTTTAAAATCTTAAAATCTTTAAATAAAAAAGTTGGTAAAGGGTTTCCAGTTCCAAAAGGTTCTATTTGTTGTAAATCTTTATAAAATTCTTTGTTAAGAACTGATGAAGATGCTTCAAAATCATACATACAAATATTATTTGAAAAATCATAGTTCTTTAAGAAATCATTTTTGATGAATGATTTAAAATTTGATAAATTTTCTTTTTTTAAAGAAAAACCAGCTGCCATATTGTGTCCACCACCATTAATGATTAAATTTCTATCTAATGATAATTTGATTACACGTCCTAAATTATATCTATAAACTGATCTAGCAGACCCTTTTAATAAATTATTAGAATTTGTTATAACTATTGATGGTTTATTAAAATAATCTTTTAATCTTGAGGCTATTATTCCTATAAGTCCCTCATTGATGTTTGGATCATAGTAAACAATAATATTATCATTTTGTTTCTCCAACATTCTTAAATCGATATTCTTTAAAGTAATATCTTCTATTTTTTTTCTTTTATTATTTAAATTAATTAATTCTAAAGATCTTTTGTTAATTAATTTTTCGTTATCTGATGACAATAATTCAGTAGCATAATTTGATTTTCCAAGTCTTCCACCAGCATTCAATATTGGACCTATTAAATATCCTAGGTCATTTATGGAAATTTTATTTTTTCTATTATTTAATTGATATAATTCTTTAAATACTTTGTTTTCAGTAATTTTAAATTCATTAATCACTTTTTTAGCAATTAATCTGTTTAATTTTCTTAAAGGCATTACATCACATACAGTCGCTAAAAGAACATTTATAAGATATTTTTTTAAATCAATTTTATATTTTGTCTTTTTAATTAATATTTCTAAAAAAAAATAAGTCAGTGTAGTTGCACAAAGATAGTCATATTCTAAATAACCATTATTTTTTTTTGGATTAATAATTACATCAGCTTTTGGATATGGTTTATTGATTTCGTGATGATCGATAATTAAAGATTTTATATTATTTTGATTAAGGTAATTTATGGCATCATTGTTTGTGGATCCACAGTCGACCATAATTATCAATTTGGGTTTTTTTAAAATTATTTTTTTTAATATTTTTACACTGGCTCCATATCCATCCTTTAATCTGTCAGGGATATAATAAAAAAATGGATGATTTATACTTTGAAAAAAATTTACTAATAATGACGCAGAGGCAGATCCATCTACATCATAGTCACCGAAAATACATATTTTTTCTTTATTCTTAATTAATTTTTCAACAATTTTTGCAGATTCAACAAAATCAGAATTATTTTGAAAAAAATTTAATAGTTTTAAATTATTATTAATTGAATATATTTCCTCTTTATCAAAATTTCTTGAAACAATTAACTTTGAGATAATCTTTGAAAAATTATATTCTTGTTCAATTTTTTCTACTATTTTTTTATTAACTTTTTCTTCTTTCCATTTCCTACCAGAAACTGAAATCATTTATTAATTCTTAACATGGTCAAATATCATTTTTCTTTTTTCTATACTCAAGTGGTTATCTCTTGAAGTTTTGTTAGTTACTAAAGTTTCAGTCATAAAATAATGATTATCCTCTGACACCACACCTTTCATCGTCATAGTATCTGTTATAGCTGTAGCACAAAATATTGTATCTCCTTTAACAATTTCATTTATTTCATATTTTTTATCAAATTCAGTGATACCCATCTTTTTAGCTTCTACAATATCTTTTTCGTTATCAAAAATAAATTTACCCTGAAAATGGCAATTGTATGCATCTAATGCTGCTGCAGCCAAAACACCTTCGGGTCCACCACCTATTCCCAAGTAAATATCAACATTGTAAATCGGTTTCGTTACTAAAAGTGCGCCAGCTACATCTCCATCAGTAATTAATTTAATTTTAACATTTAATTTTGTTAAATCTTCAATAATTTTTTTATGTCTAGGACGATCTAAAATACATGCTGTTAAATTTGAAGGATCTGTATTTTTAAAATCTGCTAAATTTTCAATATTTTTTTTTGTTGAATAATCAAGATCAATTAAGCCTTCTTCAACTTTCGCTGTAGCAATTTTGTGCATATAAGTTTCTGGTGCTTTAAATAAATTCCCTTTTTCAGAAACGGCTATAACCGATAATGCCCCAGGCAAATTATTAGCTGCAAAATTAGTTCCTTCTAAAGGATCTACAGCTATATCAAAGTCAGGGCCTTTTCTTAAACCCAATATTTCACCTGTAAATAGCATGGGAGCTTCATCTAGACTGCCCTCTCCTATTACTATTTCACCAGTCATTTTAATTTTATTTAGTTCAGTTCTCATAGCATCAACTGCTGCTTTATCTGCTGCAATTTTATCTTTTTTACCAACCAAATGATATGACGCTATAGCAGCTTTAGATGTTACATGTACGAATTGATCAATATATTTTTTGTCTATTGACATTATTTTACAGTTTCAATTGAAATATTTTTCTCTAATTTTGATTCAAATTCCCTCAATCTTTTCCAAACTGAAATTAACTCAACTATAATTGGCCAGCTTCTAACTAAATATTGAAGTGATGTTTCAACACGGCCAAAAGCTCTTATAATTTGTTGAACAAAGCCAAGTGTAATTGCACCAGTAACAATTGTTGGTGCTAGTGCTAAATATGGAACAATCACCATTCCTTGTAAATAACTCCATTTAACGGCATTAAAGTAAAGATAGTGAAAATACATTTTATAATGAATTTTTCTAACACCTCCATAAAGATCAGTAATTTTTGCAGGTTGTGCACTTTCTTTAAAATCTTCTCCTAAGACTAATTCTTTTCTATAGGCAGCCTCCTCTTTTTGGATATCATATTCAATACCTGGAAGTTTAATCCCTACACTCGCTAATATTATTGTTCCGCCCAATGCTGATATGATTGCGACCCAAACTAAAGCATGTTCTACTTCACCGATCCATGGTAATACAGTTATACTTTTAGATAACCCCCATAAAATTGGAGTAAAAGCTATTAATGTCATCACACTTCTTAGTAGCTCAGCCCCCAAACCTTCCATTATTCTAGCAAATTTAAGTGTGTCTTCTTGTACTCTTTGTGATGCTCCCTCTATAGAAGATGCATCATTCCATTTATCATGATAAAAATCTGCCATTGCAGTTCTCCATCTGAAAGTCCAGTGGCTAGTAAAATAATCACTAAAAATAACCACTAATATATATATGGCTGCAATTTTAGCGAATGTAAAAAGATATGCTATGAACTCTTTTTCTGATACGGAATTAGGGTTTGTAAGAGCTTTTTGTAAAGTGTCATAAAATTCGCCAAACCATTCATTTATTCTAACATCAAGTTGGACTTGATACCAAGTAGCAAATAAAATAATTAAAGTTCCACCTATACTCCATAAATACCATCTTCTATCTGTAAAAAATTTGAACATTTATTCCCTTAAAAAATTATCTGCGTATGATTTCTTCACAGTTTTTCTTTTTTTGGGTTCAATTACCTCATAATCAATTTTCTTTTTTTTTGCATAATTGATAGCTAGTTCTTTTGTAGAAAACTCTAATTTTAATTCTGTAAAAGTATCTGATGAACTTTCCCATCCCATAAGCGGATTGATTGATGGATCATTTGTTTCATATTCCAAAATCCATTTGTCAGTTTTTCCATATCCTGATTGCATAGGACTTTTATTTGGTATGTAAATTTTTGCTTTTCTCATAAATTAATGGTCGGAGTGGCAGGATTCGAACCTGCGACCCTCTGGTCCCAAACCAGATGCGCTACCAGGCTGCGCTACACTCCGAAGAGAGTACTAATACAATAGTTATTTATTTTTTCAATGTATAATGATGAGTAAAACAAGGGATTTTTAATCAGAATCTGTTATATAATGCTTATGATAATTACTTGTCCATTTTGTAATAAAAATTTTGATGTAAATACAAATTTAATACCAGACAAAGGTAGATTGTTAAAATGTGGATCTTGTGAAAAAACATGGTTTTTTAATAAAAATGAAAATAAAAAATCCTTAAATCAAAATCTAAAAATATCAAAGTTAATCAAAGATAATAAGCCTAGATATCATAAGAAAATGACTGAATCTGTGAAAGAAGATAGATTGAATTTATCTAAAAATAAAGGATCAGAATTAATTAAATATAAGCCAAAATCAAATTTTACGTTATCAAAAGTTTTTAGTTATTTGATAGTTTTAATAATAACTTTCATTACTATCATAATAATACTCGATACATTTAAAAGCCCATTAAGTCTTTTCTTTCCAAACTTAGAATTATTATTATATAATTTATTTGAAACATTAAAAGATCTTATACTTTTTACTAAGGATTTAAATTAAATATGATAAGTTATTTGTCAAAACCTTTTAGATGGTTTTTTAAACTTGAAGCAGCAAGTGGATTAATATTATTATTTGCAGCTATAATTGCATTAATAATAAGTAATTCAACTTTTTCTGAATTGTATTTTTCTACTTTAAATAAATACTTATTTATTGGAGTGAATAATTTTGGTTTAAAATTATCAGTTCTACATTGGATTAATGATGCTTTAATGGCAATATTTTTTTTCTTCGTTACTTTAGAAATTAAAAGAGAATTTTTACAAGGTGAACTTTCAAATATAAAACAAGCCTTACTTCCAATAATTGCAGCTGTAGGAGGAATGCTTGTCCCAGCCTTATTTTATATTTTTATAAACTTTGGTGATAATGAAACTTTAAATGGTTGGGCTATTCCCTCTGCTACAGATATAGCTTTTTCATTAGGAGTTTTATCATTATTAGGTAAACGTGTACCATTATCTTTAAAAGTTTTTTTAACTGCGCTAGCTATCATAGATGATTTAGGAGCAATAGTGATCATTGCACTATTTTACTCGGGCGATTTAAGTATAAAATATTTAAGTTTGATGTTATTGGCATTTATAAGTTTACTAGTCATAAATAAATTTGATATAAAAAAATTTTTACCATATTTAATTATAGGAATTTTTCTTTGGGACTTTACGCATAATTCGGGCATTCATGCAACAATAGCCGGTGTTTTATTAGCAATGACAATACCTCACAGAAAAAAAGAGAAAGATTTTTCTTTATTAATCAAAATTGAACATGCAATAAGTCCGTATGTTGCTTTTGGTATAATGCCTTTATTTGCTTTTGCTAATGCGGGTGTTTCTTTAGATGGATTATCATTAAGCTCATTACTAGATAAAGTCCCTCTAGGAATTGTACTAGGACTATTTATTGGAAAACAATTAGGAGTTTTTGTATTTTCATATATATCAATTAAAACTAAGATAGCCCAAATGCCAAATAACTCAAATTGGTATAATTTTTATGGAGTTGGTGTACTTACAGGAATTGGATTTACAATGAGCCTTTTTGTAGGAAATTTAGCTTTTGTTGATAATATGCAATATATGGATGGTGTGAAGATAGGAGTGTTAACTGGGTCACTATTATCCACTTTATTTGGTTACTTCTTGATATTACTTACACCTAACAAATAAATTTTTATAGTGAAAAAAATAATTTTATTGGGATTAACGATATTTATGTTTTTTTTTAAAAACTCGAGCATGGCAAATTATGAAAAAATTTTTTATGACTTTTCGATTGAAAGTATAACTGGGGAGATGATAGATCTTAATAAATATAAAAATAAAGTTGTTTTAATTGTAAATACAGCAAGTAATTGTGGTTTTACAAAACAATACGCACAACTTCAAGAATTATATGAAAAATTTAATAGCAAGGGTTTAATTGTATTGGGTATCCCCTCAAACCAATTTGGAAATCAAGAACCTGGTGACAATAAAGAAATAAAAGATTTTTGTGAAACTAATTTTGATATTACTTTTCCGTTAACAACAAAAACTAATGTTATTGGAGATGACGCACATCCAATTTATTTATGGGCAAAAAAAAATTACGGTATTTCAGCTGTCCCTAAGTGGAATTTTCATAAAATTTTAATAAATAAGAATGGTGAAATTGAGGATACTTTTGCTTCTTTTACAAAACCAATGTCAAACAAATTGTTAAAAACTATAGAAAAAATTTTATAGATTTATCGTTAGCCCATCATACGCCGGTTCAATATTTTTTGGCAGTATATTTTTAAGATAATTGTAATCTAAATCGGAGTGCAAATTAGTAAGAATTGCTTTTTTAGGCTTAAGTATCTTGATTAATTTTAAAGAATTTTCTAAATTTAAATGTGAGGGATGATTCCTTATCCATAAACAATCTAAAATAAGGTAATTTAAATTTTTGAAATACTTATAATCTTTTTTAAAAATTTCGCTTACATCACTTATATATGCTAATTTTTTATCAATTATAAAACAAATACTATTTACTTTACCATGTTTAACTATGACCGGCTTTATTTTTAGGAATTTATTACCATCTTTTATTTTCAAATTATCTTTAATTGTATTTAATTTTAAAATAGCCGGATATTCATTATTATCATTTGAAAAACAATATTTAAAAGCAGAAATTAAATATCTTTTAGTAGGCTTGTCAGTAAATACAGGAATAGTTTTTTTATTATGAATATAAAAAACTCTCAAATCATTAATCCCATGGGTTTGATCAGCATGCATATGTGAATAAAAAACCTTGTCAATTTTTCTAATCTTATTTTTGATTAATTGTTGTCTTAAGTCTGGTGAGGTATCAATTAAGATTGTTTCATTTTGTGTTTTGATTAAAGCAGAACACCTTGTTCTATAATTTTTCACATTTTTTGGATCACATTTTCCAAAATTTCCATCTGGTCTTGGCACTCCCATTGAACTGCCACATCCTAGTATAATGAATTTCATAAAACTAATAAAATAATTTATTAAAATTTTGTGTAGTTATATTAATTAAATCATCAAATTTAATATCTTTGAGATTTGCAAGTTTTTCCGCTGTATATTTTACAAAAGATGGTTCATTTTTTTTACCTCTATTAGGCTCTGGGGTTAAAAATGGACTATCAGTTTCGATTAATAATTTATTTAAGGGAATAAATTTAAAAGTATCTTGTAACTCTAATGAATTTTTGAATGTAATAATTCCACTTGCTGAAAAGTAAGCATTAAATTTAAATAATCTTTCTGCAAATTTTTTAGACCCTGTAAAGCAATGCATTAAAATTTTCATTTGATTATTTTTGTAATCCTCAAGAATCTCTAAAGTTTCATTTTCAGCATTTCTTGAATGGATAATTAATGGAATATCTAAATTTATCGAAGCTTCTATATGTTCTTTAAAGCTATCAATTTGAGTAGTTTTATCACTATTATTATAATGAAAATCTAACCCAGTTTCTCCAACTCCAATTATTTTCTTATTATTTTTAATTTGCTCAATAATTAATTTAGAATTTACTTTATTATTTTTTGTTTCATGCGGATGAATTCCAAAAGTTCCGAATATAATTTCATCTTTTTTAACTAATTCCTTAATAGTTTTAAAACTATCTAATGTGGTACAAATTGTTAAAATCTTTTGAATGCCAGAAGATTTAGATCTGTTCAAAACTTCAACTAAATTTGTCAACAATGGTTCATGATCTAAGTGACAATGAGAATCAATCATTTTTATCAATTTTATTAAATAAAATTCCTATATTATTTATATTATTGTTTGATTTAAGATATCTATGTTCTTTCAAAGATGAAAAATCAATTTCGTCTTCTTTAATATTAAAAATCTTTAACGCTTTTAATGATGACTCTGGTATTATAGGATATAGTAAAAAGCTAATTTTCCTAACTATTTCTAAAGTCGTATAAACAATTGAATTAAGTCTTTTCAAATCATCTTTTTTCTTCCATGGTTCTTGATCATTAAAATATTTATTAGCTTCAAATAAAGAAGTTATTATAAAATCAACATAATAATTTATATCTTGATTATCAATTTTTTTTCTTATTTCATCTAGGTTTAATTTATATCTATCTAAAATTTTCAAATCATCTTTGTTCAATTCAATATTATCAGGAATTTTACTATGACAATTTTTGTTAGCAAAAGCTGTAACACGTTGACAAAGATTTCCAAAATTATTTGCTAAATCACTGTTAATACAATCTTCTAATTTTTCTTGAGATATGTTTCCATCATTTCCAAAAGAAACTTCTTTGAGAAGATAATATCTTAATGGATCTAAACCGTATTTTTCTATTATCTTAATTGGGTCTAAAATATTCCCTTTTGATTTAGACATTTTCTCTTCTCCTGACAATATCCAGCCATGACCATAGACTTTTTTTGGTAATGGAATATTTGCAGCTAATAAAAAAGCTGGCCAATAAACAGCATGAAATCTTATAATATCTTTACCAATCAGATGAATTGAAGCTGGCCAAAATTTTTTAAATAGAGGATCGTTTGTATTTGGATAATTTAACGCACTCAAATAATTAGTTAGAGCATCAAGCCATACATAAATTACGTGATTTTTATTGTTTGGAACTTTTATTCCCCAGGAAAAACTTTTTCTGCTTACAGATAAATCTTTTAAACCACTTTTAACAAATCTAATTACTTCATTTTTTCTACTTTCAGGTAAAATAAAATCTGGATTTTTATCATAATGATCAAGTAATGGTTTTTCCCATTTGGATAATCTAAAAAAATAAGACTCTTCATCAACCCATTCAACTGTGGATTTTGATGATATTGCTTTTTTTTTACCGTCTATTTCCTCAATTTCTTCTTCAGTATAAAAAGCTTCATCGGAAACTGAATACCATCCAGAATATTTAGATAGGTAAATATCTTCATTTTTTTCAAGTTCTTTCCATAAATTTTGGACTGAAATTTTATGGCGATCTTCAGTAGTTCTAATAAAGTCTGTGTTAGTTAAATTTAAAATTTTTGATAAATCCTTGAAAGTTTGGCTAATTTGGTTACAAAATTCTAAAGTATCAATACCCTGTTTTTCAGCTGCTCTTTGAATTTTTAAACCATGCTCATCCGTTCCTGTTAAAAAATTTATATTAAAACCATCAATTTTTTTAAATCTTGCAAAAAAATCTGCAATAATACTTGAATATGCATGCCCCATGTGAGGTTTCGCAGAAGGATAATAAATCGGTGTAGTTATATAAAAATTTTTATCCATTTAAAATTTCTTTTTCAAATTCCATAAATAATGTTTCTTCATCTAAATTAAATCTTCTTGTATCAGAAATTCTTTTTAAGAAATAACTATATTTATTATAAATATTAGATGAAATTGTATGATTTATTTTTCTAAAGTAAAATTCAATTAAATTATTTAAGATCAATTTTATAGAAGGATTCTTTTTATATAATTTGTCATTTATTATTAATTTAAGAAATTGTTTTAATTTTGTATCTTTTAAATTATACTCATTATTTTGAGTATAATTAATCAAATCATAGATATTTCCTGGTGTAAAATAATAGTTTAAAATATCTTTATTAATAAAATTTTCTAATTTTTCATTAAAAATATTTTCAGATATATTCAAGCATTCAGCATTAGAAATAGATATTTTATAATTTATACACCTTGAAGATAAAGTTGGTAAAATATTTTTATTATTGTTTATTAAAATGAAATAAATGTTTGAAGATGGCTCTTCAAGAATTTTTAAAATTGCATTAATTGAATTTAAATTCAAAAATTCTATATTATCAATTAAAATAAATTTTGGTTTAGTGTTAAATGTTGATTTGTTTAAATTTGATATTAAATCTCTGATTTGACCAATTTCAATAAATTTTTTATCACTCTTAACATCTATTAAAATAAAATTTTGATTTGACTTATTTTTTATTGTTTTAAAGGTTTTACTATTTTCATTTATTCTAAAATTTGTTTTATCATAATATGTTTTTTCATCTTTTGACAAAACATAATTTATAAAATGATATGCAAGTGTTGATTTACCAATACCTTTAAGACCACTTAATAATATTTTATTTGGAAATTTATTTTTTTCATAAAGATTGATAAAATGTAAAATATATTTGTCTAGACCAAATAAAGTTTTTTGATTAATAGGTTCTATATCTATCATATTATTTTGGAAATATAATTTAAGATCAATTTTTTATTATCAGAAATATCTAAATCAGAATTAATAATTTTATATTTTTTACTATTTCTTAGAGACAATTTTATGAAACCTTTTTGAACATTTTGATAAAACTTATTATTAAATTTATCATATCTGTTTAGTCTTTTTCTCAGTTTTAATCTTTTAACCATATTATATTTACTCACCGTATTAAGAAATGTGAAATCTACCTTGAAATTTTTTAAAAGATAATTATTCACTAATTTTATTAGTGTTAAATTAATTCCTAAACCAAAATGTTGATATGCTATAGTTGAGTCAGTAAATCTATCAATTAATATTATTTTTTTTTTATAAAATTTTTTTAATAAATCAATGTTTTCACTTCTAGCAGCTAAATATAAAAGTAAATCTGTTTCTTTATTAAATGATGATTTATTACTTAATATCAAATCCCTAATTTTTTCTGAATTCTTGCTACCTCCGGGTTCACGTAATTTTATATGGTCAATTTTTCTTTTTTTTAAAAAATTAGAAACATTGTTGAGATGGTAACTTTTACCACTTCCTTCTATACCCTCAAATACGATAACAGGTTTTTTAGACATCACCCCAGATTAAATAATTCAAAGATTTAATTAATCTAGTAAATATATTAACTTTTTCCACTTTATTTGATGCAAGTAA
>MDTE01050452.1_pt1 | contig 15769 bp, 17 predicted proteins | sample 811231 | NCBI WGS metagenome assembly MDTE01 (sample SAMN05326651, study PRJNA326480) | marine metagenome | isolation source: seawater | place: Indian Ocean: Red Sea | collected 2010
GATAGGGTACGTTCATCCAGTCGGCCATACCGGCGAACAGGGACGAATTGATGGACCGGCCCACGCCCGTACGCTCGCGATGGTAGAGCGCCTCCAGGATCGCGGCGTGGGTCGCCATGCCGCAGGCGATGTCGCAGACTGATACGCCGACCCGGCCGGGTCCGTCGGGCGTGCCCGTCACTTCGCACAGCCCGCTTTCGGCCTGCACCAGCAAATCGTAGGCGCGCATGTCCCGGTAGGGGCCGCTTTCGCCATAGCCCGAGATATCGCAGGTGATCAGCCGCGGGTGCTCCCGGCGCAGTTCAGCCGAGCCGACGCCGGCGCGCTCGGCGGCGCCGGGTGCCAGGTTCTGGATGAACACGTCGGCCCTGGCGATGAGGCGCCGCAGCAAGGCAAAATCGTCGGCCGCCTTGATGTCCAACGCAATGGATTGCTTGCCGCGGTTGAGCCAGACGAAGTAAGCGCTCTGGTTCTTCGCGGCCCGGTCGTAGCCGCGGGCGAAGTCGCCGTCGGTTCGTTCGATTTTGATAACCCGGGCGCCGGAATCGGCGAGGCGGGAGGAGGCGTAGGGGGCGGCGACGGCCTGTTCGATGCTGACCACGAGTATGCCGTCCAGGGCGCGGTTCATGACGTTCTCCTTGCTTTGCTCCCGGCGGCCTCTGTCTAGGCCGGTTTCCGGCGTTGATGCTATGATAGTTGTAATCGGAAACCCCTTGGGAATTTTGGCATGTCAAAACACGCCTATGCGCAGGTCGAAAGTGGTTCGCCCGTCCTCGACGCTCTCGAAGAACTGCTTGGAGAGCGGGTAACAACTGCAATGGCCGTGCGCGAGCATCACGGCCGCGGCGAGGACTACTTCAAGCCGGTTCCGTCCGAAGCGGTCTGTTTCCCGCACACCACGGAAGAAGTAGCCGAGATCGTCAAGATCTGCGCCGCCCACAGGGTGCCCGTGATTCCGTTCGGCACGGGGACGTCGCTCGAGGGGCACGTGACCGCACCCCATGGCGGCATCACCATCGACCTGATGCAGATGAACGAGGTGCTCGAGGTGCATCCGGAGGATCTAGATTGCCGGGTGCAGGCGGGTGTGACCCGCAAGCAGGTGAACGAGTATCTGCGCGACACGGGCATGTTCTTTCCCATCGACCCGGGCGCAGACGCCTCGCTCGGCGGCATGGCCTCGACCCGCGCTAGCGGCACCAACGCGGTGCGCTACGGGACCATGAAGGAGAACGTTCTTGGCCTGACAGTGGTGACCGCAGACGGCAAGATCATCCGGACCGGCGGGCGAGCCAAGAAGTCGGCGGCCGGCTACGATTTGACCCGCATCTTCGTGGGCTCCGAGGGCACGCTCGGCGTGATCACCGAGGTCCATCTCAAGCTCTACGGAATTCCTGAGAAGATCGCCTCGGCGGTTTGCCAGTACCCGTCGCTCGGCGAGGCGGTCGACAGCGTAATCCTGACGATCCAGGCCGGCGTGCCGGTCGCCCGCATCGAGTTGCTCGACGCGCTGATGATGGAGCAGACCATCGCCTACTCGAAGCTGGAAGGCTACGAGACGAAGCCGACCCTGTTCTACGAGTTCCATGGCACTGAGGCCGGGGTCGAGGAGCAGGCCCAGCTGGTCCGCGAAATCGCCGATGAGTTCGGCGGTTCCGCGTTCCAGTGGACAACCAGCCAGGAGGAACGCAACAAGCTCTGGCAGGCCCGCCACGACGCCTATTATGCCGGAACATCCGTCGAGCCTACCAAGCTCGGGATGTCGACTGATGTCTGCGTGCCGATCTCGCGACTGGCCGAGTGCATCCTGGCGACCGAGCAGGACACACGGGCATCCGGCTTCGACACGCCCATCGTGGGCCACGTGGGCGATGGCAACTTCCATGTCCTGTTCATGCTCGACCCCGACGACGCGGACGAGGTGCGCCGGGTCAAGGAGTGCAACCAGCGCATCGTCGAGCGAGCGATTGCGATGGGCGGCACCTGTACCGGCGAACACGGCATCGGGGTCGGCAAGATGGACTATCTGCCCCTCGAGCACGGCGAGGATGCCGTCGATCTGATGCGCACGCTCAAGCGATCCTACGACCCTGACAACATCATGAACCCAGGCAAGATGGTCCGGCTCTAGGAACGAGAGATTCCGTCATGGCTTCGAATGTCGTTCAACTGCGCGACGTGCCGTCGGCAAGACACCAGATCAGCCCCGGGGAATGGCGGGCACGAATCGACCCGCCCTACGCCGAATAGCACGTGGGGACCCCGATGTTCCGGGCGCTGCGTTTCCTGATTTTCGCCGTCCTGGCTTTTATGATCGCCATGTGGATCAGCGAATCCCGCGGCGATGCGGCCTCGGCGCCCACGCCCACCATCGATCTAGACAGTGTTTCAGGAGAGAGTTCATGATCATCGATCACCGCACCTACTACACCCAGGCCGCCCGGACGGGGGATTTCCTCGAACTGTGGGAGCGCATGGCGCTGCCCTATCAGCTCAAGTATCTGGAGGACTTCGTCGGCATGTTCACCTGCGACGTCGGCGACCTGAGCCAGGTCCTGCACATGTGGCGATACGAGGACCAGGGTGACCGTGAACGCCGCCGCGACGCCATGTACCAGGACCCGGGCTGGCTTGAATATGTCGACGAACTCAAGAATTCCGGACTGCTGGTGCGGATGGAGAACAAGATCCTGCGCCCGGTACCGTTTTCACCCATGCAGTAGGACGAAACAACAGACCCGTCATGCGGGGGCATGACGATCGCGGTTGTCTCCCGCTACTTTGCGGGAACCGACCGCCCGCGGGTCATCAGGTAGACCCCGCCCATCACGGCGACCAAGCCAAACAGGTGATAGCCCTCGAAGGCCTCGCCCAGCAGCAGGATCGCCAACGCGGCGGTGAACACCACGCGCATGTAGTTCGAGATGCTCGCCTTGTTGGGGCCGAGCCGGCGGATCGAGGCATTGGTAAAGCCGACGGCGATAGCGGTCACGACGATGCCGACCCAGACCAGCGAGGCGATGGCCGGCATCGTGAGGGGCACCGGCTGGACGTAGATCGACTCGAGTGCATAGAGCGGCGTGACGACCGCAAGCCCGAATAACTGGATGATGACCAGCAGCTGGGGGACGTTGATCTCCTTCGGGACCTGGCGCACCAGCACGTTGTGCAGCGCCACCGAGCCGGTCGCGAGAAGCATCATCAGGTCGCCGATGTTGAACTCGAGGGCCAGGATCGCGCGCGGGTCTCCGCGCGCGAGGATCGCCAGCACGCCGACCGCGGCGATGACGATGCCCACGCCCTGTTTGCGATTGATCAGGTCGCGCCAGAGCAGCGCCGACAGCAAAACCGTGATCGCGGGCTGGGCGGCCGAGACGACCCCGCCGTTGAGCGCGGTGGTGAATGTGTAGGCGGCGTAGATCAGCCCGTTGCCCAGGGGCACGAACAAAAGCCCCATCAGCGCAAACAGCTTCCAGTGGCGGAGGATCAGGTGACGCTGGGCGAGTAGCCCGTAGGCGGCAAACGGCATGATCACCATGGCACCGATCGCCATGCGCCAGAACACGAAGCCCATCGGCGGAATCACCCCGCCCAGGTAGCGCGCGAGGATATGGTTCGACGCGAAGATGAGCGCCGCGCCAACGATCAGCCCGTAGGCCAGAAATTCCCGGTCAAAGAGGCTTTGGTCGTTGTTCCGGTCGCCGCTCATCGGGGCGGACTAGTCGAGCCGCTTGCGCAGCAAATCGAGCAGGGTGATCACCGCGTAGGAGCGCATGCGGCTGAGCACGCCGGGCAGGGCGACCTTGACCGCGTGGCTGGCATCCGGCAGGGCGACGCCGGCGAAGACCGTCCCCGGCGGGTGGTCGTCGGGCACCGCGGGGCCGATGACCGAGATCCCGATATCGGTGCCGATAGCGTCGCGGGCTGCGGTGGCCGCCGCGATCGCCCCGTCCTCGCCGTCGGCCGGTCCCGCCGGGGCGACCACGGCACCCCGGAAGATCTCCATGTCCGGATCGATGGTTGTCAGCCGGTTCGACAGAATGCCGCCCGTCAGGCTCTCGGACGCCGCGACGGTGAGGCCGCGTGCGTGCAGCATGTCGAGGACCACGCTCTCCATGGTCTCCTCGTCATAGCCGAAGATGTAATCGCCCAGCCGATCCCGGATCAGGTCTACTTCGGCGGTGATGATTGCTTCGGCCTCGGCCACGTCATTCGCCTTGGCTGTGACCCGGACCTTGATGCCCTCGATGCCGCTGGCCTGGAAGGCGATGGTGGCATGGCCGGTTTCATCGAGGTTGTGGACCTGGTCGGCGAGCGTCTCGGCCAGGGCCGACTCCCCGTATCCCCAGGTGCGGATGACCCGCGAGCGGATGACCGACGTCTCGCCGGAGCGGCGGCGCAGATCCTCCAGCACCGTGCCCTCCATCATCTCGCGCATCTCGTGCGGAACACCAGGGACGGCATAGATCACCTTGTCACCAACTGGGCAGACCAGCCCCGGCGCGGTGCCCGGCATCTGCTCGATGGTGGTCGCCCCTTCGGGCACGTAGGCCTGGCTCAGATTGTTGTCGGGCATGGGCCTGCCGCGGCCTTCGAAGATGTCGCGAATGTGGGCCGCGATGGCGTCGTCGCGGCACATCTCGACGCCCATGATGGCGGCAATGACGTTGCGGGTGATGTCGTCCTGGGTGGGCCCCAGCCCGCCACAGCAAATGACGGCGTCGGAACGGTCCAGCGCCTGGCGGATGGTCGCCTCCATGCGGCCGAAATTGTCGCCGACCTTCACCTGGAACAGGGAATCCACCCCGATCAAGGCCAGCTGTTCGCCGATCCAGGAAGAGTTGGTGTCCACGACCTGGCCGAGCAGAAGCTCTGTGCCGATGGCAACGACTTCACAACGCATGAAAATACTCCGTTTGGTCAGGCCGGCTTACGTGGCCAGATGGAATCGAACCGATCGGACAGGAAATTGCCCACATGCACCGGTTCGAAACGTGGCGGATTGTCGTCACTAACGAACTCCGGGAAGGGCTCGACGACCACGTCGTAATCGGGATTCAGGAAATAGGGCACCGAGTAGCGCTCCGTGCCCGAACGGTTCACCACCCGATGCTTGATCGAGATGAATCGCCCGTTGGTCCACGTCTCCAGCATGTCACCGATATTGATCACGAAGGCCCCGGCGATCGGGGTTGCCGTGACCCATTCGCCCGATGCTGTCTCGACCTCCAGGCCGCCATTCTGGTCCTGCAGCAGGATGGTGAAGGCGCCGGTGTCGGTGTGAATCCGCGCGCCCATGACACCGTCGTCGAGATCGGCGGGCGGCGGCGGATAATGCAGGAGCCGAAGCTGGTTCAGCGCATTATTATAGTAGCGCAGGAAATAGTCTTCGGGAAAATCGATGCCGATCGCGAAGGCGCGGTGCAGCCGGTCGGCCAGCTCGCCCATGGCCGCATGATAGGCGAGCATCGAATCCTTGATGTTTTCTGGCTGCGCCGGCCACTGGTTCGGGCCGGCCAATGTCTTTCCGGCCGGCGCCTCGGGGTCGCCCTCGGGACGCTCCTCGGCCATCTGGAACGCTTCCAGGAAATTTCGCTGCGTCGGGTCCGAGCCCTTGGAATCCAGGGGCAGGTAGCCGCGGTAGCAGGTGGAACTTTCGAGCCCGATTCGCAGCTTTTCGTCTTCCGGTTGGGCGAAAAAACGTTCGGCGGTTGCAAACACGCCGTCGATCAGCTCGTGGGGCACACCATGGTTGATGGCGTAGAAAAAGCCGGTGTTCTCTGCCGCATGGACGATTTGTGCCGAGACCTTGCGTTTGGCGTCGGCGTCACCGTCGATCAATGCGGACAGGTCTATGACGGGAATTTCGCTGGAATCTGCCTGGCGAACGGGTTCGATTGGCATGGGTTTTTCTCCGTATGGGTGATTACACGGAAAATCCTAGACGGGCATGGGCGGGAGGCCGGCCTCGCGCAGCGCACGCTCGTAGACCGGAACATCGATCACCGGTTGGGCGGCGCCGGCCTGGCCGAACATGTCGGAGATCCAGCCTCGATGATAGGCCCCGTGGATCGCCAGGTGGGTGATGCACATCGCGCGCGACAAGGAGCCCGATTTGCCACCGATCAGCGTGTAGTCGACGACTTCCTCGAGCTCGGCCTCGGACAGGCAATCGACATATTCGCCGAGGGTTTTGTCCATCGCGCGGCGCGCGGCCCAGAGTTCGTCCAAATCCTCGATCTCCACATCGCGCAGGGTCTGGTACTCGTGGCCCTTGCCCTGCATGTGGCCCAACCAGATGCGGTCGACATTCAGCAGGTGATGCATGCTGACGAAGATCGATACCAGCGGTGTCGGGCGCTCTTTCTTGACCTCTTCCGACGGCAATTCGGAGACCTTCTGGTACATCTCCTCATTGGCCCAGGCATTGAAATCGATCAGCGTGCGCAGATAGCTTTTGTCTTTCATGATGTACTCCCTCAGCAGGCAGAATACGCCGCGGTCCCCATTTCCCACAATGCGCCATACGCGGGCTTGACCCGCGTATCTCGGCTCCGACGGAAAACAAGATGCCCGGCTCAAGTCCGGGCATGACGAATGGAACTATAACTGCTCCTTCAATCGTGCCTTGAAGGCGCGGTCGCGCTTGATCGCTGTTTCTCGCCGCAGTGCGTCGCCGTGGGGCAGAGGCCCTTCTGTGTGGATGATGTCCCAGGGGCCACGGCCGCGGGTGAACTTGGCGCCGGTCCCGCCATTGTGGGCCGCGAGCCGGGCGGCGACGTCCTTGGCGATGCCGGTGTAGGTGGCGCCGGCGTCGTTGCGGAGTACGTAGACGAAGAATTCCGGATCTGGCATGGCGCTAGTAGTGGGGCGGAGGCGGTTCGTCTGGGCCTTTGCCAGGCACCGTATCCTCCACCTGGGTCAGCCGATCCGTGAGGCGTTTGACCTGTTCGCGAAACAGTTCGATCACGCGGGCCTGTTCGGCGACGACACCCGACAGTTCGTCCAACGTCGCTTCGTGATGGGCGAGGCGGATTTCAAGCTCGGCGATGCGGTCGCTGTCTGTTGTTCCGGCGGACATGGGACCAATTTATCAAGCCTGTGTGAGTCCATGCGAGGGCGTGCGGGACGCCATGCTTCGAGACGGCGCTGCACGCCTCCTCAGCATCAGGACCTCCAAATTGGCCTTACCCTGAGGAGGGCCAGATGCGCAGTGTGGGGCCCGTCTCGAAGGTCGAGGCTTACCGCCCCAGCACCGTCACCACGGTAGCCGCTTCCTCGATCCCGAAGAAGCCCCCGCCATTTTCCGCCGCCGCGATCCTGGCACCCTCGACTTGGCGCTTGCCGGCCTCGCCGCGCAGCTGGGTGACCAGCTCGTGAATCTGGATGGCGCCGGTGGCACCGATAGGGTGGCCCTTGGACAGCAGCCCGCCCGAAGTGTTCACCGGGATCCGCCCGCCAAGCCGAGTCTCGCCACTCTCGGCCATCGCACCGCCTTCACCCCGGTCGCAGAAGCCCATATTCTCGACCTGCACGATCTCGGCATAGGCCGAGGCGTCGTGCACCTCGGCCACATCCACATCGTCGGGCCCGACCCCGGCCTGCTCGTAGGCGCGCTGGGCCGCCGTGCGGCCGATATGATGGTCGAAGTCGTCCGGATCCCTGTCGGAACCACTGACCACGGCCGAGCTGAGAACCCTCACGGCGCGTGCCTTGTCGAAACGGTCGAGGGCATCGTCTCTGCACAACACGATCGCCGCGGCACCGTCGGACAGGGGGGCACACATGGATCGCGTAAGCGGCCAAGAGATCAGCCGGTCGGCCATCACTTCGTCGACCGAGAAATCCTTCTGGTACTGGGCGAGCGGGTTCAGGGTCGAGTGGAAGTGGCTCTTCGACGCCGCGGCCGCGATCTGACGCTGGGTTGTCCCGAAATGTTTCATGTGCTGGCGTGCAAGTGCAGCATAGATGTCCATGAAGACGCTGCGCTCACCGGTATCCGCCCCGGCCTCCGGCGGCAGGGCAAGGCCCTCGCCCAGGGACAGCAGGCTTGCCTCGGTCTCCTCTTGCGTGTGCACGTCCCAGCCGCCGCGGAAGGCCTGGAACATCAGCTCCCGCTTTTCCGGGTAGAACATCTTCTCGGTGCCCGCGACCAGCGCCACCTCGGCCATGCCCGCCTTGAGATAGGCGAACGCCTGGTTCAGCCCGGTCGAGGACGAGCAGCAGGCGTTCTCCACATTCACGATTGGGATCGATTGGAAGCCCATGGAACGCAGCGCGCACTGGCCGCGCACGGTGTTCTGGCCTTCCATCATTCCCTGGCGGGTGTTCGAGAACCAGGCGGCGTCGATATCGGCCATGGACGCGCCCGCATCGGCCAGCGCCGCCGAGACCGCGTTGTTGGTGAGCTCTTTCACCGACTTGTCCGGGAATTTTCCGAGCGGTGTCATGGCGACGCCGACGATGTTGATGTTTGTCATGATCTCTATTCCTGTTCGCCTTCGATATTGCCTGGTTGCGAGGAACGGCGCCAGATTTCGGCGATGGTTTCTCGTTCCGTAAAACCGTGGCGCGGAGATTTACCTCTGGCGGCCCGAACGCCTAAAGTGATGCCAACACGGGGGAGAAGTTACATGCCGGCACGGATCGGGGCGGTGTCGCCCATGGACAATGCCATGGACGCGATCACCGAGGCGTTCGCGGAGCTTTGGCCCGAGGCCGAGCTGTTCCACGTACTGGATGAGTCCCTCTATCTGGATTTCGCCGGCGGCAAGCCCCAGGCCGAGGAAACTGGCGAGCGCGTCTCGAAACTGCTGCACTACGCCGCCGACTGCCGTGCCGACGGGTTGCTGTTCACCGGATCGGTGTTCGGGCGCTGGGTTGAGGCGGCGCGGTCCGACATGACGATCCCCTGCCTAACATCCCACGAGGCGATGATCGAGGAGGCGTGCAAGATGGGAGAGCGCCTCGGGATTCTGACCACGACGCCGGGTTCGCTGAAATGCCTGGTCGAGGATATCGACCGCCATTCCAAGGACGGTGGCAAGGCGGTGACAATCACCGACCATATCGAGGATGCAGCCCGGCCGATCATCCTGGCTGGCGATGTGGAGACTCATGACAAGATGGTGGCCGCCGCCGCTGACAAGATGACCGACTGTGACTGCCTGATGCTCGGCCAGTTCTCCATGACTGGCGCGATCCGGCTGTTCACGGACATGCCCGAGCGGCCGGTGCTGACCTCGGCGCATACCGCGGTGCGCAAGCTCAAGCGCCTGCTGGGTTAGGGGACGGTCCCATGCCCAGTCCGCGTATCGGGGTGATATCGCCCATCGAAGTGGCGTTTCCGACGGTCGGGTCCGCCTTCGGCGAACTCTGGCCCGAGGCGGAACCGATCAACCTGCTCGACAAGTCGCTTTACGCCGACTTCGTCAATGACGACATGACCATCCCCGACCCGATGCCGGACGAGGCCTATGATCGGATCGCGAAACTGTTGCGCTACAGTCGGGACTGCGGTGCCGACGGCATTATCTTCTGCGGCTCGGTGTTTGGATTGCTGGTGGAGGCGGGGCGCGAGGGGATCGATGTCCCGGTTCTGACCTCCTATGAAGGCATGATCGCCGCCGCCTTCGCCGAGGGCACACGGCTGGGGGCGCTCGCGACCACGCAGCCCACGATCGATTGTCTGTCAGCTGATGTGGCGCGCTATGCCGAGGCCCACGGGCTCGAATACACGATGGGCGGCAAGGTCGCAGACGGCGCGTTCGAGCGTTTGCTTGATGGCGACCGGGATGGGCACGATGAGCTGATCGTGGAGGCTGCGGAGACCATGACTGAGGTGGATTGTCTGATGCTCGGCCAGTTCTCCATGGGGCTGGTCCCCCAGAAAATCGCGCCCGTTGCCGGACGTCCCGTGTTCACCGCGCCCCACACGGCGGTGACAAAACTCAAATACCTGCTTTCGGGCTGACGCGAGGGATGGCGAAAACCTCGAGCATGCGCATGACCCCGGTCGAGTGGGTGCTGCTGGTCGTCCTCGGCACCCTGTGGGGCGGAACCTTCTTCTTCAACGCGGTCGCGCTGCCCGAAGTGCCGCCGCTGATAGTCATCCTGTCCCGCGTCGTCATCGCGTCGATCATTCTCTGGGCCATCGTGCTGGCCCGCGGGATGGTGGTACCGCGCAATCCGAGGATATGGTTCGACCTGACCGTGATGGCCGCATCGAACTCCGCGGTTCCCTTCTTCCTGATCGCCTGGGGCCAGTTGCATATTCCCAGCGGCCTCGCCGCGATCATGATCGCGACGACACCGCTCTATGCCGTGGTCGCGGCGCATTTCTGGACCGACGACGAGGCGATGACCCCCGGCAAGCTGACCGGGGTGCTGCTCGGCATCGTCGGTGTCGTCTTCCTGATCGGCCCCGGCGTGCTCGGCGCCCTCGGGACGGGCCTGATGGGGCAACTGGCGGTGATCGGTGCGGCGATCCTCTACGCGCTGTCCGCAATCTACGGCCGCCGGTTCGCGAAACAGGAGGTGGCGCCCATGGTCGTTGCCACCGGGCAGCTGTCCATGTCGACGGTTATGCTGCTGCCATTCGCCATCCATTTTGCACCTCCCTGGGAACTCACGAACCCGAGCGTAGCGGCCTGGGGCGCGCTTCTCGGCCTCGCGATCCTGTCTACCGCCGTTGCCTACCTGATCTATTTCCGCATCCTGGCGACGGCGGGTGCGGTAAACATTCTGCTGGTGAACTTCCTGGTGCCGGTCAGCGCGTTGATTTTGGGAATCTTCGTGCTCGGGGAGGTGCTAACCGCCGAGCAGATGATCGGCATGGCGTTTATCGCCGCCGGACTGGCGTTGATTGACGGCCGCATGTTCGTACGGCGGAGCTGAGTGGGACCGACTAGCCCTCGGCGATGGAGTTCACGAGAGTGCCGACCTTCTCGATCCGGATTTCACAACTGTCGCCGACCTGCATGAACACCTGGGGTTCGCGCGACTGGCCGACGCCTGAGGGCGTGCCGCTGGCGATCACGTCGCCGGGTTGCAGCTCGGAGATGTGGGAAACGTAGGAAATCACCGTCACCACGTCGAAGATCATGTCGCGCGTGTTCGCCGATTGCAGGGTCTCACCGTTCAGCACTGTCGAGATATCAAGGACCTGGGGGTCGGGGATTTCGTCGGCGGTTACCATCCACGGGCCGAAGCCGCCGGTGCCCTGGAAGTTCTTGCCCGGCACGACCTGGGCCGTGTGGTACTGCCAATCCCGCGCGCTGCCCTCGTTGAAGCAGGAATATCCCGCGACGTGGGACAGGGCATCTTCCTTGGCGATATAGCGTCCGCCCTTGCCGATGATCACGGCGAGTTCGCACTCATAATCCAGCTTCTCGACCACGGGCGACTTGAGCATGGGCTGGTTGTGGCCGACCAGCGTGTCGGCATACCGGCCGAAGATCATCGGATGTTCGGTCTTGGACCGCGGCAAGCCGGCATCGATCGCTTCCTGCAAATGGTCCATGTAGTTCACCCCGACGCACCAGATATGGGCCGGGTCCGTGATCGGCGGCAGGTAGGTGATGGCGTCGAGTGCGTGGTCGGGTGCTTCACCTGCATACTGAGCCATGTCGGCGACCCGGCGTTCCGCGATCAATTCACGAAGGGAGGCCGTGCCCGCGCGTTCCGTCAGGTCGATGATCCCGTCATCGGTGGCGAGGCCAAGACGTGCGCCGGCACCGGCATCAAAGGTTACGAGCTTCATGGGATGGTTTTCCTCTGGTGTGTCGGGGTTAGGCCGCCAGGAGCTCTCGGGCGCGGGCGATAATACGTTCGGGCGTGACCCGGAACTCGTTTTCCATGGGTTCGGCATAGGGTACCGGCATTCGCGGTGCGCCGATGCGCCGGGCATGGGTTTTCAGGGCATCAAAGCAATTCTCGGTGACGTCAGTCGCGATCTCGGCCGCAAAGCCGCCGACCTGGACGGCTTCCTGGGCGACCAGTAGGCGTCCCGTCTTGCACACGGATGCATAGACGGCGTCCTTGTCCCACGGCCAAAGCGTGCGCAGGTCGATAACATCGACCGATACACCGTCGCCGGCCAGTGTATCGGCGACCTCTTCGCACAGCCGCGCCATTTTCGACCAGGACACGATGGTCAGATCGCTGCCCTCGCGGACCGTCTTGGCAACGCCGATCGGGACCACGCCCTCATCGTCGGGCACATCGCCGGAGGCCAGCCAGAGGTCCTTGTGTTCCATATAGACGACCGGATCGTCGGCCCGGATCGCCGACTTGAGCAATCCGCGACCATCTGCGGGGGTGCCCGGCGCGACCACGACCAAGCCCGGTGTATGGACGTACCAGGCCTCCGTCGACTGGGAATGTTGTGCCGCGGCCCCCTTGCGCACGCCGATGGCCTGTCGCACCACCAGCGGAACCCGGGCCTGGCCGCCGAACATGTAACGGATCTTGGCCGCCTGGTTGACCAGTTCGTCGACTGCGCACATGCCGAAATCGGCCATGCGCAGATCGGCAACGGGGCGTGTTCCGGCGACCGCGGCGCCGACCGCGGCACCCATGATCGTGTTCTCGGAGATCGGCGTATTGACGATGCGTTTCGGCCCGAACTCGTCGATCAGGCCGACATACTGGTTGGCGCTGGTGCCGCCGTGAGCAGTCGACAGGTCTTCGCCCAAGGCCCAGACGAGCGGGTCGCGCCGCAGTTCCTCGGCAAGTCCCTCACGGACGGCGTCCGCGAATGTCATCTCGGTCATGCCGCACCTCCGTCCTGCTGCCAAGGCTCCGGTGGGCCGAAATCCTGGACATCGGCATAGGCGAGGTTCTTGTTGGGGAAGGAGGCGTCCTTCGCCGCCGCCACGGCTGCATCGATTTGCGCGTAGGCTGCGTCGCGGGCGGAGACGATTTCGGCTTCCTCGAAACCGTTGGCGATCAGCCAGGCGGCGCAGCGGCCGATCGGTTCGTCCTTGAACCGCTCCTCGGTTTCCCCTTCCGGGCGGTACAGCATCTTGTCGCGCGAGATATGCCCCTTCACGCGGTAGGTGCGGGCATGCAGGAAGTGGGGGCCGCCACCGCCGCGCACCCGGGCGATCAGGTCGGCGGCCAGCGCATCGACGGCGTTGACGTCGTTGCCATCTACGTCGAAGGCCGGCATCCCGAACGCCTTGGCTCGGGCGACCGGGCCTTCGCCCGCGGTAATGCTACGGGTCACGGTCGAGGAGGCGTAGCCGTTGTTCTCGCAGACGAACAGGATCGGCAGCTCATAGACCATCGCCCAGTTGAGGGCCTCGTAGAACGGTCCACGGTTGGTGGTGCCGTCTCCGACAAACACCGTGACGATAGCGTCCACCCCTCTTAGGCAAATAGCTTGGGCGGCACCCACACCCATGGTCAGGCCGTCGGCGAGTACGCCATTGGCGCCCAGCATTCCGACGGAAAAATCGGCAATATGCATAGAACCGCCCTTGGCGCCGCTGGTGCCGCCGACTCGTCCCATCAATTCCTTCATCATGGATTCAGGATCTGCGCCCTTGGCGATCGAATGGCCATGGCCGCGATGGTTGGACAGGATGTAGTCGGTGTCGCGCAAGTTGGCGCAAACCCCGGTGCCGATTGCCTCCTCGCCGATATACTGATGGATCGAGCCATTGATGAAGCCGGCGTCGAACTCGTCCTCGGAGCGCTCCTCGAAGGCTCGAATGAGGCACATCGTTTTATAGAGTTCGAAGATGCGGGCGGGTTCGTTGGTCCGCTGCGTATCGTTTTCGTTGCTCATCGCAGGTTGTCCTCAGGCAATCCGGTCGCCTTTTTTAATCGGGGCCGACCTGCTGTCGACACCGGGCAGCATCTTGCTGGCGTCGCGGGTGACGACAACGTCTATTACGGTCGGCCGGTCGCGGGTCGCAAGCGCGGTGCGGAATGCGTCGGCCAGCTGGTCGGGATGCTCGACACGGATACCCTGGCAGCCGAGATGGTCGGCCACTGTGGCGTAGTTGAGGTCCGAGAGGTCGGCGGACTGGTACTCGCCGCCGAACATTATGTGCTGCAGCGCCTTGATGTAGCCAGAGGCGGCATTGTTCACGACGATCACCGTAACCGGTACTTCCAGGCGCGCGGCAGTTTCCAGATCGCCCAGGGTCATGTTCAGACCGCCATCTCCGGTCAGGGTGAAGACCGGCTGGTCCGGAGCCCCCAGTTGGGCCCCAATTCCGCCCGACACGCCGTAGCCAATCGATGCCATGCCGCGGTCTACGATGAAGCCCCGACCGGCCCGCTTCGTGTCGTAAAGCAGCCCGGTCCAGTGGGCGGCAAAGCCGCCATCGGCGACCATGATCGCGTCGTCGGGCAGTATATTGTTCAACTCATGGCACATGCGCGCCATGCTGACCGGGGTTTCATCTGAGGTCAGCTTTTTATCCACCTCGTCGCGCCATTTAGCCTTGCCCTTGGCGATTTCGGCGATGAACCCGCGACGGGCCTCACGACGCGCGTCCGCGCCGTCCGACAGGGCTTCCCGGAGATCCGCTAATCCCTCCCGGGCATCGCCGCACAGTGCGACCTCGGTCTGGGCCCAGCGCCCGATTTCCTCGGGCAGGATATCGAGATGGACGATCGGGATACCCGGGCGCGGGATCGTGTAGCGCTTGGTGGCGATCTCTCCCAGCTTGCAGCCCACTACAAGGATGGTGTCGGCAGTGTCGAGGATATCGTTCGCCGTGCGTGAATATCGCCCGAACAGGCCGAGTGAAAGTTCGTGGACGCAGGCAATCGAGCCTTTGCCCGACAAGGTATGTCCGACGGGAATGGATTGCTCTTCAGCGAGCGCCGTCAATTCATCCTGGGCACCCGAGATATGGACACCGCCACCGGCCAGGATGACCGGTCGTTCGGCCTTGGCGAGCAACTCAGCCGAGTGCGCGATATCTGCGCGTGCCGGGCGCGAGCGACGCGACGGCGCATGCAGGGTCGACGGGTCGGCGTAGAGTTCGTCAGCCCCGTATTCGAAAACACCGTGGCTGATATCCTCGGGTACATCGAGCAGTACGGGGCCGGGGCGCCCCGACGTCGCCACCGAATAGGCGCGGCGCACGTGTTCCGGAATCCGCTCTCCGATCTCGACCCGGATCACCTCCTTGACCGCCGGTCGCAGCATTTCGATCTGCTTTGTCTCCTGGGTCATGTTCTTCCAAGCGTGAGACCGGTTGGCATCGCCCACCATGGCGATCATGGGGATACCGGCGTTGAGAGATTCTGTCAGCGCCGTCAGCAAGTTGGTCGCACCGGGGCCCAGGGTGGCATCACAGACGCCCGGACGCCCAGTCACGCGCGACCAGGCATCTGCCATGAACGCGCCGCTGCGTTCATCGTTGATCAGGGTGTGCTCGAGGCTCAGGTTTCGCACTGCGTCGTAGAACGGCAGGAGTTGGAACCCAGCCATCCCGAACATCGGGCCAACCTGGTGTAGCTCGAACATCCGGGCGATCGCTTCGCCGCCGGACAGGACGAGCCTGACGTTGTCCCCGGAATCCGTGGCATTTGCTGTGTCGTTCATGTTTCCCCGCCAGCGTGCTTAGTTTTACACCTCAAGATACGGCCTACAGTAACTTGCCATTGACGGCAGGTGTCGGACGCCCTGGAGGCAATGTTCTTCATACAATGTTGCTAGTCAACGCCCAGCAAACCGCTCACAAAATGAGACCGTTTTGATATCCCGCAATTTTCGATTTCGCCACGCTGTCTAATGTGACCCGTA
>MDTE01140870.1_pt1 | contig 15764 bp, 16 predicted proteins | sample 811231 | NCBI WGS metagenome assembly MDTE01 (sample SAMN05326651, study PRJNA326480) | marine metagenome | isolation source: seawater | place: Indian Ocean: Red Sea | collected 2010
AGTACAATAACAGTGCTGCTAAAAAACCTATAAGCGGAGTTATTAAACTAAAGAAATATAATTGACTTTTACTTTTAATTTAGAGAACAGTTATTTTCAATCATTAATGCATCTGATTTACTTAAAGATAATTTTTTCTATATTATTATATTAGTTTTTTTTATTGGTTTTTTTGATATTCTTACAGCTATATCTAGATCTTTTTTAGATTCAACTACACCTGTTTTTATTAATGAAGTCTTTTTGAAAATATATAGCATGTCAATGTTGTTTTTATATTGGTTTGGTTTTTTAAGCTTTGATAATTTTTTAAAAATTTACTTTTTTGGATTTTTTCTGAAATTTATTATTCTATTTATTATTCAAATTAAAAATAAACGCATTTCTTTATCATATACTTTAGCTTCATTAAATTTAAAAGAAATCTTGAAATTTGGTTTATTTGTTTTAATCGGAGGGGCATCAGTTGTTATTGTAACAAGAATGGATATAATGATGATTAGTTCATTGCTTGATTTAGAGCAAGTAGCTTTTTATACAATTGCTTTTTTTATTGGTAATGCGCTTAGAATACCAAGTAAAGCTATAGTTGCAATATCAACACCACTTTTAGCCAAGGCTTGGAAAGAACAGGATTTCAATGAGATTAATAGTATTTATTCAAAATCTGCACTTAACCTACTCATTGTTGGAGGTGTTTTTTTTACTTGTGTATGGATAAATATTGATCAAATTTTTTCTTTGCTACCAGAAAAGTTTAGTGCAGGTAAGTTTGTGGTTTTTTATATTGGCTTATCACAATTATTTAATATTTCTTTTGGTGTCAATACGGATATAATAGTAAATTCAAAATATTATAAATACGATCTTTACACTAATTTATTTTTAGTTGTATCTACATTTTTAACAAATTATTTATTAATTCCTTCATCAAGTCCCCTAGCTCATTTTGGGATAGTTGGTATAAATGGAGCTGCTATGGCAACTGCAATTTCAATTTTATTATTTAATATTTTAAAGCTAACAATTATTAAAATAAAAATGGATTTACAACCTTTTAGTATGAACACCTTAAAAATATTATTTTTTCTGTTTTTGGTTTATTACATTGTTTTGTATTTACCTTTAACTAACATTCCATTATTTGATCTTTTCTACAGGTCAGTAATTATATGCTTATTATTTATCCCATTAGTTCTTTACTTTAAATTATCTGAAGATTTAATTAGTTTGTTTAATGATTTTAAAAAATCTTTGCTAAGCAAATATTCTAAGTAAAGTATTCATCTTTGTTTATATTTGTGATAAGTTATGAGTGAAAAGAAAAAATTATTATTTATTTATCCTCAGCTTTACACATTTGTAAAGACAGATTTAGAACTTTTAAGCGACAAATTTCAAATAATTTCTTTTAATCAAAAATGGTCAAGTAAATATCTTTTACCATTTAATTTGATAGTTCAGTTTTTTTATCTTCTTTTTAATATAGTAAAGGTGGATAAGATATTAATTTCTTTTGGTGGCTATCATTCTTTGCTCCCGGCATTGTTTGGAAAGATTTTCAATAAGAAAATTTTCATAATCGTTCATGGAACTGATTGTGTTAGTTTTCCTGAAATTAATTATGGTAATTTAAGAAATCCAATTATGAGATTTTTTATTAGTAACACCTATAACTTAGTTGATAAAATTTTACCTGTTAGTAAGTCATTAGTCTACACTAAAAATACTTATTATTCTAAAACACCTATAGAATTTGGTTATAGTTATCATTTAAAAGATATAGCTACTCCTTATAAAGTTATACACAATGCTGTTGATCATTCTTTTTGGTGTAAAGACAAAAAAACTTTAAAAGATAATAATACTTTCATAAGTGTTTTATCAAATGGAAAAGAGCATATAAAGGGAATTGATTTGCTTTGTGAGGTTACAAGTAGTTTTCCTAACTGTAATTTTTTTTTAGCTGGAATTGATAAAATAGATTCACTAAAGATACCAAATAATGTTATATGTCTTGGAAGGTTAAATCCTAAACAACTTAGAGAATATTATAGTAAAAGTCGCTTCTATTTACAATTATCAAATACAGAAGGGTTTGGCGTATCTTTGTGTGAAGCAATGTTATGTGAATGCATACCAATTGTTTCATCTGTTAATATGTTACCTGAAATAGTTGGTGACACTGGATTTATTTTAGAATCAAGAGATTCATCAATGTTAAGTAGATTAATAAATGATGCAATTAGCTGTAATTTTGATTTGTTATCTAAGAAAGCGAGATTAAAAATAAAAGATAATTATTATATGCAAAAAAGAAAATCTAGTTTAATAAAAGAGTTGACTAGTAAATAAAATGAATAATTTATATCATTACATTAAATACAGATTGGTATTGTATCCAATACTTTTGCTAGTTAGATTTTTTTTAAAAGAAAATAAAATTTTAAATCACCCTCATTTTTTTATTTTGGGTTCAGGAAGAAATGGAAGTACATTATTAGCGACAATTTTAAATGCTCACAAAAATATTGTTATACCTCCTGAACAATTTTTATTACCATATATAATTATTAGAAGATATCTTCTATATCCTTTTAACAAAAAAGCATGGCTTAAAAATGTAAAAAAATTATACTTGAAAAAAGAGAAAACAACTAATTGGCAACTTGATATTTCTAAAATTAAATTAAAAAATGGTTCAATATCTGAAATTTTTAATCAAATTTTTCTAAAATATAAATTTAAACATAAAAAGGAGGCTAAATATTGGGGTGATAAAAGTCCACTTAATACAAATTTTATTAAGTATATATATCCTGAATTTATAGCTGCTAAATATATTTTTTTGATAAGAGACCCAAGAGATGTAATGTTATCATATAAAAAAATGATTAAGAACAAGTCTAAAAATTATTATCAATGGTATGCTTTAATGAAATGGGAAGATAGTATAAGATCTTATGATTATTTGAAGAATAACACAGAAGTCCATTTGATCAGATATGAAGATTTAATTAATGACACAAACAATGAAATAAAAAAAATACAGGACTTCTTAAGTTTAGATGTAGTTGATAATTTATCATTGTTGAAAGAAGATATTAGTAGTATGGGTGTAAAAAATATGAGTCATCATCAAAATTTGAATAAGCCTATTTCTAATACATCAATTGGAAAGTGGAAAAATGAGCTGTCTAAAGAAGATTTAAGGTGTTTTAATAAAAGAATTAAATTAAAAATGAAGCGATTTAATTATAGCTGATTATATAGTTCTATTAAGACCAATTATCCATCTAAATTGGAAGAAATCTTCATTTCCTGAAGGAGGTCTATTTAAAAATAAAGGCATATCAAATCTAAATGTAAAAGGTTTGACTGTTTCTAATGGTCTAAATCTTCTAATTGAATATGTGAAGCCAATTCCAGCATCTGCGCGTACATCTGAAAATATTTCAGAGTAATTTGCTTTAGTAATATTATCATTTGTAATTATTCCAGCATCAGCAAATAGATATGAACTCAAATTGTTTTTTCTTATAAAATATGGTAAATATTTACTAAAATCTAATTCAGTATTTATAGAGGCACCGCTAATACCATTATAACTAAAAGATGTAACTTTTCCGCTTTCATCAAATTCTGGAGCAATATATCCACTATAACCTCTTAAGTTTAACCCCCCCCTGTGATGATAAACATTTGTATTATCTAATTTATAGTCTGTTTGTTCTTTACTTAAAATTCCTTCGGCTCTTGTAAATTTTGAATTAACAATTTCTTCATTATTAGCTCCTGCTAGTCCAAGTTTTGATTCTTCAGCCCAATTAGTGCCAGACCCAAATTGGATAAAAGCTCTAGTTTTAATTTCTATTTTTTTAAATTTATGTTTGTTGTTAAGTGTGAAAATTAACTTGTTATAGTCATAGTTACTTCCAATTGCTGAACTTGCAAACAATAAATTTAATTTTCCATTTCCACTTTTATAATTATATTTATGTTCTAAGTCAAACTCAATTCTATTGTTCATGACTTTTGATGACCAATTTTCGTTTAATAAATATTGATTGTTAGTTCTGTATAATGATAATAATGAAAAAGATATTTTATTATTCTTTTTATCTTTTTTAACAAGCTTAATTTGGTTTTTGTGTAAACCAGCTATGAATTTAGATTCTATAAATATTCTACTATTTAAAGAAAATTTATCTAAGTTGGTGTTGTATTTTATTCTGTAAGAATATGAGTCATAATCGTCACTATTATCAATACTATCTTTTTGTAAATAAGCAGTATTTACCCAGGCAGAAATATCAAATAAATGATGATGCCGCATGTAGTTACCGTTAATATTTATACCTGCTTTTAATCCGTCATAATTATTCCACCAGAAGTCAGGTCTATATTTTATTTCATACAATCTCCAATTTGGATATTCCCATAATTTATAGTCTAAACCGTAAGAAATATTTTTATTTGATTTGTTATCAGGCATATAGGCGTCGGCTAGTCTTTGTGTTGGATCAATTTCAACCTCTTTGATTCCACTTGGAACATTTATTGTTGTTGTATATTCTGGATGAATCAGGTCCCACCCATGCCATTTTGGTAAAACTTTAGCTTCTGTTTTCTTTACAAACCAATTATTTGGGATGTGAAAGTCATATTTTTTCCCATCGTTAGCCGTAACAGTAAAATCAATTGGCATTTGCATTCTAGACTTTCTTTTAAAAGTCACCTTATTTTTTTTAAATTTAACAGAATAATCAATTCGTTTATTTGTTTGCATCCATTGATCAAAAAACCAGTTTAAATCAACTTTGGTAAATCTTATTACAGAATTTCTAAAGTCTTCATTATATGGATGTGCAATCTTCCAGGTATTAAAATAATTTTTCATTGCCCTAAGAAATAAATCGTCACCAAGAACATATTGTAAATTATACAACATTGCTGCAGTTTTGTAATATACATGTCTGTAGCCACCTCCGTGACCAAGAGCTCCATTAAAGCAGTCAGAATGAGTAGAAATTACAGGGTCTTTAAATTTTGTAGCATCATTAATGTAAGAGTAATATATTTCACTATCAACAGCTTTAAGTGGTTTTTGAAATCTCTCTCTCCATTTTGTTGAAGATTTATCTAAAATCATATCTTCACCATCTATTTTTACTAGTGCCCATGCAGTTAAAAATTGTGTAAATCCTTCATCCAATAAAGCACGATATGTTTCATTATTCCCAACTTGTCCAAAAAACCACATGTGTCCAATTTCATGGGCTAATAAATCTCTGTATCCAGGGTCACCACCATCATCTAAAGTAATCATAGGATATTCCATGCCACTTCTCGCATCCGCAACAATTACTTTATGATAAACATATCTTCCAAAATCTGTTGAAAACACTTCTAAACATTTGGCTCCATATTCAGCTGCATTTTGCCACTTACTCGCGTGTGGTTCTTGAACCAAGGAGTAACAAACTTTATCTTCCCATTTTACTTCACCAATTCTGTAAGTAGGATCAGCTGTAAATGCAAAATCATGTACGTTTTCAGCATGATATTTCCAAATTTTTCTTTTACCTTTTTGATAAGGAATGATTGTTGAAGGGGGTGAGTTCCATTTTTTATCTTTAAAGTTTTTTATATCTAATTTTTTTCTAAGATCTTTAGATAAAACAGAATCTCTGTTTAATAAAAACCCAGTTGCTTCTACAATAAAGTTTGATGCAAAATTAAGCTCGACATCAAAGCATCCAAAATTACCATAAAATTCTTTGCCCAAATGTTGATCTTTAGTCCATCCAAATTTTGCATCGTAAACACAGATTCTAGGGTACCAGTGAACACCATTGTAATGTTTATTTCCCCAGGCATCAAAAACAGTCATTCTTCTTCGAACTTCTCCTTGGTCAAAATGTGTATCAAACTTAATATCAAAAACAATATTTGAATCAGGCATGAGTGATATTGGTAAATTAACCTTAAGGATGGTGTTATCAAGCTCTGTTGTCACATTTATTCCATTCACTTTAATTTCTTTAATAGATGTCCCTAATTTTTGATTTTCATATTTTCTTGACCAGTGAGGACTTTTTTTATTTTGTTTTTGTAGTTCATCTAAATAAGAATCAGGTTGAAATGCATTTTGGTATAAATGAAAATATACATATTTTAAAGTATCTGGAGAATTATTCCAATAGACTAATGTTTGTTCAGCATTAATTATATCTGTTTCTTCATCTATATATGCATCTATTTTATAGTGCACATCTTGCTGCCAGTAATCTTTGTATGGAAGTTTATTTTTCCAATAATTTGGATTATCTATGTTTCTGTAGGTGTTGGGTTTTAAAAGAGGGTTGTAAACTTCATGTTTTTGTGCATAAGTACTAATTTGAGTTAGTATGATAAAAAGTAAAAAATATTTCTTCATGTTATGTGTGTAAATTTATAATTTCTTTTGTTTTTTAGCATTGAATATGCTAGCATTTAATTCAAATCCAATTAGTAAAATGATTGAATTAATATACATCCATAAAAGTATAATTATCAAAGTACCTATTGAACCATAAACTTTATTATACTCAGCAAAGTTACTTATATAATAATTAAAAAATGAAGATGTTACAATAATTAAACAAGTTGAAATTATAGAACCTGGAGTAAATAGTTGAAATTTTTTTTTAATTGTAGGACCAAAATGGTATATAATAGAAATGCCTACAAAAAGCATAATAATTATTACCATCCATTTTCCAAATAAAATATATTCTATTGATTTATTTTCAATAATCTCAGCACTAATTAAGTAATTGACAACAGTTTTAGAAAACATGATAAGTAAAATAGTTATCATTAAAATACATGATAATAAAAAAGTAATTCCTAAAGATAATAATCGTTGTTTAACTATTGATCGACTTTCATTTATGTGATAAGAGGAATTAAATGCCTCAATTAATGAATTAACACCATTAGTTGCAAAAAATATTGTCAGAATAAATCCAATTGATAAAAGCCCCGACCTTGGATTATTAATTATATCATATATAGTTGAAAATGCAATTTCGTTAGTATTTGGAGGTAAAATTGTTGAGATTAATTCCATAAGTGTTTCTTGAAGATCTACAATTGGTATATATGGAATCAAAGTGAACAAGACTATTATTGATGGAAAAAAAGCTAAAAAAAAATTAAATGCTAATGATGATGCTCGTGTTGTTATAGCACCTTGTTTAACACCTTTGTAAAAGAAAAATAATATATCATACAATGACAAATTATAAAAGCTGTTTAGTTTTATCTTTTTTGATAATTGTATTAAGAAATGTACCATTAAATAGATTTAAGGCTTATATCAAATGTTTTAATGGAGTTAGTTAATGCCCCAATAGAAACATAATCTACACCACATTTGGCATAATTCAATACATTTTTTTGAGTAATATTACCTGACGACTCAGTTTCATATCTTCCATTTATAATTTTTACAGCTTCTTTAGTCTTTTGGTAGTTAAAGTTATCAAGTAAAATTCTGTTTATCCCACCTTCTTGAATTATTTCATTAACTTCATTTAAATTTCTTGCCTCAACAATTATTTTTAAATCTAAGTTTTGATGTTTTATATATTTTTTAGTGTTAATAATAGCATTTTTCACATTACCAACAAAATCAATGTGATTGTCTTTAATCATAATCATATCATAAAGACCAAATCTATGATTAATACCTCCACCGATTCTAACGGCCCATTTTTCAATTATTCTGTTTAATGGTGTTGTTTTTCTAGTATCCAAAATTTTAGTTTTAGTATTTTTTAAAAGTTGACAAATTTCATTTGTGTGAGATGCAATAGAGCTCATTTTTTGCATACAATTTAAAATCAATCTTTCTGATTTTAAAATAGAATGAGTACTACCAACTATTTTAAAAATAATATCTCCTTCATTTACTTTTTCACCGTCCTCTAAGTATTGAGTTAATTTAATTTTTTTGTCAACTTTTTTTAAAATTTTCTTAGCTAATTCTACTCCAGCAATTATGCCATTCTGTTTTACTAGTATATGAGCTTTGTTGATTTCATTTTTATTTATTGTTGCTAAAGTTGTGTGGTCGCCACTTCCAATATCTTCTTTTAAAGAATTTTCAATAAAACTGTTGATGTCATCACGATTCATAAATACAAAATTATTAATATTGTCAAAAATACAAAAATGAAGTTCCTATTATTAAATGTTGGAAAGACTAATGATAAAAATATTGATTCAGCTATTAGAGAGTATAATAGAAAAATCCAATATTATACTAAATTTGATATCAAAAATTTAATAATCAGAAAAAATAATTCTTTAAAAGATAAAGTTAAAAAGAATGAATCAGAAGCTATAAAAAAGATTATCAATAACAATGATTATGTTATTCTTTTAGATTCTGAAGGATCATCTTTTAATTCTGTTGACTTTAGTAAAAAAATATCTAAATTAATGATTAGTAGTACGAAAAGAGTAGTTTTTGTAACTGGCGGTGCATTTGGTTTTCATGATGAAATATATGAAATAGCAAATGAGAAAATATCTTTATCACAAATGACTTTTACTCATCAAATGGTTAGATTAATTTTCGTAGAGCAGTTATATAGATCTTTTACAATTTTAAATAATCAACCCTATCATCATAATTAATGGATTTAGTTTTTGCAACAAATAATAAAAATAAGCTTAAAGAAATTAAGCATATTATTATCGATAAAATTAATATATTAAGTATTAATGATTTAAACCACTCTGATGATCTTGAAGAAACAGGATTAACATTAAAAGATAATGCATCTCAGAAAGCAAGATTTATATATAAAAAATTTAACAAAAATTGTTTTGCTGACGATTCGGGTTTAGAAATTTTATCTCTAAACAATGAGCCAGGTGTATTTTCTGCGAGATATGCAGGGTTAAATTGTTCTGCAGATGATAATATGAATAAAGTTTTAAAGAAATTAGAAAATATAAAAAATAGAAATGCAATTTTTAAAACTGTCATTTGCTTAATTTTGGATGGCAAGGAATATTTTTTTGAAGGATCAATAGAAGGAATAATTACAAATGAAAAAATTGGTTATAATGGTTTTGGTTATGACCCTATTTTTCGTCCAAATAATTTTAATTTAACATTTGCTCAGATGTCTGTAAAAGAAAAATCAAAAATTAGTCATAGAGCAATAGCTGTTTCAAAATTTGTAAAATTTATTAATCAAAGATTTGCTAGTTAATGTTATTTAATTCTATAGATTTTGCTATTTTTTTGCCCTTATGCTTTGTTATATATTGGTTTTTTTTAAATAATAACATAAAATATCAAAACTTATTTATTGCTTTTTCTAGCTATATTTTTTATGCATGGTGGGACTGGAGATTTTTAAGTTTAATTTTCGTTAGTACTGCTATAGATTTTTATGTAGGAAAAAAAATTTATATTTCTAAAGTTAAAAAAATAAGAAAGAAACTATTGATTTTGAGTCTTTTTATCAATATTGGTTTATTATGTTTTTTTAAATATTATAACTTCTTTTTAGATAATTTTGTTGATGCATTTTCTTTTTTTGGATTATCATTTGAAGCAAAATCATTGTCAATAATTCTTCCTGTCGGTATCAGTTTTTATACTTTTCAAACAATAAGTTATAGTATTGATATTTACAAAAAAAAAATAAAGCCTTCTGATGACTTTATTTCATTTGTAGCTTTTGTTAGTTTCTTTCCACAACTAGTTGCTGGTCCCATTGAAAGAGCAGCTAATTTGTTACCACAATTTCATAAAAAAAGAATTTTTTCTTATGAAATAGCATCAGATGGTATGCGGCAGATTTTATGGGGTTTATTTAAAAAAATTGTTATTGCAGATAATTGTGCGGTTTTTGTAAATGAAATTTTTGCAAATTATTCAGATTATAGTTCAAGCACACTATTTTTAGGTGCTGTTTTTTTTGCGTTCCAAATCTATGGAGACTTTTCTGGATATTCTGATATGGCTATTGGAACAGCTAAATTGTTTGGGTTTCATTTAATGCAAAACTTTTCATTCCCATATTTTTCAAGAGATATAGCTGAGTTTTGGAGAAGATGGCATATTTCACTATCTACTTGGTTTCGTGATTATATATACATTCCTTTGGGAGGTAGTAGAGTTTCAGAAATAAAAAAAATTAGAAATATTTTTATAATTTTTATTGTAAGCGGTTTTTGGCATGGTGCAAATTGGACATTTATAATTTGGGGATTGTTAAATGCAGTTTATTTTTTACCACTAATGTTTTTAAATAAAAATAGAGATAATTTAAATGTCATAGCAAAAAATAAAAACTTACCTAATTTAAAAGAATTAACATCTGTAATATTTACATTTTTTTTAACAGTGATTGCCTGGATTTTTTTTAGATCTGAAAATGTTGCTAAGGCTATATCATATATAATTAGTTTATTTGATTTATCAATTTTTACATTACCACAAATAATATCACCTAAAATTGACATGATATATACTTATTTCATGTTGTTAATATTTTTAATTTTTGAGTGGCTCAACAGAGATAAATGTTTTGGTTTAGATATTAAAACGTATAGTAGTAAAACACGGTGGTTTTTATATTTATTTTTTGTTGTTTTAATAATGTTTTTTGGTGTTTTTAAAAATGATACATTTATTTATTTTCAATTTTAATTATGAACAAGTTTTTATTTAAAATATTTTTATTAATCATTTTTATTTCTTTGTTACATATAATATTTTCTTTTTTTTCAGATGGATCAACAGATAATTTTTATCTTAGACTTACTTCTAAAAAACAAAACTCAATGATATTAGGAACATCCAGATCCGCACAGGGTGTTCACCCAAGTGTTATAGATACTGTTTTAAAAAATAAGTATCAAATGTATAATTTTTCATTTTCAGTTAATAACTCCTCCTATGGTAAAGTTTATTATGATGCAATCAGTTCTAAGATTAATAAAAATATAAATGATGGTATTTTTATAATGACTGTTGATCCTTGGTCAATTTCTAGTAAAATTGGTTTAGATACTACTATGATAGATCATAATTCTATTTTAAAAAACCTTAGCAATTATAATGTATTCCCTAATTATCATTATTTGTTAAAAAATTATAATAAGGGTTGGGGCTCTATTTTACTTAAAAAAATTGAATATAAAATACTTCTTAATAAATCAAGTTTAGAAAATTTTAATGGTTCTTTTACATTTCTACAGCATGATGGTTTATTGCGTGTATATACTAATATGGATAGTATTTATGTTGAAAATAATACTAAAAGAAAATTAAAGCATTATAAAAATTATATGTCTAAAAATGTATTTTCTAACTATAGATATAATTATTTAGAAAAAACAATAAATCTTTTAAAGATGCATGGAGATGTATTTTTAATTAGAATGCCTATTGATGATAATTTATATAAACTTGAAAACACAATATTTCCAAAATTTAATAATCAAATGAATGTTTTAACTAAAAAACATGATTTGAAATATCTAAATTACACTAATATTAAAGATAAATTTCGCTATACAGATGGAAATCATATATGTTATACTGACGCTATAAATTTTTCAAATATTTTAGCAAATGACATTAAAAACTTTTTGAAATAGAAGTGGCAATTTCATTAGGTAAAAATTTTTTAATATCTCCTTTATTTTTAATAATATCCTTTATAAGAGAAGATGATATATGAGAATTTTCCTTTGATGATAGAATAAATAAGGTTTCAATATCTCGATTTAAGTCTTTGTTAATATGTGCTATTTTTTTTTCATAAATAAAATCATTATTATCTCTAATTCCCCGTATTATAAAATTGGCATTTTCTTTTTTGCAAAAATTAGTTGTAAGACCAGTGTATTTTTTTACTAAAATTTTTTCTTCATCAAATATATTTTCAATCCATTTAATTCTTTGATTTAATGAGAAATAACATTTTTTATCACTATTTTCACCTACCGCAATAATAATTTTGTCAAAAATTGGAAAAATTTTATTAACAATTTCTTTGTGTCCAATTGTAAATGGATCGAAAGATCCTGGAAATACTGCAGTCTTATTCATTTTAAATATTGAATTTCATCAAAATTAAATAATTAAAACGAAAAAATACTAAAATAAACAGAACCATATTTTTTTAACTCAACATTATAGTCATTAAAGCTTGTGTTTTTATCATGTTCTATTATTAGACAACCTCCTGTATTAATAATATTTTTATCGATAATTAACTCTTTTAGCTCATTATAATATTTAAAAATATAAGGAGGATCTAAAAAGATAAAATCAAATTTCTTATTATTTTTTCGAATGAATTTTGTTGCGTCTTCATGAATAATATTTAAGTTAATCTCTAATTGTTTTATTTGAGATTTGATAAATAAAATACATTTTTTGTTTATGTCCACAGAGGTGACATGTGAGCAACCTCTTGAAAAAAATTCATATGAAATATTTCCACTTCCAGCAAAAAGATCCAAAACACATTTATTTTCAAGTACATATCTATTTTGTAAAATATTAAAAAGACTTTCTTTTGCTCTATCTGTAGTGGGTCGAACTTCTAAGTTATTTGGCATCTGTATTTTTCTGCCTTTATGAGATCCAGAAATTATACGCATAAAATTTGTGATACCAAACTAAAGTATTTGTGTCTATCTTTTTTTAAGTTTAATCCTAAATTTTTATCAATATCACCAAAACTAATATCTTTAATATAATTGAACATAAGCTCGTATATTTTGTCATTGTAGTCTATATTTCCAAACAGCACAACAGGAGTTTTTATCGTTGATAGATTTAGTTGTTCCATACAAAAAAGTACGTAATATAAAACATCCTCAGCATCTTTGTAATTAAATGAGTTTTGTAATTTTAATTTTTTGTTTTCAAAAATAGTTAATGAGAAGCTATTCAAATTAAAATTTATATAAACACATGTTGATAAATCTCTATATATTTTTTTTTCAAGAAATATTTTTTCTTCTGACATTGTCTTGCAAGTCGGAAAAAAAGTTTTAGTGATATTATCAACTGTTTCTGGTATAGAATAGATGATTTTAATATTATCGATAATATCAAAATATATTTTTTCATAGCATTTATCATCATTAAACTCTAACAATTTTTTTTCATTTGTTGAATCTTCAAACTCTTTTGGTAATAATGTATTGGGAAATCCAGAGTATATTAAAGAAGATGATGAAAAATTAAGTTGAAATAAATTATTATTTTTAATAATGGAGGTTATTTTTTCAACAGTATCTTTTATAGAAATATATGTAAAATAATTTACGACTAAATAATTGTATGAAAGAGTTTCAGTGTCTAAAATACTAAATGAAAAGTTATCGATTCCAATTCTTAGTGACAGATGATATTGTTTAGATTTAGCAATATCAAAGTCCTTTGTTTCTAAAATTTTATTCTCCCCAATTTCCATTTAATGAGGCTTCTTGCATTGATCCTACTTTAAGCAAAGAATTTAAATTATAACTTTTATTTTTAGCATCAAGTCCAGTAAAAATAGTTCCATATGTTGTAGATATTTCAAAAACTTGAACAATAACTTTACCTTTTTCAATTTCTCCTGCGTCAATGTTGTAGTTCATATTCGAGTGGGGTACTGTAGTCAAATCGTTCAAGCTAAATTCAATACAATTATCTCTACTATTTAAATATTCTTTGTTGAAAACACCATTTTTTGCAAGCACATATGCTGTATCTCTACTAATAATTCCTAACTTTAAAGCTTGACTATCAGTTAATGAGTCAGGGGTTTCTCCAATTGCCTTAATAATTGGTATGGAGTCAAATTCTAAAAATTCAATCAAATTTTCAAAATTGTCAGCAAATACTCCCTTTGTCCTTTTATAGGCTGTTTGCACATGTCTTAAATCTTTAAGTTTTTGTACGTTTTGACTTAATCTTATTTTTGCTTCATTTTGAAATTTTACTTCACTATTTATACTGTTGTATATTAAATATGCTAATAAAATATTAATTGGTATTAGAATTAAAATTATGTGTTTAGTTTTCATCTATTTTATTTTAATGCAAACTTACAATTTTTGTTTATATAAATAAAAAATGTTATTTCTTTGTATAATCATTTGATATGAAAAGAATATTTGCAAAGCTTATTTTAAAATTTTTAGGATGGAAAATTATAGGTAATAATATTTTCCCTAAAAAATGTATAATTGTTGTTGCTCCACACACTTCAAATTGGGATTTTATATATGGGAAGTGCTATGCTTATGCACTTGGGATTCAACCCAAATATTTAGTGAAAAGTGAATTGTATTTTTGGCCTATTAGTTGGTTCATAAATCATAATGGTGGTATTCCAGTAGATAGAACTAAGTCTTCTAGTTTAGTCGATCAGCTATCTTTGAAGATTAAAAAAGAAGATGAATTTATGCTAACTCTTTCTCCTGAAGGTACAAGAAGTAAAGTTGATAAATGGAAGACAGGTTTTTATTATGTTGCTAAAAAAGCTAATATTCCTATAGTCTTGGCATTTATTGATTTTAAGAATAAATGTTTAGGAAGTGATAAAATAATTTATGATTTAGAGAATTTTCAAAAAGTTATGGCCGATATTCAAGATTACTACAAAAATTGCAATGGTAAATATCCAAATCAATTTAATCAAGTTATTTATTAGATTTGTTAAAAACAAATACAAATCTATAGCCAAATAATATTTTATTTATACTTCTTTCTTTTATTTTTGTTATAAATAATTTTATATGACTGTATTAAAGAGCGATAGTATAGCTAATGTAGAACAAGCAAAAGAAATGGGCTTGTTGGCTGATGAATTTGAAAAAATTAAATCTATTTTAGGAAAAACCCCAAATTTTTGTGAACTAAGTATTTTTGGAGTTATGTGGTCGGAACATTGTTCTTATAAAAATTCAATTGTGTGGTTAAAAAAGCTTCCTAAGGAAGGTCCTCATATGTTAGTTGAAGCAGGAGAAGAAAATGCTGGTCTTGTAGATATTGGTGATGGGTTAGCATGTTGTTTTAAAATAGAATCTCATAATCATCCTTCAGCACTCGAACCTTATCAAGGTGCAGCTACTGGAGTCGGTGGAATTAACAGAGATATATTTACAATGGGAGCAAGGCCAATTGCTCAACTTAATTCACTTCGTTTTGGAAACATTAATCTAGATAGAACAAAATGGTTAGTCAAAGGAGTTAGCAAAGGTATTGGTGATTACGGAAACTCTTTTGGAATTCCTATTGTTGGGGGAGAAGTTAGTTTTAATGATTGTTATAACACAAATCCACTGGTTAATGCTTTCTCAGCAGGAATAATGAGAAAATCTGATATGATTTCTGCAACATCATCTGGAGTTGGTAACCCAGTTTTTATTGTAGGTTCTTATACAGGAAAGGATGGGATTCATGGAGCATCATTTGCCTCAAAAGATATTACCGAGGATTCTGCTGAGGATTTACCTGCTGTTCAAGTTGGAGATCCTTTTCAAGAAAAATTATTGCTTGAAGCTACTTTAGAGCTAGCTAAAACAAATGCAATTGTTGGAATGCAAGACATGGGTGCAGCTGGTATAACATGTTCTTCTAATGAGATGAGTGCAGCTGGTAACCACGGTATGGATATGTGGTTAGATAAAGTTCCAACTAGGCAACAAAACATGTATGACTGGGAGATATTACTTTCTGAGTC
>MDTE01194988.1_pt1 | contig 15764 bp, 7 predicted proteins | sample 811231 | NCBI WGS metagenome assembly MDTE01 (sample SAMN05326651, study PRJNA326480) | marine metagenome | isolation source: seawater | place: Indian Ocean: Red Sea | collected 2010
GTGCGAGGCGGCGCCGGCTTCCACAGCGCGGCGTCGCCCGGATTTCCGAGTTGTCCGCACGCGGACGCTTCCTCGTCGCCTCGCGATTGTCGAATCGTGCACGTCACGCCGGCGTCGCTGACGCGCTGCCTGAACGCCTTGATTCTCTCCTGATCGCTGCACTTGAACTCGGATCCTTCGTGCGTGTTGAAGTAGATGAGATTGATTTTGCACGGCACGTCGCGAGAGATCTCCGCGAGACGATCCGCGTCCTCGTCGCTGTCGTTGACGCCCTCGAGCATGATGTACTCGAAAAACACCTGCCTTTGGTGTCTCCCGAGCTTGACCCTGGGGAATTCGCGTCGAAGCAACCCGAGCAGCGCCTCCAGATTATATTTACGATTGATGGGCATGATCCAGTTGCGAATGTAATCCGTCGTCGCGTTGAGCGACACCGCCAACGAAGCCTCGCTCTCGCGTAAAAACCGCTCCATCTGCGGCACGAGCCCGCTCGTGCTCACGGTGACCTTATTCCGACTGAACCCTAACCCTTTCTCATCCAATAAAATGTCGCACGCCCGGAGCACCTCGTCCGCGTTGTGCAACGGTTCGCCCATGCCCATGAAGACGACGTTGCTCACCTCGTTCGCGCCCACCATTCGCCTCGCGTGCACCACCTGTTCCACGATCTGCGCCGCGGTTAAATTCTTCCGCAGACCCATCTTGGCCGTGTAACAAAACTGACAATTCATCGCGCATCCCAACTGACTGCTCACGCACACCGTCGTTCGTCCGTTTTCCCTCAACGCGGGAATCAACACGCTCTCCACCACGCCGCCGCCCTCTCCCACGAGCTCGTACGTCACCTTTCTCGTCCCATCCGTCGCGACGCGCGTGTCGAGTATCTTTAAATCACCGTCCATGCTGGCTTTTTCGAGCAATCTCGCCTTAAATTTCGCGCCGAACGTCTCCGTGTCGTCGACGTCGGCGTTCGTCGCCGTTTCTCTATACATGACTCGAAACAATGAATCCACCCTCGAGCGCTTCTCACCGACCGATTCGAGCCAATCAGCGAGCTCCTCTCGACGCATGCCTTTCAGCGCGACGCGTCCGTCCGTCGCGCGCGGGTACGGAGGCGCGGCGTCGGCCAGCGCGCCGACTTGGCGCGTGTCGGGAACCGGCGGCGGTGATTCCGGGCTCGCGCGTCTTCTCGCCGCGCGGGCGCGCGCTCGACCGGTCGAGGAGACGCGGCGACGCAGTGGATGCGTCGCGCGCGAGAGCGCGGCGCGCATGACGCGCGGACGAAGGACGAGCGCGCGAGAGCGCGAGTCTGGACCGAGGCGCGAAAAAGCGCGCGAGACGACACCGGGACGCCGGGACGGGACCGACGCGCGACTCGCGCAGGGACTCGCGCGCTCGATTTTCATTCACCACAAAACCGACCACCGCGACGCTATTCTTCACTACTAGTACTCATCCTCGTCGACGGCGCGTCGACTCGCCTCGACGCTCGCGTCGACGTCGTACAAGACGCGCGTCTGCCCGCGAGGCGCGCGAAGTCGTCCCCCGTTCCCGGGATCGCTCGAGAAGAAACGAGACCAACTCTCAAAGGGTAAAAACCCACCGCACGACGCGCACTTGACTTTTCTCCGCGCGTCCCCGACGCCGACGACGACGAGTCCCGACCCCGCGCATCGCGCGCATCGGCGCTGAATGCGCGCGCGCTTCCAAAACTCCCACGCCGCGATGACCACCGGGGAGAGCCCGGCGAAGAAACCGAACCAGAGCTGCCACGTCTGCACCGCCTCGGGATCGACGTCGTTCGCGAGCGCTCTCGCGTCCGCGCGCGGTCGAGACGTCGAGGTTCGCGCGTGACGTCGACGGTGGGGCGTCGCGCTCGGTCGCGGTGACGCGCGCTCGCGCGCGCGCGCGGTCGAGGACGTCGACGGAGACGACGGAGACGGTACCATCGCGCGAGCGCGAACGTCGACGACGCGCATCGCGGCGTTCGTCGCCGCGCGCGGCGCGCGATGAGGGAGGGAACGGGTGATGGATTTGATGCATGCATTCGGGACGTTTGATTACGAGGCGGTGTGTGCGCGACTGACGCGCGCTCAGTTCGTTTCCCGTGTCTTTGTCTTCTCGGTGTTTTTGTCGTCGTCGTCGTCGGTCTCGCCTCGTCGCGCGCGTCGCGCGGAGACGCGCTCGGCTCTCTGCTCGGCTTGTCTCTGCTCGACGAGACGTTGTCGCGCGAGCGCGCGCGAGCGAAGAAACTCGGCGTCGTGATTCATGGATGAAAAGGTCCCGTCGCCCTGCATGCGCTCGGCGAGAGATAAGGTGGCCTCGGCGGAGGCGACGGCCGTGGATTTGGGACGGCGCAAGGGCAAGGCGGTGGCGCAGGGATTGACGCCGGCTTGGACAGCGGCTTGGTAGGAGAGTTGGCCCTCGACGGTTTCCTCGAATTTTTCATCCTCAGCCTCGAAACCGATGGGGAAATACGCACCGTTTTCGATGAATTCTTGTGCGCCGCGTTCGCACCCGAGTTGGTTGTATCTCAGGTGGTCGACGTCGAGGGGGAGGTACATCCACGGGTCGACGGCTCTGTCCACGCCGTCCTCCTCGTACCAACCCGGAACGAAACCGCCGATGTGTTCCTTCTTGATGGGCGTCGTCTGGGCGTCGTAACACACCAAGTTCAAGCAATTGTGGTGTTCACATCGCTTGAGGCACTGCGACACGAGCCAGGCGTCGATCATGTCGCCTCCGTGTTCTTTGATGAAATCTCGCACCTTGGCGAGGCCTTGTCTCGTCCACATGATGTTCGAAGACCCGGCCCAACCCGATCTCTTGTTCAAACGATACAGGTACACGCTCGACGACGCGTTATTCGTCTCCACGAATTCCCCGCCCGTCCATTTTCCCGTCGCCTTGCTCGGAAACTTCATCACAAACGGACCGGATCCTCCTTGGTGGTTGTGCATCCACACCATGTCCGCATCCGCCGGTAATCTCTGCGCGAGATCGTCGTAATCCAACACGTTGACCGAGGCCAAATTCACCGCATCCGATTCCCACACGACAAACTTTTGCGCTCCGTCTCGCATGGCCATTTCCCACGCCCCCAAGTGCGACAGGATGCATCCCAAGTGGTGTCGCAAACCGTCTTGACAAAAAAACCCGTCGCACCGGTTCGCCTTCTCCGACGACTTGACCGTCTCGAACGGATATTTCGACTCCACCGCCGCGTCTCGACAGCACCCACCGTCTCGATAATAGTTCGCGTACGTCGTCGCTAAGTTTAACGTCGTCGGCCAATCCGCCGGAAACACCGCCGGGGACGCGCGCATCGTCCCTCTCGCCGTCGCCTCGCTCGCCCCTCGATACTTCATCAGGTACGACACCGCCCGATCGACCGAACCCTTCGCGACGTCCGCGTCGCGTCCCGGTCGTTCGTCAGAGATGACGTAGACGGGCAGCGACAGCGCGGATTGCGACGTGCGCGCCGCGCGCGAGGCGCTGTACGATCCGGCGAGACCGAACACGGCGACGGCGGTGGCGATGAGGGCGACGCGGACGCGATTCGCGCGCGATTCGCGCGAGGGCGACGCGTGTTCATCGAGCAGACGCTCGCGCTCGCACTCGGCGGACATGTCGAGCGCGCGCGCGCGTGTGATGATGATGATGGGTGTTGCGCGCGCGAGGTGGTGGTTGGGAGTCCCCCCGTGTTGAGTCACGACCGGTGAGTGGGTGGGAATCGACCGAGACGGGCGGGCGACGGAGGCGCGAGGCGGCGGCTGGGCGGTGTCGTGTCACAAGCGATGTCTACGCGTCTCTCCATACGTCTGGCGCGAGGTGCTGGCTGGGTGTTGCGATCGATCGATGACGGTGGGGTCACTTTTGGAAGAAGACGAGCGAGAGGACGAAATCGACGATGAAGATGGCGGTGAGGCTGATGACGACGCTCGCGGTGGTGCTCTCGCCGACGCCCTTGGCGCCGCCGGTGGTCGTCGTGCCCCATCCGCAGGAGATGACGGCGATGACGGCGCCGAATGCGATGGATTTGGCCGTCATGATGCCGATATCGCTCGCCTCGAGGTACTTGGCGGCGCTGTCGAGGATGACGTTCGGCGAGACGCCGTAGCGTAAATCCGCGAGAAGAATGGACGCCCCGAGGGATTGGGCGAAGGAGATGATGCTGAGGATGGGAAGGGACACCGCACACGCGATCACGCGCGGGATGACGAGATAATCCACCGGATCCGTCCCGAGGACGGTGAGTTGATCCACCTGTTCCGTCACTTGCATAGTTCCCAACTCGGCGGCGATGGAGCTCCCTATGCGTCCCGTGAGCACGATGGCACAAATTACCGGCGTGAGCTCGCGCGCGAACGCCAATCCTAACAACCCTCCGATCGCGTTCTTCAGACCAACCTTGGCGAACTCCTTACAGAACTGAATCGTAAACACCATGCCCACGAAGGAGCTCGTCAGCAGCGACACCCCCAACGTCTGCGGCCCCACGCGCGCGATCTGCTGAATCGTCTGCTCCCAGTTCACCCGCCTCGGCTGACGAATCAGACGAAACAACACGCTTCCAAACAACAGAGACGTCGCCGTCGTTCGCCAGAGAAACTTGGGCGGCGTCCACGCGCGCAGTCTCTCGCTCACCCACGCCCCGGCCGCGCTCGACGCCCTCTCCAACGGCGTCTCATCGCCCCCCGCGTCCACCGCGCTCGCCCGCGCCGCGACCACGCGCGCGTCGGCCCTCACCCTCGCCCTCGACGACGCCCTCGTCGCGCGCGCGCGTTCGAACGCCATCGCGGTCGTCATCGCCGTCGCGCGCCTCCCAGTCCTCCGCCTCCTCCCCTTCGCCGAACGCGCGCGAGAGAGCGAGACGTCCGACGTCATCGCCGTCGTCATCGCCATCGCCATCGCGCGCGACGCGCGCGCGACGAGGTGTCGCGCGAGGAATCGATCGCGTCCGTCGCGCGGGGCCCGACCCCGAGTCCCTCACACATACGAGTCATGACTCAAGACACGTGATACATCACGAGTCATGACTCATCATGACTCAAGACACAGGACACATCACGAGTCCTGACTCATCATGACTCATCACACGTGACTCATCACGAGTCCTGACTCATCATGACGCATCATGACGCATCATGACGCATCATGACGAGTCCTGACTCATCATGACTCATCACACGTGACACATCACGAGTCCTGACTCGTCATGGACATCCACACCGACCCGGCCCACGCGCGCGCGATCGTCACACGACGACGACGACGACGACGATGAAGACGACGACGACGACGATGCCCACGACGACGACGACGACCGTCGCGCCCGCGCGTCGCGTTTCCGCGGCGAAGCCTCGCGCGCGCGCGACGCGTTCGACGACGGTGGCGCGCGCGACGGTCGATCGCGGTGACGACGCCGATCGACCGAGCGGTGTGGACGCCGCCGCGCGCGCGCTCGGCGCCGCGGCGTGCGGCGCGACGCTCGCGATGTCCGTGATGGTCGGTGGCGTCGACGCCGCGAACGCGGGTGAGATTGAAATCTTAGCCACGCCGGCGCCGACGGCGGGGTACGTCGTCGACGACGCGGGGTTGATGTCCCGGTCGACGGCGACGACGGTGAATAAAACGTTAAAAGAGCTCGAGGACGAGACGGGATTTCATCTGAACGTCGTCACGGTGAGAAAATTGGTGTTTGAGACGGATCCGTTCGCGTTCGGTGATAAGGTTCTGGAGACGTGGTACCCGACGGTGGAGGAAGGGAACGATAAGGGTAACCTGTTGTTGGTCAAGTCGACCAAGGACGGGGCGTTGGTGGGAGGGCCAAAGTTTTTAAAGTCTGTCGGTGATGATTTGATCGATAGTGTGTTGACGAGTAATTACGGGATTAATCTCGAGCAAGAAAAGTATAACGAGGCGCTGACGTCGTCGGTGAAGCGGGTCGCGGCGGTGCTCGAGGGCAGAGAGGATCCGGGTCCTCCGGCGAAGTACGAGGCAGCCAAGGGGAGTAATTTTAAGACTCGTAAGGAGACGAATGAGAAGCGTGATGTGTTCGCGAACGTCGTCATCGGTTTACTCGTGATTTCCTTCGTCGTGCCGATGTTGCAATACGCGGGGTACGTCATCGGCGACCCGGATTTCGACGAGTGAGGGGCGAGAGACGCGGCGACCGACGCGTGCGCGCGTCAATCATCGCGATCAATTCAATCGATCGATTCATCGAACCAAAACGTCTCGCGGCCGCTGTATTAAAAACGAGAGTGGAGAGGAGCCGCATCGCGTCGCGGTGAGAAACTTTTTAACGCAAACAAATTTACAACAATCGATCGCGCGCTCCGCGCCCGCTACTCGCACAGCGACGTCACGCCTTCCGAACGAACACGTACGTCACGCACTCTCCCTCGCACTCCTCCGTCCTCGGCGCGATCTCCTCCCCTCTCTCATCCTCCCCCGGCGTGTGACAATACTCGTACCCCGGAAACTCGTCGGCGTTGAATTCCACCGACGCCTTAAACGCCAACCCCGCCTTCATCGCCAAACCCTCCACATTCCACGTCGACCACGGCGCGTCCGCGCGCAGCGTCACCCGTATCTCCCCGTTCGCCCCGATCAACCCCTGCGAATTCACCAAAAAGCTCGTGAGCAACGCCCGTTGCGCCTTGACGCTCAGCGTCCCGACCCGGCCGCACCCGGCGTCGGGAAAATTAAACACCACCCTATCGAACGCCTTCCCCCCCACCCTCTCCCTCAGCTCTCTTCGCACGCCCTCCTCGCCTAATCCATCGCACGTTATCTCGTGCGCCACCGTCCCACCGCTCGCCTCGATCGCCTCGCACACGTCTTCGTGCGCCGCGTGTTCCCGTCCCGCGTCTCCTCGACGCGCATCCGTCGTCGCCACCACCCCCGACCCATCCCCTCCGAACAGCGTCGTCAGCGCCAGCGCGAACGTCATGTTCCCGTCACCGACGAGCAAGACGCGCGCGCCGCCGTGGTATCCGTGCGGCGCGTCCGCGTCCCCGCGCGCCTCGGCTCGAACTCTCGCGCGGTCTTTTCGCCGCCGCCACGAGGATCTCTTCGGCGCCTCCTCCTCGAGCGACGAGCGCGCGCGAGGTCTCGAGAGGGCGCGCTTTTGAAGCGCGAGGGAGAGTGCGTCCCCTCTGATCTTGGCGATGGTGCGCGTGATGCGCGCCTCGCGGCCCTTTTTCGCCATGATGGACGCCAGGCGGAGGCGCGGAATCGCGCGACATGGCGCGGAATCGCGCGTACGACGCGCCCGCGTACGATCGAGGGACGACGGCGAGGAAACTGAACGCTCGAACGAGATGGCGCGAGCTGAAGACGTGGGGCGCGGACGCGGGAGGAGTGGGCGCGGTGACGACGATGGATGTCGCCGAGGCGTCAACACCAAAAACGACGGTGAAGTTTCCCGTGCGCGAGGATTTAAACGCGCTCGTGCGCGCGTTCGAGTGCGGTGAGGAGGACTCGTCATCGCCGTGGTTGTTGGACGTCGAGGTGGTGACGTGCGCGGCGAGGGAGTCGATGAAGGCGATCGTCGGGACGAGGGAGCCCGCGTGGGCGGGCGCGGCGCTGCGCGCGCTCGCCGGGGACGAACTGGAGCGAGAGATGGCGCGGGCGGAGCGCGCGCGCACGGGGGATTGTGCGATGACGTCTGGGTGTCGATTACCGGCGAGGCGAATCGCGCACTGCGTCGGACCGAGGTACGCGGAGAAGTACGCGACGGCGGCGGAGAACGCGTTGTGTCACTGTTACGTAAACGCGCTGAGCAAGTGCGTGGACGAGTGTAAAGCGAGAACCATCGCGTGCACGCCGGCGTGCGCCGAGTCTAAGGGATATCCGAGCGATCGAGCGGCGATGGTGACGGTGCGAACGATACGGAGGTTTTTAGAGAGGTGGAGCGATAAGTTGGATTGCGTGGTGGTGTGCGCGCCGAGCGCGGCGGCGAGAGAGTACGCGAGGGCGTTATCGGTGTATTTCCCGCGAAACGACGATGAATCGGCGGCGTCCGAGCGCGTTTTGCGCGATGTTCCCGATTGCAACGAGTACGGGGAGATGATTCTGGACGAACGACGAATGAGAATCGAGGCGAGACCGGGACGCGCGGCGTCGGCGAGCGATTTCTTTAATACGACGGCGGGGGTGAAATTAGACGACGACGATCGAGGAGGCGACGACGCGTCCATCGACCCCGCGGTATCGAGCGTATTCATGTCCATGAACATCGACCCGGAGGCTCGTCGTCAGCGGGAGCGTTTACGAAGGGAAGAGGAGGGCGACGGCGCGTGGTGGGCCGTCGACGGCGCCGACGCGAGAGACGCCGCGGCGCCGCCCCTCACCGTGGAAGACACGCGAGAGATTGAAGACGAACACGCGCGTCGCGCCAGTTTACTCCGTCGCGCGGATTCCATGGATGTCAGCGACGTCGGCGACGCCAGGGCGATTTATCTCGAAAAGCATCGAGATTACATCGGACGCCGCGTCGTCGTCGTCGTCGCCGCCTACGTCGAACGTCTTCTCAAGGCTGGCGAGGAACAACGACTCCTCGCACACGTCGCCAAGGAATTCCGCGGCGTGACGGATAATCCACGAGGATACATCATGGTGTACCACCACGCGGGCGGGGCGTACGGGACGTCGCCGAGCGTAGACTTTCTTCGTAAGTTGCGCGTCGCCCTCGGTCCGAGTCGCACCGACACGCTCAAGTGCGTCTACGTCGTCCATCCGACGTCGGCGTTGCGCGCCGCCATCTGGGCCATGGATGCGTTTCGAGTGGAATCGAGTTTTTGCGGCAAGGTGGAGTACGTGGACACGGTGTGTGATCTTCGAGAGTACGTGCGATTGGAGGGGACGAAGGAGACGTTGGAGGTTCCGGGACACGTCGAGGAGTACGAACGCGAGCTCGCGCTTCGACCGAGCATGATTTGGTAATGTATCTCTACTACACGCACCGTCCTAACGGCGCGTACTCCTAAAATAATGACGACGCGTTTGAATCGTTTGTTTTCGCCGTCGCTCGCGCGCTCGCTCGCGGCTCGCGTCCCTCTCGATTCTCAACGCGGCGCGGCGGCGTTCATGACGTGTCGAATCTCGATGAATTGCGCCGAGAGGTCGGCGACGCGTTTGCGAATCTTCTCCGCCTCGCTCGGTTTGAGCAATTTCCCATACTTTTGTTCAAATTTATCCGGGTGCCACGACAGCGTCGCCTTCATCACTTTCTTCTTTCTATCGCTCGAGCCATCGCCCGCGGAGAAGAAGGCGATGTTGTGCTTGGGAGGCCAAGGGAAATCCGCCTCGCCGAGCGACGCCTCGGCGCGCGTCTTTAAATTGTCCAACGACGCGAGATGCGATTCCCACATCACCTTTGTCGCCGTCGGCACGGTGTTCTCACGAGAGCGCTGACGCATGCGCGCCTCGTGTTCCGCCTTTCGTCGATGATGGGTAAACGTCTCCTCTTCGAGACGTTTCTTGCGCTCGCGCTCCGCCTTTTGTTCGAGTTGCGCCGCGCGGGCTCTGTCGCGTCTACGCTGCGCCTCGGCTTGCGTGCGCGCCACCTCTTCCTTCGCCGCCTTTTCTCGACGCTGACGCTCGATTTCGGCCTGTCGCAGACGTTCGATGCGTTGTTTGCGTCGCAAATCTTCCGCGGTGTTTTCCTTGTTTTCCTCTGCGTCTTCGGCGTCGGCGTCGGAATCGGAATCGTCGTCCATGACAATTTTCGCCTTTTTCTTCCCATAAAAGCTCCCCGGAGACGTCGGTCTCAGCATTTCAGTCGCTTGTTGCGCGCGCCGCGTCGCGCGAAGTGCCTCGCGTCGCGCCGTCTCCTCTCGCACGCGTTGCTCCGCCTTTTTAAGGTCCTCCGCGGCGTACTGTCTGCGCTCGACTTCCGCTTCGAGCTCTTCGCGCTTCTCTCGTACCTCTCGCCGCATCCGCTCAAACCTGTGTTTCTCCGCGTCCAACTCGTTTCGCTCTTTGACGTTCGCCGCTTTGAGCGCGTTGATCTCCGTCGTCTCTTCCTGCAGCCCCTCGCGCGCGAGAGACACCGCGTCTCGCCTCTCCGCGATTTCCTTTTCGGCGCGTTCGAGCAATCGCCGCTCGTCCTCGAGCTCGCGGCGTCTCTGCACGATGCTCTCCTTTTCTCTCCGTAAACTCTCGCGCTCGGCCTCGATGTCTATGCGCATGGACGCGATCTCCCCCTTGGCGCGCTCCAATCGCGATCTCTTCTCCTCCGCGTCGCGAAGCGCCTCGTTCGTCTTCGCCTCTCTCGCCGCGTCTCGCTCGGCGGCGACGGCGTCTCGTTTACGCTTCTTCTCCGCGCTCGCCGCCGCTTTTTCCTCCGCCACTCGCGCCTCTCTCGCGCGTTTCTCCTCCGCTCTCTTCTCCATCGCCTCACACTTCCCCGCGCACTTGCCGCACCGCGTCAACGATCGTAAATACGTCTCCCTCGCCTCGGTCGGTTGCGACTTCATCGTCGTCACCGTCTTCATCACCCGCGCGCACTCGGCGGGACTTCCCGAGATGAACACCTTGACCCCATCCTTACTCTCGATCGTCAGTTTCCCCTCGCGAACGAATTTCCCAAACACCGCCTTGATCGCACCCACGCTGACGACGTGCGGCGCTTTCCCACCGTCGCCGAACCAAAACGCGTACGCGCTCCCCGGCGCGTCCGTCCGCGCCGCCGCGCGCGTCATCTTTTCGTTCCCGAATCGACCTCCCGACTCGTTCTCGCGCGCCGACGACGGCGGCGCATCGCTCGGCGCGCGAAGAGAGAGATGTTTCATCGCGCTCGACGTCACGTTCGCGCCTCGCTCGACGCGGGCGTCGACGTCGAAACACCACATGGCGCGCGATGGGGTGGATTCAAATCGAAGTCCCGATCGATGCGTGGGCGCGCGCCGCTGCGGCGTCGAGACGTCGCGAGAGACGATGAGACGAGGCGAAGTGGTGAGACGACGCGCGGGGGATCGATCGGCGACGCGCGAGGGGTCTCGCGCGTCGACGTCGGTCGACGAGACGGCCGAGAGTGTGGTTTGAATGGCGTGATTTGAATTTAAAGTGACTTTTATGTTCGGACATGTGGAATGGGTATGGTGATGGTGATGGGATGAAAACGCATCGTACTAGTGGTGTCACGCGCGCGGGACGCGACGGCGACGCGTCGTCGGTCGTCGGTCGCGGAGAGGCGCGATTCACGTGGGATTGCGACCGATCTCGTGGAGGTAGCCGCATTTGTCCCCCCAGTTGCAACCGCGAGGGGTGTTGAAGAAGGCGCAGACGCCGCGGTAGGTTTTGCCGCCGACGTTGAGCGCGTGTTGCGCGGGGACGGGTTGGCCGCCCACGAGGGCGGGTTTGCTCGGTTGTTGCGGAGGCTGGACGGTGCCGGGCACGTACGGTGCCTGCGGAGCGAGCGTTTGCTGCGGTGGTGGCGGTGGTGGGGCGTACGCGGCGGGCGGTGGGGCGTAGCCGCGGGCGGGCGGCGGCGGTTGTAAGCCGGCGTTTTGTTGTTGCACGTTGGCGAGCAACGCGCCGAGGGCGGCGAAATCAATGTTTGCCGGTAATCCCGCGGGCTGTGCCGCGGGCATGAGAGGTTGAGGGGAGACCTCTTCCTCTTGGAACTCCATGAAGAAGGCTGGGGTGTTGTCGAGGTCGAGTTGGTCGTCCTCGTTGGGCGCCTCCGCCGGGCTGTCTGGAATGTCCTTCAAACTCTTATACTTGACGCTCGGTTTCTCAGCCTCGATTCGTAAAATTCGTTGAAACTCTTCCGATTCCGCACCGGGAGCGAGCGCCTCGGGATCGTTGTGATCTCTGACGGGCTCGATGCGACGAGGCGTTCGCCAACTGATGGTGGCACGCATCTCGTCGAGACGACGCTGATGCTGCTTGGCGGCAGCTTTTCTCTCCGCCTCGACTTCTCTGTCTCTTCGCTCCAAAGCTTTCCTACTGGAGGCATCCGTCGCACCGTCGCGAGACGGGTCCGGAAACGCAACCTCTTTCGGCTGTTTCGCATCCTTCTCGAAGACGCGCACTTGCTCGAGCTTGTCTTCCGGCGCCCACGTCACAGTCTTTCGCTTGCGCTTCTTCCCAGATTTATCCAATTTCTCCTCGGTTTCCTTCGGCTTTTGCACCGGGACCGCGGCGAATTTCGTCGCCTTTGAACTCTTATTGATTAAATCGTTCACGCTCATGCTCGGTTTCTTCGTCGAGACGCTCGGCGGCGCCACCTTCTTCTCCATCGTAATCTTCGTCACCGTCTTCACCACCGTCGTTTTCGGTGCGGGCGCCACCTTCTTGGCGCGACCGAACAGATCATCGTCGCCCAATTCAACAGCCTTGGCGACGGGTGTGGCGGCGGGTTTCGCTACTGGCTTCGCGGCGGGCGGAGCGGCGGCAACCGGCTTTGCTGCGGACGGTTGCGAGACGTGCGGCGCCGTAATCTGCGCCTTCCACGTGTTCTTCACAGATTTCGATAATACAACAACCTTTGTGTTCATCTCCGTGTTGTCATACTCTTCCTCGTGCTCCGGGACCTCGTACGATTTCATCTTACTCAGTTGAGTACCGATGGAGGTACGCGTGAGGGCCTCCAACGTGACTGGAATCATCTTCAAAGTTCTAAGAATGCTGACTAAAAGAGTCGATTGATACCGTCGCTTCGCATCCATCATCCAATCCTGTAAAACATCGAGACCTTTTAATTCGGCCGATTGTCCAAACTCTCGCAGGCACGTCTTATTCTTCGTTCCGCGAATGATTTGCAACAGGAGCGCGCGCTCCTTCGGCTTCGTCGTTTCTCGCATCATTCGTACAAACTTGGGAATGGTGCGCAACGCCACGTCACCTTCCGCGTCTAATAAGGGGTCTAACTGTATCTGAAAAGCTGATTTCTTCGCCCTCGGAGGCGCCGAGGGCGCCACCTTGGGCTTATCCTCTTCGCCGCCTATGACTAATCCCGCGGGATGGTACCCGTGCTTGTCGATCCAGTCCCCCACCGTCGCCCCCGGTGTACCATCCGGACGCACGACTCGCAGGCTAATCTTCCACTTCTTCGCGGACGCGCGTCCACCGTCCGCCTCAAATTTACTCGGGGTGATGGTTCGATCGCCGCATCGCACGCGCTCTTGTAATTTCTTGTATCCTCTCTTGAGCTCGAGCCTGCCTCTGAGATCGCCGCAGACGACGCCGACGCTGACGTCTCGCGGAATGCCCGGGAAGGGGACGCCCTCCTGCAACGGTGGGACGTCGGCGGGCGCGGAGGACGGGAACATCGGGATGTCTTCATCCGTGCCCACGTCCATGTCCACGTCTTCGACGTCGTCGCCGTCGTCGGGGGCGTACTCGTCCTCCTCCGGCGCCGCCTCGTCCTGGGCGGCGAGTCGAGTGACTTGGTCTCGAGCCGCGGCGGCTGACGCGCGAGATGATTTCGCAAAGGATGCAAATATTTCTTCCACAGTGGAGACGTCGAGAGAAACTCTCTCCGACCACTCGTCCAACACACCGCGAGAGACGGGCATCGTCGACGACTTGGCGGCGGCGGTGATCTGCGCGCGCAAGCCGAGCGGCATTTTTGCCAAGATTGCAGGCACATCGACGCCGCCGCACGAAGTCGTCGGTTCAGCATCCGTGCGCTCACGGTCGGAGGAAGACGGCGACGACAATTTCTCATCGATGATGCCGTGCAGGCCTCGAGGCAATCCGCCTAAATCGTCATCCGACGACGACGACAGCGTTGCCGCCGCCGCCGCCAAATCGATGACGGGGTCCATCGACGCCGTCTCCTCCTCTCCCTCTCTACGAAAAGCCGTCGCACTCTGCAAGCTATTCCAGAGACGACGCGCGCGATCCACCTATTATTTACTTAACAGGACGAACACAGCAGAATCAACAAAGAAGATTTCAACAATCGAGTGAGCGAGCGCGCGGCCGACCCCCCGCCGCGCGCGAGTCTGTGGTTTGTACAAACGATCCGATCGACGACGGCTCCCGTCCTTCACGCACCGCGAGATCGGTCGGCTAAATCTTTAAATGGTACAGAGTGGTGTGGAGTGGGGTGCGTCGACGAGACTCTCCGCTCTCGCGCGCGAACGACGACGTTCTACCGAACCTCGCCTGAATGAATGAAAACCCTTCCCAGTCTCGAATCGATCGAATCGAATCGAATCGACGACCGCGCGCGCGCGACCTCGGTGCGAGCGCGAAACCTCGACGAAACGATCGACAAAACGTCCACGCGCGAATTCCACCGACGCGCGCGTCCGTCGCGCGACGAGACCGTCTCGCGCGCCGCGGAACGTCCACCGGATCGATCCGCGGTCGCGATCCGACGAATCCGCGCGCGCGCGTTCGATCGACCGTTCACGCGCGCGAGCGACGACGCGATCGGGTGAAACAAAAAACGTGCGCACGCCTCGGTCGACGCGACGCGTCGCGACGTCGAGCGCGCGCGCGCGTGTGTGCCGATGATTCATTCATGACGATTCTCGCGCGCGCGCCCATCCACCCGCGGGGCCCGCGGGCGCGTGGCGGATGTTGGGGACTCATCGACGGTTCAGGACTCGTCAAATCGCCCCGAAAACACCCAGGTACGACGCGCGCGATCCATTCCATTCGTTCGTTCGATTCCGACCGACCGCGCGCGTCAATCGCGCGACTCGCGTCACTCCGCGCCGTCGAGCTCGATCTCGATCGCAATGGCGTACGCGAACCACCCGAACGGTCCGCAGCACGGGCCCGGGGTGGTGATGCAGACGGTGAGCATGAATAACGAGCTCTTTGGGTGTTTCGAGGATTGCGCCGACTGCGCGTACGGATACTTTTGCTTCCCGTGTCACCTCGGATCGATCGCCCAGCGCTCGGGCGCGGGGGATTGTTTCCTCACGTGTTGCATCTCGTCGCTCTTGCAACCGATCCTACCGCTCGCGATGTGTTACAACGCGAGCGTGTACAGAAAGGCGTTGTATCGCGTGGGCGTCAACGCGCCGCTTCCGTGCCTGTCGTGCACGCTCTTTTGCTGCTGCTTGCAGTGCCAAGTGAGTCGGGAGGTGAACGATCGACAAGCGGCGGCGGCGTCCATGCCGCACGGGATCGGGGGACACGCGCAACCGCAGGTCATCGTCGTGCAGGCGCCGGCGGCGCAAGTCGTCTCCCGATAGACGAGACGACGCGCGAAGACGCGCGAAGACGACGAGCGCGGCGCGGCGAGAACGCGCGCGCGTCGACAGAGATTGTTCGACACGCACCGCGACGCGAGACTTCGACGCGACGCGAGAGTAGCGGTCATCTATCTAACAAGACGAAATTCGTACCACTCACCGTCGATTCGATTCGACCGCGTCGCGACGCGAGACGTCGACGCGCCGACTCCGCGCGCGAACCGATCGACGCGCGCGCGCTCCCGCGACGTTTCGGCGCGTCGCCATGCGTCGAACGCTCGACGACGACGGCGCCGCGGACGCGCTCGAGCGACACCGACCGCCTGGATTACTTCTCGTCGACGCGCCGCCGCCGACCGGAGACGCGCGCGCGACGCGCGAGACGACGACGACGACGACGACGACGACGACGACGGCGTCGACGACCGCGCGCGCGTCTCCGGTCGCGCGAGGAGGACGACGCGCGGTCGAGAAGACGTCCTCGAGCGGTGACGGTCAACGACCGACGACGACCGACGACGACGACGACCGCGCGATGGGGAAGAGCGCGGCGCGCGCGCGCGTCGAACGCGCGCTGGGAGGCGCGTTTGAGTA
>MDTE01101188.1_pt1 | contig 15763 bp, 16 predicted proteins | sample 811231 | NCBI WGS metagenome assembly MDTE01 (sample SAMN05326651, study PRJNA326480) | marine metagenome | isolation source: seawater | place: Indian Ocean: Red Sea | collected 2010
GTTGTTTCCATTAGCATTGTTACCGTTGTTACCGTTTACAAGATTTGAAACATTATTTAAAACATTAGTTACTGCATTTCCGCTATTGTTGTTTGAGTTATTAGCGTTGTTAGCAACAAAGTTGTTTAAGTTTTCATCGGTAACGCGCTGTTCGAATTCAACAACGGTTCCATCAGCCTTGATGAGAATAATAGTAGGGAATCCACGAACACCATACTTCTGCATAAGTTCTCTAGAATTGTTGTCTTTTTCGTTAACTACTTCAACATTTACGTTGTTTGGAGAATTTTCCTGAAGATTGTTAATTGCTGGAGTAGCGTTCTTGCAGTGTGGGCACCAGTCTGCTACGAAAGCATATACAGTACACTGTTCAGCTGCTTCAAAACCTTCTCTGTTCTGTCTTACATAGTAAACAACAAGAATAAGGAGCACTATAAGTAAAACGCAAATTACAATTGTTTCAGCAGAAACATTTTTCATATTGACATTTAAAGCATTATTTCTATTACTTCTTCCTCTTCCACGCATTTTATATAATACTTGTGAGAAAAAAATATTAGATAATTGAAATAAATATGATTTAATTATAAAATAATTTAATTTTAGTTTTATTTTAATTAAATAAATTTTTATTGAAAATGAAATATCGTTATCTACAATCCTCCTATTGCGTGTGTAAGTGTATGGTTCCGTGCGAGCTTATTAAATTTCTCTCTATCTTCTAAATAAATTTTAGCCGCAGTTCTGTCTAAAGGATCACTTGGATTTGGATCACATAGCAAAGATGAAATTGAAAGTATAGTTTTAGATATTGTCAGAACTGGAGACCAATTTTTATTTAGAATATCTAGACAAATAAATCCTCCGCTGTTAATATTTGGATGAAGAATTGGAGTTAAGAATTTAAACTTAGGAGGTTTAAAAGGATAATTTTCAGGTATTTCTATTGATAATTTAAATAATCCGCCTGTATACGGAGAGCCTATCGGTCCAACCATCATTGCTTCCCACTTATAAATATTTTGGTCGTTAACTAAACCTCCACTACAACCAGTAGGTGGGTCTTTGATAAATTCATCTAATTCTTTTTGAATTCTTTTTACGGACATGATTATATAGAAATTATATTACAAAAAATTATAAATACATTTTTAACCAAATAATAATATCATATATACACTTAAGAACCACAAGATAAGCACTCTTGATCATCTCTAGAACACGCCTCAACTTTCTTTTCTGGCTCTATAGTAAATTGTTGCGCTTGAGCTACAGGTTTGGTTCGTAAATAATATATACCTGTTTTTAATCCTTTTCGCCAAGAATAAAAGTGCATACTTGATAGCTTTCTGAAATCAGGTTTATCCATAAAAAGATTTAAACTCTGTGACTGACAAATAAACCTTCCTCTAGAAGCAGCCATGTCAATAATTGGTTTATTTCCAATTTCCCATACAGTTTTAAAAACTTCTCTAATGTTTTCTGGTATTTTCTGGATTGATTGAATTGATCCATTATTTTTAATTATTTCATTCTTAATAGTATCATTCCAAATATTAAGTTCAGTTAATCTTCTTATTAAATATTTATTTACCACTACAAATTCTCCAGCAAGAGTTCTTCTTAAATAAATATTTGATGTAAATGGTTCTATACATTCATTATTTCCTAAAATTTGTGATGTGCTCGCAGTAGGCATAGGAGCCACAAGAAGACTATTTCTAACACCATATTGTTTAATTTGCTCTCTTAAAAGGTCCCACTTCCACATAAAACCAGCTTCTTTGGTATCTATTTGAGTTCCATTATTCCAAAGATCAAACTGAAATAATCCCTTACTGAGAGGACTTCCATCAAAAGAACTATAACTTCCTAAATAATTATCGCGGTTCATTTCTTCATCAATAGGATTTAAACTTTGTAATAGTGAATTAAGTTCTTCCTTTTGTTTAAGACAATTTCCTTCTCCTGATAGAGAGTTTGAATTATTATGTCTTTCTTTTAATTCCTTTATTTTTCTCATATGTGTATCACGCTTTCTGGCAAGTTCCATTGACATTTCCATAGAACCAAAATATATAGTCTCAAATATATTCTGATTAATCTTTGCTGCTTCTGGTGAAGCAAAAGGAATTTCTAAAAGCGCAAAAACATCTGCTAAGCCTTGAACGCCTATTCCTATAGGTCTATGTAATGTATTTGACCTTTTTGTTTGTGGTATTGGATAAAAATTTATGTCTATTACTTTATCTAGATTTTTTGTTACAGTGCGGACTACTTCATATAACTTTTTATAATCAAATCTGGGTTTCTTTCTTAAAAGATTATAAAGCTCAGTGTAACCTCCTACTCTCTTGCCATCTATATAAATTTGAGGAAATGTTTTTACCAAATTATCTGCTGGAATATTCTCTGATGAATTTATATCATCCATAAATGCTTTTTTGTCCTCTTGTGTTTCGTATATCTTTTCTAGGTAGTTTATATCATTTTCCTTTAATAATTCCTTAGCCATTCTGCAGAATTTACAATTGTCTACAGTATTAATTAATACCTGTTTATACTCTAGTTTTTCAGTATCAAAACAAACAAAATTTGATAATCCTATTGACGCTAAATTACAAACAGCAGATTCAGTTGATGAAGAATATTCTACAATTTCGGTGCACAGGTTTGATGACTTGATAACGCCTAAATTTTGCTGATTAGATTTAATATTAGAAGCATCTTTATAGCAAATATATGGTGTTCCGGTTTCAATTTGTGATTCCAAAATAGCATACCATATATCTCTGGCTTTTACCTTAGTTCCTTTACCTGATAATTCATACTCAACATATTGACGCTCAAAATCATCGCCTACTAAGTCAGATAATCCTGGACATTCATTCGGACAAAAAAGATGCCAGTCACCATCGATCTCAACGCGTTTCATAAAAAGATCTGGCATCCAGATAGAGTAAAAAAGATCACGAGCTCTATCTTCTTCATTACCATGATTTTTTCTTAAAAGAAGGAAATCCATAATGTCTCTATGCCATGGTTCAATATAAATTGCTATTGAACCATTACGCTTTCCACCACCATTATGAACTAAACCATTATGAAGAAGATAGTTGTGTTGTTTGTTCATCTGTAAATCATATAGGGTTCCAGTATATTCTTCCTGACATATTGAATTTATACGTGTCATTAAAAAGTTTTTGTATTTAAAAAATTTAAAGAAAGTTCCAGGTGTTTCTAAATTTAACAATTCACATACCTCTTTTGTTTTTGGAATTCTAAGACAAAAGCTTATTTTCTGATTTGTTATAGCTCTACCATCAAATGTATTATGAGTTTCTCCAATTCTATCTCTTTCATATCCGCTTGTTAAAACACCCATTTTTAAACACAAAAATCTCATCGTCTCAATAAGATTTCGACTGGTGCTATCAAATACTAATTCATTTCCCTTTGAGCCATCAGTATCGATAAGACCCTTAATTATGTATTTACTTTTTTCAATAGGGAGATTTAACCATCTATAATTTAAATATTTTTCTTTGTTTTCGTCATAAACATCATTATATCTAAAAGGCATATTAACAGTTTTATTCCAATATAATCTTGTTGTATTACCATTTACTTCAACACGGTGTTTTATTAATTTAGAATCAAAATAAGAAATTATTTTTTCGAGAATATGCGATTTGTTCTTTGTATGTAAACTAATATAACCATTCTGGTCTTTATTATTCATACATCCATCACCTAATATTACACCATAAAAGTAACAATCTTCACAAGATATATTACTTATATCCTTTTGGTAAGTTGGTATAGGAAAAGCTATCATATCATCTGACTGAAGTTCTTTAACTTCTTTCCATTCAAAATCAATTAACTTTTTATCTAGTCTGTTTTTTATAACAGAATAATTTACACCCTTTTTTTGATTTGACAAAGCAAACACAGGATGTTCGTCAGTAATAAGTAAATCATCAATACTATGTTGAACTTTAATTCTATAAATATTACCTGAATATGGATGCTCTAAAACATTATCAATTGTTTCAATACCACCTTCTAAATTAAATATTTGTGTCTCACCTAATGTTACATCTTGAATCTTTTTAGGACCTTGTGTAGTATAAATTATAGTTTCAGGATGCACACATTGGTCAACGTACCGAGCCGTATTATTAAACACGCGAAGCATAGGAACTATACCGTTTGAGATACCATTTGTTCCTTGAATATGAGAATTTTTGGCACGAATATTATGAATATGAAGCCCTATTCCCCCTGCCCACTTTGAAATCATAGCGCAGTCTTTAAGAGTAGCAAAAATACCATCAATGCTATCATCTTTCATTGCTAACAAAAAACAAGAGGAAAGCTGTTGACGATGAGTGCCTGCGTTAAATAGCGTAGGAGTAGCATGTGTGTAATATTTTTTTGAACATAATTCATATGTTTCTAGAGCTCCTCTTAGATCTCCCATATTTACTGATAGAGCTACTCTAAGAAATAAATGTTGAGGACGTTCAAGAATAACACCTTTTATTCTCATTAAATAACTTTTTTCTAAAGTTTTAAAACCAAAGTAGTCAATTAAATAGTCTCTTTGATAATCAATAATATCATTTAATTTGTTAGCATGCTCATCAACCATTTTTTTTAAATCATCATTAATTAAACCTGCCTGATATAATTTGGTAATTGTTTCACTAAAAGAGGGTGATGTATTTTTATGATGATTTGAAATAATAATTCTCGATGCTAAAATACCATAATCTGGATGCTCTGTTGCCAGAGAAGAACATACCTGTCCAGCAAGCTCATCCATTTCTGATGTATTAATATCTGGGTAAATCATAGAACAAACCTTCTGTGTCACTCTACTTGGATTTACTTTTAATCCATCGCTAAGTTTTTTTAATCTTTGTAAAATTTTATCAAACTGCATTTCTTCTCTCCTTCCATCGCGTTTTATCACATAATCTACCTCCATCCCTTCTTTATGGCTATTTTCAACAGTATTTATATTATTATCTAAAATCATTTAATACTTTTTCTAAATATTTTATTTTGAGATATTATTTAAAAAAAATTGATAATTATTTTTTTAAACACAAGAGATTACCTTACCTAAATTAATCGACAGTCAGACACAAATCAACACACAGAAAAATTAAATGTCAACCAAAATTATTGAATTTAAATTCATGTTTGTAAATACAATTATATATTATAGTTACCTGATGTTTAGATATATTACTACCAAATTAACCGATTTTATGGATAATATGGTCCAGTTTTCAGACAATATTAAACAAAATGAAATTTTCTACTTCGATTTTGAAACTACTGGACTTAATCCCTATCACGCAAAAATTATAGATTACGCCTTTCTTCTACAAGAAAACGACAGTGAGGATACATATATTGAGTCGCTTATTAACCCTGAAACTAAATTTGAAAAGAAAATTACCGATATAACTGGAATTCATCCAGAGGAGCTTGAAGATAAACCTACAATAAGTGAAATGAAATCTAATATATACAATTTTATCAATTCAGATACTAAAAAGATAGTCCATAAATATATTCCAGGAAGATATCTTGTAGCGCATAACTGTGATGGCTTTGATAAGGTGTTTCTTATGAGGCTTTTTGAAGACCGCGAAACATTTCCTTTGGCAAAAGATTGGAAATTTATTGATACAGTTCCATTAGCCAAAAAACTACTTCCTCGTCTCAGTAGCCATTCTCTTAAGAGTCTCAGTCAATATTATAATATTAAATCAGGAACCCATCGCGCTCTTTCAGATACTATCTGCCTTAAACATGTATTTATAGAATTGGTTAAAACACTTTGTGCTAAAGATGGACATTCCCTAGGACATTATCTTGAAAATCCACAGAATATTATAGATTATTATTCATTTAATTAAAAAATATGTAAAAATCAGTTGAAACTATATAAAATCAGTTGAAAAGTTTAAATATATTTTTATTTAAGGTGTGGTATGTTAAGAACGACACTAATCCAAAAACAGTATCTATAAGCAACACAATCCAAGCTTCTCTTATTTTAGAAATCGCCAAAATACCGAAAATTAATGCTAAAAACCCATGGACAGGACGAATGTCATTCCACCATATTACATCACCCCCAGTTTCAACACCAGTTAATCTTTTATTGAACAAATTAAGATAGAGAAATCCCAATCCGATCACTATAAATACTACTCCCATTAAAGGTAAAAATTTGAGAGGTATATATTTAGCAAGAAATGTTAAAGCAAACCTAGCTGGTATGCACAAAAGCAAAAAAAGTAAAAATCTTCTTTGGATAGGAGAAACGCTCATATTAATATTATTATATTTAAAATAAACAAAATCAGTAAACTTAATTAATTCAATTTTTGAATTTAATAAATCATAATTTACTGTGTTCGTATGTTATAAATATTCGATTGAGATGATAAATAAAAATAAATTTATAAATCTGTAAAATCTTATGAAGTAAAATCAATAACAACATTTGATGCCTTAGCGGCTTGACTACCAGTAAATTGGCTCATGTCTATTTTTGTTTCTTTCTTTTTCCTTTCAGGAATACCATTTATACGAGCATCTTCAACTTTTTCCCAAAACTTCTTAATTCTACAAAAATTAGAATTAAACCATTCTCTATCACGCTTTACCAAAACAACACTCATCTTATTTAAATACCAAAGTGTTGTGCCTGCGTGCTCAAGATTACTTGATTCTAAGATTTTGTCGATGAATGGATCTTCCCAACCATCAATTTCTTCCATAGTTCTAAAATTTTCATATCTATACTCGTAATCGTATTTTTTCAATTCTGTATTATATGTCTCAAAAATTATTCCCTTCTCATTTCCAGTCTTAGTTTTATTAATGTCTTTACTTCCATCCTCGTTAATAAAACAATCATCTAAATAATCTTGCTTTGTATTATAGGTTTTTATTTCACATTCAAGAAAGTCACAGTATTCAAGACCACAAACCTCAAGCTGCCCTTGAATTTGGGCTCTATAAACTTCCGGTATAAATCCTGTAATAATTCTAGATTTTGGACACTTAATTTCTAACATCCTTCCAACGTAATTTTTATTTTGACTTTTTATACCACAAATTCCATCAGGAGAAGCACCAAAATAGGGTATGAATGAATGGGGAAGACAACCAAACTCTACAATTTCAACATTATTTCTTTTTTCATATATTTTTGTCGCAACTTCTTCAAACTTAATACCATGTAGTAGAGCTGGACTTAATGAAAACTTCTGTTCTACACCACACTTTTTCTTTAAAATTTCGTGCACTTTTGCCTCATTCCAATTTGTAATATACCAAAGATCACTAGCCGTAAGCCTATTATTTCTAAATTCATACCACTCTTTAGTTCTCTGTTCAGGTTGTGGGATTTTCTCAAGTGCTTCAAGTTGAACACCCAGATATTCAATAGTTGACTCATCGTATTCAGGCTCAACTGTTTTTATTTGTGTTTTGAGCATTGTAAAAATCAAGTCTTGTATGTCACTACTTTCCTCTCCATCACAATACGCATCCTTGAAAATTACTTCAATAACTGAAGCCAGCTCTCTGCACTCATTATCGTCTTTGAGTGTATCGCAACTAATATCATTTAATTTAATAAAGTCCGAAGTTGCTATTTCAAGGTCTTTATAATTCTTCAACTTTAAACACTTTTTATCTTCATCAGAAATAAACATTACTTATTCTAGTAAATAAACAATATATATTAAAGTAATTAAAAATTTTTTAATCAATTTTAAAAAGAAAGGAAAATATAAAATTATCCCACACCTATGGGTCTACTAACAACATCTTCGGCTTTATCAAACAACCATAAATAATCGCCAAAACATCCTTCAAAATTATGTTTCATAAAATGAGGAACTAATGGGGTTTTACGATTACCATGATTTATACCTCCTGGCGATCCCTTTTTCATTTTATCTACAATCTTTACTCCATTTATATCCCACTCTTTATGCGTTTTACGTGCTGGAAATGTATCTACATTACCTATTTCAATCCTTGGTTTATTGAGGATCCATTGATTTCTATCCAACATCTTATTTGAAGTTTCAGCAACATTAAAGTTTGAATAATCAATAGGAGCCATTAACAACCCCTCAACTTTGTCCATATCTACATGTTCTTTTAAATTTTCGGTTTCCCTAGCTGATAGTCCTCCTCTAGTAGTTATTAAACTTTGTCTAGAACCCAAAACTTCTACTTTATTAACACGAACAAAATCATTTTCGTCAAGTTTAAAATCAATCATAACTTTAGCATTTGATTCTTTTTTATAATTAAACACAAATACCAATACCTTAAAATCTGAAGTTTTATCTTCATTAACATTTTTTTCTACACGCTCAATGTTTGTTCTTATAAGTTTTTTATTGTAATCACGATTAAACCTTTCTAATATTTGATCAACAAGTTCTTCTACCTGACTTTGTAATTCATCGGGCACAACTTCTTCAACTTCTAAATCTGAAATATCTTCGGTAATGAAACCATTTTTATCTAAATTTTGAGCATCATCTGGTTGACTATTTATAAAATTTGTAAATTGTTCGGAGTAATTTATAACAAATACTATTAAAATAAGGGTCACCAAACTTAAAATTATGGCGTTATTTATATTATTCATCTATTAATTATTACATAGATTTTTTAAAAATAAAATAAAGAAATTACAATCATAAAATATAAACTCGCATGTCTCGAAAAATAGGATTTGTTTTTTTATCAAGTAATCAGTTACCGTTAAAGGCGTATTCAGAAATAAATAGTGTTAATTATAGAGAAAAAATATTATTACATAGTATTTGTCTTATACATCAGGTTCATCAAATAAATGACAATCTAATTAAAGCAAATTCTATAAAAGAATACACCAAAGGTGTAAAAATAGATACTATTTTAAAAAATGATTTTGGAATTAGACAATCCCAAATAGTAGACTATAATCCTATACCCAAAAAATATTTGAAAAATAAAAACACGGTTGTTTATGCAGTAATAGTAAAAAGCCCAGATAAAATTGTAAAATCTCTTCAAGAAACTGGTTTTAAAGTTGTGAGAGACAATATTCTCCTAAGTTTTAAATTAGATAATTTAGATATAGAAAACCCCGATATTTTTTGTGCTATTTTATCATACGGAAAAGGCAAAAATTATTATAAACGTAAAATAAAATTTGTTGATAATCAAACTAATACAATATATGATATTTCTTTATCAAATATAATAGAAAGCTTATGTGGATTAGAAGAGCTTAGAGAAGAAACAAAATGCTATATTTAAATATCACCTAAGAAAACAAATACAATTATTTATATAAATATGAACTCTGCACAAGAATCTCTTTCAACTATTACAGATAGTCTCAACTCTTTATCTACAAATCAAAATAGTGAAAACGAAAATTTAAATTTAGATAAACAGACAAAAACATTTACGGTCACCGATATTGTTAATAAAAGGATTAATTCTTTAGAAGATTATTTAAATACTAAAGTAATTAATATATATCAACGACCTTGGAATAAGCTAGAACCAAAACTTCGTTCTAAAAAATTAGATGAATATTATAAAAATGGTCCCCTAGAACAGACGGCTTCGGATGAAGAAGATAGCAATTCAAAAAAAAGAAAGAAAGGTGTAGAGGCATTTTCAAATTTCTCATTAACACAAATAAAGCAATTTCTTAACACTGCTGAAAAGAAAAGAGTAAAAGTAGTATATGATGAAAGTGATTGTCGAATTAATTCAATACTTGTATCAAATTAATTTAATCAATCAAATTAATTTAATCAATTAAACTATTATTACTGCGTTACAAATTGGGCAGTTATTATGTCCATTTCTAAACCATTCTACAATGCAGCTTTTTTTAAATTCATGTTTACACGGTAATATTACCTTTATATTATCTCTTTTTACTGTTTCTGAACAAATCACACAAGTAAAATTCGTATCTAAATTAATTTCTTCTCGAATATTGTGCTCTTCTAAACTTATTGTTGTAAATAAATTATCATAAATTTGTGTTAGATTTTCAAAAAAACTATTAAATTTAGGAGAATTGAATCTATTATTGGATATCTGCGCAGGTTTATCAAAACAACAAATTTTATATTTGATGTAATTCATTAAACTCATATCAGTTTGTTCTGGTTCCTCTTCTTCTAAATTGTCTGGATAAATTCTAGACTGAGAATATTTATTCTTTAAACATAATATTATTGAAGAAAAAGCAACAACACCACAAATACTTGCTATTATTATAATTGAAAGCTGTATTCTTTCATATCTTTCTAAATTATCATCATTATTGTAAATAGTTGTTGGAGTAGTAGTAGACATATTTTATTAATAATTATTAAAGTAGTTTTTATTAAAGTAGTTTTATTAACTATTTAGTTATTTTAATATGAATTAAGAGATTCTTTAAAGCTTTCAATATCTATATCAGTTCCTATATCTGAGTCTGAACTTGAACTTACATATCCGTCATTTACCTGATCTTGAAATCTAACCTTTTTTATCGTATTTTTCCTTTTTATGTGAGGATTTCCCATTTTATTTTCAGTAAGTCTTTCATTTCCATCTATTTCAGAATTTTTCAAAAACGTGTCAAATACATCATTTATCTGGCTTTCATTAGCATTCAAATTATTCTGCACCAATCTAGTTTGTGTATTTAATTTCCCTCTTCCAATTATGTTGGTAAAGTCTATATCACTATTCATAGATATAATTCCTACATCAAGTATTACAAATAACCAAAAATAAGGCTTTAGGCAATTTAGTAAAGCTTCTTCTCCACCAATAAATAATGTAGCATGTAATACAATATAAGCGACAGTGCCATAAATCAATATTTTTGTATTTCGGTTATTTTCATCTAGTTCAGGTTCTATAATAGTAGAATTCTTTAGTAAATAAAAGAACATTGATAACTTAAATTTATTAAATAAAAAAAAATAAAAATATAAACTCACTGAGGACCATAAAATGTCATAAATTGATTGTTATTATTTTTGTTTAAAAATTCTTCATAGTTTTCTATTTTATTTGATTCAATAGGAATAGAATTCCAAGTGTTGTGTTGTTTAAATTTAATACCATTTATTCTCAAAATATCTCCTATGAGCTTATCCTCATATAATTCGTCTTTTAGCAACTCGGTATTTTTTTTGGTAGAAGTTGCTATTGTTTTCAACGCTCCTTTAGACAAAATATATCCGGTTCCCCCATTCATGTATGGACCATAATACTTTGATCTATTTTTTAATCCATTCCAATTAGGATTGTATGTATTTTCAAAATTATTAAGTCTTCCTATGTAATCTTCGCCCTTATATTTGTCTTTGTTATCTATCAACTTTCTCGCATTTATCATACAATCGTCATCGGATTTAACAATAAAATTATAGTTGAAAATTTTATTTATAGTATAAAAGGTTTTAACAACTTTATATGGTAATCCTTCATAGGTGTCCTTTTCTTTTACTATTAAACTATGATTTTTCTGATCTAGCTTAAAATCTTCTTCAATATTTTCATCTCCTGTGACAACTAAATAATCTAATCCATTTTTATTAAGATGTTCTAAATAACCATTCCTTTTGAGTATGTCAATTCGATTTCTATACTTTTTACATGAAAATATTAAAACTAAAATATCATTTTTATTATTTGAAAAATGTTCTCTTTTTTTTTTATATGAATAAATATTAAAAATTAATATTACTAATAATAAAACTAAAAATAATATTAAAATTATAGATGTGTTTTTTTTTTTTAACATATACTTTAATAAAATAAATAAATCGAATTTTAAATGTTAGCATTTTTAAATAAGGTATTTCCATTTTCCATTTTTAAGTTTTCATCTGTAATACGCACAAAATTATGTTTATTTAAAAAATTTATTTCATTAGTTCTTTCTGAGAGTGTATTTAATTCTATCATAATATATTTTACATTCTTGATTGTATTTATACTTCCAAGTAAACAATCATATTCCATTCCTTCTACATCTATATGTAACATAGATATATTCTTATTTTTACATAAATTATCAATAGTATTCAAACTAATATTTCCATTTTCATTTCGCTTTATTTGCCACGCACCTGGATGTGATGATTTATCAAAATTACCATTTTCCTTTTTAGAACTTACACCATAATTAAGTGTTATTAAATTATCTAATTTATTCATTTTTGCCATTTTTTTTATAAATTCTATTTTTGTGGGGTCTGGGTCAATACAAATTACTTTGATATTTTTATGATTATAATCACGCTTTAAAATTTTACATAAATATAATCCAGTATCACCTACATGAGCACCTACATCTATTATGTAAGTGTTGTTAGGCAATTCTTTTAATAACTCTTTTAATTTTATATTTGAATTTGGTTCATGTTTTTCAAATCTTTGTTTAAAATCTGACTTCCAATTATCTTCTATTAAATTTATTGTAGTATTATCTACTTTTTTTATACATGTATTTACTGAATTATTAAAATGTTCTCCTTTTTTGAACAAGAATAGGTCTAGTATAATTAAGAGTAAAACAATAATAAATAAAATAATTATTTTAGAATTCATATATAATATAATAAGATAATCATCAAACTATTTTAAAATAATCTTCTATAATATAGATATGTTTAGGTGTAGCAAAACCCAACAATCTGTTTATTCAAAAAAAGATAGAATAATTGTAATCGGTGATTTACATGGAGATTATAATAAGACAATTGGTCTTTTTAAAAGACTGAAATTAATAGATAATAATCATAATTGGATAGCATTTCCAAAAAATACATTTGTTGTCCAATTAGGGGATCAAGTTGATGGAGGTGGTAGAGGAGAGGGGGATACAAAAGGTGAACTGAAATTGTTACAATTTATGGAAGAAATGAATGAAAAAGCACAGACAGTAGGAGGTGCTGTTTTATCATTAATAGGTAATCACGAAGTTATGAATTTAATAGGAGACTTTAGATATGCTTCTCAATTTGATATTGAAGAAATGGGAGGAATTCATTTACGCAAAAAACTATTTAGTCCTGGGGGAGAACTATTTAATAAATTATCGTGCACAAGAAATGTGGTTGTTAAGATAGGTAGCTGGGTGTTTGTCCATGCTGGCATTCTTCCAAAACATATTTTAGAACACCGAGTTCAAGAAGACAATACGCAAAATGTAATTAAAGGTGATAAATGGTTTAATTCTGTTAATAATCTTATGAGACTATTTATGCAGGGTAAGAAAACAGCATTTGATCCGGAAATTCAAAAGCTCTTTCTAAACGAAAATGGATTAATATGGGATAGAGATTATGGTAGTGATAACCCTACCTGCACAAAATGGGATACCACTAAAAAATTACTTGGTGTAGATAATATAGTTATAGGACATACAATACAAGATTTTATAAATTCAAAATGTGATAACAAAATATGGAGGGTTGATATCGGAATGTCTGGTTTATTTGGCACTAATAAAAGTCAAGTATTAGAAATTTTAGATAATGGAGAACCACTGCCAAAAAATAAATTTAAAGCTATAAGAGTTTTAGAATGAATATTTTTAAAATAAAATATTATACAAATATAAATGGAACTTGTTTTAAATGAATGTATTCAAAACTGTGAAACTTGTGCTCTTAAATGTGTAGTAGAAAAATTAGATTGCGTTGATTGTTGTCTGCTTTGTGAAAGTATTTGTAAATCACTCAAAACCGCCGTCATTTTAAACTCAAAAAAAACTATTGTAAATAGTTTAAAGAAGACATGTATAATTTCTCTTAAAGATTGTATTCACCATTGTAGCGCACATAACAATTCACACTGTAAAAAATGCGCACAGTCTTGTTCTAAACTATTAAATAAACTTAGTGCCTAGAGCCTTATTTACTTATTTCCTTGTTTTATTTAAATAATTTGTTTCTTTGTTTATATTAATGGATAAATATAACACTCAAAAAACCAAAAGTGGATTAAAAGTTTTAGTTGTAAAGAGACCTAAAAATCCAAAACTGGTTCATTTACAGTATGTTCTTGGAATAGGAAGTGATTTAGAGACTGGTAGACAACTTGAGATTACTCACTTTCTAGAACATCTTTTTGTTTCATTGACATCTAAAAAATATCCAGATTCAAAAACAAACCGTGAAATTTTTTCAAGAAATAATATTACGTATTCCGCTAGTATTGGAACAAAGAATACAGTATATGAATTCAGTTTTAGAAAAACTAAACTTGATATGTTTTTAGATATTTTAATAAATGCTTTAGTTGATTATAGAGTTGATAGAAATATTTTTAAAAACGAACAAAATTCAATTATTGAAGAGCTGCATGAAATTATTGACGATATTACATACCTATTGGAAACATATACAGATGGAATGATATTCCGAGGTCATTATAGAACGCTCTCACAAAAACAAAGGTTAGCAAATACAAAAAAAATGTCACCAGAACAAATACAGCATTTTTGGGAGAAATATTATAGACATCCTTATTCAGTTTTAGCTGTTTATGGCGCGGTTGATATCAAAACACTTGTTAAAAAGATTGATCATATTGAAAAATCAATTAAATCTAGTCATGAAATAGAAAAGCCTCTGAATAAGCTTTCTCTTAATGAACTATATAAACCTTACAAAAGGAGAGATGAATCAAAATTACTTTTTATTAGAAAAGATGATACAATCTCAACACTTAAAATCTCTTGGCGAATTGATATGAATATCTTTACACATGATTTTTACAAAATATATGCTCTTGACTACATCTTAATTAATGACTTAAACTCTCTTCTTCTAAAAAAATTACGAACAGAACAAGGGCTTATTTATGATATCGATTCCTCGTTTTCACTTGATGAATTTCAAAATGATTTGAGTTTGTATACATTTCAAACAACGGTCAGCTCTAAAAACCTTTTAAAAGTAATAACCGCATTTCTAGAAGTAATAGATTATTTAACAAAGAATAAAATAAAGGAGGAAAACTTTAGAAAATATATAGAAACACAAGAACAAATATCTCTTGACAGAAATGAGAGCATGGATTTTACAAATAATTTGACAAATTATGCCAGATACTATTTATGGGGACATAATATTGTGACACAAGATGTTGAAGATAAGAACTATATTAATTTAACTCGGGAAGAGATATTGCGTGTATCACGACACGTTTTTTCAACAAATAATTTATATATAAGTTATGCTAGTAGTCATAATTTAAACAAAAAAATAAACGAAATAATTGATGCTCAAGACTATTAAAAAGACCACGATTCACCGCATCCACAGCTACCTTTAGCATTTGGATTTGTAAACTCAATTCTACTTCCCATAAAATCTTCTTTCCATTTAATTTCGGAACCTAGTAGGTGCATAATACTTTTACCACAAATAACTATTTTAACCCCTTCCTTATCTATAACTTCATCCAATCTATCAGGAGTTTCTGATGTTGGTTCAATATAATATTTTATTCCGTTACACCCTCCGCCTGTTACACCTATAAGAATTGATGTATGATTAGTTTGTTTGAGTAATCTACTAAAATGCATAAGTGTTTTATTACAAACCTGTATCATATATTATAAAAAATTTATATTATTTTTAAGAGTAAATTAATTAAGAATTAAGATTAATATAAGATTATTTAA